>Ga0153993_100012_pt1 | contig 50185 bp, 70 predicted proteins | sample TSNC077MetaG_FD_104706 | JGI IMG/M metagenome (GOLD analysis project Ga0153993, IMG submission 104706) | Attine ant fungus gardens microbial communities from North Carolina, USA - TSNC077 MetaG | ecosystem: Host-associated > Fungi > Mycelium > Unclassified | place: USA: North Carolina, Lumber...
CTATAGTGGTAGGGGACCCAAACCAACTCAGCTCTTTACATGCCAGAATAAACAACAATCCGGCACTGATGAAAGTGACAAGGAAGAATCATCCAACCCCCTTGTCAATAGCACGAGCCAGCATCCCAAGATGGAAGCAGATGATGAAAACCCCTTCTAGACGAGCTCCATCGCAAGCTATACCACTAGTCCTCTCCTTTCTGTGTTTAATGTTTTCTGGATGGACCTGCTGTGTTATCCTTCCTCTTGTTGATTTATTTTGTACTTACTATGTAATATGTATCAACACTTCAATCAAATTCCCACGTCTATATACTGAAATCACGCGATCCAGCGATCACGTCATGAATACGCTCTTTTTGATAAACCATGGACGAGAGTCGAGATGAACTCGAAATATTTCAGAGCGTGATCATAGAATCATTACAACAGTTTCTAACAACTGGAGAGTGAGTATATCACTGATTTTGAACCGAAACCGGCTTACGCCTACTCTATATAGTGCTCCCTTTAATGGAGAGAGGACCAATAGACTCCTGGAAACCCTACCTTCTATCACCGAAAAGGAACTTGAGAAGCTAGGACATAGAGGTAATATCGTGTTATCCTTCCATGAAATTTCTGCCATCTCACTTTTCAATATAGACTCTGTATGTAGCGTCTGCATGCAATCTTTCCTCGCTATTCTCGCTGAAGAAGAGTCTGCGAGCGTCATGGTGTCTCCTGCTTTCTTCTCCGGAGAGCTTGGCGTAACTCAATTGAACCAACCTTGGCAATGCGGTCACCTATTCTGCAGACGCGAGTTGCGTTTCTTCTCTATCAGAATCAGCGAAACTTGACTGATTCGTTCTCTGGTTAGCATAACCAAGTGGATAAAGACAGGAGTAAGTTTTACCAGTGTTCTTACCTAATTCTCCCTTCTCACATGATTGATTTTCAGAAACTCACCTGCCCGATGTGTCGTCAAAGTCTCATAGAACCTGGAAACGAACATGACCCCCAATCCTGGCAAGAGTCAGATCCAAATGTCGGAATGCACATGTTTGTTACCGACGACAGCGTAGACCTCAATCGCTTTCTCTCTGACTTGCACTCTATCCACCAAAGCACTCAGAGAAGAGATGACAATGGTGGTGATAGTGTACGACACGAATATTCTGGGATGTATTCCTGAGGTTTCATCCCTCAGGTACTCAATCTCGTAGATTCTTTCGTCAGACATTGTCGGTAGGGCGTACAACGAATATTTTCCATCCATGAACAAAATATCTATTGAGAAACGTTCCCCGAACCAGGCTCTCAAATCATCACTAGGGTATCAGAAGGCCTCATAGATTAACTAACTTTTCAAGATTCAGTAGGGAAGAGTCATAAATCGATCACTGCATCAGGCAATGACAACCGAAGTCAAAAATAAAAGAGAGGGAGGATTGTATACCTAAAAGAAATACCACCAACAAAGCACCCTCAAAGTTGAGATAGAAGACAAATCAGATGTCCGAATGTAAGGGAAAGGAATACCAAGGAAGTTGTCATCATCACAAGAAAGATTCTAGTTCCTGCGACAACACCTGAAGAGGTTGCGCTTGAAGAAGTAGAACAAGCACTGAGAGGTTCCAATGAGTATTCAATTTTTAATCACATGAAGCGCTCGCACTCACCCCAAGGAAGCGCACAAATGAAAGAGCGAAGGTAGAGTACAAGATAACAGCGAAGTAGAAATTCTGCTTCTTCGCCAGTGAAGCTTCGTCTGCTTTGGTGTCGTCACTCGGAAGACCATTCATATTTTCAATAGCAATTGCGAGACCAGCATTTGTGAGCATCCACATGGCGACCAAACGAGTGCGGAACGTCTTATTTTGATCATCCATCGTCGGTTTCTCAACCTGCTCCGTAGTTTCAACCTTGGTGACGGCACGAATGGCAGTCTCCTTGAATGCGGCATCAACATCTTCTTGTATTTTTGTTGTATCTTCAACTACAGCAACCTCAGCATCCTTGCTTTTGGAAGATGAAATGGATGGGAGTGCTTCAGCCTTGTCGCTACCCTTGGTACCCCAAGAAACATCATGTAGATTGCAGAATGCATATACGTTGAGCACGTTGGTGAAACTAGGAGCAAGGCAAAGGTATTGCAAGAAACTTGAGAACATATGCCAGGGATCTCGCTAGACAACCATGAGGTTTCTTGGCATCTCTAGAATGATAAACCACACTTACGTAAAGGAAGGAGGCGGTGAAGTATATACCGAAGGTCGAAATCATAGCAACTACCAGAGCACCAATTGGAGGCTTGAAGAAGGTGGCTATCACGCTGTCTTTCGATTGCTTTAATACCTCCGGGATTCCCTAAAACAAAAATGAAATGAAAATGAATGCTGATGTCATTAAACTGTATAGACTGACCTGGAAGGCCAATATAGTGAGCCAGAATGAACAGACCAATAGATAAACCGCAAGAATGCCGAAAACCCTGGCAAAGAAGTTACCTCCACGCATGAGGATTATCGTAAGAATATTTACCAAAGCGTAGCGACGTAGGCTACTCGTTCACCCTTCGGTCGATTACCCAGGGCAAGGATGAATTGTAGGGCAAGAAACGACAAATAAACCCATTTCAAAGCCAAGTTGACCCAATGTGTCTGGGAGGAACAAACTCAGTGATGGCAAAGAGATAGGTAGCAGACTACCGACAATTGTCTGGGTACCGAATATATAGACTGGATGGGTTTGATTTGAAGATGGAAGAAGATCAATGATTATGCTGAAGGTGAGCCACATGTTGGCAAGAGAAAACCAGGTGAAGATGAGAGAAAAGATGTTATACTAGCTATCGCATTAGCGACCCATACATTGCTCTCATCGATCACTTACGAGACCTTGGAGATGGAAGAAAAACATGCGAATGATACCATGACCGGACCTGTAGATCTGGAAAAAATTGACAAGGGCATACTAGTGTGCAGGATGATGAGCCGAGTCCGACGACCTTGATCATGCGACGACGTACTATAGAAGCAGCGAATGAGCCGTTCAACCAACGCCTACGTTGGCCGATAAGTTCTGGAGCAGACTCTGGCACGTCAGTCTCCGCCTTGCTGGGTTTGACATAAGTGAGGGTCCAACGATCACCAGCTTTAGCAACGAGTTCGAAGCACAGAATACGATCCTCGGCTATTGAAAAATGAATCAAAGGAATTCAAGCGTAAGATACTCGAGATACATACCTAAAAACATGTTTTTAGTGAAAATATTCATGCCATAGATACCCTTCGGTCCAAGACGATCAGCCAGAGAGTGATCACCATGAAAATACTGTTCGAGAGGTCGGCCAAGAATCGCGCGGAACCGATATGCCGAAAAGGCACCAGGAAGCACGGAGACATAGCCGAAACTACTTTCCAACGGTTTATCTACAAAAAATCAAATTTTGATGATAGACACTCGAAATAACACATACCAAGGATATTGGACATCTTATACTCAAAGTTTTGGGCGGCGATTAAAGGATTCAAGAGCTTCTTTCCACCTTTGATCATGGCATGGATTTCACCGCAGCATCCTCCAAGGTGAGGATCATTGTAAAAGGCCTCCCAGAGATAATATATCGACTTGTGCCCAGGTTTGGTTCCAGCATCAATGAGAACACAGATTTCAGGCTATTGAAATATCATCAGGTAAAATTCAAGATACCCAATGCCCTGCTTACATTTAAGATTTTGCCAATAGCGTTGAAAAGCCAACGATGGGAGTTAATTTTCTTCTGGTTTTTCGCTTTGAGAACGAAAATGATTTGCACCGGTACCAAATTGTTTGGGTCATTTTCCTGAGGGAGAACGAGCTGCGGTGCAGGATCAACTGACAACTGCGTAGTATACTATCCATATTCATTAGTGTATGTTTTGGATCGTGGCTTCGAAATGCTCACTTCAAAGATGTGGGCAACAGTATCTTTTCCATCAACCTGTTTCTTCATGACACCGTCCTGATAAACTCCAACTGTGGCGAGAATATCGAGAACGGTCTTATCCATGGCCTCAAGGCCATCAACGATAAGGGCCACGGTGATCTTTTGCCAGCCAGGTGTCCCTTCCTCAGCATGTCTCCTCCAGTATTTCGATTGCTTTGTCTTGCAGATATCACGAATATTAAGCATTACGCCATGGAGTGTCCGGGCATAAAGCGTCTTATCCTCGTTGTAGGATGTGACAGCAATAAGCATCTCCGTGTCACGATTATATAATTTAGTGCGGAGGGACCACCCGTTCGCCTCAGTGAACTCATCAGGGTCAACTGTCGCCGCAGTATACCTCATATAGCTATCGAGTCGTAGCATATCAGTAATACTCGAGAATTTGAGAAAGTGACACTTACGAGAACTCAGTTGTGTTAACATTCTTCCACTTTGCCTCCGCAGCATTGAAAATGGGCGTTGGGACTGGATACTCAGCAATAAAATTACCGTGAGTGAGCTTGACCTTGCGAGTGACGCCACGCTTGATGGTTTGACGTCGTCGCCAGGCACTCTCAACGCCGTTGGTCGACATCGACATGCTCGACCCAGGTCTACCAGGATCAAAATCACCGTAACCACTAGAATCGAGAGGTCTAAGGGCAGACACATCAGCTAGAAAAGGGGAAGTGCTCGTCAAATGGCACATACTGTGGAGGATAAAATCCACCAGTGAACGAACCACCTGCGTTCAGGGGCTGCTTCTCGATGTAATCATCGTCATCATAGTTGTCTTGACCACCAAGGTCTTGGGGAAGTGTGGACGTGCTCTCAAAAGGCCGTGGCTGAGGCGACGCAGAGCCATGGAATGGGCGCTCAGGCTCAGCGAAAGTTGTCTGACGAGGGCGGTCGGCGAACGGGTCACCATATATGTCAGGTCTTGGACTGGAGCCGGCAGAGGGCAACTGGGGTCGTTGATCAGCCATGATGAACAGTTGACTCAGTAAAGGGAAAAAGGCAAGGTTGTCGTTACGAATGCACAACGTTTTTGGGACCAAATAGAAACGGTGATGATGATCTACACGTGGCTGTAGTCACGCCCAGTCCGGTGCTCGATAGTTCAATAGCAATGGTGTTTTTTCAGCGACTACCAAGGATAACTTACGTCCAGATTTGCTGTCCGAGAGCTTGGTCAAATAATTCTCATGCATCCGTTCACATGCACATGTTAATTCTCGCTTTCTTGGAAACCGGATCCGTTGATATATTAGTTGCTCGCTGCGGTTATCCCCCTCATCATGTCCGCAGTTCCTTCAGTCATTCTCTATCGGTGCGTTTATCTCCCAGCTTGAATGTTCGAGACAAGTTGAAAATCCGAACTACAAAAGCTACAACGCTTCGCCGTACTCGCACAAGATAGACAATGCTCTGCTTCTAAAGAATATTAGTCATTCTCGAGTGAATGTAGGTGTCTACATGTGTAGATCTCCGCAGGCACTCACTCATCAACTAGGTATCTCCTGCTCTGCCTCGTCCTGAGATCACCGACTTATTAGGAATTACGTATCGCCGGATTCCAATTCTTGCAATTGGTAATGATATATATTGTGACACGAGGCAAGCCCTGGCAGTCCAAGTTCAAGGTTATGCTCCTGACCTGTGGTTCCTTGTTCCAGCCTGATTATCTCTGTTCTGGAGCGTCGCTTCCCTTCCTCCGCAGGGTATGGTACCCTGTTCCCTCGTGGTAAACATGGAAGAAGTTCAGACACCGGTTTGATAAAAGCTTTCTCAAAGTATTACGTCGACAAGATCTTCAGTCTTGGGCCACTCCTTTTACCCTGGGACAAATTTAATCCTGATTTCATCAAGGACAGAAGTACAGTGAGTCAGCTATCCTGTCACCCCAAATCACTCTTCAGATACAACACACAGTTCCTTGATGCTCCACTCGACATCAAAGCAATTCAAGCTGCAAGGCCCCAGACCATTAGCAAACTGGCCTCTTACTATGTATGTACTGCGTTGCTGTTGGTCGTGATGAAGGCATGATCGCATAACCCAGACATTGGTTGAGGAACAACTCAGCGATAATCGCGAGTGGCTTTTTGATACGGAACTTCCGAGTCTGGCCGATATATCGGTGCATTTCGTTCTTGCCTGGATTGCCAGTTTCCGAGGAGTAGAAAGCCTCTATGATGCAACTCAGATTCCCATGACCATTAAGGTAAGGACTAATTATTACCCTGACACTCTTGATACCATTCGACCACCTAGTGGATGTCTCGTGTCTTAGCATACCTTGAGAACAAGAAGGCTCAGCCGCCTCCTATTCTATTAGAAGGTCAGGATGCAGCAAACCGAATTATCCGATCAGGCCATGAGTCGCCATCCATCATTGGTTTCAACAGCATTGAAGCCGAGCGCTTGCGCCTTAAGCAAGGGGATGAGGTCCAAGTCGCACCTGAAGACACAGGTAAATTCTTCTATTGAAAGTTTGTTGTCATATCGGCTGAACATGAAAAAATCTGCACAGGTCGTTCTTTCCCTACTCTTGGAAGGTTAATTGCGCTCAACAGGGAAGAGGTAGTTCTCCAGGTCCAAGGGCAAGAGGGCATAGTGCACGTTCATTTCCCTCGCTTAGGTTTCACCATCCAACGAACTGTGAAGGAGAAACTCTGATTGACATGTTGCAACATGTACTCAAAGAAGTTCGAAAACAAATTTGACTCGGCTCCGCATGAGAGAATGTTGGACATTGGCTTGCAAAAGCCAATGTTTTGTAATACATCGAAAATGCGAGATCTCATATACCTATTTCGAATTCTGAGCACGATAAGTGATCAAACGCTTTGAATACCAAAAAAGCCTGGGTAGATTGATAAGTAACATGATTACAAGCTCTGACGACGCTAATTATCACTGCCCGGAGGTCCATAAAGGAGCCGACACCGTTGTTCAAAAGCCTTGTTCAGGGAAGGCAACAACTGGTCAGAGACCATACCGCAGATGGCAGCATGAAGCGGATTCGCAAATCCGCAGACCAGATCTAGAGTTACATAAGTTGATTCAGGATGCATCTGATAAGGGGTATCGGGAGAGTGGGATGACTGTGGAGATGCTGGTTGAAACTTCCATAAAGCTAATAAACTGGTAAAAAGAGAGGAAGAAGTAGTTGCCTATGAGGCATTGTTGGTCAAGTCATGACAGCACAAGATAAACTAGCTCACCTCGACGGACACGTCTGGCACGCATGTTACCTTGCTAATATAACTTTCCTTGTAGGACAACAATTCAACAACATGTTCGGCACTCAGAATGAATTTCTTTGAGGAACCAGGTTCAGGCGTCGGTGAGCTCAGTGTCTTTGACTCAATACAGAACGGGACGAATTGAGAGAACGACGAGACATCGGCTACCACGGCATATACTTGCTTTTGTGAATACCTGAATGATTTCGGAAGGCAAATAGATAAACACAACAAACTGAACTCAGGTAGAATAGCCTACATACGGGAAGATTTTACGATACTTCTGTACGATGGGCTGATTGCCGAATATAGATAGATAGGGTAGATTAAAGAAAGACCGTTGAAACTCGTGTAAATGCCAATTTGAGGTTCTCGTATGAGAAATCAGACGTGGCAGCATTTATCCAGTACTGGTTCGAGATAGGCGTTGTGATGTTTACTAGTGTTTGCATCGATGGTGAAAATTTTCGCTTTGTGATTAGATCAGACCCTAGCGATACAGACAACAATGTTAATGGACCAGTCCTACCACCTTCAAGGCAGCTCAAGATAGATAGCAGCAAACAGCTTTCCTTTGTCAAGAACTGATTTCTCGATGAATCACAGCATAAGCAACTACAAACAACGAAGGAACGGTATAATGTTGCAAGACTCTACTGATTTTTCAACCAACAAGCTCAGAATTATCGTTGGGACATTCCCTGGCAATCTGCAATAACTAAATGAATAGACATGCCAAAGGATAAATGGAAATCTTACATGACCCTCCTGCTGGCATTTATAGCATGTCCTGAACTTTGCAGCAGGTCCCGTGGGAACTGATTCAGTTGTTATCCCAGGAGGAGCGAGGCAATCCCTATAGCCAGATGAGAAACTTGAAAAGAATGATGGCGAGCGCATACTTCGCTACATGATTGGGACCGCCGCAACGATAGCACTTGACGGGAGGCAAAGTAGATGTATTCAACGCCCTGCCAGGAGGAGGGGCTCGGGACGCAAAGCCACCACCAGAACCACTAGGGCAGGTGCGGGCAATGTGGCCAACACGACCGCAATTCTGCGTTGGGGATCAGGAAAACAAAGAAATTGTCATTTGTATCACATCTCACATAGCACTTCTGACTCCCATTCTGCTGAACCCTCAAACTGGGACACTCCGCTGAAAAACAAGGTCATAATCAGATGCTTGTCAGACAAGAAAGAGACATCACACCTTGAATGTGCCCAACTCCACCACACGAGTAACACTGTTTGGTTGCGACAGTACGAGGGGAGGGGCAAGCAGAAGACTCATGCCCAGGCTGACGACAGTTGTAGCACAAACGCTGTTCAGAGGAACAACTTTCAGCAATGTGTCCGACTGTCCAGACAAGCAATACATCAGGACCTTATGATCAAACGGTTAATTGGAAGGCACGCACGATTCCCGCACTTGAAACAACCTTTCCTGGAAAATTGATATGCCATACTCGAAAACTTCTGATCTGAACGATTTTGCAGTACTTGTCAGATAATCTTAGACAGAGCACACCTCGCCTAACCCACTTCCAACTAACCGCTGAACGACTCTGCCTCTGCCGAAAAAGAGAATGAGGGTTTGTGAATGGCAATGTCACCGGTTTGCCAGACTATTTTCGAGGCTAACAATCTTGACCGGCCCTAAGTCAAGAAAGCACCATATCGGGCAGTGATTCAAATACTTGGCTACAGAACTAATCTTCTTTTCTTCTGATTTCACCTTTCTTCTCCCGTGAACCCACAGACGGACTTACCGCAATTACCGATGAGGGTGAATTTTAAAACGCACCCTATATCGCGGCCTTTATCGCTCATCGATTATCGAACTTCCTTATGGTTAACTATGCAGATCAAATCTGGGCAGGACAGGGGCTCTTTCAAGGTATTTAAATGGCTTTGAGGCTCAACTACCCCAGGCAGGTTTCTTCGTCTCCTCCATCCCATCCAATTCAGCGACCCAATTACGGTAACTGTCTATGTATCATACACTTACTATATAACTCATGGTTCTACCTCAGGCTTGTTTGTCACAGCGTCGAGGCGACCTTCGCTCGTTCGCATCCATCGCGCTTCTTGTTTGGATGCAAAGGGACCTCCCTTCCGGTACGTGCTTTACTCCAGCGTAGCTCATTTTTGACTCTGATTTTGTTTCCAGAATGTTCCTTCGGTTGCGACGCCGTTTCACATCCAACCCAGAAGCTACGTAACGAACGACCGCAGTATGGCTCCACGCATGGCAGGGAAGTCGTTAAGACAAGCGCTTGTTTGGACAGAAGAGCCCCTGGCTTGTAATATGATTTAAATATACTCTCCCTGGTCACTCTTTCCTTGGCTTCTCGCCAGAATTAAAATACCTGGTTTACTCCAGTTGTGTAATTATCATCAAGAGCTCAGTCTTCTTATCCAATTTCATTACAATTTCAAACCCAACTGTATTTGTGCTGTGTGTGATGTGCTCAGTTGTATCGATAAGTCTTATGACTCTAGTCGGTTGCTTGAATGACATTGTTCTTGCAAGGTCTTGGATGTCTGTCATAATGGTGGGTCTCCCAGGAGGTGATTGCATGTTTTCATTGCCAAAAGAATATCATGAGCCAGTGTGTATACCTCCAGGACACACTTTCCCCGAGTATTTCTCGCGTTGCCATGAATTGCCTGCTTCTCGCAAAATAGCTCGCCGCGTTTCAATATCAATTTGGCCCGAATGCTTCAGAGCGATCTACTAATAAGCTGATAATCCGGAAGAACCTCACTGACACTGAGTCTCAGCGGTATAGGGCGAGGAATTGTGTGATGCTCTGAAGACCGCTCGATGGATATTCTGCATTCCAATAGGTCGAAACTTCTCTGATAATGCGAGTCCGATATTTTGATCAATGTAAAACAAATTAGAGCCGCAAATTTGTAGAGAATGGATGATGCCTGATCAGTTTATAACGCCAAAAGAGATGTTTATCGAAGTAATTCTTTCCATTCCATTTCATTTTCGTCATCTATTCCGCCTATATTCTTCAGTCCATATTCCGTCTACGTTCTACCCTCGATATTCCGCTTTCATTATTATTTTATTTCAGTTCACCCAGCGACGTATGCAGAGGGCTCCAACAATCTCCATTATATTGTAAACATGTACATTTTTAGGAGGCACGCTTGTAGACCCAAGTAAGACCCAGTCACTTCGTCTGGATCTGAGGTGCGTATACTTACTGTCGTATCTGTTGGAATGTCAAGCTGAAGTCGTGATCCGGCTGAAGGTCCAAGAACCTTCTAGAATGTTTTATTAATATATATCATAGTTCGTTGTATGTACTCACTGGCTTGCAAAGGAATACGTCTTATTCCAAGCCAATCCGACGTTCGACTCCGTTTTTACGACAGTATCAGTTACGGACGCTCAATCATAGCCACTTCGTCTAGATCTTAGTCCTGCATCTCTGGCATTTGAGGATATGACTGCATAATACACTGAATGTTTCCCGTGTTTCTCGTAAGTTAGCAACATTGTATGTGCAGAGGTTTCAAATGCGCTTCGCAAGACCACCCTCATTACCGGAGGATGTGTGTAGGGAACGACACTGGTCTTCCTACAAAAAGATAATTGCATGAAAACCAGCCGAACCGACGGGGTAGGCAAGAAGACTTCGTTTCCAAAGCTATCCAGCATAGCAGGACCTCCAGCAGCTAATCCTTTGTACAAAGAAGAGCATAGCGAAGAGCATAGCACACATACCTTATTCGCAGGTCGGGAAATGAGATGCTGATATACATGGCATCTGAGGGTTATCACGAAACGCTGCCCTTGAGCGGAAGTAGATCTCCAAAGAATCTCCTGTAATACTCATTCGTTTGCCGAAGTCGAAGGCACAATTGGGAGCAAAAAAAATCTGCAGGTTATGTGTGGCGGTCATTAAGTATCATCGGGTCAAGCAGCCAAGCTCTATGTCTCTGATCTCGGGTATGCATCCATGTTCTGAGATCGTGGAACCCTTAGATTTCATCAAGCTTCGCAGCATCAACAGCATCTATGGTTCGTTTAGCTGGAGGACAATCTAGACCAGTTTTGACACAGATTTCCAATCGCCTACAACCTACTAGGCCTGGCAGGTCTTGAGAACGAGTTTTTGTTTAGTTTCTCTCAGCCTGGGACCTGTCCTAAGCGAAGACCGACGACGACGGTCATACTCAGCCCAACAAAGTAGATATCAATGCAACTGCAGGATTCTATCTTCTCCAGCTTAATAATACCCGAACTTGACGAGTTCTTCTCTCTGGCGATCAGAAACACACCAGTAAACGTCCGTTTGGGTGTGACAATTTCTACCTTTGTCTTAACTTGTTGTCATCAAAGAGCAGAATGTTTTCAGGACGGTTCTTGCGTGTTCGTCGAGAACGCTCTACCCATCATGACAGAGAAATGCTTGAATTACCAGATCTGGTTGACCCCATTTCAACACGTTTGTGGTACAAGTAGCATATGAACTGGTCAAACATGTGTTCTTACCAAACAGATACTTAAACACAACGGACAGATGATGAGATCTGTGGTTCTTCCATAGCTAGTTCCAACCTCGACAATGCCAGTAAGACGAGGCCCGGGCTATCAACATGCCATTGACAATGTATCCCCCTTCCGCGTGCTAGGTTCAAGATCAATTTTTCCCATCCCGCGAGGAATGCCTCTTCATCGCGAAACTAGCCTCGGAAGCCGAACGCTACCAGGGTGAGCCCATCTGATATGCCATCATCGCGGATACATTGTTCACGCGTGCAACACTTGATCTAGATGTCGTTTCACAGATCAAGTTCATTGTCAGTCAGTATGGAGCTCGGCTGACAATCGACGAACGAAATCTCCTCTCCATCGCATACAAGAACCTGACTAACTCCCTTCGGAACAGCTGGCGCATCCTGGATAACGTTGAGAAGATCCAGCACATGAAAAATGAAGCTTCTCCTCGACTGAAGCGTGAGACGAATCTCGCTCTACATCAGCGACAGAAAATAGAAAGGGAGCTAGCAGATGTCTGTCAGGACATCGTAGGCCTACTGGATCGTCAACTTCTCCCATCGGCTAACATAGGGGAAGAGACGGTTTTCTACTCCAAGATGTAAGATCATTAGCATCATCGGACACCAGGACGTAAAGCTTACGAGAGCTCAGGAAGGGTGATTATTTCCGCTACCTTGCCGAATCCGCACGCAAAAAGGACCATGAACGCTACGGAGAACAGTCTCTCAATGCGTACAAGGTTGCGTACAAACATGCACAAGTCACTCTTGTACCGCTGCACCCCACGCGGCTGGGTTTGGCCCTGAACTTCTCCGTATTCTATCATGGTGAGTACGCAGATCAGCTGGAAGGTAATAAATTTGAACGAAGGTTGATTTAAGATGTACGGAAGAGCCCAGAAAGGGCTTGTCATTTGGCTAAGAATGCCTTCGACGATGCTATCCAGTCATTGGATCAGGCGAACGTACAGATGGACCAAACCATGCGTGACTCATTGACAATCCTCCAATTGTTGCGAGATGATCTAACCCTATGGGCTGCAGAGCTGCGGAACTAAAGGATATGATTATGCGAACCCGATGTCTTTTTAATTCCAGAAGTCCTATGATGATAAATTTCATGCAGTGTGCAAGAACTGTTTTTTTTCTTAGACATTGGTAGATTTGTTCATGCATTGCTATCTTGGCCGGAGTGAATCTTATTACATTGTTCCCAATCCGCCTTTGCAAAGGTAGCTGCCACGAGCATCGGGAATACCAATGTGGCGTCAGCGAAGACCTGAGTGGTGTCAAGATTAGACTAGGGTAAGTTAAAATGGAGCTACATTCATTCACCTTCACAGCTTCAGCATCTGCACGAATTTTGCCCCAGGAGACTGCCTCATCCGGACGGGCGCCAGAATCTGAGCCATCAAATTCTTGACCCGTGTTCTGCAAAGAGGTATAACAAATCAATGAAACAGTAAATGTGGATGTCACTTACGATGAATACTGAGTAATCTGCACCGTTCCGCTAGAGCACCGATGAGATACCTTCGACTAAGTGAAAAAAAGCCACTTACAATCAACATTGCATTTGCAATCTGGTGTTTGCAAACTCCTCCTCCTAGTACAATCATGCCCGCTTTCTGTGATTTTCTTGACAGATCGTTCAGAAGCCGGATATCCTGGACTATGTCAAGAATGAATCCGGGATTCTTGAATGAATGAAAGTAAAGTATGTCCCCAATGGAGCCGTCCGTTAAAGCAGGGCAAAACACGGGAATGTCATTCTAATTGGTTATGTCTCAGATGAGTACAAAACTTCAAGAGGAGTTGCGTTCACTTTGTAAGCCCAGTAGTAAACAGATTCTTCATTGTCAATCTCTTTTCCCAGTCGGTGAATGAAACTACTTGGCGTCCAAACCTTCCCTGATTCCTCCTGTTCGGATAACATGGTATCGAGGATGGGTGTCAACCAATCCTCAAAAGCGCAATAATTATCATTCGGAACAACAAGGTTACCTATACGGTTCATTCCACGTCTTCGTAGGTCGGCTCCGTCTAGGTTGAAGTCCGCAAGGTAAGTGTTTCCGAGGCATTTGATCAAGTCCTCCTCGATACCCCCAGCCGTAGTGACTAGCACGGAAACATGTCGGTGTTTGACTAGATAGAGAATCACTTCCCGTAATCCCGAAGAAATGAGATTTGAAGTATATCCAAGAAAGATTTGGCATTTAGTATTCTTGCGAACCTCTGGGTCAAGGTGTTCATCCAGACTGTTCTCGGTAGGTTCATCATCTGAAAGGCGCCAAGTACGCTGTAATGAAGCTTAAATCCATTGATGACCGATTGGTATATCCTTAGGACGTACCATGTGATTGACAATTTCAATAGCCCTTGACAGACTGGTAGCTTGGAAGCCGATCTGTTGATAAGATGCTAGAAAGTCCTGAAGGTTATATTGCTTGTCAAATTGGGGACCTCGGACTGATATAGAAGACTCCGACACGGCTTCTGAAGGCTTCAATATAGCAGCTGAAGCTTCAGGGGGAACCTGTGTATGAGTCGCCATAGAAAATGGAGGTTGACATCTTGAGTAGCACACAAATGACAAGAGGGCTCAATATGATTTTAGGCACGTGATGACGCAGAACCTGGTATCCTCGTCGTATACAAGAATTCAACGCTGACCAAGGTTTATAACTTTGCAGGGCTGTCTTGTTGCTGCAATGGAGGAGGAAGATGTACAAATAACTCTGCAGAATCAGGACACCGACCATGTGGAAATTCTGGATGGCAGCACACCTACCCCTTTGCAGGCCAATATTACAGAAGCTGGTGCTTCGTCCGCAAACAGGCTAGAGCCAGGAAATGTCCACCTCATTGGGCTGGATAATGCACCGCAAAAACAAGAGCCTGATTCGTTGAGTACCGTGGGTGTCCTGGACAGAGCCCTTCCAACCGCTCAAGGTTCCCAAGAGTCCAGTTTTCAGGAACCAACTCAAGAAACTGAAGTCAATGCATCTCAAGATACCTCGACACCTGCAAATGAGGATGTATCAGAGACACCTGCTACCTTATCAACAATACCTGTCGTCCTGTCTCCAACTTCGGAAGAACATGAGGGGCGACATATTTCTTCAAGGTCGAGCACCACGACAGTTCCGAGCCACCGACAGTCTTTGACAGTGTCCAGCGGCAACAATGTTTCTGTTGTACTCATTGTGTCGGCACTGGAAACAATCGCAGCCTCCAAGGAGGCAAAACGTTCTGCTCCTTTACGAGAGAGCACCCAATGTGCTCTGCAACTCATTCGGTCCAATATTGCAGGTGATCGCCCTAGAGATATTCTGGAACCACTCCGACTCGCTTGTGAAACCCGTAACGAGAAGCTTATGATCGCCAGCCTGGATTGTATATCCAAATTAATATCCTACTCATTCTTTACTGAGGATGATATCTATGTCACTCATGAAATCCAGTCACCACCCCCTTCACCCCATTCTAACGGTCGCACTTCTATCGGTCGAGCATCACAAAACAGCGTTCCCCAGCCGTCCATCGTTGACCTTGTTGTTCATACTATCACTGCCTGTCATACGGAAACTACATCGGAGGCAGTTTCGCTACAGGTTGTAAAGGCCCTTCTCGCTTTAGTGCTTTCGCCATCAGTATTCGTCCATCACTCTTCTCTTCTCAAGACTGTTCGTACTGTCTATAATGTTTTCCTTTTGAGTTCCGATCCCGTGAATCAAATGGTCGCGCAGGGTGGCCTCACTCAAATGGTACACCATGTTTTTACTCGCTGTAACATGGATAGGATGGATAGGATTAAGGCTTCTGAAGACTCACCAACCGCATCCTATGGGGCGCAAAGCTTTGCTACCTCAAGCCGCACCTCAATTCATGTTGGACCGTCAGAAGATATCTCAAAATCAAATTCCCAGAGCTTCGGTCTCGAAATGTCTGAAGAACAGAAAGATTCTCTTCCGCAGTTGCCATCGCTACAAGAGGAAAATTCGTCTCAAGCGTCAGTGTGCACAGTATCCTCGTTTTTAAAATCTCCACTCATTACTTTCTATAGGGTAGAGACTTTTAGGAGTAGTCAGATCGACAGCCCAATCAGGAATAGGCTCACTCAGCGAGACTTGTTTGTAAAAGATGCATATCTCGTCTTTCGTGCCCTCTGCAAACTCACCATGAAACCCTTAAACCAAGAAAGGTTGGTAAACCTTGTTCTTTGATGAGTTCCTCTTAAAACAGATTGCGTTCTAGTGAACATGACTCAAAATCGCACCCTATGCGCTCCAAGCTCCTTTCATTACATCTCGTGTTAACCATCTTGAATTCTCACATGTCCTTGTTTGTGGATTCTACAGCCATTGTCTATTCCAACTCACAAAATGAACCCATGTCATTCGTACAGGCGGTCAACCAACACCTTTGCCTTTGCCTGAGTCGTAACGCTGTCAGCCCCGTACTTCAAGTTTTTGACATTAGTGTTGAGATATTTTGGCGAGTATTGTCGGGCATGCGCACCAAGCTCAAGGTGCGGATTAATCTTGATCCTGCGTTCATAAAATTTTAGCTCAAAAGTCCACCAGAAAGAGATTGAGGTGTTACTCCACGAGATTTTTATACCCATACTTGAGATGCGGACATCTACTTTGAAGCAGAAGGCAGTGATCCTTGGCATGCTCTCTCGCCTCTGTCAAGATCCCCAGGCTCTTGTTGAAATTTACCTGAACTATGATTGCGATAGTGAGGCAACCGATAATATTTATGAACAGTACGTCCTTGTCTGAATCTGATTTCGAGGTCTTATAGTCATGCAGCCTCATTAATATCATTTCGAAGTTTGCTTCCATGCCAATATCATCTCTTCCTCACAAGGGTACGGAGCCCACCAGTCCAGCCTTCAACGCGACACCTAAAAGCTCTCAGCCCGCTGTGGCGCCCTCACTTGGAAATTCTATAATGGTGGTTTCTGGTAGTTTGGATACTTCGGCAATGGGGCATTCAGAGGGGCAGCTCCGGCGGCAAGGGCTTGAGTGTCTTGTTTCTGTGTTGCGGTCACTTGTTGCTTGGGGAGTTGCCGTTGGAAAGGCTGATGATGTACAAGCGCAGACAGGACCTCCTACTCGTTCGCATCCTCGCGAAGAAGGAGAACGCATCATCCAAGAAGGCCACACAGACGAACTTTCGGTTGCAAGTTCTGAATCATTCAAACAGCCAACCCCGGAACTCGCAGATGACCCGACTCGATTTGAGAGTGCAAAGCAGAAGAAAACGACACTGCTCGAGGGCATTAAGAAGTTCAACTTTAAACCCAAAAGAGTGCGACGGTTTCTTCTCCCAGAATCTTGATCTGACGTGCACATCATTGATCAAGGGTATCGAGTTTCTCATCGAAAATGGTCTCATTCCCAGTAGAATGCCTTTTGATATCGCCCAATTCTTGCACCATACCGACGGTCTCAACAAAGCCATGATTGGAGAGTATCTGGGTGAAGGGTATGTTCACTTCCTCACCAAGATATTCCATCAAAGCTTGAATCCTAGATTATAGTGATGAGGATAATATTGCAATCATGCATGCTTTTGTCGACCAACTTGATTTTCGCAATTTACCCTTCGTGAATGCACTTAGATTGTTCCTTCAATCATTCCGTTTACCTGGCGAGGCCCAGAAGATTGACCGGTATATGCTGAAATTCGCCGATCGTTATATTGCTGGTAACTCGAAAACTCCTTTTGCCAATGCTGGTAAAGATTCCACCATTGTTTAAGTTATGGCCTCCTTTAATTCTACAATATAGATGCCGCCTATGTTCTGGCATACTCAGTGATTCTTCTCAACACTGATGCTCATAATCCTCAAGTCAAAAAGCGGATGACAAAAGCCGAGTTCACCAAAAACAATCGCGGTATCAATGATAATGGCGACCTTCCGGAAGAGTTTCTATCGGACATCTTTGATGAGATCGTCACCAACGAGATCAAGATGAAAGATGAAGTTGAGGCGCCCATTCTGGCTGCATCTGCTGGATCTAGTCTTGCAAGTGCCCTCGCCAGCGTTGGAAGAGACCTCCAAAGAGAAGCTTATATGATGCAGTCTCATGGAATGGCTACGAAAACTGAGGTTGGTGCGAGATGGTATTTGATGAATTGGAGAACTGACGATGTTTCTTCAGGCTCTTTTCCGCACTTTGATGCGCTCTCAGCGAAAGGGAGCAAAGTCGGGTGACCAGTTTTTCAGTGCATCACACTTCATCCACGTCCGCCCTATGTTTGAGGTTGCATGGATAGCTTTCCTTGCCGGTCTTTCGGGACCTCTACAGGATACAGACGACCTCGAAGTAGTGGAATCATGTCTGGACGGGTTCAAGAATTCTATCAAGATCGTGTGCTTTTTTGACTTGGAGCTCCAGCGAAATGCATTTGTCACAACTCTCGCTAAGTTCACCTTCCTCAACAACCTTGGAGAGATGAGAACCAAAAACATGGAAGCTATAAAGACTCTGCTTGATGTTGCTGTTACCGAAGGAAATAACCTCAAAGGCTCTTGGTATCAAGTTTTGACTTGTGTTAGTCAACTCGAACACATGCAGTTGATAAGTGGAGGCGTCGAGCTTTCAGAGCCAGGGAAAAAAAGGTAAGAACTTCAAGCTGATATCTCGGTTTGTTATTGATAGCCGCTCATAGCCGCTCAAAAAAAGTACCGAATGAAGAGCTTGCGAATGAAAGTCGATCAACACACATCACTGTTGCAGCTGACATGGTGTTCTCTCTAAGTCACTATCTATCAGGGGTGCGTTGGTAGGGTAAAGCGAGCTTTTTTACTCATAAAATTTTAGACGGCCATCGTGGACTTTGTCCAAGCCTTGAGCGACGTGTCGTGGGAAGAAATCCAATCTTCTGGTCTTTCACAACAACCTCGTTTGTTCAGCTTACAAAAATTGGTGGAAATTTCTTATTACAACATGAATCGTATTCGTATTGAATGGTCAAATATGTGGGAAATTTTGGGAGAGCACATAAATCAAGTCTGCCTGCCTCGGCTTGACTTTTTCATTTACTGATCTTGTGTTTGCAGGTGTGTTGTCATAATAACCCACATGTTGGCTTCTTCGCTTTAGATTCCCTTCGCCAGCTCGCTATGCGATTTCTGGAGAAAGAGGAATTGCCGAACTTCAAGTTCCAGAAGGATTTCTTGAAACCCTTCGAATACACCATGATTCACAACCAAAACCCTGAGATTAGGGACATGGTATATTTAACAATTTTTTTGAGAATCAAGACCAGTTAACCGACCTGACTTTCCAGGTTTTGCAATGTCTCCAGCAGATGATTCAAGCTCGCGTTGAGAATATGCGTTCAGGCTGGCGAACTATGTTTGGCGTCTTTTCCGCTGCGTCGAAGGTTTTAACGGAGCGCATTGCGAGCTCTGCCTTTGAAATTGTGACCAGGCTCAACAAAGAGCATTTCGCTGCTGTAGTCCGTCATGGTGCCTTCGCTGATCTTACAGTCTGCATCACGGAGTTCTGCAAGGTCAGCAAATATCAAAAAATCAGCCTTCTAGCAATTGCAATGTTGCGAGGTGTTATTCCCGTTATGTGTGAAAGCCCGGAGTGTTCACTATCATCTGGGACTACGAATACCTCATTCACCGTCAGCATGGATGATAGCATGATACGTTTTTGGTTTCCGGTTCTATTTGGGTTTTACGATATCATCATGAACGGGGAAGATCTGGAGGTCAGACGAGTGTAAGTACTTTGTTTTTCCGTATAGCTCTCGACTCACGGTTGCATAGAGCCTTAGATTCATTGTTCTCGACCCTGAAGACACGCGGTCGTGATTTTCCTGCTGAATTTTGGGATACAGTTTTACAGGAGCTGCTGTTCCCTATTTTTGCCGTTCTCAATTCTAGCCAAGATACGGATATGTCACGATTCATCACCCAGGAAGACATAAGTGTCTGGTTACAAACCACCATGATTCAAGCACTTCGGGACCTCATTGATCTATATACGTATCATTTTGACCTTTTGGAACGTTTTTTGGATGGATTATTGGATCTCTTGTGTTTGTGTATATGCCAAGGTATGATCTTTCTGAGTTTGATTACTGAGATTCAAGATTGACGACAGTACAGAAAATGATACTCTCGCCCGACTGGGTACATCTTGTCTACAAGTATTCCTGGAAAAAAACGTGAAGAAATTTAGTGTAACTCAGTGGGAACGTGTGACAACATCATTCATCAAGTTATTCCGAACGACTACCCCCCATCAGCTTTTCGATGAAAGTCTCCGTGTGGCAATTGACAACAGCCTAGACTCATCTGACTCATCTCCAGGTACGTTACTATACGTCGATATAACTAAACAGCCTCCTGAGTCAATCCATCAGAATCAAACGGATTGACCGTTCTACCTGCTCCTTTGTGTCCTTCCAATGAACCGATCAAGACCGGAATACACAACCCTCTGGCTACACGACGCAAAATATTCAGGCAAATTATTGTCAAATGCGTGCTTCAGCTTCTTTTGATTGAAATGATAAACGAATTACTACGCAACAATGATGTCTATCTTACGATCCCTCCTGATCAACTACTTCTGCTCATGAGAGAGTTGGACCATAGTTATCAGTTTGCTCGAGCCTTCAATGATGACAAGGAACTTCGCACGGGACTGTGGAAAGTTGGTATGTTGAAGCAGTCGTGCTTGATTTCGCGTGCGGCTAATCTGCTCGTCACAAGGTTTCATGAAGCATCTACCTAACCTTCTCAAACAGGAATCGAGCAGTGCAGCCACTCTTGTTCATATCCTTCTACGCATGTACTACGACACGAGATCTGACTATCTTACCGCTCGACCTCAGATAGCAGATAGATTGTTACCGTAAGTTATCCTTTTATCCACGACGATTATTTCTCTCAACTGGTCTCATGTCGGTTCAGACTTGGACTTGGAGTTTTACAAGACTATAACAAACTCAAGACAGATACCCAGAGCAAAAATATTGTCGCGTGGACCCCAGTCGTAGCTGAGATTCTCGATGGTTTGAGCCGACTAGACGACAAAGCCGTGAGTCGATTTCATTTCACTTTCGATACCTTGATATGAACAACATCCACCCAGTTTTCCCGTTACATGCCTGCTATCTACCCTTTAGCGATCGAACTTTTGGCGCGTGAGATTGTGTCCGACGTTCGGATTGCACTGCGGACATTCCTCTTCCGAGTCGGTGTCAAGCAAGGTATCATAGACATGACGTCGATAGAGGGCTCGTCGTCCTGAGTCATATTTATCGCTCCGCCCAACGGATAATGGAGTCTCATCTTATGATTAGTATCGTGTGTTTAATTGGCAATATACTTAGGTTGAAATTTCTTTGACAATGTAACACATTTAGGAGAAAGGAGTGATATATTTGGCAAAGTTCAGATATAAGGCCCGAAACCTGAAGACTGAGGACCAAAACGAAAAGAGTAGGAGAATCGGCAAACGTAACATCAGAACCCAGAATATCCATTATATCCACCCCATCCAGTCGGTTGAGGGCCAAGATCTGGAATTGATGATCAGTCGAAGTGAAATATAGAATGGCTTTAGAATTTACTAGGTCGCAAAGCATTATATTTGTCTATCAAAAAAGAATAAGTGGGAATCCGGTCATACACAAAGACAGAGCAATGCACCTGCAGATTGAGGAGCATTTGAATCCTCATCTTTTCCAAAAGTTCCTAATTTCATAGATGCGAAGACATTAGCGGGAACTGTACTGTTAGAGTTTGAATTGGGCGAAATGGGTGGTGGAGACGCCGGATTATTAAATGGTGATTGAGCAAATACCCCAGTCGGCTCTATGAATTATCTAGCAATTGAAAACAGACCCAGACAATATGATGAACTCACGAACAGTGACGGGACTGGGACCAGAGTTGAAAAGGCCAGGATTTGGCTGGAACGTTGAGCCCATCCCAAAAGGCGAAGTATTGATCCTTGATTCCGAACCAAAAGGTGAAAGTCCAGGTATGCCAGTTGGCTGACTCATGATGGGTCGTTGTTGAAAACTTGTTCCCGTCGGTTGTGGCGCCAAAAACGAGGACGTCGGATTGAATTGATTTGGTTGATTCTGGAATGGCAGGGAGGATGCGGACAAGTTGATATTTGCACGCGTAGGTACAAAGCTATTGAACCCAGTCTGAGTAGGAATCAATGGTTGCAAGAGACTCTGGTTGGCGGGTACAGGCGCAAATGGACCTCGAGGGTCACCAAAGGACTGTTGAGGCGGCTGAGTTGAAGCTGGCAACAGCCCAGATTGATGCGCAGAAAGCGCCTGACCTATTGGTACTGGTGAATTGCCCATTCCAAGGCCGGCGGAGAAACTAGGTGGAGAAATGACAGTTGGATTACCACCCTGCTGCTGCTGTTGCTGTACCTGAACTGATGGTTGAGGCGTCACACGAAGTTGGCTGAGTCTCGCGAGTTGGTCAAAGATGTCTGACTGCGTAGTTTGGGAAAGGCCCTTGGTGGGAGTGACAGAAGTTTGTGCTAATGGTACAGATGGGGTCGATGTTGGTGTAACGGCGGCAGCAGTGAGGGGGGTGCTTGATGCTGGTGGTGATGGAACCGATGCAGGCGTGGCAGACGAAGGCGTGGATGCCGTTATCGCTGGCTTGGTCGAACTGGGCCGTGGAGCCCAAGCGTCATCTTCAAATCCGCTGGAAGCAGTAGCTGGTGCAACATTGGTCTTCGAAGGCTGAACAGGCGTGGATCCGGGACGTGTACTAGGGCTAATGGCCTGAGGAGATGCAGTCCTTTTGATTTGTTCAGATGCCGAAGAGAGCGCCTCAATGTCCACATTGATGGGTAAAGTCTTTGTTGTTTCTTTCCTCCCTCTCCGCGGGTTCTTGAGGGCGCCACCAGCACCAGCAAAGAGGTTCGGTGCTGGTGTTCTGGCAGAACCCCCACCAGTTTCCTGTGCTTGTAATTGTCTAGCCAAGTCTTCGTCCCGCTTTAACTGCTCCTTGACGTACGCGCTTTGTTTCTCCATATTTTCACCTGGACGTCTCTTCTCGATGGCTTTCCTGGTCCTGATGATATCACCTTCACGGAGCCCAAGAGAGCGCATAGTTGAGTCCGTGATATCGGGCAGGAGAGTCTCGTCGATTTTGTCACGTTCAAAAGCTGATGCATATCGCGTACAATCATCTATGTCGCATCCTGCAGAAAGGAAGAAATCAAACCAATCAATACGCGGCCCTTTCGCTTTCTGCATCTGAGTTACTGAAGGTGAGATTTGAGATTTGGACGGAGTTGAGATAGAGTTCTGTAGAGTAGCAAGGGGTATATCATCATCAGAAGGAGGTTTGGGTTGTCCTGTACCCGGTCTTCGTGATTTTCGAGTGAGCCTCTCCACAAACTTCATGTCATCAGGAGACATCTTTTCAGATGGGACCTCTACAACGACTCCATTAATCTTGTGTAGCCTAAGCTTGCCGTTGCTGAAGCCGAGAAAAGCAGCGTCAACACGAAATTGACCTGTTCTATCGTGCCATGTACGGACATGTTCAGCTGGAGGAACTGATGAATTATTGGGTCAGTACTATGAGGTGACTCAGCTTCGAGAAAAACGTACATGTGACTTCCTGAGACTTGCGTGTTGACGACGAAGCGTTGCTTCGAGTTTCAGACCTGTTACTTGAAATGAAAGCTTGATGAGCTTTTCAGAGGAAACGGGATACTACAGATCATACTTGCCCTGGAGGCGGAGATTTCTTCACTACAGCGGCTGCAGCTTCTTTGCGCCTCTGTCTCTCGGCTTCGGCGGCCTCCTTTGCTCTTCGTTGAGCCTCTTGTTTCCTGCGCTCCCTTGCCACCCGTTCCTTCTCTTCTCTTTGCAACCGCTCAGCCTGCTCTCTGTCGGCAGCATCTTGGTCAGCCCTTTTGGCCCCTGCATCACTATCACTCTCTGATTCCTCTTCTGGGAGAGGATGCATTCGAGATACCGGAGACGATGAGCTAGCCTTAAATTCCAAATAGGATGCAGGTACAACACCCTCGACTCCGCGAGCATTACGACATTTCCACCACTCATCCCCATCGCGCTCAATGACCACAACTTCTTCGTTTTCTGTAACGCTTAGCTCATCTTCCCCATCTGCGGTGAAGTCGTACAAGGCGATTGCTGACTCGCTGTGGCCAGTTTTTGATTTTTCCCCATGTCCATTGGGAGCATGAAGATCGTCTTCTTCCTCTTCCTCTTCCTCCTCCCTGGAGGGTATGATCGTTGGTGATGCTGGCGAGAAACGGACAGTGCCCTTTTCAGCACCTTTCGATGAAGGTGGTGCAATGAACCGACTTCCATTGGACCCTGGTAGATCATGAGTGAGTGATTTAGCGAGTTCCCGAGATGATTCCAGTTTCTTCATGATCACTTCTACATTGTCCTTCCCCACGTTAAATAGCAAACTTGCAGGGTCAGTACCTCCGATCTCAACTCCAATATGTTTGGGCTTCTCGTTGGAAATGTTGATGATGTCACTTGTTAGCCATTTCTGCACTGGAGTCTGAAAGTCGTAAAATTAGGATAGATAAGTGAGAATCAGATATGTGCGTACCTTGTCGGACTCACTGGCAAAAAATGCGGATCCGTTCCCTATTCCTAGTGTACCCTTCTTTTTCTTGCCCTTCTTGTCCACCTCAGAGACCGACCATGTTTTGATATCATCCGCAGTGACTTTTGACGCGGCCACGCGGTCGGCGGGGTCGGCATAAGTACTGACTGGGCGAGGTTTCTATTTATGATAAGAACGGGTAGGACACAGACGAGCAAGCAATAGTGTACCGAAGTCGGAATAATGATCTTGGGTTCTGGGGGTGGTTCCTCGCCGGTTGTCTCCTCGACGTAATTACCGGGGACATAACCCGCGCCTCCGTTCTCTTGTTGATTCTGGACCAAAAGCCAGTCCTCGTCGAGTTCAAATGCAAGCAGAATTTCATTTTCACCAATTGTGAGTTCTCCAGGTGCAGCGGCCTCGTAATCGTAGAGAGCTCTCACTAGGTATCTATGCTCGGCCTGCCCAAAGTCACTTGAACGCGGTCGGGAAAAATGAACAAGCTCTCACTTGTTCGACGTAGGCCATCGGCACGAGACCGACAGGGGTATCTGCCTCCTGCGAGCTGCCCTTGATCTTGACTTTCCACCAACTGGAGAAGGGATAAGGACAGAGCGGGTAGAGGGAAGATAAGACTAACTCATCATCGGTGCGCTCGATGAGAAAGAGGAGCTGGTCCTCCTTGATGGCTATCTCGTCGCTGGACTGAGGGTCGTAGTCATAGGAGGCCTTAAGGACGGCAAGATAGCGTTCGGTGTCGGGAGTCGGCATGGTAGTCTGGAGCAAGTGATCTGATCGCCCAAAGCTGCCCTTCTTTCTTCCACCATGGCCAGCAACCTCAATGCAGGAGCCTCAGAATTTGTCCCAGGCAGATTTAACCGTAACATCCAGCAGCTGCCTCTTCCTCCACAACAGACTGAGGCTCCTCTTCTTCCCCCCACCATCTCTCTCAACATCGGCGGAACGAAATCAGCATCTGTAACACCACCACCGCCTTCCTCAGCCCCCCAGCTTACCTCTCAGACTACCCCAACTCCTCCAAAGATCGCTACACCGAAGCCTCAGACGACCCTCAAGATAGAAACTGCTGGAACTGCTTCTAAATCATTCTCAACAGAAAAGGCCAAGACAGACACATCTGCGGTCGCCTCAGATGTCAAGAATGCAGCCGATCTGGCCGTCATCGAGGATCTGTACGGCGATCGTGCGTCCATCCTTATCCAATCATCCCCGTTCAGCTTAGTTTATGATATCGGGTCACAGACACTAAGGAACATCTCAACATTGTCTTTATTGGTCACGTCGATGCTGGCAAGAGCACTATGGGCGGAAATATCCTCTTTATCACCGGCATGGTGGACAAACGGACTATGGAAAAATATGAAAAAGAGGCCAAAGAGGCTGGCCGAGAGTCGTGGTATCTCAGTTGGGCTCTTGATTCTACTCCTCAAGAGCGAAGCAAAGGCAAAACCGTAGAAGTGGGCCGTGGATACTTTGAGACCGATGCCAGGAGATATACCATTCTTGATGCCCCTGGGCACAAGACTTATGTCCCGAGCATGATCTCCGGAGCCGCTCAGGCCGATGTTGCTGTTCTCGTGATATCTGCTCGTAAGGGCGAGTTTGAAACTGGCTTTGAGAAGGGTGGTCAGACCCGTGAACACATCATGTTGGTCAAGACAGCTGGAGTCGTCAAGCTACTCGTTGTAATCAACAAAATGGACGATCCTACGGTCCAATGGGAGAAATCCCGTTTCGATGAGATCAGGGATAAAATAACACCCTTTATCAAGGCTGCTGGCTTCAATACCAAGAATGATGTCTTCTTCTTACCTGTGTCCGCCTATACTGGTGCCAACCTCAAGGATCCTGTTGACAAGAAAGTTTGCCCATGGTGGAAGTGCGTCGGTCTGTTCGTTTCATAGTATTCTAACGAGTCACTACGGTCGCCAGTGGACCTTCTATCCTTCAATACCTCGACAAAATGCCCATGGTAGATCGTAAAGTCAATGCACCCCTTATGATACCAATCTCCGAGAAGTACAAGGACATGGGTACTATTGTTGTCGGCAAAATCGAATCTGGGCATGTCCGCAAGGGTGATACACTTTTACTCATGCCCAACAAGGATAGCGTCGACGTGATGGCTGTGTATGACGAGACGGAAAACGAGGTGGACAGGGCAATCAGTGGTGACAATGTTCGTCTGCGCATTCGTGGCGTGGATGACGACGATATCAGCCCCGGCTTCGTACTCGCTAGCTCTTCACATCCAATACATGCTGTTAGACAGTTTGAGGCCCAACTGGCGATCTTGGAGCACAAGAGTATCATTTGTGCAGGATACTCCGCTGTGTTGCATGTGCACACCTTGTCTGAAGAAGTTGTTCTCTCGGTGAGCAAGCTCATTCACCCTGTGATATTTATAATCAATGGACACATCCAGAAACTGCTACACTACTTTGACAAAGCCACTGGCCGCAAATCTAAGAAACCACCTCAATTTGCTAAAAAGGGTGCGTTTCTTTAGTCTTCTAGACCGTTGAAAAGAGCACTCTTGATAATTTAATAGGCCAAAAAATCGTTGTACTTATTGAAACGACGGCACCAATCTGTGTTGAGAAATTCACTGACCACCCGCAGCTCGGCCGATTCACTCTCCGCGATGAAGGTACTTGAAAAAAGCTCCTCATAAACTCTATATTTGACTGCATCAACTTCCAGGTCGAACTGTTGCTATTGGAAAAGTAACCAAGCTGCTCGAACATTCAGTAATAGATGAGGCAACTGAAGGAGTAGCTGGTTTGAACGTGGCTTAAAAATTTTGTCCATGACTCGACAATTAAGTAGATTTATATTTGAAGTTCGCTTGTTCGCTTGTGTTGTGTGGATAGCCATGACGTAATGAACCCAATTAACACCCGCCCATCGAGTTCCCCCATCCATGGTCGACAGACTCAATGAACCGTTAGATAAAGCCATAGCAGCGAAACAACTTTCAAGTGCCCTTCATGATGGACAGAACCTCATACGGACAGATCTAGAGTCTTCTAAACAAAAACATGATCTCAAATCAGTACTCAAGTCTCGCCTTTCACAATACTATTCTTCTCGTGGCGAGGAATGGTCCCAAGAAAACATTAGCATTGTGCAGGATGCCGAACTTCTAACTGCTCGTGAGGCACTGAACGTTGTGGAACGCATACAAAATTTTTTGGGCATCGAGGACGATGCAATTGCTCCTGTGATTGGCACTCGAGATCTCAGTCAAATTCGGACCATAATGTCTCTTGTCTTTAAATGGGGGACACAACCTCTACTCAATCATATCCAAGAAGCATGGCCAACTCAAATTTCTGTGCCCTCCGCCAGTCCATCTCCAAGGATCGTTGACTTTTCGGACATGTCAAAGGAGTACTCCCTCCTTTCTGAACTCATTCTTCGTATCCTCGGCCTCCTTTTTCCAGGAGGTGTGCATGGAAAGCTGCCGAAAAGCCTTATCACGACTACTTTACTAAGGCAACATCTCGTCGATGTCCTCCGACCATCTTTAGCTTTGGGTTGGCTACCAAAGTCGCTGAACACAGGGGGTATGCCAGTTGTAGATGCAATAAGGCCATTTATAATGCGGTTACTTAGTATGTGAGTGATTATTAGCATGCTATTTCCGTGGATGACAGACAGACTTGCAGATTACCAACTGTACAAACGATATCCTCACTCGGAAATATCATCTCGAGTTCGCCTCCACCACCCCTGCACAGTTATCGCGCATGCACTACTCTGCTTAGCCGACAGATTCTACGTCCAGACGGTGTGCAAGGTTTGTTTGGTGCTGTATTTGGGGAGGAGGAGATAAGTGGCGAGGGTATTGCCGTAGAGAAGCTGGAACACGTTTCCATTCTGTTGAATGCGGTTCCCTCTAATACCAAGTCACAGGTGAGCAAGAGTACTGCAGTAGGTCTGTGCATTCACCAACTCCACCAGGTATATTTTGAACATGTAATTCCTCGAATTATCATATTGTTGTCTGACAAATCGCCACCTGCTTTTCGACGAGCAGCTGCTTTTACGATATCACATATGCTCCGTGAAGGGAATATTCCAACGTTACTTCCGGTCAAGAGGTCAATCATACTGGGTTTATTGCATGAACCTCTCCAAAACACCCAAGAGGGTATCGACGGGCTTCAGCTTCAGCAGCTTGATCAACTATCACCAAAATACAAAAATCATTTACGACCAGAAGTCGCTCTGAAGGTACTATTGACGCTTCTCTCAAATGCCGATCCATCACCATCTTTCATTTCCGAATTGATATCACCAATACTTTCACCCTTATACTCGTTACTATATCACCTCAACAAAGTCAAAACAAGTGATCCATACTTAAAGGAATCTCTTCGAAATGTGTTGGTGACATGGGGCAAAATAGTCACTTGCAGTGAAGGCCTTGAAACGTTGTGGTCAATAATAAAGGGCGGTCAGAAAGAAGGCTGGAAGGTTGACTTGGAGGGACGTATTTACCTCCTTCCCGAGTGAGCTGAGGATCATCTGCCTCTTCCTATCCACTGAAGGGTTTGGACAGAATAGAGTTGCCAAACTCATTATCTCTGCTCACTCCCGACAGACTGCCCAGAGATGTGAATCTGGATGATCCGAACTTCGATGCTAATATTTTTGACCTTTATCCTGATCCTATACATTTTGTTGATTTAATGAAGAGCATTGACCGAGAGGATGTCTCCTCTGATTTATTCGTCCGCTTGCTTGAAGCTTACAGAGAAGCAAAATCTCATTCTAATGGTGACTCACTCCGGTATGTCAAGATTGGCTCTGCTTCTCACAGGACTCATGATAGGCGTATAGAATTCTACTGTACCTGCAGATCATCATGCAGATGCAGAAACAATTATCGGGAGGCACAACGTCAAATATACTTCAAAAACCCCGGAAAATGCTATCGTTCATCCTTCACGTCCTTGAAACCGCCAACAGTCCGGGATCCTTAGAGCCTCAACGGGTGGAAGGATCTAGGTTAGAAGAGAAACTGAGGATAGTGCCATCAACTCCAGAGGTTGAGGACATGTCGGATGAGGGAGACAGTGATGATGATGCATCAGACTCGGAGAATATACAACCAGATGATGAATTGATTGAAACTGCTCTCAGTTTATTGTTATCTGTCCTCGAAGGTGATGTGTTTTTGGTATCATCGCTTCTTCCTAGCTGACTGATCTAATAGCCGACGGGGATATATCAGCACGATCGACCCCGACCCTCAATGACATCTTTTCTCTTCTTGAACCTCTTTCCAAGGATGGCTCCTCAATTTTAAGGCCACTCGCGCGTGAAGCTCGGCTTGTTATGACTGCAAGGCTGGCCTCAACATCTCAGCCGCAGAACGTTCAATTAAAATCTTTTGAAGAAGAGAGTGCTCAGGAGATCTACCGCAAAGCACTGAAACTTCTCCAAGATCCTATCCTACCCGTTCGGGCCCATGGCTTGCTGCTTCTACGACAACTTGTAACTCCATCAAAAACAGGAGGCACCGGACAGGGAGTACGAGGGCTTGATCCTGCCCTTGTACCAGCAATCCTATCAATATTCTTGCAGTCAGTGCAGGATGAAGACTCATACATTTTTTTGAACTCAGTACAAGGCCTGGCTGCTATGGTGGACGGACTGGGCCGGGAGGTATTGAAGGGCTTGACTGATGAATATGTAGGAAACTTAGAGGGCCTTGGAACGAGTCTATTAAGCCAGCAAGATGTAGACATTAAGACAAGGATCGGAGAAGCCTTGGGGATTGTTATCAAAAGATGTGGGGACAGCCTTGGAATATATGGTAGGCCCGCCACTCCATTCTTCTATTGATAACTTATCAAAATACTTGTTCCAGCTGACCTTTTGATTCCTCCACTTTTCAAACTTGTTAGAGCCGGTGACATTCCAACTACACTGAGGACATCCGCGCTTTCCCTGCTAGCAGATTGTGTGAACACTTATTCACTTGCAGTCTTGGCCTATGCTGAGGATCTAGCTGGAGCCATGGTAGATCTACTGCAAATCGAGAGTGTACCAGTGAAACAAGACGGCATCGATAAAGAGGAGAATCCGAAACGGGAGGAAAATTCTGAAGAAAGTATTTCCAGCGAGTCACAGCAACGGCCGGATACAATGGATAACGCACCCACTGCCAAGAACTCTAAATTTCCACCTCTGCGAAGAGCAGCGTTACACTTCCTCGGCCTCCTCGCCAGGGAAGCGACACGATATAGTTGTGAATCATTCTCAAAAACAACACTTCTCTCTCAGGAAGTCATCCAGAGAGCTAGAATAACATTAGCTTATATCTCCTCCACAGATGTGGACAGTGTAGTGAGAGTGATGGCGAGAGAGGTACACGAAGGGCTAGAAGAACTGTTCAAAACTCGACTAGGATTATAACATGAATTTGATCTATCTAAATGTCAGCCTCGTATCTGTCTCAATTACGGTGTTCTTCTCTGCAATTGAGTCAATAAGAGGGCAAAGTTTTATCTGGGTTCTTATCTTGTTCTCTTCTTGGAACACAGACCACTACCATCTGCATCATCGAGTAAGCAATATGCTTGCCATCCGTGCACAACGGTGTCAAGCTGCTCGATGATGAAAAGATAGTAGAACCACACCAGCATTCAGCGCAATCTAGTCGGACTACGTAAAATGCAGGGAAGAAAGGAAGAAGCATCATGAGGTTTATAGTATATTTGGATAGTTTGCAACAATTCGGGCTACTTCATCAACCCGACGTCTAAACAATTTCCATTTACTGCTCCCCAGGAGGGGATATGGCGATGCGTCTTCTATGCTGTTCTCGAGTCTGAGGAATGGATTGGATATCGCGTTGTAATAGGCCGTGTGCATCGCTTTGAATATCTGGCCGTAAAATAAGCCAGTATTCATCGGACTGGAAGAATATGATGTTGCGCGCACCGTGAGTATATCCATATCCTTTACGACAGAGTCTGTCAGTGCCAGGGCAAGAACGATCTTGACTTTGAGTGGTGTGATATATCCATACACGGCAACATCTTCTAGTGTATAGAGAAGGCCAAGGTAACAATCGCCTCCCTTGCCAGCAGCCGTGACTGGTATGCCGTCAACTCTAGGTTTTTCGTGCGAGTTGTTTTTTTTGCAAACCTCGTTCTTCTATGACGTCCAGGCTGGTATGGGCAATATAGTGATATTGAATAGCGTGTTCATCTTGCCTTGTGAACGTGCGTATTAGTATGGGATGGTTTTGAGGTGATATAAATGCAACGGCATTGAGTTTGAGTGATGGTGGCATATCCGTGTTGAGGAATACGTTCCTGGTTCAGAATTTCGGCTAACAGCGAGCCAACTCGGGAAACCGCCGAGTGACGTCCTGCGGGAACTTGTCAAATATTTTTCTGAGGTTGCAATCTGACAAAACGTCGGCACTGAGTCACTATCTTTTGAGGAGCTTAAAACCACTTAATGGCTCTACAAATATGTCTTTTTCTCTAGCTAGTTTGGACTTAACTCAAGCCTTGAATAAGAAATTAAACTTTACCCCCTCTGTGGAAGATGATTGTTCATTCCTCATAGAGATCCTAGTTGACAGCCAAGAACCAACATTGTCGCGATCACGGATTGATTCTCTGTTCAAGTGTTTCGCACTTACGCAAGAATAGATGTCTGTTGTGATACAGGGTTTCCCATCCTTTTGAGACTGTCACCATAGCTACTTTCACTTGATACTCGTTTGCATTCTGACCTCGCAGCAAATCATGCGACAGCAATAGAACCCAACAAAAATTGATGCCTCTCCCTAAACCTGATTGAGCATGAACAGGTCCAGAGTTAAGATACGCAGACATCTTGGAACTGTGATTGCTGCATTGGACAAGTAGCTCTACCCAATCGTCCGTGGTAACCTTGCAATCTAGTATCAGTCCTTGCCCAGCATTCAAGACTGGCCTTTTAAACCGAGTGGGTATAATACACTTCTTCCGTTTGAAAGTCTAATTTTATTTCGCGACAGGGTTGATAGCCTGAAAATGAATTCTACTCAGAACTAATGCATGAATAGTAAGAGAGAACAAAACAAGACCTTCTTGGTAACCTCAAAAATTCGCCTCTGGCCAGCAAAGAGGATGGCAGCAGTGAGTACACTCTGTATAATTTTACTGTTAATACCCTTGTAAAGAGAAAGGAAACCCTCGTCGCGAAGGATGGTTAAAAGACCATCCAGCGAGGATTTATATTTGTTAGATCCAGCCTGAAGGCGGCTTTTGACGACACTATCATCAAGAAATCAAAAAGAGCTGACGCAAACCGCTTTTCAAGGACATACATGTAGGGATATGTGGTGGACGTGGCAACTGGCAGTGATGGGTGAACATCAGTATAGGTTCGTTTTCCGAATGCGATAACCCACTGAGCTTGGAAAAGGCTCCAAGAAGGAAGAAGTCCCAATCGGACAAGGACGCAACAGCAGCCGCGGCGCCAACGCCAGCTGCGCGCAAGTTTCCTGTGCGGCGGGCAACCAAGAAATTCTTCAGTTGCTCAAAGGCAGTGTATTGAATAATCGGGTTGATTACGAGAATGAGGGCGGGACCAATACCACGCCATAGAGCACTATGATGATTGTTTCCTGTTCAGTGTCTCGTGTAGATGAAAAAAAACATTTTATCTACCTTGGACCCTCCTTGGCAACAAGGTTTTTGAGAGTCTCGAAGAAACTAAGCTTGCTGATGGTGACCTTCTCATTTGAGTCAGGACTCATTGTACGAACAGCCTGCGATGTTTGCACGACCCAGATAGGATTCGAGATGATGGTAGTTGCTGATCCTAAAGGAAAACATTACGTTCTCTCAGTCCCTTCAAGCCCTCATTATACCATATAAGATGCACGTGCCAGCGATCAAACCTGTCAATATGGACTCCGCTGTGCTCAGGGCTTTGCTCCCTTGCCGAGAACGCAGAATAGTATCGCGAGCACGATCATAGAAGTAATAGTATACACTGGAGATATATGTATTAGGACGAGTTTCCAAGACAAATTGATCGAAAAAGAAAGGACCTACCCATTGGTAACAGCGATACCGAGTAGACTAGACTCCAACCCACCATAGAGACCCAATACACCTTCACGCTTGATGATATCAACGATGGCTTCAAATGTTGACTATTGGGCATCGAACGAGGGCAGTTTCAGTTGGTAGCCTGTGCGCCGTTGAACAACGTGCAGACCTTGGATTCATTCTTAGTCTCGACAGCAGCACGCGTGGAAAGGAAGATAAGAGGACTCGGGCCTCATAAGAAACATTCCCGGCAAGGCAGTCAAAGAGTACTTACTATGTTGCAGTCATCGCAACGATTCCTCCTGCCGCACCGGCTATAGCGTGAATTGCAGAGTCATTCATGGTGTTATTGAAGAAGGTAGGATCGTAAGAATGACATTTATCTTTCAGCTGTAATACCAACGGTAATCACATGTCATGCTATCCACTGTCTTGTCATGACGGAACAAACGGCGATCCGAGATGCTTAGTTATCCATTTTCTAGTGATGTACATTATAATAGCTACAAGTATATGCCATGAAAACAATGTTGAGCGTTCAGTCAGCTTCGAGCTTTGTGAGAAGGGCTCGAAGCTCTTCTACATCTTTAGCAAATCCGTTACCACTGGCGCCTGCCTTGCTGGCCTTACAGGTCGAACCGCCGCCCCCTGCCTGAATAGGCAAATTGTCGTCCTTAGAAAGCCATTCGTTCAATTGCGCCTTAATCGAACGACCTTTCAAGCGGAAGTGAGTGCGAATGACATCTTCGAAAGGTTCAGGGGGATCTCTTAGATTGTCTAGCATCTATATCAACGTTCAGAAGGGTGATGGGACTGGACAATGACAGCAAGCACGCACCGCGGTCTTAACCACCATTCGTCTGACATTAGCAGAATCTAATCAAAAAATCGTCAAGCGGCCACTGTCACAAATGAGTGGCAGGCGACGTACAGCTACGAGATTGAGGTGTCCCACTGTCGGATGCCCAGCTCGGCTCATTCAGATATGGTTCGTCGCACAAGATCATGGACTGAATTGATATCAACACCTGCACACATATATTCAATTCAATCCCAAAACGTGCTGAGAGGGAACTGCACAACTCGCCTGCAACAATGTCGATTTGCCGGCTACCCAACCCGGCCCTGACCACGTTCCTAGCAACGAGAGACAAACTTTGCCGTCCTGCAGTATTTATTCAATGGATATTACAGGCTATGGGGCAGCTAAAAATGCATACCGCATAAAGATTGGGGTTGAATCTGTACTTTCCTCCGTTTGTCTGTGTACGATGTTAGCACAGCAGACGAGCACATTGTAAGAATACAGACAACGTACAGTCATATATCTTACACTGGGAGGAAGTTGATTGTAACTTGGACCGAGGAAAATATCAAACAAGTAGCTGTGGTGCAGTTGGTGTTAGTTCGGCTTCAGATGGACATCTCAACTTGCCATCCATTGTAGTAACTAACGGAGGATCAAAATCCAAGAAAACCCAATGTATCTAGAGTTACTCACGGAGTACCTTCTGGTCCAGTGATCAATGCTTTAATCACGTCCACTCGAGTTTCATCGACACGAAGGAATATCGATGAGTCCCATGCCACAGGAAGATTAGTACTGAGAATAGCCAACTGAAGCATGTAAGCCAATAGTCTGAATACCTGTCAAGAAACCGACCTCTTTGGCAATAGCAAGCGAACGCTTGGGAATATCAGCATTTGCTAACATTCTTGCCTCATTACTATAATAGAACTTGTAATGTGGCGCTTGGTCCTCCGGTTCATCGAGAGTCTTCTCAATGCTGAGATCACAGTATTCAAACCTCGTCGAAGTCGCCCACTCTACATAGGCCTTCTTCACCGCCTCCTCACTCGCGCCAGTAGAAACTTGTATAATCTTCTTTTCAGCACCAGTCAAAGGGTTCTGAAGCAGGGACGAATGAAGGCGGTTCACAAATTCATCACCCTTCGTATCTCGCAGCGATCGATCGATGGCTTTGATGGTGTTCAGAATTTGCTGACAGAAATCCATCATGTTCTTGTTCTCGTTCAAGAATACAGCGTCTTCCTGCTCAGGTCTCTTGCCCAATTTTTGGGGCATACGCTTCTGCTCTTCAGTGAGTTCGAGGCCAACATCAATCGATTTGACAATTTCTAGACCCTTCATCGCTGCTTGAGCTTGAGTGGCAATAGCTTGCAAAAATTCACGAGGACTTGAGCTTCCCTCATATATGGTTGTTCGCTCACGCCTTCTCAATCCTGCAGCTGATTTTTTGCCAGAGACCGGAACAACTGAAACCATCGTCATGGTTGGCATTGCCATCATACTAGCCAACGCTTCGTGATTTGAGATTGTCTACGGAAAAAATTGACCAAGTTGGTAGATAGGATTCTGGGCCTAACTCACCTCGAGCCATTCCAAAAGCTCAAAGTACAGTACTGAGCGCTCCGACATGTCTGCAAGCGAGTCATTTTTCAAAAGTGTGCTGCAGATGAAGTTAAATCGCCGTCGTAGATGGGCTAAAGCCGTAGGGTGCACGAGATAGTCACTTGGATGACCCCCACCGTTCCGATGTAAATTAGGTAGATATTCCCGGATTGCTATCAAAAGAGACCCAATTTTTGCATCCTTTGCCTTTTGTGCTGTTAGTGCCTCCAATTGTCCAGAGATCTGGAAAACGATGATCAAAAGTGGAGATGAAAGATGGAAACGAAAAGACCCACATCTTCCTTCCGGTCTCCAGCGTATCCAGTGCCCTCTTTAGCTTTATTTCCTCGGTTCCGAATAAAAGGTGAACTATCTAGAGAAATTGGTAATATCTTGCGACGCTTAGTCGTGTGCTCCGAGCTCTCGACTTCCCCTACAATATCCTCTACAAAGTGCTGCTCTACTATCGCGAGACCAATTCCAAGAATAACACCTTGTAAATTCGAGCAGTGAAATAACTCGTTATCATCTGTCGCAACACCGGGTCTATGGGTTCGATCTGCTGAGATAGGTTCTCCACAGGCAATACAGAAAATAGATTGGCATTGTGGACACTTCTTCCTGACAATTTTTCGAACATGATTGATAAACGTTGTAAATTCAGGCTGAGCCGCGAATAGTAAGAGCCAGTAACCGAAGCGTTCCAAGTGCAGACACATACGAAAAAACTGAAAAAGTCTGTTTTACTCCTCATCCAACTCGCACCACATCCTTGGGGACAGGATTGTGGTGTTTCGTCAGTAAGCAAGGAATAGAGTTGAAACAAAAAACTTTGTTCTGAGCCTTCAGGACAGCCTTTCATCCATTGACCCTGGGTCATTATCTTGACACGTTCAGTGGTTCCAGGCACTTGGAGTATTTCTGCCTCCTCTTCTATTTCGATGACTTCTTCGCGACGATCTTTGGAGAAAAAGATTCCTGTAGAACATGATAAGAAAAATCTAGCATATATTGCGGATGGTGAACGTACCTGCGTACGGATCAACGTCCTGGTGTCCATCCATGGGGCCAGTCTCAAAATCCATATCATAATCTACATAATCCTCCACATCATCTAAAATGTGCGACAAAAGTGAATCAGAATTTACTTCAAGGAAAGATAAAAAGCAGAAATTCACTGTCATCCATGTCTTGATCATCATCGGTAGAACCCGTCTCATCTTCTGGTATCTACGAAGCCCGAAAGCCACACCAAATAGTTGAGTACAATCCATGTTCCAAATCTACAGATGAAACGGCACACACACCGTCTTGTAAACTTTCTTCGACTCCTGAGTCAAGGCCATCATCTCTAAGTCGTCGTCGGCGTCTTCGTCATCATCGTCCTTCACATCATCAAATTTGCCCTCGAAGATACCTTCTGCGGCTTGCATGACATCTTTATATTGTTTCAAGGCGGCGCGTGCCTGTGCTCTCGTTGCACCCTACTTAACGTCAGCCTGTAAATGTAGTCCTTACGAGAAAACGAAATGCGCACCATCTCCGTCAGCTGCCGAACCTCAGTCTCCATCCTGAATATCGATAATTGAGAACCCGGTTCACAATACTTGTTACAGCACAGGAAATAAACGGGATCACCAGAAGCTAGAAGTAGAATCCTTGAAGCTTTGCGGTCGAGCTAATATGACCGCTGCTGATTGCAGGATACCAAGCACAAGCGTGATATTATTTATGAAAGAAGCGAAAAATGTAACAATGATGTTCTCAAAGCACACTGGCAAACAATAAACTTGCCGATTGCAAAATGACCAACGGCTAGACTTTTTGCTGTAACTTGCTTTTTGAGAACTAGAGAAAGAGAACTTCAAAATATTACATAATGACAATATCCCTATTCGCATATGAACCCAAGTCTGTCGGCACCAGGACGCAGATAAAACAAAAAGGGGATAGGTGTAGCCGAAAACAGCTATCTCTACGTGTTCGAAGAAGAAAAGCAAGGAAGAGCAGGTTTATAGAAAGACCAAACTCCATTAAGGAAGCAAGAAGCACTATCAATGCAGAAAAGGGAGTACACTTCTAAAAACGTGGATTTTTTTAGAAATAAGCTAATACATTTCATGAGTGGGCATTTCTTAAAAACACAGTCCTACCACGTTATAGCCTGAAAGAAAAACGAAACTTGAAATTGACAGTCACGACAAGGTCAGGGTGTCTGCGGCTGGCGAGGAAGCAGGGGGACAAAATCCAGAGAATATGTTGTCAGATCACTGGTGAGTGCCAATGTATCAAGACTGGCACGGTGACGAACACTCAGAGTGGTCGGACGCGATGCACTGCTGCTGACATCACTGTTTGACCCAGTATCGATCTGGAAAGGGAACTGTCCAAGGCCTGTCGAAGTGGTAGACAGCTGGGAGCCAGTGCTCATGCCAAGTGTATGCCTGTTTGGAGGAGCAGGAAGAGCTTCGTCATCTGAAGACACAGTTGAAGTGTCATTCGCCTTGAAGTCCCGCTGACTCAACGGCGATGCAGGAGCGACGGTGACAGTGGGTGGAGGGGAAGATTGAGCAGACATTCTGGTAGGTAATTGAGGGGGCGATGATGTAGATATAACACTATTCGCGAGAGGGGAAACAGGTGACCTGATGGGGCGGTCAGAAATTGGAGAGGGTGGGACAAAGGGGAAGGCTTCCAAGATTGAATCAGCCCTCGTAGATGCAGCGGATATGATAGAGGAACCAGAGATCCGTCTGCTTCCCTGCGCCTGAGCATAAGCCCTTGCTTGCTGTTCCTGGAGCGGTCCAGGCTGCAAAGAGCCACCGCTCAGCGGGGAAACCAGCCTACCCATGGCTGTTCTATAAACCCCTCTATGTTGAGTTGATGGTGATGCCAAGCCACCCAAACCGACATCTAGACGAGTGACAGAGCCAATATTAGCCACAGAGCCAGTTTGGGTGCTGATACTGGAAGGTCGGCTATCATCAGATCGAGTGCTTGAAATAGCCGTTGGATCATCAGGTATCCATACGGATTTGGTGGAGTCAGGTTTGGGAGAGATTGGATCGGATCTGGTTGCAATGGGAGAAGCGTTGCCTGGGGCAGTCATGAGTCGATTATCCTCAAATGGATCAGCAACTTCGTCCTCGTCAGCTTCCTTGAGGACATCATTGGGACCAAACGACGTTGCAGCCAGGGGCGAAGTAATAGCAGGACGAGAAGCAAACAGCGGTGTCTTGAGGCTGCTGTCAGGTGAGGATGGGACGGAGCCAGCAGGTACGACTTCGGCCCTGAGGGCGTTGAGAACCTGGTGAACGGGACTCTTGTTGGCGGTGACAATTACGGGAGCCTCGTTAAGGAAGTCGCTTGAGTAGCTAGCACCAGACATGTAGGAATTTGTAGATAAGGCTGAAATGCCAGAGATAGTAGAGGTGGCATAGAGCTGGCGAAAGTTGTCGTTGGAAACATTGACGTGCTCGAGATTGAGGTTGAGGTCTGGAGAACGAGGAGGTCTCAGAGGACCTGAAGAATCGGCAGACAATTGTGTAGATGAATGGGCGTCTGTGTCGGACCTGCTGCCACTGGACTCGAGGGCGATAGGGATGACATTTGGACCTTCTGTTTTTGTGGTTTCGATAGAATTGGAATCGTCGAAAGGATTTGTGAGATGAGGTCTAGACGGAGGAGGCAGAGTAGTACCATGCGACTCTGGATCAGTGATGCCTATGGTTGCTGATTGCTGGGAAGAGCTGATAGTAAGCTTTTCCGTAGGGTCGGGACGATTGAGGACGTCAGCGGCGCGAGCGGGCTTGTCCCTCTGCGGTTCGCGCGCACGGGTCTTTGTTTTGCGATGGCCGAACTTGCGACGATACCACATAAAGAGGGAGACTGAGAGAGCCAAGAAGAGGACTGCGCCGACGATTCCGCCGGCCAAAGCGCCCTTGCTGACACCCCCGCCCGACTTGGAGGACCCTGAGTCGACGCAGGTGGTCTGGCTGCATGTATGACAGTCCCTAAAGAAAGAAAAAATGAGAGATAATCCAGGGAGATCAGAACGGACTTGCCTGTTTATGATGATGCACTCCTGGTCGGAGGCACAGTTGCAGGGCTCTGGCTCTGGGCAGTCATTGGGCCCAATGCAGGGGTCCTGTACGGCAAGAAGACGGGGGATGATTTGCATAGAAAAAAAATAAAAACAAAGGAGCGACAGGTAGAAAGAACGGAGAGAGATGGGAAACACTGCGGCAGATCACAAATTCGCCAGCCAATCAGAGCCCGACCATCATGCTCGCTGTTTCCGTCGTCGGACTCACTTATTCCCACAGCCCCCTCACCCCACCTTCCCTCCTCGACGTCGTCCTCGCTCTTCCAAGCGGCTCCAGGACCCTTCTCATCGGCGCCAATGGAGGTCTGTCCTCTGCTCCTCTTGGGAACCTATCTGACCCGTCCAGCGGGCAAGTCCACCCTCCTCCAAATCCTCGCCGGCAAACGTCTCGTCACCACCCCTGGGGCCGACATACGTGTCAAGGGCCGCGATGTCTTCCGTGACGCGCCCCCAGGCATCACTTTCCTCGGCACCGAATGGTCTGTCTATCGTCTTGCGCCATCAGTCACCACTCATGCCTCATCCAAGGGCTATGAATCCTGTCGTCAGAGGCGATATCGTCGTCTCGGCATTCTTGGACTCTGTTGGGGGCTACAGACACAAGGAGCGCCGAGATCACCTTGTTGACATTCTTGACATTGATCTTGACTGGCATATGCACCAAATATCCGATGGCGAGCGCCGCAGGATCCAGCTCTGCTTCGGGCTCATGGCTGAATGGGATATCCTTTTTCTTGACGAGGCCCACTCTATTTCCCTATCCCTCTAGGACGACAGCTCACATCTGCACAGGTCACCGTGGACCTGGATGTACTCGTCCGTGATCAATTGCTTGCTTTTCTCAAGAACGACAGCGAGACTCGCGGCTCTACTATCTTGTGTATGTATCCTGCTCAATATTTCTTACCTCCAGGTTCATCATGCTTTCAAAAGATGCCACACATATCTTCGATGGCCTCGACGATTTCCCTACTCATGTTGCGCACATGCGTTTGGGTTCCCTCATCACTGAGCCTTCCCCATGGCCCATTACCCAGGAATCTGTTCTCGCTGCCCAGTTTCCACCTGCTACAACTTTGTTCAAGGTTGCCCTTCAGTGGTTGAGGGAAGATAAAGACTACCGTGAAGCATTGGAAAAGCAAGGCATCAAGAAGACTCGTGGTGCCCGTAGGAATGAGGTGATTTATAGCATTTCTCCTTCGTCTCGCAGCGCCCTCATCAGTTTATTAGACTGTGCCACCAGACTCTGAGACGTTTTACCGCAAGCGAGTGACAGCTCTCCATATAATCAATCCCCTACTAAACCGTATCACCAGATATGATTATTCACATTAGACTCAAGAACCAGCCTCCCAGAGATTTGTGACACGTATTCATAGTGTTTAAGTGTCGTAGTATCGCCTGCCTCCTGTACCGTAGAATATTGTACTCCCTGACACGTTTGAGAGGGTGGGAATTTCCGAAACAAAGCCCAAACCAGCTTCCATTTCTTACCATGGCGGGTCCAGAAATCATAGACCTCACTGATTCACCTGTTTTGGTTGCCTCCGCCGATTCCAAAGACGTACCAGCAATATCTCTTCTCCAGAATCAGGATGTGTTAGGTGGTGAAACCACAACAAAAAAGAAACGTAAACGCAGGAGGAAACACAACCGTGGTGTACCAAATCGCGACTCACTTGCTGCGACTACAAAGAACACTTCTAATGAGGAATTTGAAGAAGAAGCAGACGCATCGCAAGACCCTCCCCAAGCGAAACGGAAACACGAAGATGGGTCTTTGACTCCAAAGATTGATACCTCGAGTCCGGTACCACAAGATCGAATATCCTCTCTCAAAAAACACAAACATCATAGAGAAGTCCGAGTATCATCCACCGGAAATACAGATTTGAATGAAGATTTATATTTCGAAGATACCACTCCTGCGCCCCTGCCTTCAGCTATTAACCTCCCTCCGCCGCCATATGACACTGTCGATCCCCCCAGCCAGAACTCTATCGGCACGAAACTTTTACTCCCTGCTCATGTGTCAGTGCTTGGATCGACACCGGTTGAGATCTTGCCACCAACAGATGAAGATGAAGATGATGCTGATTATATCAAGTACCTCGATTATGGCGGTGAGCGCCAAAAGGTGGGTTCAAATGGCTTCAATCTAGTTGGTGTTCATTCATCATCAACAGGAGTTTCTGCGGTATTTTGAAGAACCCGAAGACGAATCATCAAAGCTAAAACGGACAGTATGCAAAAATTGTGGTACTGAAGGTGACCATAAAACTGCAGACTGTCGTGTACTCATCGTTAGTAAATTTGTCTTTTCATGTCCTTACATTCACATCTCATGTACAAAACCTACATCCTTTTTTTTTTCTACCTCCAACTGCACTGTGCCCGCGTGTTTGGTGTTGCTAGTGTTTGACATGTGGCGTACGCGATGAGCATGTCACCAAGTCTTGTCCAGTGAGTAAAGTCTGCTTTTCGTGTGGTATGAAAGGACATATCATCAGTGTATGTGCAAAAGTTTTCCCTCATGAGGAGAAATTTTCTGATTATTCCGTTCATAGAATTGTCCAAACCGAGGTGTGGGAAGAGACTATAGCAACACTGGAAGATGCAACCGGTGTTATTCTAAATTCCATCAGACAAGTGTGCGTTCCATTCCAAGTATAGGCATTTTAGCTTATCCTCTTCCGATGAGATAGGAATGCCCAACATGGTGGAGGTTATATATCTATGTGGCAGACGAAGAACGGGCTCAAATCCTGAATGAGCGACGAACAAAACATGAGTTGGAGTTGGGTAAAGGTGGGGAAGGGTATATAGCTGAAGATGAGTGGTGTTACAATTGTGGCCAAGTGGATCACTGGGGAGACGTGCGTTTGAAATCTCCAACTGAACATTTCCTGCCTTGATCTGATTTGACTATTCCCAGGACTGTAAAGCAACCCACAGACGGGATAGGCCTGTAGAATCTTCCGCTTTTGGCCTCAATAACATTTCTACAGGACCGTTCTACGATCATGCAGAATTTAAAAAACGACCAGAAAGGAGGCTGAGAGATTGGGAACGTGACAACGACGCATGGAATGATCATGCTCCTGATGGAGTTGGTAGACAGGGTAAGAAGAAAATGATGGAGAGAATGAGAAAGGCTGCCAAAAATTTCGAAGAAGAGAGCGACCCGGATGATTGGTTCAGAAATTCGAGAAACATGAGAAATCGTGAGACCGGTGGAGCTCTTTCGCGATTGGATAGAGATGGAGATCGTCGACGGGACAGGGATAAAAGAGAGAAAGACAGAGCCAGAGGGAGGGACAGAGATAGAAGACGGGAAAGAGAACGAGAAAGAGAAAGCGACAATGCAAGGGGAAGGCATCGAGTTGAGCAAGATAGACCGTCAGAACGAGGTCACGACGAGGCATATCCTGACAGAGAGAAAGTAAAGATCAATTTCAAACATAGTTTACCTCCCCGACCACCATCCGCTACAAGGCCAACTCTGTTAGCTCGGATGGGTGGCCCGGATTCTGTTGATAGTCCTGGTCCTTCTAGAGAAAGTTTGCAGAGGGATCGTAGTGGTACTTTGTCCTTCTCAATCAGAGGCGCGGGACAAAGGGCAACTAGGGATGACTCTTACAGTCATCACCGCCTAGTGGGAGATCAGCCAGGTCCTCGATATCAAGGTGGTTATGGCAGATAGCACAGGATGTTTGTAGCTTAATTATTATATATACGCTGTCAATTTCCTGCACAATTGCGCGCCTACTGGTACCCTTGGCTGTAGTGAGCATGGTCCATTAAGCTTAGGACTTGACCATCATGTTGAGCTCATTCGTTACAAACACTCTCCTCGGAACTCAGTCTTGGTCGGGTAGAAGCAATCATGGCTCTGCTGCTACCTCTTCAATGACCACGACTAACGCATCATCTGAAGCGCAATCCATTGTTGCTTGTACCACGATCTCATTGGAATATGCATCCCTGAGGCATGCAAACCACTGCCCCTTGGGCATCTATGTTGTACCCTCACCCGTAAACCTGTTCATCTGGGATGCAGTTCTGTTCGTCCATCGGGGTTCGAGTCTCAACGGCTGTCGGTAAATTATTACAACTCACGTCTCAACCATCAGGCTACTACGTCGGTGCCGTCCTGCGCTTTCAGATAACCTTTCCTAACGATTACCCGGAGAGAACTCCGACAGTGCAATTTGTCACGGACATCTTTCATCCCCTTATCGACCAGAAAGGTAACTTTCATCTGAGTTCACATTTAAGACCCTGGAAGTGCGTGTGCTTGTTGCTATCTCTTTCCTTCCTTAGAGAAACCTTTTTTGTTGCATTTTAGACCGAAAGAGCATCATGTCTTCCATATCCTATATGATGTCAAAGCGGCATTCAAAAGAAACAGGCTCGACCAAATTAAGGGGTCAGATGCATGGAATCAAGAGGCATACAGGTACGTTCTCCTCGTTACGTGCTAGTGACGTATTACTCAAACTTTTTTTAGACTGTGTGTATTCGACTCCAAGAAACAATGTCCAGACATCTCTAACGTTTTCGGTTCAGATATCAGGAGTCCAGGCCATCCTTCTCCGCACTTGCTGCTCAATCATCTCAGTTGACACAATCGGACTCGGCTCTTTTCGACAAAGACCATCCATCATTCACCGGAAAACCCACAGGGGGTGTCGCATTCCAGAAGCTCTCATCAGACACATTGCACGAATACAGACAAAAACTTGGATTACAGGAATGGGTCGATGAGCCGAGTGAATCGTAAAACGCAAAGGTTAAAATACAACATGTATCGAATAACAATGCGGGAGCTATTAGTCAATAATACTATCATTGACTGGTTGAGGTATTGCATCGATAGTTTCCACCAAACCAATATCATCGTCCTATTGTAAACGCAACTTCTCAAAATCAGGCTCTACTCGGAGAAAATACCCGCACGTACGTCAGCTGTCCTATGGAAGTGCTTCGAGAGTTTCTCTATCACAAGGCTATAAGGTAAGTGCTGTGTGAGTTTTCTGGACAGTACTTAGTCATCCTGCTGCAAGCTCCAAGCAAGGCAAACATACCTTCTAGGTTGTACATTGAGTGAGTGACGGGAGTCTAGGGTCGAATCCAAAACATTGGAAGAATGAGCCCCTTCACTCAGGGATATGCGTATCGAGTATTCTTTGTCAGTTTTGCCTCGACCGTGATTCCGCTCATAAAGTTCAAAGGTGATATGTGACTAGAAGTAGGACGTGAGTACACCAGGCGGATAAAACCCCAAGGAAGTCCGGCCTCACCGCATAATCAAGTTCTGGAATGCGTCGATTGGCGATAGGAAGTCCAGAAAGTAGGACGAGGTTGACAAGGGTATGGATGTGACTTTCCTTAGTGAAGTAAACAGTCAAAGAGCTTCCATTGTTGTTTCGAGCCTCCTCAAGATCATGTACTACATTGCGAAGGAGCGGAAGGGAAGTCAAGATGCCAATTTCCTCCCTTCTCGATACTTCAGACGAACCCATGAAATTCATATTTTTTACTTACTTTTCTTCAGGGTCAATGCCATATTCTTGGGGCGCAACAAGGTCGAAGAGTGCCTTTGCGCGACTGTATAATTCATGCATCTTCCTGTCCTGCCCGGTATGAACAGGATCACTGCGACCATTCTCGCTGAAGATGGCAAAAAGAAATGCGCGATGATGGAGAGCACAGTATTTGATAGTGTCATAAAGCTCAGATACCTGGGGAAAATCAGCATTACCGCTCGCAAATATAACATTGGTCATACTCGTGATGGGTCAAATTTTTTCTGCTCTACATCACAGAAGTCTTCAAAGAGTTTTTCCCATCTTTCACGGAAGAGAAAAGGCTGATCACCACAACACCTGAAAGAGGTGGTAAGGAAATCGAGAAGAGGTTTATATTTCAATGCGTACCACCGGTCCTGGATCTTCTCAACGTCAAACCTTTCATAGTTCTTCCGCATGATGTCTCGGAATGAACTGAGAAGTACAATAACTTCCTACTGGAAAAATCAGGCGTTGTTCAAGGTCCTAAAATTAAACCCCTCACTTTCACCACTTCCACAGGCTCTTTCTTCATACTCTTCGGCCATGTAAGATCAGGTCTTTTTTCCGACTCACCGGGCCTGAGTAGGATCTTAAGTCGTTTCTTCACATCATCCATCAGATCCTTGGCGGCGTTGGAGTCGTCCAAGAGGTCTTTGCGAATAATGAGATTGAGAGGTTGCTGGTCAGGTTGCGGAGGAAAATTCTTGTTCATGAAGCCGCCATTAGCCTCAATAGACGATCGTTGACCGTTACTCATCGATAAAGGTGCCGAATAGCCAGAATTTTGTGGGTCGAGCAGAGCAGCTGCAAAGAATTCAGCAGAAGCGATGACACGACGCTCGGAAGATGTGAATATCTGATTTATGAGTTCAGCCGTACACATCTGGCAATGTGTACCTACAACGTACTTTGACTTTTTGGAGCACCTCTTTGTCTGCGTAATGGGAATGAACACGAAATACTGGATTAGGAAAGTTATTTGACATACTCATAATTGAGATATCCTTTCTCAAATATTCTCCCAAATCGCGGGATTGATACCTAGCGGAATGCGTGAACTGGTTCAAGAGGTTAATACTTTTACAGAGTAATCATAGTGAACGCACCTCGCCACCCCATTTGAAGACCAGCGTGAGTTTCGTAAGTTTCCTCTCATGCCCGACCTGCTTTCTCGAATAGACAGGCTTAAGTTGAGCTTTAGTTCCAGGAAGATCGATTTTGCTAGATAGAGCGGTGCTGAGTTGCGTTAGTTTATTAAGCTCTTCGCCGTCTGCACCAAGTTTACGAGCCTCTTCGATGGCTGTTGCAATCAAATTCAGCTGCTCTTTCTCTCTTAAGATGATTTCTTCCGTCTCTCCGTTGAGCAATGCCACAAATGGCTGTGTCCAAGGTTCTCCGATAGGAAAGTTAAATTTCAGCTTTTGCTGTCGAGATAATTGTCGGTCAAAGGAGAATACGATTGGAAAAAACAATCACCTTTGGAGTCCGGTCTGCGTGTCTGAAGACAGTCACATTGGCTTTCAAAATCCAAGTGGTGGCTTCTCTGTCTGGTCCTTCTGGGCCTAGCAGAGGCCGATCGATAGACACAGAGTAGCGCATGCAAAGGGCGGCAAGGATATCAGCGGCCTTATCTACAGTCATGTTTCATGAGCAGGGGTCCTGATCCGTCAGCTGAGGCTTGCACCATAATAGCTTTCATTGCCTTTAACAAAACTCCATCCGTTGACATCAATGACTTGACTTCGCTGCCCGTTTTCACACCGGAGCATGTCAAAACCGCACACACGCTGTCCGAATCCTTCACAGATTTTGGCGGCCCAAGACTTTTCCTCCTCATTCAGACGAGTGATGAATCTGATATAGTGGTTTAAGGGACAGAGACAAGCCATTGAACAACCTTCCTACCTTATTTCTTTCCCCTCTGTGTTTCTCCTCACAACACCGTCTACGACGGGGGATTTGCGCGTTTCTGCATGAGTATACTCCTTACCCACGGTATAGACCTTGATATCCTCGAAATTGTCTACGTCAATGAATTGCTCGTATATATATGAGCCATCCGTTCGGGGATGATTGAGGTTAGGATCTAGTTCGCTGGATTTATTTCCAACCTATGTGCAACAATATGATTCAGATTGAATCCAAGCATGACAGTAGACCAGGCTTACCTTCCTGAAGAGCCGACGTCCCCCTCCGCCGCGAAAATAGATATAAACATTATGATCCTCGCCACTGACAGGCTTTTCAACGAACGGCTTTTCCATCACAACCCCATCGACAATGATAGCGTCTCCATCTTCTCGCAGTGTTACTTCTGGTGTCACTCGGTATTGGCTCAGAATGATGCCAAGCCGATTTTCCATGAATTCAACCACTTCTTTCTCTACCTTTGGACCACCGTCGCGTGACACTTCTATTCTCCTCGGCGTTGGAACTTGCAGGTGATCAAGGGTTATGCCTACAAGTCGGCGATCCCAAAGCAGGGCTTGGGGCGCGAGGTCATTGATGCAGAAAGGGTTACGAAGTTTAACATAGGATATGGCTTTATCCAGGGGAAAGTCAGTCGAGAAGAATGAAATCAAGACATCACATCGTGGCCAATTGTCAACGTCTTCAGCACACGTCAGACATTTTATCACCTCATGATCCGAATTTGTAAACACCTTCATCTAGAATAACCTTGTCACCAAAGAGTCGGACTTCGATTGCCCCCTTTCCCCGTTCAACCAAACGCGTCAATATTTCCCTCATGGCTTTGCTCCTTGCTTTTATGTCCATGGCGCAAACACCTAGAATCACTTTCTTTGGTGCTGCAGCATACCTGAGGAAAGGGTCAGCCACGAATGGACAAATGCAAAGGCGTCAAACGGCACCTGTTGTCTCTATATGGGTCCACTATTGACACAGGATCCGAATACGAGCTTATGGAAGAACGTGACGAAGATCTGGTTACGATTGAACCAGAATGTGCTCTATCGAAAGGGTTGAACAAAGATGATCTGTGTGCTTGACCGTCCCGTGGAAACATTCCTTTTTCGATAATACGCCTCAACAACGGCGAAAACTGCAGGTCTAGGGATAAAATCTAGTGAGCTATTTTCGCCCTTCTACATTTTCACACGCTCATACATGTAAGTTTGACTTTCAAAACTTCTCCCTTGCTGGAAAGTCACTGCGACGTCTTCGGAACAACATCTAGTTGCTGCCTATCTCAAAGAATATTTGCCCAAGAAAGGCTGAAAAGAACCTTCCATTACGTCCTATCGAATGATCGAATCCGCGTCCGATGTCTAGTTCACATTATAACATTGACACCTTCCCTTTTACGCGCGTCATAGTTTACAAGAGAGTCGCCCTGAATCACAGACTGGGCGGAAATGGTTTGTTGGCAGACTTGAGACGATGTGATGAGGTCCCCCAGTCGAAATGTCCTTCAGCGGTATAGTTGTGGGGTTTAGATAGGGGGACTTGTTGTAAACGCATAACAACGACCTGTATCTATACCATCATAAAATCAAACGGTTGATCATCAGGAGATGAAGCCTAACTTATTTGAGTATAGCGCCCGGCAATAGGTACATCTTTTCACTCGTCCACAAAGCTGTTGGAACGACAAACTCACGACGTGTCGTCACGTTGTCCTGTCTATCTTTGATTCTTTTGTTTCAGTTTCACCTGCAGAACAATGCTTAGACTTTATTACGTGTTCCACGGACATTATCAGTTGCCCTAGTCGTATAAAGAGCTAAATACTATGATGTAGACACTTCAGTTCTCATACTGCTTCGAGGGACTAAGGTCATTTCTTACAAAGGCTTGTTTATCTTGATGTTCTTCACAGCAGGATGCATGCTGATTACAGTCGTCTTTGTCTTTACCCAAAGGAGTCTGTGGACAACCCAAGGTTATCACAGAGATCAATTTGTACAGAGATGGACTGTGACCCAGCTGGTAAGTCTAGAACACCTCCAGATTGTTACATGTTACAACCTCTGAATCCAACTCAGGTTACAATCTCCAAATGTATAGAGAGAATGTGAGACCTTTCTTGGAGATGGAATGTATATAGAAGGAATTTATAATAGGTTTGAATATACAGGATTGTGCTACTACCTACTGATCCTTATATACTACCTATCTAAGTTCTCTTGACTAATAGCATTTGACAGAAGAAAGTAATCATAGAAGTACATGGATAAGGATTTCATAAGAAGGTATTGGACCATATGGCCTGAGTGAGGTATACAAGGGAAGATACATAAAAGGGGGTAAGATGGATTAGCATATGGCATGTCGCTTCTTCCATGTGCTAGAGAACACAAAAGATGTTGGATAAAGCTACGACAAGGCTAGACCGCAGCAAACGCGCACCGGTCATGTATCGATTTACTACTGTATATATAGTAGCTACAGTACAATAGCTACGTCGTCCATTGTTTTAATACGATAAAGACACGACAACCAAGAAAACAACAAACTAATTTTAGTGTATCGTTCAATATTTCAACAAAAGAGCATTTAGCTTTTGCATACATGAGGCAGAAGAGGGTTGTTACACAGATATTATAACAAAATACACTTAGAATTCAGGCAAGTTATTGTGAATCAAACTAAGCTGTAATGAAGATTGATTTCAATGCTTGAGGCTGTTCCAGGTAACTC
>Ga0153993_100013_pt1 | contig 49136 bp, 51 predicted proteins | sample TSNC077MetaG_FD_104706 | JGI IMG/M metagenome (GOLD analysis project Ga0153993, IMG submission 104706) | Attine ant fungus gardens microbial communities from North Carolina, USA - TSNC077 MetaG | ecosystem: Host-associated > Fungi > Mycelium > Unclassified | place: USA: North Carolina, Lumber...
GATCACCAACACCTTCGACACCGGGTCGCTCACCATCGACAAGAAGCGCGTCGGCGACGGCGTCGCCCTCTTCGGGGCCGGGCCGTTCACGATGCAGGTGACCTGCACCTACGACGTCGACGGCGTGACCACTCCGATCGACCTCGGGAAGGACGGGACGCTGACCCTCTCGAAGGCGAACGGCTACACGGCGACGATCGACGACCTGATCGCGGGCGCCTCCTGCTCGGTCGAGGAGACGGATGCGGGCCTCGCCACGCAGACGACCCTCGACCCGGCGGACGGCATCGTCGCGATCCCGGCCGGCTCGGCCGCCACGGTCACGGTCACCAACCGCTTCGACGTCGGGCACCTCTCGATCCTGAAGAGCGCGGACCGGGCCTCGGCGTCCGTGGGCGACACGATCGTCTACACGATCGTCGTCACCAACGACGGCCAGATCGACGCGGTGGACGCGACGGTGAGCGACCTCCTGCCGAAGGGACTCCGGGTGATCAGCACCAACCCGCTCTCCACGGCGTCGGCGGGCAAGCTGACCTGGAAGATCCCGTCGCTCGCGGTGGGCAAGTCCGTGACCTTCACCGTGACCACCGTGCTCGACGAGCCGCTCGACACCACCAACCGCGCGACCGTCACCACCCCGCCCGGGCCGTGGGAGCCGTCCACCGGCGAGGGCGGCTGCGGTGACGCGGGCGTCGCGTGCGCCGTCGTGGTCGACCCGCCGCGGGCCGCCGGGCTCGCGAGCACCGGCTCCGACCAGCGCACCGGGACGCTGTGGGCCCTGGGCCTGCTGATCGCCGGCGCCGGCGGACTCGTGGCGACGCGCCTGCGCCGCCGCCACCCCCGGCACGGCTGAGACCGGAACGGCTGACACCGCAGCGGCGGGATGAGGGCGACACCCCTCGTCCCGCCGCTGCGGTGTTTCGCGTGGTCAGGCCGTGCGTCGTCGTGCGCGGCCGACCATGACCAGCAGGACGGCCAGTCCGAGGACCGCCATCGCGATCCCGATCAGCACGGGTCCGACCGCGCCGAACGGCGACGCGATCGCGCCGGCCCCGGCCGCGGTTCCGATCGCCGTCCCGCCGTTGAACGCGGCGACCGAGACCGCCGCCGCGAGGGTGGGTGCCGCGCGGGCGTAGCGCACGGCGAGGCCCGTGCCGACGGGCGGGATTCCCATCCCGGCGACGCCCAGGAGGAACAGCAGCACGAAGGTCGCGAGGGCGTCGGTCGATAGCGGGACAAGCGCCACGAGGACGACGACGCTTCCGGCCGTCGCCGTGATGAAGGTCGTGAGCGGCCGCTCGTCGGCGAAGCGCCCGGCGAGGTTCGTGCCGAGGACGGCTCCGACGCCGAACGCGACGAAGAGCAGGGGCACGGCTGCCTCGGGGATCCCGGCGCGTCCGGTGGCCAGCGGCGAGAGGTAGCTGAACGCGGTCATGTACCCGCCGGTGGCGAGGACGGTCGCGACCAGGAGGATCGCCATGCGTCCGGTGGCCACCGCGCGGAGCTCGCCTCGAATCGACGACGCCGTGTGCTCCTCGTCGCGGGGCGTGAACCGGGCGATCACCGGAGCAGCGAGTGCGGCGAGCCCGGCGAGGGCCCAGAAGGTCCCACGCCATCCGAGCAGCTGGCCGACGACCGCGCCGAGAGGCACTCCCGCCACGGTGGCCAGTCCCACGCCGGTCATCATCACACCCAGGGCGCGGGAGCTGTTCGCCGGTCCGGCGGCGGTCGTCGCGACCGCCGAGGCGACCGCCCAGAAGGCACCCGCCGCAAGTGCCGTTATCACCCGCGCGACGAGCACGACCCCGAACGCCCCGCTGACCGCCGCGAGCACATGACCGGCGGCGAAGACGAGCAGGGCGAGCACGAGGGTGGCCCGCCGTGGCAGCCGGAGGGTGACGAGCGCCATGAGCGGCGAGCCCACGATCATGCCGCCGGCGAAGGCGGTGATCAGCAGCCCGGCCTGCGCGATCGAGACATGCAGGTCCGCGGCGATCTCCGGGAGCAAGCCGGCGACGATGTACTCGGTCGTGATCATGAGGAACGTGCCGAGCGTGAGCAGCGGGACGACGACGGGCAGCCGATCCCGGCGAGGGGGAGTGTCCGTGGAGGCGGGGGAGGGTGCGGTCATCGGGTTCGGGCCTTTCGGGTCGGGGTCGCACGGATGTGGAGGCTGAGGAGTGCCGCGGCGAGCAGCGCGGCCGCAGTGATCGCGAAGGCGAGCTGCATGCCCTGCACGAACGTCGCCGGGTTCGCGACGAACGCGCCGAAGACGGCGATGGCGACGGCGCCTCCGATCTGACGGAAGGTGTTGAACACGGCGCTCGCCGCTCCCGCCCGGTGGGCGGAAGCGCTGGAGAGGACGACCGAGGTCACCGGCGGCATGGCGATCGAACCGCCCGTCCCGGTGAAGACGAGGAAGAGTCCCGCCAGCAGCGGTGAGCCGGTCGGCGCGCAGGCCAGCAGGCCGACGAATCCGAGCGCCATCAGGCCGAGGCCGACGGCGACCGGCATCCGTGGACCGTACCGGTTGGCGAGGCTGCCGCTGACGACGTTGCCGGTGATGCTGAACGCGGCCGACGGCAGGAACACCAGGCCGGCGAGCAGCGGTGACATCCCGACGTGCTGCTGCAGGTAGAGGCTGACCACGAAGACCGAGCCGAAGTTGCCGACCATGAAGACGAATCCGTCGAGCAGCGCGATGCGCATCCCCGCCGGACGGAACAGCTCCAGCGGCATCATCGGATGGCGCACGCGGGCCTGGACGAGTACGAAGGCGGCACCTCCGGCCACCGCGGCGACGAGGGACGCGATCACCTCCGGTCGGCCGAACCCGCGGTCGCCGCCGGTGATGAGCCCGTACATGAGGGCGGTCAGCGCGATCGCAGCGAGCGCCTGGCCGGCCCAGTCGAACGGGGTCGGCCGGGACGGTGACGAGGCGACCACGGTGAGCAGGGCGAGCATCGCGACGCAGACGGGGAGGTTGATCGCGAAGACGAGCCGCCAGTCCACCGTCGTGAGGAGGCCGCCGACGAGTGGCCCCACGGCCCCGGCGACCGCGCCGCCGACCGCCCAGATCCCGAGCGCGCGCGTGCGCTGTCGCGGGTCCGGGTACGCCTCCCGGATCAACGCCATCGAGGCCGGGAGCATGATCGCCGCACCGGCCCCCTGAACGACTCGGGCCGCGATGAGCAGGCCGAGCGACGGGGCGAGCGCGCACGCGATCGACGCCAGCAGGAACAGGGCGATCCCGGAGCCGAACGCGCGCTTCGCGCCGACGCGGTCGGAGAGGTTGCCCGCGAACAGGAGGAGGACGGCGAAGGTCAGCGTGTAGCCGTCGATCACCCATTGCCGTCCCGAGGTGCCTCCGCCGAGCTCGAGGCCGATCTGCGTCAGGGCGAGGTTCACGATCAGGATGTCGAGGGTGATCAGGAAGAAGCCCAGCGACGCCAGCAGCAGGGTCGCGCGCATTCGCCTAGTCGTCTCCTTTCGGTACACGGTGCTCCCTCGGTCGACGGGTGGTGGTCGGCCTCCAGCCAACCGGGGTTCCCGTGCGCGAGGGAGTCTCCGGTGAGAGGTGTTCCGCCAGGGCACCCCACGGCGGCCGATCGGCTCGTACGGTGGGAGGCATGACGACGAACCGTGACGAGGTCCGTGAGTTCCTCACGACCCGCCGGGCCAAGGTGCGGCCCGAGCAGGTCGGCCTGCCGGCCGGGCCGAATCGCCGCGTCCCCGGTCTGCGTCGCACCGAGGTGGCGATCCTCGCCGGCGTGAGCGTCGAGTACTACTCGCGACTCGAGCGGGGAGACCTGGCCGGTGCGTCGGAGTCCGTGTTGCACGCCGTCGCGACCGCGCTCCAGCTCGACGAGGCCGAGCGCGACCACCTCTTCGACCTCGCGCGCACCGCGAACGGATCGTCGGCGCGCCGCCCGCGCGCGCGTTCACGGACGGCGTCGGTGCGGCCGTCACTGCAGCTGATGCTCGACGCCGTGACGGCCGGTCCGGCGCTGATCCGCAACGGGCGCATGGACATCCTGGCGACGAACCTTCTCGCGCGGGCCCTCCATGTGGAGGCGCTCGCCGCCGTCCCGGAGCGTCCACTCAACATGGCGCGCTTCGCCTTCCTGCACCGGGAGAGCGCCGAGCGGTTCTACCCCGACTGGGATGTCGCCGCTGACATGATCGTCGCCATCCTGCGCGCGGAGGCCGGCCGTGACCCCTATGACCGCGATCTGCAGGACCTCGTCGGCGAGCTCTCCACGCGCAGCGCCGAATTCCGCACGAAGTGGGGCGACCACAACGTGCGGCGGCATGTCACCGGCGTCAAGCGCTTCCGGCATCCCGTCGTCGGCGACGTGGAGTTCCTCTTCGAGGGCACGGAGCTCCCCGGCACTCCCGGGTGGAACCTGAACGTGTACGTAGCCGAGCCGGGCACCCCGACCGAGGACGCGCTGCGGCTCCTCGCGTCCTGGGCCGCGACCCGGGAGCAGGAGGCGTCGACAGGCGCCCCGGACGAGAAGGCGGCAGGTCCGGCCACCGCCGCTCCACCGGCACCCGGAGCCGCTAGATCGGCAGGTTGAACAGCCGCTTCGCGTTCCCGGAGAGCACGAGCTCGCGATCGGCGTCGTCGAGTTCGAGCTCGTTCTGCACGAAATCGACCCCCTGGTTCATCCAGGAGCGGAAGACCGGGAACGACGAGCCGAACAGGTAGTGGTCGGCGCCGCTGACCTCGATCGCCGCCTCGACCTGCGTCTTGCCCCAGGAGTGCGGGTGCGTCAGGTCGAAGAAGATGTTCTCGTCGAGGTACTGCTTGATCTTCTCGCCGCCCGTCGGGTCGAGGCGCGACATCGCCTCGGCCTTGTTGGGGGCGTGGGGGGTGAGCAGCGCCGCGTTCGCGAACCAGTTTCCGCCGAGCATCGTGTGGATGAAGCGGAGGTTCGGGTACTTGTCGAACATCCCGCTGAACAGTTCGCGGCCGACGGCGGTGGCCTGGTCGACGATGCGGCCGTACTCGCGGCGGAGGTTCGTGTAGTCGATGACCGACCTCCACTCGACCGGGAGCGGGGTGTGGTGCACGATGACCGGCACGTTCAGGTCGTTGAGCACCTTCAGATACGGGTCGAACGCCTCGTCGTCGAGGTAGAGCTGGCCGTAGTGGCAGGCGAGCTGGACGCCGACGACGCCGAGCTCCTTGATGCAGCGCTCGAGCTCGTAGATGTTCTCCTTGCCGCCCCACGGCGGCACGCACGCGGTCGAGAACAGCCGGCCGTTCGACTTCTGCACGATCTCGGCCGCGTTGTCGTTGACCGCCTTGCAGGTCTCCAGCCCGAGCCACTCCTGCCACACGGGGACCCGCATGATGCCGTAGTCCACGCCGGCCTCGTCCATCGCGGCCAGTTTCGCCTCGGCGGAGTAGTCGCCCTCGACGTAGTTGAGGTTCTGGAAGCCGGCCGGCTTCTCGAGGATGAGCTGCTTCTTGCCGCTGTCCATCGTGATGACGCGAGCGATCTCGCCGAAGCCGCGAGGCGCGGAGTCGAGGAACCCGTTGAGGATCTTCTCGTTCGTGAAGAGGTCCTCCGGCAGGTGGTGGATGTTGATGTCGACGACCGTCATGGTCTGAACTCCCTTGTGTCATAACCCGTGGTGCGATCAGCATACGGGATCCGAACACGATCGCAGTGGAAATCGTGTGCGATCCTGTGTACGATCACACTGCGCCTCATGGTCGAGCGACGACGCCCGACCGCTGCGCGGAAGGGCAGAGCAGTGAGCGACCTCATCGAGCGGGATGTCGAGTACTCGGCGGACGGCGTGGCCATGACGGGCTACTTCTGCGCACCGCGCGCCGACCGCCGCCTGCCCGGCGTCGTCCTCCTGCCTGACGCCTTCGGGTTGACCGCGGAGGCACGCGCCGCAGCGACTCGCCGTGCGGCCCAGGGACGCGCCGTCTTCGTGGCCGACGTCTGGGGCGGCCGACGCAGCCCGGGCGGCGGCGCCGAGATCATGGGGCTCATCGGCTCGATGACGGCGGACCGCGGGACCTGGATGGCCAGGGTCGCCGCTGCGCACGCCGCCGCCGGCCGCCAGCCGGAGCTCGACACCGAACGCGTCGCGACGCTCGGCTACTGCGTCGGCGCCTCCGCTGCGCTGGAGTACCTCCGGGTCGGCGGACGCACGCGGGGTGTCGTCAGCATCCACGCGGGGCTCGACCTGCTCTCCCCGGGGTGGGAGGCGTCCACCCGCGACGCGCGCGTGCTCGTGTGCTCCGGTTCCGAGGATCCGATGGCCACCCCGACGCAGTGGCAGGCGCTCAAGTCGGCGCTCACTGAGCGAGGCATCGGCTGGGAGCTCGACCTCTACGGCGGGGCGAAGCACGCGTTCACCGACCCGCGCTCGGACAGCCTCGGCATACCGGGCGCAGCCTACGACGCGTACGCCGCGGAGCGCTCCCGCGGCTCCGCCGACCGATTCCTCGACGAACTGCTCGCACAGTAAGGGACACGAATGCTCGATATCGCCATCATCGGAGCGGGGCCGGCCGGCCTCCTCACAGCCCTCAGGCTGCACCAGGCGGGGTACAGGCCGACGATCTACGAATCCGTCCAGGAGCTGAGACCGCTCGGTGTCGGCGTCGACATCAAGGTCTACGGCACCAAGGAGATCGAGGAGATCGGGCTGCTCGACGAGTTCCGCGCCCTCTCGGTGGACGCGGAGGACTCCATCTTCTTCAACGCCCACGGGCAGGAGATCTACGCCGAGAAGTGCGGCGTGCACATGGGGTACCTGAACGAGCAGCGGTTCGTCCACCGCGGACGGCTGCAGATGCTCTTCCTGCGGACCGTGCTCGAGCGCCTGGGCGCCGACGCGGTGAAGGCCGACACCCGGGTCACGGGATACCGCCAGGACGACGACCGGGTGACGCTCCAGATCCAGCACAGTGACGGGACGACGGAGGAGGTCTCGCACGACTCCGTGATCGCGGCCGACGGCATCAACTCCGCCGTCCGCCGGCAGATGCGTCCCGAGAGCTCCACGCCGCACTACTCGGGCATCACGATGTGGCGCGGCGTCACCGTGCACCCGCCGTTCCTCAACGGCCGCACCATCCTGCACATCGGCGATCCCCGGGTCTCGTCGATGATCATCTACCCGATCCAGGACGACGTGGACGGCAACGGCAACCAGCTCATCAACTGGGTCGTGGAGTACGAGCGCGACGAGACGGTCGAGGACTGGAACCAGCAGGGCACGGTCGATGAGATCCTCCCCCTGTACGACACGGTCGAGCTTCCCTTCCTCGACGTCCAGCAGCTCATGCGTGACGCCCGCGAGGTCTACCTCTTCCCGCTCATCCGCCACGATCCGCTCGACGACTGGGTCGACGGCCGGGTCGTCCTGCTCGGCGACGCCGCCCACGCGATGTACCCGCGCGGAGGCAACGGCATCTCCCAGGCCCTCGTGGACGCGCATGTCATCGTGGACCAGCTCGTCGCGCACCCGGACGACCCGCACGCGGCGTTCACCGCGTACGACGCGATCCGTCGCGAGCCCGTCAACCGCATCGTCATGAACATGCGCGGCGAAGGGTACGAGGTGATCCGCCGCATGGTCGCGGAGCGCACGGACGGGCGCCCGTTCGACGACATCGAGACCGTGCTCCCGCTCGCCGAGGCGGACGCGATCTTCAGCAAGTACCACGCGCTCGTCGGAGCGCCGCGCCCCGGCCGCGACGCCGGCGAGGCGACCGGGTACCGCACCTGGGCCGCACCGAAGGCCCCGGCGTCGTGAGCGGGGTCCAGGAGGTCGACGGCGCGACGCGCGAGGCGATCCTCGCCGTCGAGGACGTCCGGCGGTGTGCGCTCGTCGAGGGCGACGTGGCGGCGCTCGCCGCCATCTTCGACGACGCGCTGATCCACATCCACGCGCCCGGACTCGTCCACACCAAGGCCATGCTGCTCGAGCACGTCGCGACGCGGCGCGCCTACCTGTCGGTCGAGCGCGGCGAACTCGTGATGCGCCGGGTCGGAGACGTCGTGATCGTCGTCGGCCCGATCACGAACCACCTGCGGAACCCGGACGGCTCGACGAGGGTCCAGACGGGGACCGTGACCCAGGTGCTCCGTCTCGGCGACGACGGGGCGTGGCGGTTCATCAATTTCCAGCTGACGCCGACCGGCGAGGAGATCTGGGGCGCACTGCCGTCCGAGCGCGCTCCAGAGACAGCTGCAGAGACCGGGGAGGACGCGGCATGAGACTCGCGCGATACCGCATCGACGGCCAGGTCCGCATCGGACGGGTGGATGGGACGGACACCGTCACCGTCACCGATCTGACGGGCGTGCCCGGCGTCGGCACCTCCCTGCGGGGGATGCTGCCCCGGCTGAGCGAGCTGGCCCCGGCGATCCTCTCCGCCACGGGCGAGACGCACGCGCTCGCGGACGTCGACCTCCTCCCCACCATCGACGATCCGCAGAAGTTCCTGGGCATCGGCATGAACTACAAGGAGCACGCGGCGGAGGCGGCGCTCGCGGGCATCCCGACGCCGACGAGCCAGCTCTGGTTCAACAAGCAGGTGTCGTGCATCGTCGGGCCGTACGACGACGTGGTGAAGCCGGACGTCTCCGATCAGCTCGACTACGAGGTCGAACTCGGCGTGGTGATCGGGCAGCGGTGCAAGAACGTGACCGTCGAGGACGCGCGCTCGGTCATCGCCGGCTACGTGGTGCTCAACGACTTCTCGGTGCGCGACTGGCTGCAGAAGCGCTCGCCCACGTTCACGCTCGGCAAGTCGTTCGACACCCATGGCCCGATCGGGCCGTGGCTCACGACGGACGACGAGATCGCCGACCCGCTCGCGCTGCGGATGACCCTCTCCGTGAACGGCGAGGTCCGTCAGGATCACGTGACCGACGACATGATCTACGACATCTACGAGCAGATCGCGTACCTCACGCAGGTCATGACGCTCATGCCGGGAGACGTCCTCGCCACGGGGACGCCGCAGGGGATCGGCGCCCCGACGGGCGCCTTCCTCCGGGTCGGCGACGTCGTCACCGCCACCATCGACGGCCTCGGCACGATCGAGAACCGGATCGTCACGGAGAAGCCGTGAAGATCGCATACGATGTCACACACGATAAAGATCCGGGCGCATCCGGATCGATCGTGACCGCAACGACGCGAACCAGGGAGCACGACCGATGACCACACACGAGAGCGCGACCGCCGCGATATCGCGCGTCACACCGGACCGCGAACACCACGGCTTCGGCTGGTGGTCGTCGCGATACGCCGTCATCGTCGTCTGGCTCGCGCTCATCATCCTGTTCAGCCTCCTCGAGCCGTCCACGTTCTTCACGGCCGGTGCGTTCCGGGTGATCTTCGGGGGCCAGCTCGAACTCGTCTTCCTGTCGGCGGGCCTGCTGTGCACGATCATCGTCGGCGAGTTCGTCGACATGTCCGTCGCCTCGAACTTCGGCCTCTCCGCCGTGCTCATCTCCGTGCTCAATGTGAACTACCACTGGGACGTCTGGGTCGCCGCCGTCGTCGCGGTCGCGGTCGCGGCGCTGGTCGGGGTGATCAACGGCCTGCTCGTCGTGCGGGTCGGCGTCAACACGATCGTGGTCACGCTCGGGATGAGCACCGTGCTGCTCGGGCTGGCCATGTGGGTGACGAACCTGCAGCCGATCAGCGGACTCCCGCAGAGCTTCGCCCAGATCGCGCTGTTCACTTTCGGCATCAAGGGAGGACTGCCGATCGGCTTCTTCATCGGACTCGTGCTCATGCTCGGGTTCGCGTACATCCTCCAGTTCACCCCGCTCGGCCGGAACATGCGCTTCGTCGGCGAGAACCGCGAGGTCAGCCGCCTCGCCGGCGTGCGGGTCAACCGGATCAGGCTGGGAGCGTTCGTCGCTGCCGGCGTCATCGCGGGGATCGGCGGTGTGCTCGCCGCCGCCAAGACCGGCGGGTTCGACTCCTCCGTCTCGCAGACCTACCTGCTTCCGATGTTCGCCGCGGTCTTCCTCGGCACGGCGATCCTGCAGCCCGGACGCTTCAACCCGATCGGGACGCTCATCGCGGTCTACTTCCTCGCGACGGGTGTGCTCGGTCTGCAGCTCCTCGGCGCCACCTCGTGGGTGGCGAACGTCTTCTACGGAGCGGTGCTCATCACCGCCGTGACGCTGTCGACCATCCTCAACCGGCGCACGAGATAGCTCCGGTCGCACCATCCATCCGCATTGCCAATGCTGTCAAGAAGGAGCCACAACACATGACCACCACAGCACTCCGGGCGCGCCGGACACTGATGCTCGCCAGCGGCGTCGCCCTCGCGGCGCTCGCCCTCGCCGGCTGCTCGTCGAGCGACGCCGCGGCTCCGACCTCCAGCTCCAGCGGAGGCAGTTCCGGCTTGGCCAAGGCGGTCGCCGCGGCCGAGGCCCTGCCCACGTCGTACCCGATCCCCACCGACCCGATCCCGGGCGTGAGCGCGCTCGCGGGCAAGACGATCTACTACATCCCGATCACCCAGCAGGCCCCTCAGTTCGCCGTCACCGGCGCCGCCCTCAAGAAGGCGCTCGCCACCGTCGACATCATCGTCCAGACCTGCGACGGCAAAGGCACGCCGACCGATATCGGCGCCTGCATCGGCCAGGCCCAGGGCGCCGGTGCGGCGGGGATCGTCCTCGACGCCGTCCCGTACGAGCTCGCCGCGAACGGCATCGACGCCGCCCGCGCGGCCGGGATCCCCGTGATCGTCTCCGACCAGGGGCCAACCGATGACAAGTACCCGGCGGACGCGACCCTCGCCTACCTGCCCGCCCCTGCTCCGGCGACCGACACCGCGCTCCTGCAGTGGATCGCGCAGGACTCGGGCGGCAAGGCCAACATCCTGATCAACCAGGATGCGGACGGCCCGTGGCCCGCGGCGTACATGAAGACGGCGCTCGCCCAGCTGAAGAAGGACTGCCCCGACTGCAAGACGACGATCAACAAGGTCTCGTCCGCGAACTTCCCGCAGGTGGCGCCGTCGACCTCGGCCGCGCTCCTCGCCGATCCGTCCATCGACTACGTCTTCACCGACTTCGCGCAGTTCCTCCAGCCGACGCAGGGCGGCATCCAGTCCGCCGGTGTCGCGGACACGGTGAAGGTGGTCTCCGGCGCGGCCGTGCTCGGCACCTACCAGGCCGTCAAGTCGGGCCAGCTGGCCGCAGCGGCGGGCCAGGCGGCGTCGTTCCAGGGCTGGCAGTCGGCCGACATCATCCTGCGGCTCATCACGAAGACCAAGGTCGGGGAGTACGCCATCCCGACCCGGCTCTTCAGCCCGACCAACATCGGCAGTGTCTCGCTGACCGCGGCGGCCGAGGCGTCCGGAGAGTGGTTCGGACCGACGACGTTCCCCGACGACTTCGCGAAGCTGTGGAGCGCGGAGTGACGGACGAGCACTCGGCACCGGGGTGGGCGGCGACGCCCGCCCCGGCGCTCGCGCCTCGGCTGTCGGTCGAGTCCCTGTCCAAGACCTTCGGCAGCAACCGCGGTCTCTCCGACGTGGCGTTCGACGTCAGGCCGGGCGAGATCCATGCGCTGGTCGGTCAGAACGGCTCCGGCAAGTCGACCGTCGCGAAGATCCTCTCCGGTCTGTACACCCCGGACCCCGGCAGCACCGTCTCGATCGACGGCGAGCCGTTCCCCCTCCCGGTCCAGCCGGCCCGTGCCCTTGAACGGGGGATGGCCGTCGTGCACCAGAGCCTCGGCCTGGTGGACTCGTTCACGGTGCTCGAGAACCTCCGGGTCGGACGCTTCAACGCGTCGCGGGTGTTCCGGCGCATCGACTGGAAGCACGAGCGCGCCGAGGCCGAGAAGGTCTTCGAGAGCATCGGCCGGACGGTGCCGCTCGACGCACTGGTCGGGTCGCTGCGCGAAGAGGATCGCGCGACCGTGGCGATCGCGCGGGCCCTGCAGGATGCGACACCCGGCCGCGGCCTCATCATCTTCGACGAGTCGACGCGCGCGCTCGGACGGCGTTCTCTGGAGCACTTCTTCCACATCCTCCATGACATCGTCGCGACAGGCACCTCGGTCCTGCTCATCACCCACCGCCTCGAAGAGGTCGTCGACGCCGCGGACCGCGTGACCGTCCTCCGCGACGGAGCCACCGTCGTCAGCGGCAAGGACGTGGACGGCATGACGGAGGCAGAGCTGACGTCCCTCATCCTGGGCCGCGGGCTGGAGGTGTTCGGCGCGAAGGCCGTGAGCCACGCGACCCCCGGCGCGCCGTCGGTCCGCGTCACGGGTGTCACCGGACTCGGCGTGGAGGACGTCGCCTTCGACGTGCGTCAGGGGGAGATCGTCGGGCTGACGGGCCTGGCGGGCTCGGGCTACGACGACATCCCCTACCTGTTGAGCGGCGTGAGCAGGGCGGAGGCCGGTTCGCTCGCGCTGCCGGAGAAGATCGTCAACCTCTCCGGCCTCACCCCTCCGGCCGCGATCGAGTCCGGGATCGCGCTGGTCCCGGAGGGGAGGGAGCACTCCGGCATCGCGGCGGGCATGTCGATCGAGGAGAACATCGCCTTCCCCCGGACCGCGCGCGCGAAAGCCTCCCTCCTGCCGATCAGGAGCAAGGGCCAGCGGGCGCTCGCCGAGGAGTGGATCGGCCGGCTCGACGTGCGGCCGCCGCGGGCCTCGGCGCACGTCGGCACGCTCTCCGGCGGCAACCAGCAGAAGGTCTTCATCGCGAAATGGCTCGCGACCGATCCGACCCTCCTCCTTCTGCACGAGCCGACGCAGGCGGTGGATGTCGGCGCCCGGCAGACGATCGCGATGGCGGTGCGGGAGGCGGCGGCCGCGGGCCGGTACGTCGTCGTCGCGGGCTCCGACGAGAACGAGCTCGCCCTGATCTGCGACCGCGTGCTGGTCTTCGAGGCAGGCGTGATCGCACGCGAGCTCACCGGCTCCTTCACCCCCGACGACATCGTCGGGGCGATCTACACCAACGGCTCGCGCGCACGCCTGCGGAACGACCGGAGGTGACGCCGTGACCCGGCAGGACGAAGACATCGACGGGTTCTTCTCGACGGCCCGCGTCAGCGCCAGAGACGAAGCGGTCGTGCTCGGGACCGAGGACTACCGCGACTTCCTGCAGCGGCACGACGACCCGGAGCTCGCTGCGCTGCGCGGAATGACCTACGAGAAGTTCACGGCGGTGCGGCAGCAGAACGAGTTCCTCGCCGCGCTCCTGCGCGACTGGGACGCGTTGTACGCGGAACCCTTCGTCGGCGTCACCGCAGACGGCGTCGTGCAGGAGGGGCTCTACCGGCTGCAGCGCGGGGGCACTGCCGACGACGCCCTGGTCTCCGCGGCCGAGCACGCGCTGTCCGCGCTCACCGACGACCAGCGCCGACGCGTCCGCTACCCGGTCGACGCACCGGACTGGCGGGGCTGGAGCAACCCGGAGTTCGTGTTCCATCGCAACGGCCTGCGCTTGGAGGACGTCGCCGACGACCAGGCCGAGGCCATCCTCGATCTCGTCGCCGCGTCGCTCAGCGCGGAAGGGTACGCGCGAGTGCGCGAGGCGATGGCGCTCAACGGGCTGCTCGGCGAGCTCACCGACCTGCCGAACGTCATGAACGAGCGCAGCTACTGGTTCGCGCTCTTCGGCACCCCCTCCCCGGCCGAGCCGTGGGGCTGGCAGCTCTACGGCCACCACGTCTGCGTGAACTTCGTCACGGTCGGAGGCCGGGACGTCATCGCTCCGGCGTTCATCGGCGGCGAGCCGGCCACGACCGGCGACCGGCCGCCCCTCTTCGACGAGCGGGAGCGTCTCGCCGTGCGGCTGGCGTCGTCGTTGACGCCCGAGCAGCGCGCCGAAGCGGTCGTCTACGACTCGGTCCTGGACCCCGCCATGCCGGAGGGGCGGCTCCACCCGGCGGACGAACGTCACGTCGGCGGCGCGTTCCGCGACAACCGCGTGGTGCCGTACGAAGGCATCCTGGCCGGACGGCTCTCGGCCGAGCAGGTCGCACTGCTCCGCGCGATCACTGCCGACTTCCTGCTGCTGCTGCGCGAACCGCAGCGCCAGCGGACCCTGGCCGAGTTCGACGCCCACCTCGCCGAGACGCGGTTCTCCTGGTACGGCGCCACGGACGGCTCGCAGCCGGTGTACTTCCGCATCCAGAGCCCGGTCATCCTCGCCGAGTACGACAACCATGCCGGGGTGTGGCTGAACAACCGGCTCCCTGCCCGGTTCCACGTGCACACGACCCTGCGGATGCCGAACGGGAACGACTACGGCACGGCGACCATCGCCTCCTGGAAGGCGGACGGGCGCCCCTGACGGAGGAGCGGCGGCTTCTCAGCCCTGCGCGCGCTGGTCGGAGAGTTCTTCGTCGTACTTGGTGATCGCCTCGAGCGTCTTCACGTCGTGATCGCGCGCCGCGGCCTCGATGGTGTCGGCGTCGCTGCCGGCCTCGATGAGGTCGAGGATGCCGTCGTGCTCGTCGACCGACTCCATCGCGCGTCCGGGTGCGTACCAGTAGGCGGATCGGCGGATGAGGTCCATGCGCACCCACTCGGCCATGACGAGCTCGTTGAGTCTCGGGTCATCACACTTGGAGCAGACCAGCTCGTGGAACTGCCGGTTCAGGACGCCGAACTGCATCGTGTCCAGGTTGCGCAGCGCCTCGCGCATCCGCACGTTCATCTGCCGCGCGGCGGCGATGTCCTCCGGGGTGAGGTTGGGCGCGGAGAGCGCCGTGGCGAGGCCTTCGAGCCGCGCCAGCAACCGCATGGTGCGCTGCCACGAATTGGTGTCGAAGGTCTTGACCGTCGCGCCGGCGTTCTGCACGATGTCGACCCACCCTTCGGCTTCCAGCCGTCGCAGCGCCTCGCGCCAGGGGACGGAGCTGATGTCGTGCTCGCGCGCGAGCTGGTCGATGACGAGCCGGTACCCCGCGCCGTAGGTGCCGTCCATGATGCGCGATCGCAGTATGTCGTAGGCCTGCACCGCTCTGCTCGACGCCATCGTCCGCCCTTTCGTCCCGCGCGATACTATCAGAAATCACATGCGATCCGGGGTCGCCGGGCCGCTCCGGACCAGCCGGGTGAGCTCGGCCATGGCTCCGGCCGCCGCCTCGAGCGAGGCCCGTTCGGCCGGGGCGAGCTGCGCGATCGCCTCCGCGACGGACGCGGCCCACCCCGTGGCGATCGCTTCGTGCTCCGCGCGGCCGACACCGGTCGGGACGATCCGGACGGTCCGTCTGTCGGCGGCGTCCGGGACCCGTTCCACCAGCCCCCGCTCGACGAGCGTCCGGATGGCCGCGCTGGTGTTCGGCTGGTGCAGGCCGAGAGCGGCCGACAGCTCGCCGACGGTCGCCCCGGGGGTGTCGATCACCTGTTTGAGCAGGGCGACCTCCACGGTCGGCAGGGGGCCGACGCCCGCGCGGTCGGGCGTGCGCTTGTGGATGGTCCAGGCCAGTTCGCGCAGGATGATCGGCAGTCTCGCGCTCGCAGTCTCGGCCATGGCGTCATTCTCCCAGAGCCCGGCCGGTTCGCGCGGGGTCTCCCGGGTCAGAGCGGTTGCGCCATCGCATCGAGGACGTGCCTCGTCGCGGCGACGTTGTCGAAGCCGGGGAGGCGGCCCATCTCCCACTCCGCGATCCGCAGGGAGGTCTCGACGACGAGGCGGCAGCGTTCGAGGCGACGATCGGTGTACTCGGTGAACGCGTCGTCGAGCTCGTCGTGCGTGCTCAGCGTCTCGGCGAGCACGACGCCGTCCTCGATCGCTTGCGCGGCGCCCTGCCCGAGGTGCGGCGTGATCGTGTGTACGGCATCGCCCATCAGGACCACCCGGCCACGGTGCCACGGGGTCGGCACGCCCATGGTCTCCTCCGGGCGGAGCACGATGTCGGCGTCGTCCGTGACGAACTCGTCGCGCACGCGCCCGGCGAGGCCCCCGAACGGTGCGAGATAGGCGCGGAGCCGCGGAGCCAATCGGTCCTGGGGGATGCGCTCGGGCACCTCCATGTGCGCGTTGTAGAACATGTAGGCGAGGTCGGGACCGATCGGCACGAAGCCCGCCATGTCGCCGGTCGGGGCGACCTGGAGCACGATCCTGTCGATCTCCGGCAGGCGCGGGATGTTGAGGCGGAAGGCCGACTGGCCGATGTAGGTGGTCTCGATGTCGTCGCCGAGCACGTGACGCCGCACCTTCGAGCGGACCCCGTCCGCGCCCACCACGACGTCGGCCTCGAACACACCGCGTGCGGTGGTCACGGCGACGCGGTCGCGCCGGTCGTCGAGGGTCTCGAACGCGGTCGCGTAGTGGACGACGACGCCCACCTCGGCCGCGCGTGCGGTCAGGATGTCGTGGAGCTGCGGACGGGTCACTCCGTTCATCGGGGGGAACCTCGTGCCCTCGATGCGGATGCCCTCGATGTCGTGGAGGTGCGCGCCGTCGACGTCCACCATCTCGCCCCACGCTGCGGCGCCGTAGCCGACGGCGACGCAGGCGTCCGCGCAGCCGATCGCATCGAGCGCGCGCAGGGCGTTGCCCGGCTGGATGATGCCGACGCCGTGGATCGAGCTGTGCACGTCGGCCGACTTCTCGATGACCACGACGTCGTGGCCGGTCTGACGCAGCGCGATCGCCGCGGAGAGGCCTCCGATTCCGGCGCCGACGACGAGGATGCTGAGGTGTGGCATGGGTGGTCCCTACTTCGCTGTAGTGGAGCGGACGCGGTCGCGTCATCGCATATGTCGAAATATATATCGATTCATATGGAGTGAGTCAAGTACGATCGCCACCATGTCGCGCCGCACCAGCATCCACATCGCCGGATTCGCGCACGCGAACCCGGTCCCGGTCGCCAGCCGCATCGACCGGCACGTCTACTCGGGCGTGCTCACGGGCCGCGACCCGGAGACGAAGGCGTTCCCGGCCGACCTCGACACCCAGATGGCGAACGTCTTCGACCGCGTGCGCGAGCTGATGACCGCCGCGGGCGGTACGACCGACGACATCATCAAGCTGACCTTCTGGCTGGCGGACTACCGCGACAGGGACGCGCTCAACCGGCAGTGGCTGGCGATGTTCCCCGACCCGGACGACAGCCCCGCCCGCCAGGCGATGTCGGCGCAGCTCGACAACGGCGCCCTGGTGCAGTGCGACCTCGTCGCGATCCTGCAGGAGGCGCATCCCGCTCCGTGAGCGTCAGCCGGCGGCGGCCGACGGCCAGCGCGAGATGCGCTCGAGGAGGCGCCCGACGACCGGGTCGGCGGCAGCGCCCGCCCGGGCGAGGACGAGGGCCCGAAGACTCCCCGGGTTCGGCTCGATCCTCCGCACGACGACGTCGAAGCGGGCCAGGCTGGCGTGATCGGGGTCGGGCAGGATCGCCCATCCGGCGCCGGCTTCGATCAACGGCAGGGACGTCTGGATCGTCTCGACCGTCCTCGTGGCTCCCGGGATCACGCCGTGCTTCCGCAGCGCCTCGGTCACCGCTTCGGGCAGGCTCGGCACCGCGGAAGTGCGGCGGGGGAGCAGCAGGGTCGAGCCGTCGAACGCCTTCAGCGGGAGCGGGTCGGGCGCGTCCTCCTCGCCAGGGGGCAGCACCGCGACCAGGGGGACGCTGCCCCAGTCGACCACGTCCACGGCGCCGCGGTACCGGCGGACGAAGCGCCGCGGATCCGCGACCATGATCGCGGCGACGTCGACCTTCCGCTGCTGAAGCATGTCGATCGCGGTCCACGGGGGAGGGTCGACCAGGCGCACCTCCACCTCGGGGGCGTCCGCGAGATGCGCCTTGAGCAGCTGGGGCAGCCGATGCCACATCAGCGCGGGGACCGCCGCGAAGGTCAGGGAGCCGGCGACACCGGTGCCGAAGCGCCCCAGGGCGGCGACGACCTCGTCGACCTCGCTCAGGATGCGCGAGGACGCGTCGAGCAGGAAGCGTCCGGCGCTGGTGGGTTCGACGCCGCGCGGGCTGCGGACGAGAAGGGGCACGCCGACGTCGGCCTCCAGCTTCGCGATCGCGACCGACAGCGGCGGCTGGGACATCCGCAGCTCAGCGGCGGCGGCGGTGAGCGACCCCGCTTCGACCACGGCCGAGAAGTACCGAAGATGGCGCAGCTCCATGCGGCGAGTGTATCGCGAAGCTCTGGCCATATCCCATCGCTATGGCGTGCAGAGCGAAGGGGTAGTTCCCGCGGCGACGGGCGGCTGCGAGCCTGGATCCACGATCCCCCACCGAAGGAGTCAGCGATGCTGCCGACCGAGAACCTGGACCCGCCCTTCGCCATCACACGCGCCAGCCACGTGGCGCTCGCCGTGACGGACCTCGAGAAGAGCCGCGACTTCTATCGCGACACGATCGGCCTCGTCGTCACGACGGAGACCGACGACGCCATCCACCTGCGGGGCCTGGAGGAGGCGTCCCACCACAGCCTGACCCTGGAGCGGGCCGACGAGGCGAAGGCGCTCGTGATCGGCCTCCGCGTGCGCACCGACGCCGACATCATCGCGGCGGAGAATCACTTCAAGGCCGTCGGTGTCGAGTACGAACGCGTCGAGAGGGACCACCAGGGGCCGACCATCCGGTTCCGGGATCCGGTCGGCACGCACATCGAGCTCACCTCGTCGATGGAGGTCGTCCACCGCAAGATGCAGGACTTCGACGAGTTCCGCGCCGGCTTCCCGCAGCGCCTCGACCACTACCAGGTCGTCACCTACGACGTGCAGGCGGCGACCGACTTCTGGACCGGTCTCGGCATGCGGATGTCCGAGTACACCGCGACCGACGGGACGGACGAGCTCTGGGGGAGCTGGATGGAGGTCAAGGGCAACACCCACGACCTCGTCTTCACGAACGGCCGCGGCCCGCGCCTCCACCACTTCGCGTACACGGTGCCAGACGCGACCTCGCTGCTCAACGCGGCCGACGTCGCCGGCGCGCGCGGATTCGGCGAGGAGATCGATCGCGGGCCCGGCCGCCACGGCATCAGCAACGCCCTCTTCCTCTACCTGCGCGACCCCGATCAGCACCGGATCGAGCTGTTCACGACGCACTACCAGTTCATCGACCTGGAGACCCCGCCGCTGCGGTGGGACGTCAGCAATCCACGACGCGCCCAGCTCTGGGGCATGCCGGCCTCGCGGCGCTGGTTCTTCGAAGCGAGCGAGTTCCCCGGCGAGCCGGTGCGCGAGCCGCTGTTGCAGGCGAACCCTGCGACGCTCGAGGACTACCTGAGCATCCACTGATGGCTGCCGTCGAACCGCTCGGGCCGGAGCTCCGCGCCGCGCTGGAGCAGACGCCGGTGGCCGCACTCTCCGGGCAGTTGCGCGCACGCGGCCTCCATCACATGACGATCGACGGCGTCCGCCGGTTGCGGCCGGGCGAGAGGCTCGTGGGCAGCGCCAAGACGCTCCGGTTCCTGCCCCTGCGCGAGGACCTCTTCGACGCCCACGGCGGCGGGATGAACGCGCAGAAGGCCGCGTTCGACAGCGTCGAGCCCGGGGAGGTCATCGTGATCGAAGCCCGCGGGGAGGCAGGGTCGGGCACCCTGGGAGACATCCTCGCCCTGCGGGCCCGAGCGCGCGGCGCGGCCGGGATCGTCACCGACGGAGGGGTGCGCGACTGGGATGCGGTCTCCGCCGCCGGCATCCCGGTCTACGCCGCCGGCCCGCATCCCGCCGTGCTCGGCCGCAAGCACGTGCCCTGGGAGGCCGACGTCACCATCGGATGCGGAGGGACCGCGGTCCAGCCCGGCGACGTGATCGTCGGGGACGCGGACGGCGTGATCGTGCTGCCGCGCGGGATCGCCGAGGAGGTCGTGGCGGCCGCGCTCGAGAGGGAGCGCGAGGACGCCTGGATCGCCGCGCGGGTGGGGGAGGGCGCGTCGCTCGACGGTCTCTTTCCGATGAGCCCGGCCTGGCGGGCCCGATTCGAGGCGGAGGCGTCCCGTGCTCCCCGCTGAGACCATCGCGCGGATCGCCGACGAGCTGGCGGAGGCGGAGCGCGATCGCGTCGTCGTTCCGCTGCTGACGGCACGCCACCCCGGGATGACCGTGGACGACGCGTACGCCGTGCAGAACGAGTGGCGGCGACGCGGTGTCTCGGCCGGGCGGCGTCCGGTCGGCCACAAGATCGGGCTGACCAGCAAGGTGATGCAGACCGCGACGGGCATCACCGAACCCGACTTCGGCGTCCTCTTCGACGACGTCGTGTTCGAGAGCGGAGCCGCCATCGAGCACGCGCGCTTCTCGAACGTCCGCATCGAGGTGGAGCTCGCGTTCGTCCTGGGCCGGCCGCTCGAGGGCCCGCACACGACGATCTTCGACGTCCTCCGGGCGACCGAGTACGTCGTCCCCGCCCTGGAGGTCCTGTCGAGCCGCATCGAGCTGCCCGGCCGCACGATCGTCGACACCATCAGCGACAACGCCGCGTTGGGCGCGGTCGTCCTGGGCGGCTCGCCGACGAGACCGGACGCGGTCGACCTGCGCTGGGTCAGCGCACTCCTCCACCGCAACGAGACGATCGAGGAGTCGGGGGTGAGCGCGGCCGTCCTCGGCCACCCCGCGAACGGCGTGGCCTGGCTCGCGGGCAAGCTGGCCGGTCACGGCGACCGCCTCGAGGCCGGCGAGATCGTCCTGTCCGGTTCGTTCACGCGCCCGATGTGGGTGGAGAGAGGGGACACGGTGTTCGCCGACTACGCGGGGCTGGGATCCGTCACATGCCGTTTCAGCTAGGCCCGACCTTCCGCGACCGGCTGCGGGAGGCGTCGCGCCCGCTGGCCGGCCTGTGGGTCTGCAGCGGATCGCCGCTCGTCGCGGAGATCTGCGCCGGGAGCGGGATCGGCTGGCTCCTCATCGACATGGAGCACGCTCCGAACGGCCTGGAGTCCGTGCTCGCGCAGCTCACCGCGGTGGCGCCCTACCCGTGCGTCCCGGTCGTCCGCGTCCCGCAGAACGACCCCGTCACGATCAAGCAGGTGCTCGATCTGGGCGCGCAGAACCTCCTCGTCCCGATGGTCTCGTCCGCCGACGAGGCGCGTGCAGCCGTCGCTGCGGTCCGCTACCCGCCGCGCGGTGTCCGCGGTGTCGGTTCGGCGCTCGCGCGATCCGCGCGCTGGAACCGCGTGCCGGACTATCTCGCCCGGGCGGACGAGCACGTGGCGCTGTACGTCCAGATCGAGACCGAGGCGGGCGTCGGAGCGGCAGCCGAGATCGCGGCGGTCGACGGCGTCGACGGGGTGCTCGTCGGCCCGAGCGACCTCGCCGCGTCGAAGGGCCTTCTCGGCCGGCAGACGCACCCGGAGGTCGTCGACGCGGTGCTGCGTGTGTTCGCAGCGGTGCGGGAGGCGGGGAAACCGGTCGGCGTCAACGCCTTCGATCCGCTGGTGGCGCGTTCGTATGCCGATTCCGGCGCCTCGTTCATCCTCGTCGGCGCCGACGTCGTCCTGCTGGCGCGAGGGTCGGAGACCGCCGCGGCGCCGTGGGAGTAGACCCGTCCCCGATCCCGCGTAGCCTGGGCGGATGAGCGCTGACATCGAGGGGGCGTCGCGGCAGCGGCGCGCGGCCGTCGTCGTCAACCCCACCAAGGTGCGGATGTCCGCGCTGCAGAGCGCCGTGGCGGCGCAGGAGGCGAAGGGCGGCTGGGCGGCCGCGGAGTGGTTCGAGACCAGCGCCGACGACGACGGCCGGGCGGCCGTCGAGCGCGCCGCAGCCTCCTCCCCTGACCTGATCGTCGTCGCGGGGGGCGACGGCACCCTGCGCGCGGCGGCAGCGGTGCTGGCCGGGTCCGGGATCGCGATCGGCGTCATCCCCTCCGGCACGGGCAACCTCTTCGCCCGCGAGCTCGGCCTCCCGGTGAACAACCTCGGCTCGGCGGTGGCGACCGCGTTCGACGGGGACGACCGCCCGGTGGACCTCGGCTTCGCCCGGCTGGAGCGCGACGGCGGCGACAGCGAGGAACGCGCGTTCCTCGTGATGGCCGGGATCGGCCTCGACGCCCACATGGCCGCGCACACCAACCAGAAGCTGAAGAAGCGGATCGGCTGGCTCGCCTACTCGGACCCCATCGCGCGGAGCATCCTCGGCAACCGCCGGTTCGACATGACCTACGGCCTGGACGACAAGCCCGATGTCGAGATGCGGGCGCACACGGTCATCGTCGGCAACTCGGGCAGTCTGACGGCCGGGATGCTGCTCATCCCGGATGCGGTCATCGACGACGGCCTGCTCGACGCGGTCGTCATGCGGCCGAAGGGCGGGGGAGGCTGGACCAACATCGGCTACCGACTCGCCTTCAACCGGGTGCTGCACCGCACGCGGTTCGGCCGGTTCATCGGCCGGCTGACGCCCAAGCCGCGCGCCATCCTCTACGCGCAGGCGAAGACCCTCCGCGTGCGGTTCCGCGAGCCGCAGGAGATCCAGCTCGACGGCGACCCCAACGGCTCGGTCATCGCGGTGCACCTGCGGGTGGAGCACAGCGCGCTGACCATCCGCGTGCCGCGGGGCTGAGCGGTCGCCCGGTTCAGCCGGGCTCCTCCTCCGACTCCAGGGTCTCGTCCGCGTCGACGCCCGAGTCGTCGGTCTCCGTCGCCTCCATCGCGGCCTCCGCCTGGGCCTCCGCTTCTGCGGCAGCGGCCTCCCGGCGCTTTTCTCTGCTCATGCCGTTCCCCTCTCGATGCGTGGGTGTGCAGACAGTTTCTCGCGGATCCGTAAGAGCGCGTAATGAAAAGACGTGCCGGGACGGTCGCGCGACGACGATGGGCAGTTCCGGACACCGACCGCGAACGAGGAGACGAGCCGTCATGAGCGATGCGCAGGCGATCAGCACCGAGGACTCCGACCAGGGCTCGCGCCGCGCGGGCTTCTCGGTCGGCCTGAGCCCGGACGAGTTCAAGCGGGCGTTCCGCAACCACGCGGCCGGTGTCGCCGTGATCACGGCGGACGACGGCAACGGGCCGGTCGGCCTCACGGCGACGAGCGTCTTCTCGGTGAGCGCCGAGCCCGCCCTCCTGGTCTTCTCCGTCTCGGCGCAGTCGTCGAGTGCGCCGACGCTGCTGCGGGCCGAGCACGTGGTCGTGCACCTGCTGGCGGAAGGCCAGCGCGACCTGGCGCAGCTGTGCGCGACGAGCGGCATCGACCGGTTCGCCGACACCAGCATCTGGACGCGCCTGATCACCGGCGAGCCGTACTTCCCGGCCGCTCACTCGTGGATCCGCGGCCGGGTGGTCGACACGATGAGCGCCGGCACGTCGACGATCGTGGCGGTCCAGGCGCTGCAGGCGCAGGTCCCGGAGGGGGAGGCGGCGCCGCTGGTCTACCACAACCGCACCTGGCACAGCCTCGGCGATGCCTCGCGGCTCGATCCGCATCGCTAGGCTGAGGACTCGATGTACGTGAAGATCTGCGGTCTCTCCACGACCGAGTCGGCCCGGGTCGCGCTCGACGCCGGTGCGGACGCCGTCGGCGTCGTCATGAGCAGACGCAGCCGTCGCACGGTCTCCGCCGATGTCGCGCGCGAGATCGCCGGCTTCGTCGGGGGCGCCGCCGACGTCGTGCTCGTCGTGGACGAGCTCCCCGCGACGGAGGCGGCCGCGGTCGCTGGTGGGATCGGCGCCGACGTGGTCCAGCTGCATGGCGCTGGGTACCGACCGGACGACGTCGCAGCGGCCGCCGGTGCCGGTCTTCGCGTCTGGCGGGCGACCTCCGTGACCTCGGCCGATGAGGTCGACGTCGGATCCTGGGGCGAGGAGGCCCTCCTCCTGGACTCACCCGATCCCGGCTCCGGCCGCCGCTGGGACTTCGCCGTGCTCGAGGGCCGACCCCTGCGCGGCCGGTGGATGCTCGCGGGCGGACTCGACCCCGAGAACGTCGCGGAGGCCGTCGCCTCCGCACGCCCGTGGGGAGTCGACGTCTCCAGCGGCGTCGAATCCGCGCCCGGGGTCAAGGACCTCGACCGCATCCGCGCGTTCGTCGCGGCGGCGAAGAGAGGATGAGCTAGCCTCGGGGACGCCCAAAACGCGCCTGGCCAGGGCAGACCCCGTCATCGCCTCCACAGCTTCTGGTCTTCCCAACCCATAGGTGCTCCCATATCGGCGACGGTGAGCTCTCCGACAGGGAAGTCTCGCATATGCGCTGCCATCGTTAGCTTGACACGCTGGGTCGAGAACCGATATCAGGTAAGCCATGATTGCGAGGGCGTTGTAGGTACCGAAGGTAGCTTTGGATCCACTGTTGGCGCGGAGATGTCCGAGGAGTGGTACCAGCTCCGGGTTCGGGCGGCTGGGTGCGACGACGAGTTTGCGGTTAAAGAGCCTGGCGTGGTGGGCGGCTACATTTCGCACGTAGTTGAGGCTCGAGATCCAGCTTCCGAACATCTTCTTCGACGGAACGGAATAGGCGTCCGCGATGCGGGTTCCCAAGTCGTTTTGAAGGCCGCCGAACATCTGCCCGAGATGACCGAGTTCAAGGATCTCGGTGAGTGCCCAAATCGGGAGTCGATCGTCGTAGCGTTCCCGAAAATGGGCCACGAATGCTTCGTCAGAACTGGCCTGCCGGAGCTGGATCCGGGCGAGCAGTGATGAGAACTTGCTCGGGGTTCGTTCGCCGGTGACCTCATCCAGGTGCTCCTCGGTGAACGAGCGGGTGTACGACGTCGGATCCTGGTGCGCGAAAGCCGAACGAGCGCCGAGGGTGTATCCGATCTGCATGCGCAACGAGATTTCGATGCGCTCTACAGCTTCCAGGACCAGCAAGCGCAGTCGACGGTCGAAGTCGATGAGCTCGGCGGCGTACCTGATCGACGTGCCCGTTCGATAGTCGGCTAGGACCCGTGCCTTCTCCCGGCCGCCCTCGACGGCGGATTCAGATTGCCGGAATGGGTAGAGATATCCGGTTAGACGGTAATACCCGACCTGCGCCAACAGGGCGCGAGCGTCAGCGCGATTGCCGATGTCGACGCCACGCGCCATGAGCGTATCGATCTGCTCATCGAGCGATAGCCACGGTTTGCTGTACTCAGTCAACGGACTTCCAGTTAAAGAAAATCAGCCCGAGCCGTGAGGCGAGCGGGCTGATCGTGATAAATCCAGGCTAGCACAGCGTGGTTAGCGCTCACCGGAATCGTCGAGGTAGGCGAGCGGACGCACATTCGATTCCGGGTCCACCCGTCGGCTGAACGCTGAGGTGCAACCGACGTCCGCGCTCTCCGGCCGCATGCTCCGGCCCGAGGTCGAGCATACGGTCGACCGACGTCCTACTCGAAGACCGGCGTGAGGAAGCGGCGCTCGTAGCGGCGGATGCAGCCGGTGTCGCGCGCGAACTGGAACGCCTCCTGGCATTCGGGGTCCGTCGCCGATGCCTCCCGGTACCGCTCGTACTCCGCCAGCGACGGGAAGGTGAACAGCGCGAACGCCTCGTCGCTGTCGCCTTCGCTGGGCATGAAGTACCCGTGGTGGTCGCCGCCGAGCCTGTTGACGAGGCGGACCCAGCGCTGCCCGTAGTCGGTGAACTCCGCCAGCTTGTCGGCATCGATCTCGTAACGCAGGTGGACGGTGATCACGGGTGCTCGCTCTCGTCGGCAGGCAGGGACGACCTCATCCTGACAGACGAGCGCGTCAGCGCCAGCACCCCCAGCGCCGATCCGAGGAAGACGGCGGCGAGGGCGATCCAGCCCGGCATCCCGTGGTCGAGGGCGGTCGCGGTGACGACCAGCGGCGCCAGCATGCTCCCGAGCGAGAAGCCCATGGCGAAGACCCCTTGATACGCGCCCGGGCGCGCTCGGTCGGCGAGCTCGAAGCTGAGGCTCCAGGTGCCCGCCGAAGACAGGATCTCGGCGAACGTGTGGAGGAGCACGGCGGCGAGGAGGAGCGCCACGGCGAGCGGTGCGACGACCCCGGCCGACCCGCCGTACGCGACGCACGCCGACGCCATCAGCGCACCGGCCAGCCCGGTCATGCTTCCGGCGCGGCGGAGGTCCTCGGATCCGCGCGACAGCGGGATCTGCAGCAGGATGACTCCCGCCGTGTTGACGATGAGCGCGATCGAGACGATGACGTGGGGCGCTCGCGTGTCCGAGACCACCCAGATCGGGAGGCCGACCTCGGCCACGCCGAACTGCATCGCGAAGACGCCCGCGAGCAGTGTGAGCGCGAGGTAGCGCGGGTCGCGGAACGGCGAGCGGCCCAGCGGAGCGGTCGCGCGTGGGCCGGCGCCGCTGGGGGAGGTCGCGTGGCCGTCGAGGGAGCGCGGGAGGGCGAGCAGTGTCACCGCTCCCGCCAGCGTGATGCATCCCGCGACGAGGAAGGCGACGCGGTAGGCCGCCGACGTGCCGATGAGCACGGGGACGCCGGCTGCGGCCGATCCGAGGGCGATCCCCAGGTTGGCGGCGGTGCGCAGGATCGCCCGCGTGCCCGCCCGGGCGGCACCCTCGAAGGCGCGCGCCACGATCGCGGAGCGGACCGCGTTGGAGGCACGGTTGGCTCCGATGGTCAGGGAAGCGACCGCGGCCACGACGGCCACCGCCGGGGACCACGTGAACGCGATGAGGGCGCATCCCTCGACCGCGACCAGCGCGACGAGCAGCAGGCGGGCCGAGACGCGGTCCGCCAGGTGGCCCGCGACCACCGACGTGAGCACGCCCACCCCGCTGGCGATGGTGAGGACGACGGCGACGACGGTCGTCGACAGCCCCGCGGACAGGGTCAGGTAGAGGATCGACAGGGTGAGGAACACGCCGCGCCCGAGGGCGTTCACGAGGGCGGCGGACACGAGGATCCGCAGCACAGGATCGGCGAGAGCGGAGGGGACGGGCGGGCGGAGGCGCGGGAGGCTGGACACCCGTCCGTTATTCCAGCGACGACTCTCGCAGCGAACTGATGTAGCGTATTGCTTCATGCTGACGTACGAGCTCGACGAGGACGACGTCGGCGCGGTCCGCCTCGCACTCTCGCCGCTCTGCGAGCTGGGGCTCTCGATCCGGGCGCTCACGCGGCCCGAGCTCTACCCCCTCCAGCTGCCGTGGGTCCGCCTCACCGAGGAGGCCCGGCGCGAGGTCGACCAGGATGCCCTGCTCGCGCTCGTGAACGACGGCCTCTCCACCCCCGACTTCCTCAATCCGCGGCCGACCTCCCCGCTCACGCGCATCGATGACGAGCTCGACGCCTTGCGCCACCTCGACGCCGACCGCTTCCGGCAGCAGCTCATCGAGGTGCACGGCGAGCTGCCCGCGCCGTTCCGCGGTGACCCTCGCCGGGCGATCGATCGCATGGTCGACGCGCTCGCCGCGTACTGGAGCGTCGCGTTCGCGCCCCACTGGCCGCGCATGCGGCGCATCCTCGAGGCGGACATCGTCTATCGCGGGCGCGAGGTCGCCCGGGCCGGCCTCACCGGCATGCTGAACGGCATCTCCCCGAACCTCCGCTTCGCCGACCGGGTGCTGTCCGTCACGCTGCACACCCGCATCCACCGGCACGAGGTGATCGGTGGCCACGGTCTGACGCTGGTCCCGACGATGTTCTCGCGCCGGGTCTCGGCCCCGATCGCGGCAGGCGAGCCCCCGATGATCCTCTATGCGGCCCGCGGTCAGGGCGTGATGTGGGAGGCCGGGGAGGCTGTCGACGACCGCGCCCTCGTCGCCCTGATCGGCCGCACCCGCACGACCCTGCTGCACGCGATCGCCGAGCCCGCCTCGTCGACCGAGCTCGCCGCGCGCTTCGGCGTCACCACCACCGCGGTCAACCAGCACCTCCGCGCGCTGCGGGATGCGCGTCTCCTGACGTCGGCGCGGTACGGGCGGAGCGTGCTCTACTTCCGCACCGACCTGGGGAACGCCCTGCTCGGCGGCTGACGGCGCGGCGCGGCGCCCAGCACGAGCTCGGCGAGACCGACCGTGATGGCGATCGCGAGGCCGCGACCGGTGGCGGTCCGGGATGCCCGCGCCGTCATCGGCGCAGAGTCTCCGACGGGCGCTCGCCGAATGCGCGGGAGTACGCCCCGGCGAATCGGCCGAGGTGCACGAAGCCCCACCGTGCGGCGACCTCGGTCACGCTCACCGAACCGGGCTCCGCCGCGGACAGGGTGTCGCGGACCCTCTCGAGCCGGAGGGCGCGGAGGTACGCCATCGGCGTGGTGTCGAGCGACCGGCGGAAGCCTTCCTGCAGGCTTCGGACGCTCACGGAGACGGCCGCCGCCAGCTCGGCGACGGTCCACGGATGCGCGGGGCTGTTCCGCAGCAGGTCCACCGCCCGCGAGACGGGCCCGCCCCCCGCTGCCGGAGTCGGGATGGCGAGCCGGGTGGAGTAGTTGTGGGGCTGTGAGAACAGCAGGCTGTGCACGAGCACCTGCTCGAAGCGCTGCGCGGCCAGCGGGTGGGCCAGCGCTCCGCCGTCCTGTGCGGAGGCGTGGTCGATCATCCGGAGCGTCTGCATCACGAGCCGGCCGCCGGGGGTCGACAGGCTCAGCTCTGCCGAGAATTCCAGGGGGCCGGCGGCGCGGGAGCCGAGCAGGTGCTCGAGCTCCCGCTGCAGTTGATCGCGCGGGATCATCAGGGCGAGCTGGGAGAACCGTTCGCCGCAGTCGAGCTCGACCGGCCGCCCGGGCATGAAGATCGCGGCCGTCTGGGGAGTGCCGTAGACCGGAGTCGACAGGGCTGCTCGCATGGTCGCGCGGCCGCCCACCGGGATGTCCACGTGGTAGTTCTCCGCCTCCGCGGTCCTGATGCGCACGGCCTCCTCGAACCGCATGAAACCGCAGGTGGTCCGGCCCACCGTCACGGCGTTGAGCTTCAGGTCGATGACGCTCGCGGGAGCCGCGGAGGGGAAGTCCACCGGCAGGAAGACGTCGGACAGGGCATATCGCGCCTGCTCGACACCGCGTCCCGCTGCGATGCGGCGGCTGCCGAACATCTCGTTCACGTCGGATCGCATTCCGCGATTGTATGCGTCGGATCTCGACGCCGGACGACCGGTCCGCGCACATCGGACAGGACTCCGCGCCGACCGGATATCGATGCCGGAGCGCCGTGCATAACGTGAAATCGTCACCGCCTCCCCGGACGGCGACGATCTCCGGTGATCCTCCCCTTCGGGTGGGGAGGGTCACCGGGGCCCCCCCAACCCGTGCACCCGCAGGCACCGAACCACCCCGAGGCGGCAGCACATGCACCATCGAACCGCACGCGAGACGTCGCATGGCTGAGCCGGACGTGCCGAGGCGCCCGCGTCGGTGCGCGCGATGCGGTGCCCCGGTGCGGGTCGTATCCAACCCGTACTACGGCGTGGGCCTGGCGGTCCATCGCCAGCTGTCCAGCTGCACACGGTGCGACCTCGTCGAGTTCATGCCGGGCGGGCGGGACGGCGACGACGTCCCCGCTCGGGGCGAGGTACTCCGGTCGTCGCGCTGGCAGCGGCTGCGCTGGAGCATCGTGCGCCTGCTCCGGCCGGGCGGATGACGCACGAGTCCCACTTCGTCGACGCCGACTCGTGGGTCGCCGCGGTGGATCACGTCGTCGGGCACCCGGCCGCGCGACCGATCCTGGACGAGACCGGGATGGAGCCGGGCACCCTCCTCGCCGTCGCGCGCGTGGAGGCCGTGCGGGCGGACGCCGGCGGCATCGCCCTGCTGAGCCACGAACAGCTCGCGGAGTGCACGGGCCTGCCGCGTGCGACCGTCCTCCGCGCACGCCTGGCGCTGATCGAGTTGGGGCTCGAGCATCTGGCGACCGCGCCGGGTGCGCCGGGGACCGTCCGGCGGCTCCTCTGCCTCCACTGCGCAACTGCGTGAGTGCGCTCACTTGAGCCGATTCTGTCAACCACCCGGCGTCGGCGGTGGCGATCGACCGTGACATGCTCGCACGATCAAAAAGGCATTTGACCTGGAATTTACTGAATTTACGATGTCCGCCACCGAAGGTCGACCCGCCTCGCCTCAGCAACGCCAACGAGCCGAAAACTCTCGTTTGACAGAATCTGATAGTGCGCTAACATGAACGCACGAACCCCAATCAACAAAGGAGTTGGACGTGACTGAGCCGTACACAGTCGTAGCGCTCTCGCCGCTGCAGATCCCGATCGTCGAACCGGAGGACGCGCTGAAGAACACCAAGCGCATCATCTCGTTCATGAAGACGGCGGTCGGCGTGGCCGCGACCGAGGGCCACCCGGTCAAGCTGGTCGTCATCCCCGAGATGGCGATCCAGGGGATGCACATGGCATTCACCGCGGGCAACCGCGAGGCGGAGAAGAAGTTCGCCCGGACGATTCCCGGACCGGAGACCGACGAGCTCGGCAAAGCCGCTCGTGAGCTGAACACCTACATCGCCGGCGAGCTCTACCTGGTCGCCGACGACGACTTCCCGGACCGCTACTTCAACTGCGCGTTCATGATCGACCCGAACGGCGACGTCATCTACCGCCGCGCGAAGGCGACCAGCGACGGCTTCGAGGGCGGCACCCTCGGCACCACCAACCCGCACGACCTGTGGGACGAGTGGATCCAGAAGAAGGGCGACGGCAACGTGATGGACGCCATCTACCCCGTCGCGAAGACCCCCGACATCGGCAACATCGGCTACGTGATCTGCCACGAGGGCGCGTACCCCGAGATCGCCCGTGGCCTGGCGATGAACGGCGCCGAGGTCATCATCCGCGCGACCCTCATCGAGCCGCAGACCTCGCAGGGCATGTGGGAGGTGCAGAACAAGGCGCACGCGCTGTTCAACAACGCGATCGTGGTCGCTCCGAACCTCGGCCCCGAGCTCGGTCCGGACGGCGTCATCAACGACCTCTTCGGCGGCCGCTCGATGATCGTCAACCAGCGCGGCAAGATCATCACGGAGACCCCGGGAGTGACGGCGGGCGACACCTTCGTCAGCACGACGATCGACATCGACGCCCTGCGGCGCGACCGCCAGGCGAACGGCGTCTTCAACGGCTTCAAGGACCTGCGCACGGAGCAGTACGCGGCGATCTACGAGAAGCCGATCTACCCGAAGAACCAGTACCTCGACGCCCCTCCCGGCGAAGGCTGGCTCGCCCGCGAGCGCGAGACGCGCGCCCGCAACATCAAGCTGCTCGAGGAGCGCGGCGTCTTCACGCCGCTCGACTGAGCCCCCCTGTGTGGCGGTCCCACCCCGAACGGGGCCGCCACACTCTCCCCGGCACCACCTGCACCACCCAGCTGTCCCCAGCACCGATCACCTCACAAGGAAGTGGAACAATGATCAGTCCCAACAGCACCACGAAGCGCACCCGCACCCGATCCCTGCTCGCCGTCGCCGCCCTCTCCGCGGTCACCGCCCTCCTGTTCACCGGATGCGCCCGCGGAGGAACCGACGGCTCGGCCGCCAGCGACGCGGACAAGAAGACGGGCAAGGGTCTCGTCATCGGCTGGAGCCAGCGCGGCATCAGCGGAAGCGACTGGTGGAAGACCCTCGTCGAGGGGGGCCAGGCCGAGGCGAAGAAGCTCGGCGCGACCATCCAGCTCCTCGACGCGAACGGGGACACCGTCCGGCAGAACGCGGACGTGCAGACCCTGATCACGAAGAACGTCGACGTCGTGATCATGAACCCGAACGACCCCATCGGAGTCGGGTCCTCCGTGGCGGCACTCCAGAGCGCGGGCGTCCCCCTCGTCACCGTCAACTCGAACCTCGACCCGTCGCTGGTCAAGGACATGTACTGCTACGTCGCCGAGGACCAGGGGTACACGGGCTCGCTCGCGGGCGAGGTCGCGGCGAAGAAGGCCATCGCCAAGTTCGGCGAGACCGGTGAGATCAAGGTCGTCGGCATCGGCGGCTTCCCGGGCGACGTGCTCAGCGACCTGCGGTTCAACGGGTTCATGAAGGGCTACGAGAGCGTGATGAAGGCCTACCCCGGCATCACGACGAAGAAGCTCGAGACCAAGTACGGCGAGTGGAAGCCCGACAAGGCGCTCGCCCCGATCCGCGACGTCGCCACGGCCAACCCCGACCTGAAGATCGTCTACAGCATGAGCGACGTGATGGAGGGCGGCATCGAGCAGGGCCTCCAGCAGGCCGGCATCTGGGGCGACGGCGTCATCGTCGCCGGGTACGACGGCGGGATGAACGTCGTGAAGGAGATGGTGGACAACCCCACCGGTCCGCTCCAGGCGACCGCGTCCAACCAGCCCTGGGACCAGGGCGTCGCCGCCGTGAAGATGGCCGTCGCCGCCTACAACGACGACAAGACCGCGTGCCCGAAGAAGGAGGTCTACATCAAGACCACCGTCGTCACGCCGGAGAACGCCCAGCAGTACTACAAGCCCGGCGACACCTACGTCCGGGCCAACGACTAGGCACCCGCGGGTACCACGAGGAGTCGCTGCGCCCGATGTCATCGGTTCGGGCGCAGCGACCGGTTCACACGACCACGTCACGAAGAAGTGCAGAGGAAAACATGGACGAGCTTCAGCTCGACGGCATCACCAAGGGCTACCTCGGCGTCCAGGCGCTCAAGGGGGTCAGCCTCTCGGTCAAGCGGGGCAGCATCCACGCCCTCGCCGGGCAGAACGGCGCCGGCAAGTCGACCCTGGTGAAGATCCTCTCCGGGGCCGAGACGCCCGACGGCGGGACCATCCGCCTGGGTGGCGAGGTCGTGAAGTTCCGGGAGCCCACGGACGCGCAGAACGCGGGCATCCACACCATCTATCAGGAGCTGAGCCTCGTCCCGTCCCTCTCGGTGGCGGAGAACATCTTCCTCGGCACGCTTCCGACCAAGGGGACCGTCGTCGACTGGAAGGAGATGCAGGCTCTGGCACGGGATGCGCTCGCCCGCGTCGGATTCGACCTCGACGTGCGCCAGCCGGTCTCCTCCTTCTCTGTGGCCGAGCAGCAGGCCGTCGAGCTCGCCAAGGCGTTGCACAAGGACGCTCGGATCCTCCTGCTGGACGAGCCCACCTCCACGCTCCCGCTCCCCGATGTGGAGCGCCTCTTCACCGTGCTGCGCCGGCTCGCGGCCGAAGGCGTGACCCTGCTCTACATCTCGCACCGCATGGACGAGCTGTACAGCCTGTGCGACGCGGTCACCGTGCTGCGCGACGGCGTCGCCGCGGCCGATCTGACCACGGCGGACACCCGGCCGGCCGACGTCGTGACGGCGATGGTCGGCAAGAGCCTCGAGGGCTCGATCGCGGATGCCGCCCTGCGCGGCGAGCGCAGCCCGCGACTGGGTGCCGGACGCACCGACACGGTCCTTCTCTCGGCGCGGGGCCTCGGCGAGGACGACCGGGTCGCGGACGTCGACTTCGACCTCTATCAGGGGGAGGTGCTCGGCATCGCCGGCCTCATCGGCTCCGGTCAGTCCGAGCTGGCGAGCCTCCTCGCCGGTGCGCGCAGGAAGACGGACGGCCACCTCGTGATGGACGACAAGCCTGTCGCCTTCGCATCCCCGCGGGACGCCATCCGGCGCGGGATCGGCCTGCTGCCTCAGGACCGCAAGACGCAGGGCTTCATCCCCGATATGGGCGTCGCCGGCAACATCACGCTCGCGAGCATGCCGATGTTCAGCAGGCTCGCGGTCATCGACCGCAAACGGGAGAAACGTGCCGCCCAGGACATGGTGACGAAGCTCGGCATGAAGGTCTCGAGCGTGAACCAGCCGATGAAGACCCTGAGCGGCGGGACGCAGCAGAAGGGCATCCTCGCCCGCTGGCTGGTGCGCTCGTCGCGCCTCCTGATCTGCGACGAGCCCACTCGCGGTGTCGACGTCGGCGCCAAGGAGGACATGTACGAGCTGATCCGCGACTTCGCCCGTTCCGGCGGGACGGTGATCATCGCGAGCTCCGAGATCTCGGAGGCGATGATGTGCGATCGCGTCCTCGTCATGGCCCGCGGCCGCGTGGTCGCCGAGTTCGACCACGACGAGATCGATCCGCAGGGGCAGCGGATCCTCCAACTGCTGGCCTGAGCCGCGCCCGAATCCAGAGAACCCACCTGACGGAAACCCAACGACGGGAAAGACAATGTCGAACAAGACCCTCCACGAGCCGGAGAAGACCAGCGGCTCGCCTTCGGCCCCGCACGCGCGCTCGACCTGGGGAGGCATGCTCAAGCGCATCCTGCCCAAGAGCTACCTGCTGCTGGTGCTCGTCGTCATCATCGTGATCGGGTACTACGTCTCGGCCGACTTCCTCACGCTGCGGAACGCGGAGAACGTCATCGCGGCCGCCTCCATCGTGGCGGTGCTCGCGGTCGGTCAGTTCTTCGTCATCCTCACCGGCGGCATCGACCTCTCGGTCGGCTCGATCCTGGCGATGTCGACCGTGATCGTCGCACTGACATTGCAGGCCGGGATGGCCACCGGCCTCTCGGTGGCCTTCACCTTGTTCTGCTGCGGGATCGCGGGGCTGGTGAACGGCCTGCTCGTGGTGTGGTTGCGCATCCCGCCGTTCATCGCGACCCTCGCCATGATGAGCGCGGTCAAGGGTTTCAGCTACATCATCCAGTCGACCAGCCTGATCCAGATCACCGACCAGACGTTCATCGACCTGTTCGCCCGCGGGACGAGCCTCGGCCTCCAGAACCCCGTCATGATCTTCCTCGTCGTGATGATCCTCGCGGCGCTGGTGGCGAAGTTCACCACGTTCGGCCGCTCGCTGTACGCGATCGGCGGCAATCCCGAGGCCGCCCGTCTCTCGGGGCTGCCGGTGGCCCGCAACCTCATCATCACGTACACGATGTCGGGCCTGCTCGCCGGCCTGGCCGGTCTCATCGCGGCGGCGCAACTCCGGCAGGGCAGCTCGCTCATCGGCGTCGGCTACGAGCTGGACGCGATCGCCGCCGTGGTCGTGGGCGGCGCCTCCCTCATGGGCGGCAAAGGCGATCCCATCAGTGCCGTGATCGGCGTGTTCGTCCTGGCCACGATCATCAACGTCATGAACCTGGTGGGCATCTCGTCCGAGCCGCAGCTCGTGATCAAGGGCGCGGTGATCGTGATCGCCGTCTTCCTCTCCAGCGCGGGAGGCGTGCAGCGCATCTCCGGGTTCTTCCGGTCGCACTTCGGCCGTCGTACCCCGCGGGCAGCGAGCTGAGCCCGTGTCGGCGCCTTCGAGCAACGCAGAGCAGTCGACCACTCGCGGCGCCAGGATGATCGATGTCGCACGTCTCGCCGGTGTGTCCCAGCAGACCGTCTCCCGCGTCGTCAACGGGAGCCCCAACGTGGCTCCCGAGCTCCGGGAACGCGTGGAGCTCGCCGTCCGGCAGCTGCGGTACCGGCGCAATCCGGCCGCGCGGGCACTGGCGAACGGGCGGACGATGAACCTCGGCATCGTGAGCTTCGGCCTCGCCCAGTACGGCCCGTCGGTCGCCCTCAGCGGCATCGCCGACGAGGCCAGGAGCGAGGGATACGCGACCAACCTCGTGACCCTCGGTGACGTGGACCGCGCGGCGATGAAGGCGGCGCTCGACCACCTGGCCGAGGACGCGGTCGACGGGATCGTCGTCCTGGCGCCGGTGCAGGCCGCGCTCGAGGCGATCTCGGGGCTCGAGGCCGACGTGCCGCTCGTGTTCTTCGAACCCGGGGCGCCCGACGGGACCGTCAGCGTCGCGACGGACGAGATCGGCGGCGCGGAGCTCGCCACCCGGCACCTCCTGGACCTGGGGCACGACACGGTCTGGCAGGTCGCCGGACCGCCCGGATGGCTCGGCACCGACGCCCGCCTGCGGGGCTGGTCCCGCGCCCTCGCGTCGAGCGGCCGGGTGACGAACCCGGTCTTCACCGGCGACTGGACCACACGCTCGGGCTACGACGCCGGATGCCGGATCGCACGCGACCCGCGCATCACCGCCGTGTTCGTCGCCAACGACCAGATGGCGCTCGGCGTCGTCAAAGCGCTCGCGGATCACGGAGTATGCGTGCCCGAGGACGTCAGCGTGGTCGGTTTCGACGACGTGCCCGAGTCCCGGTACTACCGGCCGGGACTCACGACCGTCCATCTCGACTTCGAGGAGGTCGGCCGACTGGCCGTCGACCGCATCCTGCACCTCATGCGCGGCGGACGGGCCGACGCGCTGCCGCGTGTGCTGCCGACGCTCGTCGTCCGCCAGAGCACCGCGCCGCCCTCCCGCACCCCACGAACCATCAACCCCACCTGACAGAGAAAGCGAAGCGCATGACCATCACACAACTCGGGCGCACCGGTCTGACCGTCTCCGACGTCTGCGTCGGGACGAGCGCCCTCGGCAGCTTCCCGGCCCAGTACGGCTACGAGGTCGACACCGAGACCGCCGTCGCGACCATCCACCGGGTCTTCGAGGGCCCCTTCACCTTCATCGACACGTCGAACGAGTACGGAGGCGGCGAGAGCGAGAAGCGCATCGGCCAGGCGATCCGCGAGCACGGGGGAGTCCCCGAGGGCGTCGTCGTGGCCACGAAGGTGGACCCGCTCCCGGGCACGACCGACTTCTCCGGCGACCGCGTGCGTCGCTCGGTGGAGGAGAGCCTCGACCGGCTCGGCCTCGACCGGCTGCCGCTGGTCTACCTGCACGACCCCGAGAAGATCACCTTCGAGGAGGGCGTCGCGCCGGGTGGGCCCCTGGAGGCGCTGATCGCCCTCCGCGATGAAGGCGTCATCGGCCACCTCGGCGTCGCCGGCGGCCCGATCGACCTCGAGCTCCAGTACCTGGCGACGGAAGCCTTCGACGCCGTCATCAGCCACAACCGCTTCACCCTCGTCGACCAGTCGGCGGAGCCGCTGCTCGACGACGCCCAGGCGCGCGGCGTCGCATTCGTGAACGCGGCCCCGTTCGGCGGCGGGATGCTCGTGAAGGGCCCCGACGCGGTCCCCACTTACTGCTACGCCCCCGTCTCCGACGAGGTCCTCGACCGGGTGCGGCTGATGGAGGCCCTCTGCGCCGAGCACGGTGTCCCGCTCGCCGCCGCCGCGCTGCAGTTCTCCCTGCGCGACCCGCGTGTGACCTCCACGATCGTCGGCATGTCGGAGCCGAAGCGCGTGGAGCAGACGGTCGAGCTGGCCGGCTTCGAGATCCCCGATGCGCTGTGGGATGCGCTGCTGCCGATCGCGCGCCGGGGTCGCGCGGGTGTGCTCGCCTAGTCGGTCCGTCTAGAACCAGATCCGTCCAGAAGGAAAGGACACAGAATGACCACCCTCAAGAACCCCGAGCCCGTCGACGTCGTCATCGTCGGCGCCGGTGCCGGCGGGGCGACCGCCGCCAAGGTGCTGACCGAGGCCGGTCTGCGCGTCGTCGGTCTCGAGCGCGGACCGTGGCTGAAGCCCGAGCACGCGTCCGGGGACGAGCTCAAGTTCCTCAACCGCAACTTCATCTGGCAGGACCCGAAGCTCAAGCCCCGTACGTACCGCCAGAACGACAGCGAAGAGGCCGTCATCACGAACTTCTCGGCGACCCCGCAGGTCGTCGGGGGCGGGACCACGCACTGGGGCGGCATGGTGCCCCGGATGACGGTGAACGATTTCCGTCTGCGTTCCCTGCACGGCGACGTCGAGGGCGCGAGCCTCGTCGACTGGCCGATCAGCTACGACGATCTGGAGCCGTATTACACCCGCGTGGAGTGGGAGTTCGGCACCTCGGGCCTCGGTGGCGCCAACCGGTGGGAGGGGCGTCGCACCCGCGACTACCCGACCAAGCCGGCCCCGCTCAGCCAGATCGGGCGCAAGTTCGCCACGGCCATGAACTCGATGGGGCACAGCACGTTCCCCATGCCGCAGGGGATGGTGACGGAGCCGTACCGCGGGCGCGAGCCGTTCAGCGAGAACGGCTTCTGGCAGCAGTACCCCGACCCGGGCACCGGCAAGTCCTCGACGCTGATCAGCTTCATCCCGGATGCCGTGAACACCGGCCTCTACGACCTCCGTTCCGACTGCTACGTCAGCGAGATCCTGGTCGACAAAACGGGCAAGGCGACCGGTGTGCGATACCAGGACGAGAACGGCAACGAGTTCGTCCAGAACGCCAAGGCCGTGATCGTCTGCGGCGGCGGCATCGAGACCCCGCGTCTGCTGCTCATGTCGAAGTCGGCCCTGTTCCCCGACGGCCTCGGCAACGGGAGCGGGCAAGTGGGCAAGAACGCGACGTTCCACCAGTACTCGTTCTCGGTCGGCCTGTTCGACAAGGAGCTGCACGACCCGCTCTACGGTTGGTCGGGCCACTACATGAACCTGTGCTCGTTCGACTTCTACGAGACGGACGAGTCGCGAGGGCACATCCTCGGCTCGCTGATCTTCCCGTCGATGCTCGGCCACCCCGTGAACTGGAGTTTTCCGGGCCGCCCCACGTGGGGTCAGGCCGCCAAGGACGCCGACCGCGACCTGTTCAACTACAGCATGAAGATCGGGATCCTGCTCCACGATCTGCCGGTCGAGTCCAACCGCGTCGACCTCGACCCGACGGTGAAGGACGCCTGGGGCCTCCCGGTCGCCCGAATCACCCACACGCCGCACGCGAACGACTTCGCGCAGGAGAAGTGGCAGGTCAAGAAGAACGGGGAGATCCTCGAGGCGGCGGGCGCCTCCAAGGTGGTGCCCGTCAACATGGAGCGCATCACCGGCAACACGTCGCACGAGCTCGGCACGGTCCGGATGGGCAACGATCCCGCGACCTCGGTGGTCGACAAGTGGTGCCGCTCGCACGAGGTGCCCAACCTCTACGTGTTCGACGCGAGCTTCTTCCCCACGGCGACCGGCATCAACCCCGCGCTGACGATCATGGCGAACGCCTGGCGCTGCGCCGACCGCATCATCGCCGTGGACCGCCACGGCTGGACCGACTGACATCGACGACGACCTCAGAGGAGAAGACGAAGACAATGGGACAGGCAGAATGGGTCACCGTACCGATCTCGACGCGGGACACGGATGGGCCGCTCTTCTTCACGGAGCACGAGTGGGCGACTGTCGAGGCCGCCACTGCGCGCATCATTCCGACGGACCACCACCCCGGAGCGAAGGAGGCGGGGGTGGTTCGGTTCATCGACCGGATGCTGGCGGGGACGCAGTTCGTCTTCCCCGCCGCTGACGGCAACGGGTTCCTCCGGATGGAGGGGCTGGAGGAGAAGGCCTGGCAGGAGCGCATCGAGAGCCGCCAGACGTTCTACCGGGAGGGGATCGTCGAGCTGGACGGGATCGCCGCCGAGCGGTACGGCGCCGACTTCGTCGACCTCGACGATGATCAGCAGGATGCGGTCCTGGAGATCATCTCGAAGAAGGAGAAGCCGGCCCGGTTCGTCTTCGCCGAGTCCGACGGGCAGGGCAGCGGGGGAGCGCCGGCCGGCAACCAGCCGGTCAACGAGGACTTCCTGGAGTTCTTCCCTCTCCTCGTCCTGAACACGCGACAGGGCTTCTACGGCGATCCGGTCTACGGCGGGAACGACAACCGCCTCGGCTGGCGCGTCATCGGGTTCCCCGGGCCTCCCTCGCTCGCCTCGACGATGGACGGCAGCTACACGACGCGCGAGTACATGATCCCGGAGGCCGAGTGGCCGTACGAGCAGCACCCCGCCGTGCTGCGCTACGGGAACCGCTGAGCCCGGCGCAACGGGAGGCACCGGCCGGGCGCTCCACGGGCGCCCGGCCGGGCACGACCATAATTGGGGGATGATCCTCCCCTGCGTGTGCCACCCGATCGACCCGGAATCGAGCCGGTGACCGAGACGAACGGCGCCGCGCCCCGCGCCGCCCGGATGGTGGACGTCGCCCGGCTCGCCGGAGTGTCTCAGCAGACCGTCTCCCGGGTGGTCAACGGGCACACGAATGTCGCTCCCGAGATCCGGGAGCGGGTGGACCAGGCGATCGCTCAGCTGCGGTACCGGCGCAACTCCGCCGCGCGGAGCCTGGCGACGAGCCGCTCGATGAACCTCGGCGTGCTCAGTTACGCCCTGTCGGTGCACGGACCCGCCCTCGCGTTGTTCGGTATCGCGGAAGAGGCCCGCCGGAACGGCTATTCGACGAGTCTCGTGAGCATCGCCGACGTCGACCGGGCGAGTATCAGGGCCGGGCTCGACTCTCTCGTCGACGACGGGGTCGACGCCATCGTCGTCCTGGCCCCGATGACCGCCGCGACCGAGGTGCTGCAGCGGCTCGACACTGACGTGCCCGTGGTGCGCTTCGAGCAGGGCTCGCCCGCCGGCTCGGCGACGATCTCGATCGATGAGGCCCTGGGCGCCCAGCTCGCCACGCGGCACCTGCTCGAGTTGGGGCACGAGACCGTCCATTTCGTCGGAGGTCCGGACGGGTGGATGGCGTCGGAGGCCCGGCGGCGCGGTTGGCGGACCGAGCTGGCCCTCGCCGGACGTGCGATCCCTGCCGAGTTCCCGTCCCCCGACTGGTCGGCGGAGTCCGGCTATCGCGCCGGCGTCGCGATCGCGGCCGACCGGTCCGTGACGGCTGTGCTGGCGATCAACGACGTGATGGCGCTGGGGGTCATGAAGGCGCTCGACGACCGGGGCGTCAGCGTCCCCGGTGATGTCAGCGTGGTCGGGTTCGACGACCGCGACGAGTCGGCGTTCTTCCAGCCCGCTCTGACGACCGTGCGGCTCGACTTCACCGAGGTCGGCCGCCGCGCGGTCGACAGCGTGCTCCGTGCCCTGCGCGGTGAGGCATCGACCACGATCCCGCTGATCCAGCCCGAGCTGAAGGTGCGTGACAGCACCGCGAGACACGACTCCGGGGCCTGACGCGGCGCCGACGGCTTGACCTTGCCCGGTGGGACAAGGTCTACCGTTCTTCTCGGAGGTGCGCAATGAGGATCGGCGAACTGGCGCAGCGGGCCGGGGTCTCGACCAAGGCGGTGCGCTACTACGAGCGCCTGGGGCTGGTGCAGCCGTCGCGCGCGGCGAACGGCTACCGCGAGTACGACGACGGCCACCTCAGGGCGGTCGTGGAGATCCGCGAGTTGGCGTCGACCGGGATCACGGCCAGGAAGACGGTCCCGTTCCTGGAGTGCCTGGAGCTCGGGCACGAGCACGGCGACGAGTGCGTGTCCTCGCTCGCCGCCTACCGCGACAGCATCGCCGAGATCGATCGCATCGTCGCCACCCTCCAGACGCGCCGCGCCGAACTCGTCCGCAGGCTGGACGAGGGCGCATCCCGGACTTTCGAGAAGGAGCCCACCATGACCGACTACACCACTTTGCCGATCGGACTGCCCGTCCCCGAGGACGACGGCGCGGCCGACCACCTCCCCGGCACGCCGGCGCCGGCGATCGCCTTCACCGCCACCGACGGCCGGGTCGTCGATCTCGCCGGGCTCGGCAGCGGCCGCACGGTGATCTACCTGTACCCCCTCACCGGGCGCCCGGGCGTCGACCTCCCCGACGGCTGGGATGCGATCCCCGGCGCGCGGGGCTGCTCCACCGAGGCGTGCGACTTCCGCGACCACCACGACGAGCTCACCGCGGCCGGCGTCAGCGCGGTCTACGGCTTCTCCAGTCAGCCCACCGACTATCAGGCCGAGGTCGTCGACCGTCTGCGCCTCCCGTTCACGATGCTCTCGGACGAGGACTTCCGGCTCGGAGACGCGCTCGGCCTGCCGACGTTCGCGGCCGAGGGCCACGAACGCCTGTACGCGCGGCTGACGCTCGTCATCCGCGACGGCGTCATCGAGCACGCCTTCTACCCGATCTTCCCGCCGAACACCCACGCCCAGCAGGTCCTCACCTGGCTGCAGGACGACCCGGCCTGATGTTCACCTCCACCTTCATCTTCGAGGCCAAGCCGTACGACGACGAGTTCCACCGTCTCAACGACGAGATCGCCGAGCGGGCCCGTGCCATCCCCGGATTCCTGGGAGAGGAGTCGTGGACGAACGACGAGTCCGGCCTCCACTCCGAGGTGTACTACTGGGACAGCCGGGAGGCCCTCCAGCAGCTCATCGGCATGGACACCCACCGGGAGGCCAAGCGCCTGCACGAACGCTGGATCGGCGCCTATCGCATCGTGATCGGCGAAGTCATCGGCACCTACGGACAGCCGGGGCTCGGTCTGGAGCACGTGCCGGCCGGGGGCGACGCGGCTGAGACGCGTCGACGGCCGCTGCGGACCTAGACGCCCCCGCCGCCTCCGCCACCCCCGCCGCCCCCGGAGAACCCGCCGCCTCCGGTGCCGCCGGAGGACGAGCTGCTCGCGATGGTCGTGCTGGAGGAGATGCCGCTGACCACCTGGGAGAGCACCGCGACGTTGAAGGCGGTCTGGCCCGCGTACCAGGTCGGCGACTGCCCGGTCTGCTCGTAGAACCGTCCGAGCTCGGCCAGCCACTCCTTCTCGTCCCCGAACAGCACGGCCCAGGGGAGGAGGCGCTCGGTGAGGTTCAGCATCTCGCGCGGGTCGCCCACGGCGACGGGCACGCGCTCCGCCCCCTGCGGCGACTGCAGGTAGCGGATGCGGTCGGCCTCGGCGAGGTGGACGTACATCCGCAGGCCGTCCACGTATTCGCGGAGGGCGGTGCCGGTCGCGGTCAGCGGTGAGCGCGCCAGCAGGACGGCGGTGGTGACGAACAGGACGATCGACCCGAGGAAGGTCAGGATGATCCACGCGCCTCCGAAGACGCCGACGATGCACATCACCGAGCCGAGCACGGCGAGCACCGCCGCGCCCAGCGCGGTGAAGAACACCGTGCGGACGGGACCGCGCGGTCCGGAGGTGCGGTAGCCGTATCGGGTCGCGTCCGTGTGCACGCGCTTCAGCAGCGTGGAGATCGCGCGGGCGACGCGCGAGTTGGTCGACCCGAGCTCGAGCGTCGTGCCCGGCACGAGCTCGTCGCCGAACAGGGCCCGCAGGAACTGCAGCTCGTCGGTCGTCGGATGCGGGTCGCGCAGCGCCTGTCGACCGGTTGCCTCCGTCGAGATGAACTCCAGCGTGTAGGTGGCGCGGCCGAGGAATCCGGTGGACTGCAGCACACGCACCCGGCCCGACACGGCGAGGTCGAGGGTCTGCGCGGCGACCGCCTTCGTGGTGCGGCGGGTCAGGTCGGCCGCGAGCAGCAGTCCTTCCGTCGGCGGGACGTACTCCGGGATGATCGTGCCGCGCCCCGGAGCGTCGCGCAGCAGGCGCACCCGCACGACGATGGCGGCGATGAAGGTCGCGACGCTGAGGAGGAATCCCGCGAGAGCCGCGTAGCCCCATCCCGTGTCGAACAGCCCATCGGCGCGCGCCGTGAAGGTGCCGGGGGCGAAGCCGATCGCGAAGGTCAGGTTCTCGCCCGCGCCGAGCCGGTCGGCGCTGAAGCGGAACCCGTCGCCCGTCCGCTCGACCGTCGCGGGCTGGGTGGAGCCCTGGGCGCCGCGATACGCGGACGGGGTGCCCTGCAGTGCCGCGGCCAGGCCGGAGCCGAGGTGCACGGTCGCCGTCACCCGGTCGAAGGGCTGCGCCCAGGCGGTGCCGTTCGCGTCCCAGTAGAACTCGTCGTCGTCCGTGTTGGAGAAGTAGCGCGTGACGTTCGTCTGCCGGTAGGTGATGACGTAGGTCTGGTCGCCGTGCACGTAGCCCTTCGCGGCGATCGTCAGCGAGAGGATCCCGTCGTCGGAGTCGCTCGTGTATGCGCGCGGGGTGCCGTTCTCGTCGGTCACCGACACGACCGTCAGGTCCGTCGGCTGCCCGTCGTACTCCTCGACCAGCTCGCGCCGGATGCCGTGGTTCTGATCCGTCTCCGGGAAGCGCGCTACCAGGGTCTCGACGGTGGTGAGGGTGGAGTGCCCCTCGGCGTCGCGGCCGAGCCGGTAGTCCCCGTCGAAGCTCGCGAACGAGAAGTCGTCGACTCCCGATGGGACGGCGGCGGGCGCGAGCGCGGGCGCCGGTGCGGCGCTTGCGCTCGGGGCGCCTCCCGCCACGATCAGCGAGCCCAGCGCGACGGCGACGGCCGTCGCGGCCAGCCTCCCGGCCCACCCGCGCAGCCGCCGGTCTCGAACGCGGACTCCCACCTGCCCCGCCGTCCTCCGCCCTCGCCGGACGGTTCGTCTCGGCCGCCGGCCCGCCCGGCAGCACGCCTCCCATCCTGACACGGCGGCTGACGGGTTGACCCTCGGGGCTTCCCGTCGTTTCATGCAGGCATGATCGCTCGCGGCCGTCTCCGCGCGCTCGGCGCATGCGCCGCCGTCGCGCTGACCCTCGGCGGTCTCACGGCGTGCGAGACCGTGCCCCCGTCGTCGTCGGACAGCGCGGCTCCCGCCCTGCTCGATGTGGTCGGCAAGCCCGCCGACAAGGGCGTCGAACTGCTCCGCAATGCCGGCTACCGCGTGGCGGTGCTGGGCGAGCACGGCGAACCCGCGACCGCATCGCCCACGCGGCTCATCGTGTCGCAGAAGCCGGAGGGAGGGGCGAAGGTCGCGGCGGGGCGGACGGTCACGCTCACGCTGGGCGACGGGTAGGCCGGGATCGCCAACCTCGGCGAACGGTCGAACGTCACGACCGGGCGACCGGCGGCGGGTTCAGGGGCAGCCACTCCTCGAACCGCGTCTCGAAGACCGTCGCGTCGGGCCCGGGGAGCAGCATGTCGTCGGTGAGGTGCTCCCCGAAGTAGCGGGCATCGGGGTCGGCGACGACCGTCCGGGGGTCCCCGCGGAAGGCGAGACCGGTGCGGATCAGGTCGTCGAGGCCGAACTGCTCCGCGCTCGTTCCAGAACCCCGACTACGTGGACGTCGTCATCCACTCCTACCGGCACCGCCTGGGCTCTGCCGCCGGGGCGGGACGCTATGGCGAGCTGGAGCGCTTCCTCGCCGATCAGCCGACGATCTCCGTGCCGACCATCACGCTGGACGGCACTGCGGACGGCAACTTCCCGGCGACCGACGGCTCAGCTTCCGCGGCGCATTTCACCGGCCCCCGGATGTACCGGCTCGTCGAGGGTGCCGGTCATAATCTGCCCCGGGAGCGCCCGCGCGAGTTCGCCCGCGCCGTGCTGGATGTCGTTCAGATCCTCCCGTGAGCCAGCGGAACCTGCCGCTGCGGTACCTCGCCGGAGCCGACGTGATGGCGAGCGAGGAGCAGGGCCCCGCGACCATCCAGCGCCAGATCGACGCCCATCAGGACTTGTCAGCGGACCCACTGCTCCGACTATACTTAGGCAAATGCCAAAGTATCTTGACGAGGTCGACGCCGTGCTCCGCGCGCTCGCGGATCCCACGCGCCGAGCAGTCGTGGAGCGTCTCGCCCTGTCGCCGGCGGTGGTGTCCGAACTCGCCGAGCCGTTCCCGATGACTCTGCCGTCGTTCGTGCAGCACCTCGGGATCCTCGAGGACGCGGGGGTGATCGTGTCGGAGAAGCAGGGCCGCGTCCGCACGGTGAGCCTGCGTCCCGGCGCTCTCGACGTGCTGCAGCTGTGGCTCGGTGAGCAGCGGACCCCCGCGGAGCACCAGGTCGACCGGCTCGGCATCCATCTCGCCCGCGCGACCCAGAAGGAGAACTGACATGTCCCGTGTCCGCATGGATCTCTTCACATCTCTCGACGGCTACACGCCGTCCGACCAGACGCCCGACAACCCGATGGGCGAGGACTGGAACCGCCTCACCGCCGCGTACACCGCCACCCGCACCTTCCGCGAGAAGACCTTCGGCGACACCAGCGGGCGGGGCACCAGCGGTGTCGACGACCGTTACGGCGCCGCGTTCTTCGAGGGCGTGGGAGCCGAGATCATGGGCGCCGGGATGTTCGGCCTCCACGCCCATCCCACGAATGCGGAATGGACGGGCTGGTGGGGTCCGAACCCGCCGTTCCACACCCCCGTCTACGTGCTGACCCACTCCGCACCCCGCCCCTCGATCGCGATGGAGGGCGGCACGACGTTCCACTTCCGCGACGCCGCCATCGACGACGTTCTCCGCGAGGCGCGCGAGGCGGCCGGAGGCCTGGATGTGCGGATCGGAGGCGGCTACGGCACCGCGCGCGCAGCACTGGACGCCGGCCTCGTCGACGACTTGCACCTCATGGTCGCCCCCATCTTCCTCGGTCGCGGTCATCGGCTCTGGGACGACCTCGGCGGCTTCGACGCCACGCACACGGTGACGTCGGAGGTCGCCGAGAGCGGCGTGGTCCACGTCACCCTGACCCGATAGGACATCGAGATGACACACGAACGCAGGCTCGCACACTCCGGCTTCACCCTCACCCGCGACTATCCCGCACCGGTCGAGAAGGTGTGGGGAGCGTTCGCCGACGAACAGCAGAAGCGGAGCTGGTGGGGAGCGGGCGACGAGGCGGAGGCCCGTGCGTGGGCCTTCGACTTCCGCGTCGGCGGTCGCGACGTCGACGAAGGCCAGTTCCACAACGGGCCGCTGTCGCGATACGAGGCGACCTACACCGACATCGTCGAGCACTCCCGCATCGTCACCACGTACGACATGTGGCTCGACGGGGAGCACATGTCCACGTCGATCGCCTCCCTCGAGTTCGAGCCCATCGCCGAGGGCACCCGCTTCACGCACACCGAGCACGGCATCTTCTTCGACCGCTTCTGGGCGGACAGTCAGGGGCGCGAGGACGGCACGCGCGGACTCCTCGACGCGTTGGGGCGGTACCTCGCGCGGTAGGCGTCGAGGGAGGCGCGCTCAGGTAGGGACCCGCTGCGCGGCGACCCAGGTCTGACCCCACTCGTCCAGGTCGCGGACGAGCGTCCGCAGGGTCTCGCCCATCGGTGTCAGGGAGTACTCGACGTGCGGCGGCACCTCGGGATACACCTCGCGGTGGACCAGGCCGTCCTCTTCGAGCTCCCGGAGCTGGCGGGTGAGCACGCGATCGGTCACCTCGCCGACCGCGCGGCGCAGTTCGCCGTAGCGGAGTGTGCAGTCGAGCAGCTCCTGGATGATGGTGAGCTTCCAGCACCCGCCGATGATGCTCACGGTCGTCTCGACGGAGCACACGGCGATCGCGGCGGCGGTCTTGTCACGCATGGCACTATCCAAACTGTCAGTACAGGACAGAAAAGTGCATACTTCTGCTTCTGCAGGTGCCCTGTTTGACTCAATGTACGGGTCGCAACAGAGGCGAGCAACCGCCGCCTCGCGAGAAGAGCCCGACAGGAAGAAGACGAAACGATGGCTGGCACGCGCACACTGGTGATCTGGGCCCACCCCCGCACCGACTCGCTCACGGCGACGGTGACCTCGGATGTGATCGGCGAACTCACCGCGCAGGGTCTCGAGGTCGACGAGCTCGACCTGCACCGCGAGGGCATCGACCCGCTCGTCCGGGAGGCCGACGAACCCGACTGGGATGACCTCGACAAGCAGTACACGCCGGAGGTGATGGCGCTCGCCGCCCGCACGATGGCCGCCGACGCCGTGGTGTTCGTGTTCCCCGTGTGGTGGTACTCGCTCCCCGCCATCATGAAGGGGTACATCGACCGGGTCTGGAACAACGGCCTCTTCTATGGCGGCGGCCGCCGCCCCGGGATCGCCGCCGCGCGCTGGATCGGCCTGGCCGGCGAGAGCGCAGAAGCCTTCCGCAAGCGCGAATACGACGACCTGATCACGCGCCACCTGAACATCGGCATCGCCGGCCTCTGCGGCATCGACGACAGCCAGGTCGTCCTCCTGCACGACACCCTCGGCGACGACATCGCGGACCCCGAGGCCCACTTCGCCGCCCTCCGCGCCCGCGCCACGATGGTCGCCACGGAGCTGGCGGAGACGCTGCGGTGAGTCGGACGTCGCGCCGGATCCGGTGAGGGCCAGTGAACGGAATCGGATCGATGGCGTGCGCGGCGCCCGGGGCGACCGCAACCGTCCCCGGGTGAGAACGAGTCCGGCGAATCAGACCGCCCTGGAGGTCGCGGTCGGAGTATTTCCCGCCGCCAGCGTTGCGGCCTGTGACGTGGCCGCCGCTTCTCCGGTCGCTGGGTGTGGGGGCAGGCTCGGGGTTCGGGTGATCTGGTTGCGCTTGTGTGCGATGTCGTCGTCGCTGGCCTTTTTCCAGTCGCCGGGTACGCAGGAGCCCTCTGTTTGCAGCCAGGTGCGGCCTGCATCGAGGTGCAGCGTGATCGCTAGACCGTTCTTGGCGTCGCCGCCGAGGATGGCGGTGAAGTCGCGTTCCTGCTTGTCGAGATCGGCGCGTGCCTCGGCGGGGGTCATTCTGACGTCCTGGCGGACCCGCAATGGTTCGATGACGCGGTCGACGTCACTGCACCCGGCAAGCCCGACAACGGTGGGGACCGCGAGCCCGATGCTGAGCCGGAGTCTCATGAGCGGGGTCTCCCGAATCTGAGAGCGACACTATTGCAGCCCAGCGGATGGAACGTTCACGGGGTGGGCGTTGGGGTGTTTTTCATGTCGCGTCGGATGCGCTCACCGTCGGCGTGTCGAATCGCGGCCCAGTCGCCGGGGAGGCACGTGCCGTCGGTGGAGAAGTAGGTCTGCCCGTCTTGGAGGTTGAGGTCGATCGTCATGCCGTTGGGGGCGACGCCGTGGAGGAGGTGGTCGTTGCGGAAGACTTGGTGCTTGACGGTGTATCCCTGCTTCTTCCACCAGGTTTCGACGTGATCGGCGGCGGTGGCGATGTCTGTGACGGGCTCGAGCCGAGATCTTTGCCCGTAGTAATAGAAGCCCTTGTCGTCGGCGCAGCCGGAGGCGAGGTCGTTGTCGCGGTTCTCCCATTCACCGCCGATGACCGTCTGAAGGTCGTCGGAGCGTTTGGCGAGGTCGGCGCGGGCTTGCGCGGGAGTCATCTTCACGTCGGTGCGGAGTTCGAGTGGGTCGATGACGCGATCGACGTCACTGCACCCGGCAAGCCCTGCGGCGGCGAGTACTGCGAGTCCCAGGCCAATGCGGACTCTCATGAACGTGGCCGCCCGGTACCCTCGCCGTTTCCGCTGTCCTTCGGCTCCGTCGACGACCGGCTGCCTACACATCTCGGCTCACCGGCTCAGTGGGTAGCGGTGGGTGCGGGTGTCGGCGTCCGGACGATATCGTTGCGGTTCGCGGCGGCGTCGTCGTCGCTGATCTTCTTCCAGTCGCCACGGAGGCATGGACCCTTGATGTCGACCCAGGTGCGGTTCGCGTCGAGGTTCAGGATGATCGAGGTGCCATTGCTTGCCAGTCCCTCAACCACGTATTTCTCCCCGTATTTGGCGTGCGACACGGTGTAGCCGTTGTCCTTCAGCCACACGGCGATAGGGCGGCGAAGACTGTGAGAGCAAGTGCGAGACGCGTCACCCGCGACTA
>Ga0153993_100014_pt1 | contig 48066 bp, 55 predicted proteins | sample TSNC077MetaG_FD_104706 | JGI IMG/M metagenome (GOLD analysis project Ga0153993, IMG submission 104706) | Attine ant fungus gardens microbial communities from North Carolina, USA - TSNC077 MetaG | ecosystem: Host-associated > Fungi > Mycelium > Unclassified | place: USA: North Carolina, Lumber...
AACAATTAGAAATCTCACGCACATATGCAACCCATGACTCTACTGTTCCAAAAAGAAGATCATCGACTTCGTGCGCTTGGCCAACTTCAGGGTAGTGATCAATCATCCAACGAAGCTTGATGGCAGAGAAGTAAGTCGAAAGTGGCAAACCCGTGCTACAAGGAAACAGCATGTTAATGTCAAGTCGAGCTAGATGGACAGGAACCCACATGTCCCGAAGTGCATCAATGCCCTCCTGACCTTTTTTCCATACTCCCGGAGAAACTTGAATTCCCACTTGTTCCAACTTGTGCTCAAAGTGAGTGACAACATTCTTTGTGCGTGAATCAGTCCAAACAATAGCCTTGCACAATGGCCTTCCAGTCTTGCGACTCCAGGCGACAGTCGTTTCGCGTTGATTCGTAATTCCTGTGGTAGCACAATTGGATCAACACTTGGCCCACTGAGTTTGCCAATGATCATATGAAAATGTCTGCCAACTCACCTACGACTTTGACGCATTCTTTTGCCCATCCAGCCCTCTCGAGCTCTTGAATTGCTTCTTCAATACATGTCTCCGCGTGTTGTTGTATTTCATCCACATCGTGCTCGTGCCATCTATCATTTAGTCAACCAATGTTGCATGGAATTGAACAAGTCCGTCAGCCTCTTCTCATCCAGACCAAAATCGAACTGGTCACACTGACCCTGGATGAGGATAGTATTGGGGAAACTCAAGCTGGTGTTGCGCAATGATATCCGCATGCTCGTTGAATATAATGAACCTCACAGATCTGCATCAAGTCATCAGCAATTTAAGATAAGGCGAACGCCATTATATAACACACGTAGTTCCACAATCCAGCGAGCCAACAAAATCAGCTTGCTTGAGTGAGCCTGGCATTCTTTAATTAGACAAAGCAGTAGGCAATTCAAGAATAATGTCAAATAGGAGAAGAGCAGCTCATGTGCGGATTAATTGAACGTCTTTTTAAAAGAGGTTTTTGCATGAGAGTTTCTGATCCCACTTGCGGACTTCTTTATCCGGTGATCATGACCTACCACGGTCCGACCATCCCGACTGAGCCGAAGCGGCTACCGGATGGCTTTCGAGTTCAACGCTGCGAAAATGGCAATACTACTAGAACCGGGACACCACCGGAAAGGGATTCCATGAGTACCCAAGTCCCACAATGGATGTCTATCTCAAGGAGAAGATGAAATGAACTATGCACCGAGAATCACCGGGGAGACGTACCGATGCAAGCTCCTTTGCTCACATTTCCAAAAATGTTTCAAAGTCCGTAGCTGCCCTGATCCTGCACACACAAATTATTGTACTGGATTGATGATCCCAGCACGTTGAACAATTACCTCATCGTGATCTTCAATTCAACAAAACAATAATACCTGTGGAAAATCAAACATTGATCCAATCAATATTCCACAGCACAATGAATAGCTAGCTAATCAGTCTACTCAGAGTCTGGCTCTTAAGTACTGACATTTGTATTGATCATCTCACAGTTTATTCATTTGCCATTAATTCAAGTACACACTCTATGATATTACATTAAAAGCAAGTTGCTGAACACAACCATCAGAACTTTATGGGCAGTGGTTGACATATAGGTGTAGTTATGCACTCCCTATTGGGCAAGGTGACCCAGGATCCTATGCTACATAGAAATGTTATCTGTTGTCCAAAGAATGATTTGTTGGCTTTACTAAGAGTGTCCACATTCAGCCAAGTCGTCCGCTATCTACATCTTGTGATCATTTTGTCCTCTGAATGGGCAAAGTAACCAGTAGCACGCAACAGATTATTCACATCTAGTGAATTCAGCCAAAAAAATCTGCTCTTAAGCTACTATCCCAAACTTCTCTCGCTCCTCCGTTGTCCATTGAAAGATTGGCAGAGGGTGTGCTTCAGTATTGAACACCCACTGATCTAAGGGTATCAGATCTTCCTCTTTGAACATAAGGTATAGATATTTTAGTCTGTATATAGCATTAGTCTCTGTCCATACAGTTAGATAATAAGGCAATGACACTTACGTCTCCGCCAAAAAATAGCTGCATTGAATCAATCAACTCTCCTGTAAGCTCTCAGGAATATTACAACGCACCTTGGCATACTATTCTCTCGAAGGCCAGGTGTTCGTTCGACGGTCCTGAGGCTTGCGTACCCACAGGACGTCTTGGTCTCTTTTTGAATAGCTTCAAATATCGCCCAGCTTCGCGCACGCCATTTCCAGTCCCCTGTTACCTTCCACAACACGAAAAATGATTCTAGAGTCTAAATGCACCAGCTAATTGGTGTTGTGAATTGACATGATAGAAGACGGCTCACCTCAGGTCTTAATAGATAACCCGTCTTTTTTACAAAGTAATCTCTTCCATTAGCTTTCCCACTCAACCTCTGATCTTCTGTATAGATGATAGGCTGTTTTTCCTTCAATCCAGGAACCTCTCCGCGGCTACCGCTCTTCTTCCACTTATCAAGTGCATTAATCCACATGTAATCGTCCACCTCCACCTGATATCGATTACCTGCCAATGCCTTGGAGGTAGATTTCATCACAACTTCATCGGGACCTAGACCTGTCGGTTGATCCGCATATGTTAGCCAGCATGTCTGTGCAAGCCCTTCTGCGGCCCAGAGGTGCAACTCTTTAAGATTGTAGGATGAAAGGCGTCTATACGCCTTCGCAGCATGACCATAGTCTTCGCTGGCCCCAAGCTGGATGAGGTCAATGCCAAGTTGGTCAAGCTTATCGAGAGGAAGTGTATAAGCACCCAGTGCAAAGAGACCGGGGAGGAAGCACGAGAGGTGTTCAAAAACATGTGTTGGTGAGCCGCGTCGTTCAAAAGTTGATGATACAGTGTCTGTCACGTAAAGTAGATGTCGCGTCGGCGATAGATACAGGAGATTTGTAATGATGTTCGTTGTTGCCCTGATGTCTAGAATTTGGTTCAAACAGGATTCTGCGATGCGTCATGAAGCCAACATACACATTTCCAGGCTTGTCTTGTCCGTCTTTGCGGTAAGGAGATATTGTTTGAGGAGATATTCGTGTGCACTATCCGCCTGAGCTCCGACTGAAAGATGAGCTACAAATAAATAGTCAAAAAAGGTGCACCGGTGAGGCAAAGAACAGACCACTTACTATCAGCAGGGATGGAAGTATCAAGATTCCACTTGATAGGTAGCATCCCTCCCGTTAGACTCAAATTGGCCTGTGATAGCACTCTCATGACGGTGTTCGCCTACAAAAACTAGTGAAAAAAGCAGAAAATGTTCATTGATGGTTCACTTACCCGATTAAAGTGAGCCCTTCGGCCCGTCAACTTGGACAGATATGTATATTCTAGTTGAAGACTAGCGATTTCAGCCAAAACACCTGTCTCGGTACCCGAATACGTTCCACTTTGTCCGAAAAGCGCAAATCTCAACATAAGCAGCAGCAAGATCAAATATGACTAGACTCACGTTGTCGGGTTGACACTGTAATATGCTAGGCCACTTGTACTATTGAAGACCGGGTCAAGCTTTCCGACAAGATCAATTGCACGTTCAAGGAGAACGGTATCATTAGGCGAGAGTGCATAGGCAGAAAGTAGTCCTCCGAGATAACGAATGATTGTCTCAAAGAATTGCACATATCCATCTTGAGACTGGTGAACGCAAATTTAGGGGACTGAGTGACTGGGGAAGGGGAAAATCACGTACTTTGGACATGGAAAAGTTCGCTTGCCTAACCACAGTCAACCCTTTTTGATACTCGTCTTCCAGCCCCATAATCAACATGGTGTCCAGAGAGTCAAACGCAGTCAGCCCCCATCCATTGAAACTAAATACAGTGTACTTAGATTTGATCCTTCCCGACGAATTGATTATACTCACTTGTCGGTCCTCTGACAGTTCACCGGCTGGAGCTCGTCGTAAGGCGCTGCATATGCGTCGTACGCCCCATAAGCGTCCCGAAACACATACTTGACTTGTTCAGCTCTATCTTCCCAGACAAGCATTGGAACATCCACGAGAGGAGAGTAATGTATCGGATATTGAGGCGGGCTGGTATGCCATGGAGTTAAAAACCTCGCTCCGCTTGAAGGCGACGTGGAGTGAAACAGCGCCCAAAGAGCGAGAAGCACGATTGTAACATAAAGCACTAGGCGATAAGTTGGCTGTCGCGAAATCATAGTCCAGGCATGAGAGGGGGAGAAACGGCGATAATGCATCTTGATACGGTCGTGGTAGGAGGTGGTGTTTGGGATCATAGGCTCGGTCGGGGATATAGCTTGACTGACAATGGGCTCCGGAGCCTCTGAAGGAGCGTAACGTTGTAATTCCAGGATCTGGAGATAGGCTGAGATATCTGTGCTGGGAGATTAAGGAAACATAGAGAACCGGATTGTTACTTAGTCACAGATTGGAGTAAATCTTTGTAATCTAGCTATGCCCTCCCTACAAATCCTCACCCCGGCTGCTATCCAGGACGATGGCAGTCAGAACAAGGCCGTATGCAGGCTGTGAGCGCTTGTGCATGTTCGTTGCTGTCTGCTGTCCTCTGATTTATCTCAGTTGTCACCGTCAGTTTGCCAAGTACACCTGTCCTTCCTGTAATGTTCCATATTGTTCACTTGTCTGTTTCCGGTCATCTGTATGTGTTGCTTCGGTCTTCCATCCATTTGATATGATAATACACCCAGTCCCACTCCCAATGCTCAGAAACATTCTACAAAAATGAGCTACAGTCCGACATTACTACGACCCCGTCGCGCACTCAGGAGGAACGCAAGCAGATGATGGCGTTATTGAGAAGGTTTGAGGAGGATGCTGCTCATGATGAAGACATTGTGTACAAGGAAGCTTCGGGAATAGGAGGGGAAGACTCTTTAGCCGACAGATTTACGGGACTTGATCTCGGTAGGCAGAAAGACACTCCAGTCACAACATTACTCGACGTTATTTAGACAGCCTATCATCTGAGGCCATGTGGGAGATGCTCACACAGGCAGAGAGAAGAAAGTTTGCCAAGGCTTTAGAAGACCCTTCGAGCGAGTTAGCCCAAACGTTGTTAGCGAGCAAGCAACTTCAAGTCGAAATTGAGCAGCCCTGGTGGATCAATGGCGCTGAGGATTTGAGTCGAGAGGTTGAAAAAAGACCAACACCTATCCGCGTTCCCCAATCAATGGTCAAGCCGGTACCTCCTGGTCATCCGCTGGTCTACAATCTATTGGCCATTTGGTGTGTGATTCCCCCGTCAGCTGTCATGGACTTACATTCCCAGTATTGCATATAGCTACGTTGTCCGGCACCTTGGCACTCGGATGCTATCTACTCTAGCTCCGACAGATCACGATTTCCACGAGGCCCTGAGGCTCATAAACTTGTTGGTGCCATTCTTGGCAGATTACAAATCAACAACATTGCACCCCAGTATCGAAGCTGCTGTTAAAGATGTCTACTCGAGGTTTGAAATAGTGGGTGTCTTTTACAGCACATGTCAAGGTACCCCTAATGTATGTATTTTTAGGGCCAAGTCAGCTCCCAGTTACTTGCTGTTCTTTTGATGGACACTGCAACATTGATGAAACCTCTTCGGGTAGTATCAATACCTCCACAGTCCGGTGAAATCGCCTCATTTGTCGACCTATCAGCCCATGCCCTTCTCATGCCAACACACCTTCTATCTGATATGATTGTGCTCTTCCAGTCTGGGAAAGAAGAAGCAAAACAGGTACCGCTTGATGCTTCGTCTCCAAGTGCTTCAGGATCAAGATCTGGAATGGAATCTGGGACAAGGAAAAAGCTATCTCGGCACGATCATGTTCTACGTAAGTTAGAGTTCTATATCGCCCATGCCCTGGCAACACCTATTGGGATAATGGAGAATGTTTCGGATGCGGCATTGAGCTGGTCACGTCGGGTACAAGCAGAATGCTGAAATACAAATGTCAATACAAATATCGTGTGTCAATCCATGATCGTCGACACAATCGTACCTGCAGGAACAATTCGAAAGTCCACAATTGAGGCATTCTTCTCCCAAATCGCGGCAGCCTCATCATGTTGACAGCTTTCTTTTTTCGGGTTCGCAGTAGTAAATACTCTGCACTTGACCTGTTCCAATTTATAGCAACGAAACGAACACTACCCTCTGACCCTTTAATCCAAGATCCACACACAAACAACCTAACACCGATATTCTGGGCAGACCTTTCATCCAATGGAGATCTATGGCCCTCAATAGCACCCAGAGATCAAGATTGGCGCACTAACATCCGGGGCTTTTTTGACGTGTGTGGTATCTCCATGACATGCTGTTCACGACTATCATGGGGCAGCGACAGCAGGGACAAAAAGCCTTGCTTCCTTTCCCATAGTGACGTCAACGATTTGGTGTAGTCAAACTATCAAAAATAGATTCATGAGAGAGTAGTAATAAGAGGATAATCCACGTGTGTAAATCTCTATCACACTTCCCTATTTCTATAACGGGAGATAAAGATTAGCGATCAATTATCTTCGAGACTTTGAGACACCAGCAGACACCAGCAGGTAAAGTGCATGTGTGAAATTCCAGTCTGAGAAAATCTGATTCCCAGACGTGATGTCACCCTGTAACACAACACACAATTATTACATATTCACTCACTTGTAAGTTCTCACAGCTACGGTACTCTTCAGGCACCTGATGTTTAGCGACAATGCTGAAAAACCTCACTGCTTCTATTTTCTATGATGAGAGCTGCTTACAGATCCTCATAATTATGGTATAGACCATGCATTCACTACACTAGGGTCGTGGCTCATAGAGGAGGAAGAAAAAAATCAAGCTGGAACTGACATCTATATACGGTATGCACTCTATAATGAACAATATCTATTTATGGTATACAGCTGACAAAAACAGAAGAAAAATTTTCGGAAGATGGTCTAGGCGATTTCCCTAGATCATAACCCTGGAATTTAACCATGTTCGGCATCTCGGCACCGACCAGTCTGAGAAAACCTGACTACTAACAGGAAGCCACCCACTCTTCTCCCGAGGGATCTATCATCGTTGTGGTATTCTTGAAAGGTCTAAGTTTACTTCAATCGCTGAACTTGGGGACGATTCGCCTCTCCCAAATGCCTTTCACAAGATTTGGTTAGTTAAAACAGATAGGCATCCTCGAACGCCACTATACTACTGATGGATGGTAATGGATGGTAGTATCAGGCCGTTTCTGATCGCCATTACCTAGCCACCACACGGCTGTGAAGGTACCCAGAGGTATCACCACATGCTGATGATACTCTGAGTACCATAACAGTCATCTCACGCTCCTGGTTTATAGTCTTGCCGAGGTTTCACATTCATCATTCCGACATAAGCTCCTTTCTTTCCCAACCCCTCTTCTCTCCCACTATGCACGTTAGAAGAGACGATGACGATATGAACTGTGGCACAGGCGGAGGTGCAGATAATTTTCTCGGACTTCGCATTGCTTCCGTTTTCATTATTTTGATCGGTTCTTTGGCGGGCGCACTCTTCCCAATCGTTGCGAGGCGTTCCTCAATGATTAAAATCCCAAAGATCCTCTTCGAGTACGTTGCACTACGTATGAAGGGAATAAATGTTCATGTTTTTTTTTTACCCTAGCTTTGCCAAATATTTTGGTTCGGGTGTCATCGTACGTAGCTTCCTAGGCTCTAATCAAAACATAAAATTTAATATACGGTTAGATTGCTACCGCCTTCATACATCTACTCTCACCCGGTATGGATGCACTCAGTTCCGACTGCCTGTCGGATTCATGGAAAGAATATGTGTGTCTTTCTCTATGCCTTGATTCCTAATTATTCATTCTCACCCTCCTCAGCCATATGCCCTTGCGTTCTGTCTCATCAGCATATTTGGAATATTTGTCGTTGAATTGATTGCCTTCCGTTGGGGTACAGCAAAGCTTGCCAAGCTTGGACAGCGTCATGGTATGTCCACCATTGCTTTCTCCGTTACGAAGGGACCCTCAAGACGGATGCTGCTCCCGGGCACCCTCCCTTCCTGAACGTTCTGGCGCTCACAGAATACTATCAATAGTCACACATGGTCATCAGCCGGATGGACACGGCCCCGAGGGGATGCTTGTGACCTCAGAACCTCAGCAGAAGAAAAGTGATGTTGAAAGTGTTGGAACCGACCATGATCGTCATAGCGATGACAGGACGACAACTTCTCCTATAGCCACTATTCTTGGTGTTGCAATCCTTGAATTTGGTGTAGCCCTGCACAGGTATGTTCTCGAGCTATCAACGCGAGAGATGCAGCTTTCTAATGATGTTATTACAGTGTCTTGGTTGGACTGACCCTTGCCGTTGATCCGGATTTCAAGATCCTATTCGTCGTTTTGGTCTTCCATCGTAAATACCATTTCCGTTGATCTTGGTATCAACGTCTCACCATTTTTCAACAGAAACCTTCGAGGGAATGGGTCTTGGCGCACGGCTCGCCTTTATGAAGCTTCCTGCAAACTACACCTGGGTTCTGTATGCTGGTGCAGCAATCTATGGACTCACAACTCCTCTGGGAATTGCCGTTGGTCTCGGGGTCCGGACCCTTTATAACCCTGACAGCACTACAGCAAGTATCGTTAGTGGGACTCTGGATTCTCTAAGCTCTGGAATCCTCGTGTACACAGGTCTTGTAGAGGTACGTTCATGCTACAACTATTATCATCGGAAACTCAAGGTTTCTCTTGAACCCTAGCTCCTGGCACATGAATTTATATTCAACGATGAAATAATACAAGGCTCGAATGGCAAAGTGGCATTCGCCGTTATATCAGTGGCTTTCGGATGTGGTATCATGGCCCTTCTTGGGCGATGGGCATAATAGAATTAATTCTATGCTCCTTATCTCATAATGGGATGCAAGCTCAGTTTTTGCCTAACTCCTTAATGATGCCCCAAAAGCATCACAAAATATAACAGGTTACATCATTATTTATATTTATCAAATACTGCCCTGATATTTATGTCTTTCATCCAAACTATGAACCGTGTAGACACATGTTTATGCAGATTCGTAAGAACCGGGAATCACCGGGTATTAAACAGGCTCAAGCTATAAGGGCACCGCGCGTTTTCTGAAGAGAGTCGGCTATGCCGAGGAAAGTTTCTGCTAATCGAACCTGAGGAAATCATGAAGATATATCATCCACGTGAAACACATAGAAACATACGGAGTCTAGAGCTTCGTTGTATGATGACTCGACATGGGCATTTGCAGGTAGAGAGGGATTTGTCGGCATGGTGGTCTCGACTTCTCGCGCAATTTAGGCCATACGCCGAAGGGACTGATTGCTTGGACCAAATGAAATGGCATGGAATGATAAAGGTTTACTATTACCAGCATCTATAAATCAATACGGAGATAGGCTCTATTCAACTCACCCGAGAGAAATGGCAGCACGACAAAGTGTACGAATGGTAGCGTCTTGAATGTTACATTCACCGTCCGAGAGAAATATGACAACAGGGGACCTAAATCAGGATCAAGTCATCATATCATTTTGAGTATCCGTGACTACACACCGTTCGTTACTCCAATGTCTACGCATTAGTGCTTCAGTTTCAATGACGGCAAGCTCATAGTTTGTACCCCCATCTGCTTCATATTGCAGTAGATTCTGCAGCATGTTCTGGGGGGTTTGCTGAAAATCATTCTCAAAGGATCGAGTAACGGCGTGGTGAAAAAGAATGACACTATACGCATCTTTGCGAGCAGATGCAGCCTGAGCCCCTGATCCTGAAGCGGTCAATGCATGTCGTCTTGATTGCCAAAAGCTATGGAGAGATAAATAGACGGCACCAAGACGGTTGCTATGCCGGGAGAGAATTGTAGGGGTAACCGGTGTAGCCGGAAGTGGCGTCGGGTTATTTAGGCCCATGGAACCAGACCTGGATCGGAATATAATTAATCTGTCGGTTCACGGATAAAAGTTGTGGGATTTCACCTATCGATGACAAAAATACTATTTCGGAGGTATCAGAATTGAGAAGATCGGCAGAGGAATACAGTTGGGTGCTTTGAGTACTTACACGTGAAATGCTTGCTGCATCACCACAGGATTCTTGCACGAGAACAAATGCCCGTATGCCCGTCATTTGAGACATATCTAAAGGTCTTTGAGTAATATACATCAATGAAGGATGACTGTCGCACCCGAGTCCCGTTAACCGGTTCGTTGCATGTGGGGGATGAAACAATGGAAGGGTGCAATATGAAGGTTGAGCCGATTGAGAGTTAGTCGCAGCATGTTCTGAACCTGGAATGCGGTATCGATCTCTCAGGTGACGCGGCTCCGCTAAGCCAGAATGCATCCTCATACCTGGACACATCGAGTCACTGGAGACTGGTCAAATTCCCGAACACAACATCAATCACTTTTACGCACCACTTTGCGAATGTAGACTGATCTTCTCGCGAATAGGGATCTTGAAGTAATGTTTGAGTAGTCCAACTTATTCAATGTTGATAAAACGAACCTCTAAAACCTACAATAATTAATCAGAAGTTGAAACCGTGTCAGTCAAAAATTACGAACCAGAGCACCTCCAGTACAAATTATGAGAAATCCAATCCTTCGGTTTGTTGGGATTCGCTTCAAGACGGGTCTTGATATGTTCATGATCTGGCCCAGAGCATTGCTGTTGTGGATCGGTTCGACAATAATCAAGGTGGGCATGACGTCCCATGCTCTTGCAGGTAAGGTTGCACATCATTGGTGCGCCTGAGTCATTAGTGCCAAACCGATGGCCATTTAATTCCATGGCAGTACCACTGGGGCCGTCAACAGCCCATCTGGTCCTGGACATGGACCCATGGCTGGTTTCATGCTCTTGCTGCGGGTGCCCTGTTTTCCGTATCTCAAATTTTGCACAGCTCTTTCCATATTATGCCCTTACCTTGTGGTAACGTACAGAAGTAGCCACAATTATCACACCTGTGACTTTGAGTTGGATCGGAAAGAAAGTCTGGTGTATGATAATTACCTAGTTTCACAGAAGTGGAAAGGCGCTGGGTCAAGGCTGTGAGTATGAGACCCATGGTGTTCCCGCTCCCCAGGCGGGATCGGCTTGACACAAGGTAATCGTTTGGACACTACAACAGTCTAAATGTTCATCTAAACTGACAAAGACACACAAACCTTGAGAGTACTACGTAAGACATCTGTTAGCATGTGTATAGCTGCGCAACCAGTATCATACCTTTGCATATTGGAATGTTTCATGACAGCCAGTGAATGTTGCTTCGATCGACTGAGGGGTCGTATCAATCTCACATATACCAGCGGTGCACAGTGCTTGACAGCGGTGTGGCTCTCTAGCAATGTTCATTAAGATTCAATAGCACAGACTAGGAAAGCAGCAAGTATGCCTTACCCGCAGAGATGAACAGAGGACTCGGCCAGTGCATGAAGATGGTCTGTACAGCCACATAGCCGTTTGCAGAGTTCGCAAGTCATCGGACACACTCTATTATCGCAAATATGTTCCTCGTGCTCTTCATCACTGACATTGAAAATGAAAAATCAACGAGAGTTTTTTCTAGTGGTATTACGAACTTGCCTTGGGTATCTGCACACTCCTTGACAAGCATATTGAACTACCTTGTTCGCCACAACGAGTGCACAAGGCTGAAACCCAGCTATTATTATTGGTGATGACTTACAAATTGACAAGTCACCTTTCCACATGCGTGTTTACGAGCGGAGCAAATGTGGTCACCTTCATGACCCGCCATCTACATGTTGATTCAATACTTGTCAGACTGATCAGTCAGTGTCTACTTACCTGAGTGCAGTCTATTTGGCACCCTCTTTTATCTCGATGAATGCATGGTACACCACAGAGATGTAGCTCAACGACACATCTATCATCGATATTTATGGCTTTGTAATTGAATAGCGAGAGCGAGACTCACATATGTGGACCATCATGACCAGCCCTGATTTGATTTTGCGTTAACTTCCTATTAAATTGGTGGGATGGCAGGACTTACTGATATTGACATGACCTGAGCTCATCGAGATGCTCGCTATTATAGTCGCAGATGCGAGGACATTGGTGATTTGTGTTGCAGCTGTGCGCCCGTTGGGTAGGGTCGTGCCTGCGAGATAATGTGTATTTGAGGTGACAAAGTGCACAAGTCGCTTTGCACATTTCAACGTTCGCTTGAAGCTCAACGACAGAGTTTGCCATGTCACGTTGCAACAATTCGACATTTGCATTACTAGCCTTGAAACGCTGTAGATTTGCTGAAATCCACGCTTCAACATAAATCACCCTGAGCTTGACAATGCCATCGAGATATTCTCCTAATTGGCCGATCCATTCTGTTTCATCCATGTCATGACGACAGTCATATTTCTCCCACGAATTCCTCAAGTCCGCGAGAACATCCTCTCTGTCGGACGGTTCAGAAGAATGAGATGATAAAAATAGCCTTAGACGTGTGTCCGGGCAATCAATGATGCCATCATTTTTTTAATTCAACGATTTATTACACGGGGCTCGGTGGCAGACCGTGATAGCACTTGGCTATTTAAATACAAGGAAAGGGAAAGACAAGGTATGTTTTAGTATAAGCTATTAGGGGAAACAATAGATTGTTAGCTGGGAGGCTACTGAATGCATAAGGGGGTAGAGGGCTTCTAGGATATGTTGTCCTGGAAGCAGAAAGCTCTGGGATTGAGTTCTAAGAACGTGAGATGAAACTTTAAGGTGTTATCTATGAGACGCCATGATTTATCATATAGTGGGCAGTTGAAAATGATGTGTTCTCGAGTTTCGAAGGTTGTTTTATCACAGGGGCAGTTCCTGGGTTTATTGGGGAAGAAACGTTGTCGGTATTCCCCAGTGGGGGCATAGTTGGTGATCATTCGAGTGGCTCGTGCACATAGGGATGGTGAGTTTTGGAAGTTCTTGAGCCAGGCACCTCCCTTGGTGTATGCTGGTTCGATGATGGCTCCTTTGTCATCTGTGAGGTCAAGGAACTGTCGTCCTTTCCAGTCTGTGGCCTGGAAGTACATCTTCCACAAGTTGACTAGTGAGTCGCATTCTTCTTTGCGGCAGAAGTCCCATGACGTTTTGCATGGGAAGTGGTAGAAAGAGGGCACTTGTTGTTTGGAGTCAGTGTCTGCTCTTAGGTGAGGGGGCCACTCTGCTTTGCTGGGGCAGTCCCAGAATATAATGTGACAGTCCGGGTGGTGCGATACAAATGAATGGATGTCTTTCAGGATGGGGATGGTGTGGTACTGATATGGATGGCGAGAGTAGTCGAAGATCCTCATAGCAGCATGGATAGAGTCAGTAACAACGTTAATAGTATGGGTCTCAGGGACGCTTGTTGCATAGGAAATACCACATCGTATGGCGAAGAGCTCTGCCTCGGTTGTTGTCACTTTGAGAGCGTGCTGTTTGGTTTTGTGGATAATGGATCCGCTGACCCATATGTGAGAAACAGCGGTGGCCTTGTCATTTTTGATGCTGGCATCATGATGCCATCATTGTCCAGGTTCTGAACAATACTTCAGGGAGGTTTCAGTGATAGATAATACGTCATTCTCTTGCCTTGAGTGGTTCTTTCTCCAAGCCTGCTTCTGCCGAGCCATATTGAAGTGCGATCGGGAGGATGGTGAGCATAGTCTGAGCACGGTGGGTAGCGAGTGACTCTGCGTGGATATGAAGATTAGTGAACGTAGATGAGACAAGCAACTCACGAGACATGGCACCCCAGTCATTTGTCTACCGGTAAAGCTGTCAACATCGCATCGACAAAGTGAGGTTATCTACCTACCTTAAGCTTTGCCATTAAAACCTTCAAGGTATATAAAAACTCGCCCGCCGAATGGTGTGTTATTTTTTGAGAATCGAGACGACGTTTAAGAGCTGGATAGAGAGTGTAGAATTCACTTGATTCAATGACTGGCCAGGGTATAATATCAAGACGACCAGCATGGAGTTTGAAAATGAAGTTGGACCCCTGTTTCGTATGAACGATTTTCTGGGAACAGTGAGAACAGAAATGAGACCAGATTGTGATGCAGGAAACCGTGCTTACTTGGAGTTTCAGAGAAAATCTATCAGGTGCGTATGATATTAATCAAAAATGTCCGAAAATACTTGTGCTTACTCCCGAACAATCTCTCGCTGGTCAGATTCAACGACCTTGAAAATAACAGGTGTAAGTCTGTGGACGTAGTTAACTGTGATGCAAGAACATACCTTGATGATTAACACAAGCGTTGACTGGAATAAGGAGGGGTTGGCAGCGGGGTTAAGAATGACAGAAGATGCTTGGAAAGATTGGAAAAGGTCAGTAATGTCACGAGAAAGAGCGAAATTATTTCGGAACAAGACCTGAAATCCTTCAGCATTGGTCCCATTTCAGACAGATGAGGAGTTCACGAACAAGATTCGAAATTGCACTGCTGAATAATACAAGGAGAGCGTCTTCTTGAGGCGACCGCTCGATACTGTGCACGCCTATGTATGGAAATGGAATGTCAATGTAGAACTACTATTGGTTAGTTGGACTACTTACCCTCAAAATCGAGAGCGACCAGTAAAGCCTCATCTGTCGGAGTGATTGACATCCAAACACCCTCTGATTGACAAACTAGATTTCAGAAACTTCTGTAATGAGTTGACAAGCTAGGTGACTTACCTGTTGTTCTCATGGCAGAACCGGCAAATGAAGTGTCCATCAAGTGATTAAGGGCAAAACTCTTTCCAACAGATTACTCTCCTAAGCATCACACGTTTGTGTTTGTTAATAACATCATCTGAAAATGACGAACCCATAGATGAAACCACCTTCACGGGCTATTGAGATTTGAGATCAGTAGTTGAACAAATCACAAAGAATTCATGACTTGCCTTGTCTGCCATGTAAGAACGTAAAATCGATTCATACCAGCCGAAGGACAATTTATCAACAATTTGGCCGACTTCAGCGCCAAGGAGTTCACTTTCAAAGTTTGTGGATGATACGCCATCCATCAATGGTATAAAACGGTTATCCCGGGCAGCAGCAATGTGAATAGGAAGCAAACACAACAGGTTGACAAACCATTGCCCGGCGAGGACTTGAGTTATTCCCGAAGAGGGACATTGAACAATGTCGTTTATTAGGGCTGTATATGTTTTTACTTGGATGAAAATTGAACGTAGTTGTTCATCTGTCGGCTTCTTGGTTTGGTCCTCAAAGGACTGTATCATGTTGCTGAAATATGGGGCATATCTATCGTGGCCTCGGCTCGAGATGAAAGTGATACTCTTTGGCTTTGGACAGGCAGATGTGATAGATTGGCGCGTCACAGCTGCCAGGACCGGAAATCGGGTCCAGACATCTGCAAAGCAGTTGATCAAGCAGTTATTGACATAGTTTTCGCCCTTCACTGTATCGACAGAAACCCTTGTACCTTTCTCCTTGAAAGTAAATTCGGAAGATTTCTTGGTGATTGATAAAGCCACCGACTGACAATGACCTTGTTCCTCGTCCAGCATCATCAGGTGGATACATTGCTGATTGACAAACGAGGTGACTGAAACGCTTCCATAACGATCAGGCAGTACGATGTTTATTCCTTCCGAAGCACCGAAAGAGTCCCAATGATAAGCAGTTAGTACGATGTTTATTCCTTCCGAAGCACCGAAAGAGTCCCAATGATAAGCAGTTAAGAGCTTTTGATCGTCTGTCTCGAAAACTAGCAACGCACAAGCCCCATCAGGGGAGGACATGACACAAGTAGGATTTCCAGGTAACGTTATCGATGCAGGACTAAAGGGATTGTGCTGAGCAAAAATGAAAAAGCATCAAAGTGTATAGTATCTTACCGAAAACCCTGAGTAACGAGTGAATATATACGAGCTTGTGCTCTCGAATCAACCAGTAATACCTCCTCAGATCCTGTCCCAGTGACAAAACACACATGGGTGATTGTCTCACTATTGTTGTACCAGTCTGAAAGCTCGAATGGACTTGCCCACCCTTGAAGATTGCTGAAATGTTCGTCAAATGCGAAAACATGTAACGTCCGCTGAGATACAATCAAGACTCAGAAAATCTGGATGAAAAACAAAGTACTTTACCTTCTGCGGAGAACAAAAAACCAGAAGGCGTTTAGTCTCATCAAACGAAAACAGGACATTAGTGCCAACACGGCTCTTATCGATCAATTTTTTGCGAACATCGTTGGAGAGCGCATTGTTGATATTGGGAAGGATATCGAGGTAAACACCAATCTTCTCCCCTTGGTCGATCACAAGCAGTACGTGATCTGCTGCAAGGAGCTGTGAATGTCTAAGATATATCGATATCAATGAAGCATATATGAACGGAGTCTTGATGCTTACATGATCCGACGATCAGGCGGCAGTGTGAATGAGACAGAACGTCTGTCATTGACAGTCGGAGTAGGAATGAACAAGGGGTCGAGCTGAAGAGCATGGTGGTGCTCGGTCTGAATATCCAGTTTGTTGATTGTATATTGAAATGTCGAACTGATATGCGTCTGTTGTCGTGCAGAGACATCATAACCTTCCGTTCCGAAGTTCAAGAATACATATCTGTATCAAGCTAACAGACTCACTTTGAAAATATCCATTTTTTTTAACTTCGAATCGTTCCAATGTGACAACTGCAGCCCTGAAGACAATATAATGGATAACAAACAACTAAGAATGGGCTTACCCGCCGTCAGCACTAGACGCCAGGAGTGAATTGATATTCTCAATGAATGTTTTTCCAGAACTCTTGCTTGCCTCTTCCTTCGCCTGCCTCCACTCATTAGTCACATTGGCCTTCATGATCTCAGATTGTTTGGTCAGAGCAAACCGCTTGAAGGAATCAAGATTTTTCATGAGAGTTCTCGAGATGGAAAAATAGACCAGTTCGTAAATGGAACAGACAGCTGGCTCAACAAGCGGCTCGCGTTCAAGGTGAGTATCAAGGTGGGCTATGAAATCCTTATCGGTGACTTTCCTGCAGTACTCTTCCACATCCTTCTTGAGATCCATTTCCTCTCCAGATCTACTGGAGAACCAACGCGTGAAGATTGATTGTTGAGTACCGAGCCTCTCTTTATGGCCGTCCTTGATGATATCATGCACAAGTTGTTCATTATAATGCTGTGGGTATTTTTGGGCAACGACGTGTACACAAGCGATACGCTGCTTTTGTTCTTTGAAACTTGGAGGGAACTCCGATGTCTTTTTTTCTAGACTCAACAGAAAGGGGTCATAGAGAACGTTCTCAGCGCCATAAACCTTGAAATGCGTTTTCAGTGTGCCTTGATCACTGTCAGTCTTTCCTGGAATGTCGACAGTATACGTGTCTCACCTTTGAGGTCAGAAAATTCCTTCAATTCAAGTCCAGAACCGGCTAACAAGCGATCGGGGTCCAATGACCTGTATCAACAAGTAATGAGCTCATGAATAGCACGTATATTTTGCGGTTAAAGCCTTACGGATACTTTTCAAGTACTCGTTCAATGAGGTAAACCAATATTTTCTTCCCCAGCTCGTCTTCCCCAGCTCGCAAAGTTTGCTTCAGTATTTCGAATTTTTGGGCACGGATATTGTCATTTTCATTGCTAATAGTCCTCTCTCGATCTCTCCATGCCTTGCAGTAATCCATATAAGGTCCTCTATCCAGGCCATTACTTATGAGAGCGGAGATAGCCTTGCCATCAAGATTGCACTCGATCCGAACTGACGAAGAACCCCTTCAGATATATGAATATTGTACGGAGATTACTAAGAAGAATCGAATCTTACAAAAGTGCTTTTAAATGCATTGCACCAAATGCGCCACACAGTGGTTGTTCGTCTATCCTCGGAGGAATGGACTCAACGGACAGAAACCCTTGCGTCTTCTCACCGAGCATTAAGACTGGGGGAGGAGGACTAGGTAATGTCCCAAGATCTGGAGCCTCCGAAACTCGCATAAGCTTCGAAGCGATCTATTAGATATGTCAACCGCTATGCAACTTTCGAAGCAACAAGATGGATCACACGAAACCCTGGTTGGAAGACTACATTTTCTTCCTGTTCATTTATTTGTGTAATTTCGAATGTGTACATCCAATCTCCGTCTTCCTTGTCTATCTGGTAGCCAGAAGCATTTCCGTATTCGTTGTCCCAAATGAAAGCTTGAGTCTGCATGTCCGACATGAAACATAGAATTTGATCGGATATCTTTGTAAGATAGCTGTGGGTGATGTGAGGACAAGGTAGCCACCGAGGACACCCTACTTACCGCATGAAGGTCACACGATTTCGGCGAGGACCCGAAGGAGCATGGTCTTTCCAAGTTTCTGCTTCAGGCCAGTAGATAGCATAAAGGATGTCAGGCAACCCTGGCGGCCTGGCGATATAAATTCCGAAACGAAGGCAAAGTTCACCAGAGAAGTCGTCTTTCGAACGAAGGAGGAGTTGAGACCTTTCAAACGAAAAGATAGGCAAGTAAAAGACAGCCAAGAGGGTACAACTCACTGATCGTCGTTGATAACTTTGAGTGAAGTAAGAAATTTAGTGATCTCGCATCTGTCGCCGTAAACTCCGATTGGACGAATTGAGAGCAAGTCAAGAGCCTTAAAGTCGACTCTTGTGAGGGCTATATACGCTTTCGGGCGTAGGTCATTAATCAATCGCGCCAACTCCTCTTGAGCGATGATAATCTTATCGACTTAAAAACAAGGTTCGTATTCACCTTCGGAAACGGACAACGCGACACAGCACTATGACTTACCAAGTCCACTGTTGCCTTGTTCGTTTATAAGGTCAAAGATACGATATAGGCCCTCTATGCGAGGTGCAGAGTCCTTGTTCCTTGGTGATGTCTAGTTCTAATTCTTCGTCTAGCCAAAGCTGAGAGCAGTATCACGAGACCTACATTGTATCGGTATCGAGAAGTGGTCCCTGCTGAAATTGGGAAGTCGATTCATAGATCTCCGTAAGAAAGCCCAAACACTTACCGCAGGACTCGAACTCCCGGGGGTAATCGCTGGAAATGGAGACACATCCATGCTCATGCCGGGTACTGATTGATGTAGAAACAAAGGATTCAACAGAGATGCTGCAGGTGCCAATTATCTAGGCAGGTGATAACGTCTCTTTAAAGCAGAAGGCTCATTTATGAGTCCACGGCGGATCATGGAACACATGGATACAAGTTAGTTTCTATTCCAATTGTCTGGCGCAAATTACGGCATAGTGAAATGATCTCCATCACACTGTTACACAAACATTAAGAGACAGTCATTGTGGACAGTGCAATGCCGCTCTCCATGTATGTGGTGCCTGATGAGAGTGGCCAAGATCTCTTGCTACCGCCTTTGGCCTCTATTGTCCTGGTGAGGATCTTTCCATAGCGAACACCGTCAAGATGGATCTCAAACCTGGTAAATTTCTTTGGTCTGTCCATCCAAATCAGGAATTGGTTGTCTTTCCAGGAGATAGACGGATCAAAGTCCTTTACCTGTTGGTACCTATGGAATGGAGTCAGATCTAAGCTCAGATGAGCTACAATGAGGATGATCATGCAGGCAAAAGGGAGTGAAATCTTTTAAGCATTGTCATTGAGTATCACATACATGAAGTGTAGCGTATTCCTGCAAGCAGTGTCTCAGAGTGCACTCCACGCATTACTTTATTATTACTCTATCACCCTGTCACAATTGCTACAATCATATCTGATTCCCGAAATTTCAAATTCTCAGATCTTTCTCGAGCAAGTCACGACACTACATAGTATCAAATAACAGTTAGGCTCTAGATTGTAGCCCCAGCAGAAAAGAAGCCCTTATTATTTCACACCTAATATCCGCTGACTTGAGGAGAATGGTTACTAACAAAAATTGGATTAAGGGAAAGTAAAAAAGAAGCAGTATGAGCTAAAAGCTCAGTTCTCATTACACGTAGCTGTTGTATTAGACGTAAAAAAGCTAAGCACTAGTTCTCAGTTCAGCTCTCATTGACACAAAACTGAGGTGTACAGGCAATCACGGGTAGATTCATGGGAATAGATGAAAGTACGATTGATGTTTATAATTAGCGTTCAGAAGAAAGAAGTATATTTTTGCAATCCATGAAATGTTGGACACATTCATTAGAATTGGATGGAGGTCATTGAATTCATGATGCAGGGGTGTACATTGGGCAAAAGGAGTCAAGAGAAATATTTTCGAACTAAAATTGTCACCTGTTTATTCGATGCACGTTGTATTCTCTTATGACATGCCAACTGTTACTTCATACTAGCTTCTTTACCGCAAGAACGCTTGTAGCATGTCTAACGGCATATTCCGTTCAAGGAGAAAGTAGTTCTGCCAGGCATTAGTTTGAGCATGTGCTGGATCACGAGTCAATATGGATTAAGAGTCAGCTCTACTTGTAATTCCTTCGTGAACTCTCAAGACTCTAGGTCTTCTCTTCATTGCCTTGATCTCAAGCCGAGTTATGAAGTCCTGGGGTCAGCCCTCCGCATCTTCCCGTGTAGTTCGAATCGTTGAAAGCTCAAAGGATTTCGATCATCCAAGGAGTAATAGTTGCAGAAGCTCAGATGCTCTCGACATGGATGAAATCCTTGAAAAGATATGTGATGGAACACAAAAAATCGTATCGCCCAAAGGTTCGAGCCAATACGGTGACAAGCTGGGCAAGCGAGTCAGCGCATCAACCTGCGGGTTAGCTGCGTTGAACTTTGCATGTGTAGCTTTCAAGCTCGAGAAAGAGGAAAACATGCAGGGCCTAGAACTCCTGAGCGAGCTTTTGTCTCCTAAAACTATCGGGGTAGGCGCTCTCCCCTTCATGGGAATGCACTCATGAGGTTATCCTCAGGAAATTACTTCGATTTGTGATTATTGGAAGAGCGATTCTCACCTGGAGATTGAAGAGCTCTTGAAGGTCCCCATCTTTAGAAATACATTGTCCTTACAAACTTGCACCTATAGCGAGGCCAAGAAACAGCACTTTGGTGATCTATTAGGGTAATTGTATTGGAACATCTGGTCATCTCAACAGACTAACAATCCCCATCCTTCAGAGGATTAGAAGACGTATCATCGGAATTTTCTACCATAGTCATCATTACCAGACCTCCAGAAATTATTGCCTGCCTGAGGACTCAGATCGCGGGAAGAAGCGTTTATGTCCTCTTTGACTCTCATCCTCGTTCATCCCACCCTGATGGCCTGGGCTTCATCATCAATTCCGACATTAGATTGGCTGCTGCCTACTTGAGTGACCTCTTCGCTTATGACGAGAATCTCCTTAACGACCCATCACTTCAATGGCAAGCGCAGCTCCTCGGGTATTTCTCCGGGCACATCCTGTTGCCACTGAAAGAAGAGCCATCCACGACTGATATCCTTCTTGAGTCGAGCATGGCACTTCTGTCCTCCTATGCAGACGTTGCCAGGGAGAAAGCTCGGATATCTGAGCTCTGTGAGAAGGTCAATGAGCTCGAGAGACAACACCGGTTTCTGGAAGAAAGAACCAAACATCTTGAGCGTTGTCGCCGTGAAGATTACGAGCAGTATCAGAAAAACATTAATTCATACGTACGAGAGCGTAAGAAAGAATATAATCAGGCTTCCTCCCAGGGACGACGTAATTTCTTTTCGCTTCCAACATCTTCCTTTTTATCTTCGCCTCAACCCCCTCACGTTCAGGGAGGTGAAGAGGGCCGGCATCTCGTAGAACGGCTTCGTGACAGCAAGGGAAAGCAAAGCAAAGAACCAGGTTCTAATCACGGATTGTACTCGCAAGTTCAGAGCTATGCTTCAGCTGTCTCAAACAATGGTCGAAGTGATGCCCCATTACTTTCTACATCATCATGGTATCAAAATTCCACTATGCCTGGTGGATCTGCAAACTTGACTGCCTCTACATCCGACATTGACCGCGATTTGGCCGTCGCGGTGGAACTTCAAAGGAAGTACGAGGAAGAAGATGAACAGTTGGTGGATCAAAGAGAAATGCTCCAACGGATGGAACCAGATCTCTTTGAGTGTTTGATTTGCTTTGACAAATATCCTCAGGATTCGGTCGCCCGTGTCGGAGGGTGCGAACATCAATTCCGTAGGGGTTGTCTTCGTGGCCATGCTAGGACTAAAATATCCGAGAGACGTTTCCCTATTTCTTGCCCATCATGCGTAGCGGACAAGAATAGAGTAGACCATGGAGGTGAGACAGGCCTCTGAAAGAGTCAAAGTTATTGATTAGAATTATAGTCGTTGACCAGAATGTCATTCAAGAGATTGCTATTTCTGAGGAGGACTACCAGATCTTTGAGGAGCTACAAATCACATCCTTCTGCATACCGCTCAACTGCCGTCGGTGAGCATTGCAGCCTGAAGTGAAATATTTGAAATAAGCAACCCTCTTCTCCTCCTAGATGCGTCCGGACGATGCTAGTCGATCGTCAAGAACTCGAAGAAATCAAGAACATAACCTGCCCGTGGCCAGGGTGTCAGTTAGTATGGTGTAAAGTCTGCCAACAAGAAGTCGAAATCGGGGGCCCCCAGCATCCTTGTGATGGATCATCCGAACTTTGTCATCTCATGCAGCAACAAGGTTGGAAAGCTTGCCCAGGTTTGTTTCCTGTTTTCTTGATATCAACCGGCTGCGAAACATTATCTAGGCTGCAATACACCTGTGCAAAAATCAGAAGGCTGTAATCACATGACTGTAAGTCATCCAACCTGTCAATTTTGAAAGCTAATTCAGTATCCGTCTATAGTGCATCACTCCGGCTTGCAATACGTACAGTTTTCCTTTACATCGAACCAAATCCTGAAGAGCTAATCGTTCAAACTTAGCCACTTTTGTTATATCGATGGCGCTCTGATTAGCAAGGGCGGTATTCGAAAAGATATTCAGGACGCATTGAATAGCCACTACAAAAAGTGCAAACTTTTCGACTATTAGCGATCACTATGATCCATGCGATAGGAGGGCAGCAATGTATGAAATTGACATTTCCCCCGAGATTGCCATGGTAAAGTTTGAATAGTGAGGTTGTTATTACTACGCGTAATCCTTTGTCTTGTCAGCTGGTGGAGAGTTTCTTGATTCGGAATTTCTATTCCGCAGCAAGCAAATTACTGCTAAGAGGCAGAGGGCCTAGACAGAGGCCAACGTCAGGGGTATATCTACAGGTGCAACCAAAGGAGAAAGGTGGGAGCGAAGTTTGCAGGGTACAGAGGGCTTTTATAGACAATATATCAGACACTGAACAGGAAAGCGACGCAGCGATACTGATTAGCAGGTACCCTGAGAAGATTGGCTAGGCGAGCGTTCCTAGGCGAGAGCACGACAAAACTAGAGGAAGCTTGGCCTTAGTCACGTTTTTTGAAGGGAGAGTTCATCTTTCATCAGATGGCCGCTACAATGTGAGTTCAAGATTGACTGTGGTCATTTCCTTTTCTTCAAGACTACTCGAAGCAGTATGTAGTCAGTTTTCCCATTGCTCGTCTACTCTCACCTTATACTTATACGTGTAGTGTATCATTTGTCAATCCATTTATTAGGCACTTGTTTAAAGTCTGATCAATCACGAGCGATAACATAAGAGCAGTGATGATTTCCATTTCTAGAAAGAGATGCTGCGGACATAGATGCTATTCTTGTGCTATCTTACGCATGTCTGCAAGGTTCTGTCCTCTGATTTTGTCTTCCAAGTTCTAAAATCCTGTTGGCAAAATGAACAGGTGTCCGGATAAACCCCTGGTTGTAAAATGTTCGTTCAATGGAAAAAACAAGCGCATCACATTCCATTCAGCTCGCAACTGCAATTTTGAAATGCTGCGACACAAGGTTGTGTGACTTATATCTTTCAATTCGTTCTGAATTATGAATGCAATTGGCCAGGTTGACCAAGCTTTTTCGCTCTTTGGAACAACGTACATCATAACATGGAAGGATGATGACGGTGAAGTCACAAGCATTCATGGCGATGACGACCTAATCGAAACTGTGAACTATTTCCAAGCCGGAGATGATGCTCCCTTATCTTCTGCAGCGTCCATACTTTCAGGGAGGAGTTTCAGCAATCGAAAAATCACAATTCGTGTCAATGTGAATATGGAGTACGAGGGACCCAGCCTCTCCGATACGTCCTCACTTGCCAGCTTTGACGATTTTACGGGGCGTAATGGGAGTCAGCACTCATTTTCAATTGAAGCTCTAGGCGAGCCAGAAGATGATTCTGTAACTGTCAGTTCCAAGGATTTCGGGTCCAACTTGCGGGGTCATATCAGCAATCCATTTGATATGGATGATCCATCTGGACCGTTCGCTTCTCCTATGTCGTCACTTCAAGGCCACAAGGATTATGACCGGGAGCTATCACGGGACTCTCAAGAGGCCTCCAGTTTTACCTTGTCCGGTGGGGGTCTCACTTTCGACGCCGCTAATCGGTACCCAGAAAATCCTTCCGCGATTCTCGAACAGTTAAAGCTTCAAGACACTCTGAGCGATGCTTCGAGTGTTCACCGCAATATAGGAGAGAATGCCCGCGGCCAGGCATGGTTGAAGGAACAAGGGGAGCGTGCCATCGTCTACAAGTTGGGCAGATTACCTCAACCTTCAGAATCCGACGGAACATCCCCCTCCCTCAACGATGGTTTGGACGGCGATCTTGCCCTCGAACGTAATAACCGAGGGTCGTACTACTACACTTATACGGCTAGCTCACAGAGCCACGACGAGGGACCTGAACCTGGACAGAGTGAAAATGGGGTTCTACATGAATCAGTACAGCCAAGGCCGTCATCTATGCACTTGCATTGGGTGGCTGCTCAGCAGGCTAGTGTTAGACGTGACCTCAAACCATCGCTTTCAGCTCTGTCTTTGAACATATATCATTCCTTTCTACCTCTCTCAGAGCCATCAGAGCATATTCTCACCGATTGTTCCAACTGTGGTATCATGCTCAATACCATTCGTTATGTGTGTTCGACCTGTGGAGAAAAAGAACCGAAGTCGAAAATTACAGCAAGCAAAGGCAAGGCAAGGGATATAACAGGCTCTCAAACCAGTTATGCTCACCGTAATGAACGCGATCTCTCCCCAATTATGAATGGCAGTTACGAAAATGTATACCCCCCACCCCCTCCGTCAACTAATGCTGTTTCGAGTTCCTCTCCGACTGTTGTTGGGAGCTTTGAATCCTTATCTCCTCCCCAGCAACAATCTCAGTGTCTCCAACGTACCCGATATCCCCCACCTCCACCGCATCCTCAACGATCACATTATCTTCCTTCCCAACTTCTCACCCCATCTCCGTTTGGTTTTGGTAGGCCCTCCGATTTGATACACCCCCACATAGAGACACATGTCACTGTCACTCTCGGCTATGAATTATGCCCTCAGTGCATTGATACCGCTGGTCGTGATCATGCTATTTTTGCAGCTGTTCCTGGTCCTGTTGTATCGTCATCATCCGGAGATCCCCAGCAGGCTCTCAGTTGGCGCAAGGCTGCTCCAAAGAAAGGTCACCTTCGGCACGCATATCACGAGAAACTGTGGGGCCAACGTGGCTGGGAGAATGTCGGTAAGTATGGTTCTTTTTCTCGCAAGCGATTGACGTCAATTTATCCGTGCCGCAGTTCAGGAAGAAAGTTCTGTATCAACATGTTCAACATGTTCCGCTGTCACATCTTCTCAAAGGTATAAATGCGCTGTGTGTCCCAAAATCAGCTTGTGCCGAGCGTGTTATAGGTGCACTATTTTTCGTTTGTCTCATATCTCATTCTGATCCTATCTTACAGTCAAGTCCACGATATTCATCCTTCCCATCCTTTTATTCTTGTTCCAGATAAACCAAAAAGGTTGATCAGTGAGCCTGATTTCATGGCAAATCAACAATTTGATGCTGGAGATGAGCAATGTGCGATTCCTCTAATAAAGATACATTCTGACTAGTAACTCTTTTTTCAGCTATGAAGCATCCCGATGTACAATGCTTCCAGTATGTCCTCAATTGTTGTTCCATTTTTTTCCCTTATCCATTCTGCAGCTGCATGTGCGATATCTTTGGCGCGCGCTTTCATTGCGCAATCTGCACAGATATTGATCTATGTTCCAACTGCGAATCGGCTGGTCTTCCGGGAAATTTACATTCATCAGAAGGTGGGCATGATTCATCACATATATTGATCAAGGTCAGCTGGTTTCAACTGTCACTCCGCCATCCGACTGATTGTTTTCTGTACAAGATCCCTTTCCCCTTAGGCACGACCCAAGTATGCATGTGACTAGAAGCAGCTCAAACAACATCTTGATTATCATTTAGGTTCAGAACGCCAGTCAACGCGCTATTCTCTTGTGGAAAGGACGGGACGCTGCAAATGTTGGTTACCCTGTTGTGGACGCTTCGCAGGATGTGGTAAGATCAGTCGTCGGGGCAGGGTCTACTCCTTTGCTACTTGATTCGCCCGATAATCATCATGTTGCATGCAGTAATTGTCGTTTGGTGTGTGTACCCCCTCTGCTGGCTGTCCTTTTGCCGACATAGTTACCAGCCCATCGTCGGTGTTCGTTACCAATGTGCTCACTGTCCTTCGCTACCCATCCCCTTCAGTCTTGTGAGTACCCCAATTATTCTCTTAGGCCACACTTATACCCTTTCTTTTCTGCGTATTAGTGCACCAACTGCGAACCTAGCTCCTATATTTTCCACGATCCAATGCATATCTTCTTCAAGCTTCCTCGACCCGTACAGTATCCGATTGAATCCCACTTTCCATTATTGACTGTGCTGTGAGATCCTACTGTGGTTTCCTGCCTTGTTGAGATGCTGACTTTGTATAGTTACCGAGTTCCTGCAGGCCCACCCTCTCATCTGATTAACCCAAACAATCCTCGAGGTGCGCAGTCACAAAGCACAAAGCACGTGGTATTTTTTCTGAAAAGGAAATTCTTTAGCCTATTTGAAGCAATTGAAGCATGATAGTGCCATCTGTGATCGGTGCATGGATCGGATACAGGGAGAATGGTTTCATTGTGTGTACTGTCCCCAAGATCTATGCGAGACTTGCGAAGCACTCGATACTCATGACGACACTCACTTTTTTGTTGTCTTCAAGTCGGACATGAATATGTCCGAGTTCAGGTGAATATAGTTGATCTACTTCTTCATATTGTGCTTGGATATCTACCTGATGGCTCGACAGAAATTTCATCCACCTGGACGAAAGTCAACAAACGCCCATTCTCAAATTTCCTGTGTACAATAAGTCCTGAAACCTCATGGTGATCTGCTTTCCAGAACAAGAATCAAATTGTAGCTTTATTGTTCATACAATCAAACATTTGCAACTCTACTGCGATATTGTATACGAGAATCTCTTAACCCTTTTTGAAGCCTAATTTTCATTTGAACTTATCGAGCATGGGTGGCTTGGATAGAACTTACCTAAACGTCTCCTCTCATAGAACAAATCTGTTCTACTTGCTCCTAGATTAACAATCTTAGGACAACCATCTCTATCCTTCTCTAGGCGCGAGCACTCGGCGCAATAGTATGCATCAGAAATGCCTGATCAAGCAGAATCCTAGGTCAGCTGCAGTTCCAATAAAGAGGATGTCCTTGTTGCGCACCAGGAGCACCGCAAATAATGCACCGTCCACCATAGGTACCAAAGTTGCATTCATCACATATCCTCACGAGCGTTTCTGGTCGCACATATGAGTCACAGACTGGGCTGTAAAGGCGAAAGAGATAAGTGTAAATGTAATCAATAGCGAGAGGCCAAATGCTTACCATTTACCGTCGCACTTCTCACATAAACGTCCGATGGCTGGAGTAAATAATTGGCTGGGGTAAATCAAAAACGTGAAGATCAAACAAACGGGAACATACCAATGCCAGGCTGACGTCGACACATGATTAAATCTGTAGAACATGGTCAGTATATGTGTTTAAAACACAGATTAATCGTACCGGGATGGTGTTTTGACATTGGTGGAGTTTACAAAGGTCGAGCGAGAATGGCAAACTCATCCACGCAGAGCTTAGTCAGCTTTCCAAATAGTATTCCGGACCGAATGGGGTATATAGAGTAGCGATGATACATAAACAAATCTGTATTATTTGAAGGCAATCTGTCTAATAGCACAGGTGGGGAAGATATAAAAGCGATAAGGTCCGAAATGGAGACGGTAATATGACAAGGACTTGATGCAAACAGATGATTATGATAGGTGGAAACTCCCAACACCTTCCTCCATCGCAATTTTTAACTTCTCACGCATTACAGCCTTAGAACTGTAATCCGGTAGCTTGAGGTAGTTAACGCAAGTCATAACACTTGGAAGGTAATCATCGGCCTTGAGTGGGGCCTCATGAGGCTTGCGGACAACAGTGAAAGGAGGATTGAGCCCGCGGAAGCCTAAGAGGAAGGTCAGATCCAAAAAAGTGACAGTACATATGATCTCCTACCGCCGATAGGAAGTTTTGGGCTTCCAGTAATAAATTGTAGATAGGCGCGGCGTGTAGATGGACCATAATCCGCCATGATCTCTATGAGTTCCCGGATTGCACGACTCTCAACGTTGAAACCGTGGTCAGCTTTTAGAGCTTCCGACAAAGCTGACAAACAGTTATTAGATCAAGTAAGGATTTGGGATTGAACACTCACTCTCGATGCTCCAGTCTTCCTCGGAATTACCGAAAAGCATGACAAGCTCATCGGCAGTGAAAGTCTTGAGATCGGTGACAGGGAAAACCTTCGAAAAACCTTCCTTGAACGCCTTGACTTGTTCTCGAACTCCCTTGCCAAGGATAGCATTAGTGATTTCTTTTATATAGTCATCAACATTGTTGGCAGTCACAACAATGTTTTTTCCACCCGGCTGGACCAGGAGTGAACAAATTAGTCGGAACTCTGAACTGTACGACGTACACATAATTCAATATCATATCCCGGAAGTGTGAAGTCTAAGGAAAGATCCTCGATGTCTGCCGATTCCATTTTTGCAATCTTACTGGAGAGCTGATTGACGGGTAAGTTATCAGGCAAGTCAGTGACTCTCGATTACTCACTTTATCTTTGTGAGCCCGGTTTTGCTCCGCCGCCATGGTTTTGAGCTTTTCAAGGGAATTGGCAAGTTCGGCATCAACAAGCTACACCGACAATCAATTCAAGGTTACTTGACAGGAATAGCTATTGCTCACGCGAAGAGAAGCAATGGTAAGTGGAACCTCCTCATCAAGAACAAGCTTGAGGAAGATCTTGTTCAAAGATAAATCAATAGTGCGAGAGTCAAGCATGGCCTTGGCAATAAATTGACCAATAATGCGAAGGATATGGGTTCCGTTGCTATAATTGAATAATCAGCGGCGCACACAGATTACTTTAAGAGACGCACTGTCCACCATTGGTAGGTTCATTTGGTTGAATTGGCGCAGGATACAGCCCAAAGGGATGACTGACATAAACTCCGACTCCAACTCCAGAAGCATCAGCATCCCGCCATATTTTCAGGTCTTTCCGAGCAAACTCTTTTGACACTAATGAATAAAACTCAAGTGTTGGGCCAAGTCCAGTCCCCACTTCCTCGAAATACTCGACTTCCAAAATTGATGACGACGATCCGTAAAGCTCAAATACCTTCACAGCAGACTCCAGAATATGCTTACGCGAGATTCGGACTTTCTGGCGTTGCAGGCGCCCAAGAAAACCGATTCCGTCATCACGCCTGGAAGGATCTTGACCGCGATTTTGTTGGGTTTGCCATTTAATAATCAAACGGGCATAACCGAAAGACGTAGACTGGAGGAAACTGTAGCGGGTGGTGAATGGGAAAAGGAAGGGGAAATGCTGTGGAAGATCCAGAGCCCAATCTGGCAGGCACGAACTGTTGGGTGGCGTGTTCAGCGCTTCTTTGGCAAATTCATTGAATCGCTCACCTAGCCACAATCATGGGCTCCTCTAATTGCCTTGTAAGTTTTGCTGTAAGTTTGTTGTTGACAAATGCAGTGTCGGGTAGGAATCGCTTTTCTCCTATGAAAACAAGACGTTCCGTTTCTAGAGTGTTGAGGTGGTACAGGAGGCGAAGCAAACGTAGAATTTTGGTGTAGGGCGCGTCGTCCGGGAAAGACGGCGAGTTGGGAGCAACTGAACGAGTGCGACTGCCATCGTCACTACGCGCATCGGGAGATGGCTGTGGGCCGGGAACCTTCTTATATTTTATGGTGTAAACACCTTGCCAGAGCATGCTCGAGGATAAAGGCGAGGTCTTTTTGCGCATTTCATGTTGATGGATGGCACCATATATCGTGAGATCCAATGGTAATACTTGGTCGTTCATAGAAAACTCTAAGTGCCAGTCTGTCGGCTTTGCCTTCAAAGCTGCAGCATAAGAAGTACGGGCGCTCCGAGAAGAACGCGTCGGCGTTGCTTGACCATCCCTGGCCGCCGTACTAGGAGTCGCTACACGCGTACCATCAGGCGTCTGTGCCTCTATCCTTGATCCATCTTCAGCAACATTGACTGTAATCGTCTTTTCCGCAATTGAATTGTCGGAATCTTCATCGTCAAATACTTCCGCATCTATCTCATCATCATTGGCAAAATCATCCGCAAGCTCAGATCCAACCAGGGTATCACTAAGCGTAGGATCGCTCCGAATTGCCTCAGAAGTCGAGGCAGCTGTTATAGGCTCTCCCATCATAGTGTCTTCACCTTTGGCCTCTGGTAGTTCCGCGTTACCTGCTAATTTGGCCAACCGCTGACTACGCCTGCGACCAACATTTTGCTCACTGGAACCTTTGTTGGCGGTAGATGAAGTAGCAACCTTCGGAATTGGTTCCTCTGAACGAGGTGAACCAAACCCTGAAGCCGCAAGAGCTGCAAGCATGCCCGACAATCGCGAACTTCCACCAATCAACCCAGATACTCTTGGCCTGAGATAATCGTGCAGAGCTTGGAAAGTTGCAATGGCGTGAATGGAGACCACGATATTTTGAAGGTTGCGCGGTGTATCTGAGCCCTCTTTTGCGATTAAGCGAAGACGGAGTTGTCGTGCAAGAAGAGATGGTGAGCTTCGTTTAGAATCTAGATAATCAAAAAATTAATGACAATCAGGTTGAAATCAAAGTGCAACATACCATCACTGCTTTGTGAAACAGTAGTAACATCGAAGGATTCCATTCTCGTGAGACTTTCTTGCAGCTTCTTGACCAGAACAGCGAATGAAGTTTGACCTCCGTTCACATTTCTAGCCTTCCCATTGGTGAAGGCGTCAAGGAAAAGCTCTCTACGGCGTGTTACCGAGACTGTGAAAACATGAACGAACCTGTAAATCGATACCCGTTCCACTTACCAGAATACGCCTCCTCTGTAGCATAGCTCAACAGCGCACCAGCGACTCCTCCCTGCAAGAGCTCAAAACTGGAGATGGATGTACGAGCAGACGAAAATAAACCGGATAACTCCCATAATACCTCACTAAACTCCCGTTCAGTTGCATTCCTTGATAGTAGGCGATCAAGAAGACCACGAAGATGATCAAATGAAGCATCTTCAAAGGCTTCATCCTCTCCCGTCAGATACTTGAATTGGATGACACGGCAACGAAGAGTGATAGCATCTTCAGGATCGAAAGCCATAGAATTGAGTTTTTTGTAACCCGGTATCGGAACAGAAGCAGCGGTGACAGAAGTTGAGACATTCCCAATTCCAGGTTCTAATATTTCAGAAGCATCTTTCTCCCCAGTTTTCTCTTTGTCTTTCTCCTTTTCTTTGGCTTTGGATGAGAGAAGGGCTCTTTCACCGATAGCCTCAATTTCATAAAACACGCCCTCGCGACGGAACGCTGGCCTATACAACTGGGAAACCTTACTCATGAGAAGGTCAACAAGCTGTAAGGCAGATATGACAAGAGATGGATGGTCCTTGGACGAAAGGATAGAGGAGGCAAATGTAGCAATCGGAACAAACTGAAAAAATTACTTTAGGTGGCAAATGACAAGGGTTGCATCCTACACACCATAAAAACTTGCTTGATAGCGTCGGCATCCAGAAAACTGATCGCCTTGAGCAGTCCTGTCAATGTTTTGATCCGAATCGGCGTAACAACACTAGCAGCATATACATCGATGAGGATGGGCATAAGTAATCGAACAAAACGCTCGACAACGACAGGCTTGGAACGAAGTAATTCAGTCCTCTCTAGTGGAGTCTCCTTCACGGATGTTGATGTCACCGCCGATGATGATGGCATTTCCTCATGCTCCGGAGATGGCGTTGGTATATCTCCTTCAACAGCAGCAGCAGGCGTTGCAACATCTACAAAAGCAGATGGTGCATGTACCGAAGTGCTTGGCAAAGTCTGTCGAGCAGCAGTTCTATCAGCCTTTGCCTTTGCCTTAACCAGACGCGCCAAAGATTTCTCAGTATAAGCCTTGTGATCAAATACACCATCTTATCCCAAGAGTCAGCACTGACTTGATGAACACGTTAAAACGACCGCATACCTTTAGGAAGCGGAGGTAGCAATTCTGAAATCAGACTGAGAGTTTCTTCGACTTGATCTTTAGGTCTGAGGGCAAGATTCTCCATGACAGCCATATCCGCCAAACCTCCCCCCAAGCCCTGTCCGCCAATCGCATCCCCTTGTTCTCCTTCATTATTACTATTAGCCGATGGTAGAACGCCGGTCAAAATCTGATAAAGTGTATCGACTATATCAGCTTCTAGCAAGGAAATTGTGATTTTCGGGCTGGCGCGAGCGCAGGTGGCAAGAGCACGAAGTAAAAGCGTAAAAGTATTCGACGCAATCAACGGGGAACCACCAGCAGGCAACAGAAGTTGGTTGACAGCCTTGATCAAATCTCTGTCGACCAATGACTGCAAGTTCTCGATAGAAGAACGGTGATAAGAATCAATGACCCGAATGACACAGAGGCAAGCAAATTCGACCAATCTCTGATCAGAGTACGATAAGCAGCCGCGAATGATTGGCCAAACGCCCTTGACCATGTGGAAGTGTTCTGAGGATACATTCCGACAGCAGTTTGCTGCAGCCTGCAGGGCCGTCCTCTGCACAGCAATGGAGAAGAAATCCAAATAATTTAGCAAGGCAGCCAGGCCACCTTCCCGAATAATTGCAGAAGGAAATTCTTCAGATATTTTTTCCATGGTCTAGGAAGCATCCTTAGTAGAACGAGAGCAAGAAAGGAACAAGAACATACACTGAGAGTCTGCTCCGCAAGGTCAATGTACGATATCTCTATAAGTTTGCTGCACAATACGGGTATGGCACCATGGTACACAACAGTGTGAGCAACACCAGGGAGTGCTTCCATGAGATTGGCAAGACAACGGCAAGCAAGTACCTGAGCCTCGAGATTTTCATCCCCTCGAAAAGGACCTCCGCGACTCGCAGCTAGAACAGCAGCAAGTTGAGCGTCTTCATCTGCGTCTTCATCGCCTTCATCGTCATCATCATCGCCATCATCTTCATTGGCAACTTTCCCTCCTAGTATCCGGACTAATTCACGAACATACTGCTCAACCGGAAATGATCCAGCCAAGGTATCTTCGGTACTAATGCTGAGCAACTCACTCAACTCTTGCAAAGTAAGCAAACGGGTAGTCGGATCCGCCGTTGCCTTGATGTTTCCAAGCATACTCTTCAGCCGTGTCGTTAATGATGCCATGTATGACCCAAATTGCCGAACGTCGCCACCACCCAAGAAGGCCATAGCAATATCAAAATCGTTGAGAGATCCTCCTGGAATAGTAGGGTTTGTATTCCCATCACCTGAGCTATCACCGATATCATCAACATCATCCTCGTCGTCGTCGAAATGGCCATCATCAACGCTGCCTTGATCATCGTGCGGGAGGTCACATTCTCCCTTTTGATTACCTTCCCCTGTATGTTCCTCCTTATGCAGTTCGACATCGGCGGATTCGCTTTTAGTAATCCCAGCATCAACCATCTCAACATCTTCGTCTTGTAGGCGTGAAGAGCTAGCCAGTTTTGACTTGCTGACAACCTTGCCTTTGGTGGTTTTCGTACTGCAAATGTACATGTCAACCTGAGAATCTATTTCCATTAACAAATTACACCTCACCTTGCTTTGCGAGGCATATCGTGAGTCTGTGATGAAATTGTAGAGGATCTAAGTGAATATGAAGTTCTCGGACGTTTCGTTGAGGAGCCTGCACCGTCGTTCTCTGGTGTAGTTTCTAAGATTGCACGTTTCTTTCCTTTCTGGTCTTTTGCTGGTTCGCTAATGGCAAGAGAAGTGTTTATAGTGGCAGTACGACGTGAACTGGGAGAAAGAAGACGCTCCATCAGCCATTATATCCAATTTAGCACATTACAAACCATACACACACCGTTTGTTATTGCGCGGAAAAGTCTCGTCAACGATTTCCTTGTCTTTGCCCTTAGCAGAATTTGTGTCTTTAGATCGTCTATTCTTTATTGCTGGTGCAGCGAAGCGGATGTTTCGAGAATACGAAGTTTCCCCTGAAACAAGCTCCTCGGTACTTGCGATATCGGAATCCTTTCCTTTGCCCTTCGTTTGAGATTTCTGCTTTGACGCCTTAACTCGTGCACTTGTTCGTAAAGATTTGGATTCCGAAGGTTCCGGATGGGTCGCTAGGTGTGAAAGAGCGGTTGATGCACTAGAGCTGCTTTCGGCTTCCGGATGATGGTTTGGTTGTATATCCATTTATTGCATGCACCCAGCCATCGATCCTGGTGTCTGGGCAATGAGGTAGAAAGTCCGGAGCAGTAGATGAAGGTTGTGCAGAAACAGTGACGAGTCGACTCTTCAGGGAAATCGCCCGGATTACATAAGCAGCATGGCTCAACAATGGCTCAATGGCTCCATGTTGGGCCCAGCCAGCACACAAAGACTCAACGGCGCACATTAGGAGGTCCTTAGTCGACTTCTGGATCATACATAGAAACAATGGAATTTTGTACCAATGGGTTTCTATGCCGACTTTGCTTCTGTCAGAATCTCTTCCACGCTCTTAATAAGGATGTCTGCTATCATCTCGATCTCCTCCCTCCGGACATTATACGCAGGTGAAAGGATGATATGATCCCCTTTGGTGCCTTCTTTATTTGCACCTCCGACAAAGGCCATGATCACAACACCATTCTTTAACATCCTAGCCTGAACCAGCATCGCGATTGAATCTCCTTTGAAGTCCATGGCTCCAGCTTCAAGGTTCTCCCAGCTGAATTCGACACCCCAGAACAAACCACCACCGCGAATATCATGGATATAAGGTGCTGATTTTGCGTTGGGTCCACTCAAACGCTGTCTAAGTAGTTGTTCTGTGCGAGACATAAAGTAAAAACTAAGTCCAATGTACTAGGATAAAAAAACATACCCAAGTATTGACCTTGCTCTTGAACATTCTGAAGCAATTTCTCTTCTTCTATAGCTTTCTGCACAGCGAGAGCGGCAGAACAGGCCAGCGGGTGAGCCTATATCAATCGATTAATTCCAACTTGAAAACTCGAGCCAACTCCCCTACGACGACAAAGACGAACCTGATAAGTATGACCATGCTTCCAAATGCCTGAATTGCCACGAATGCCCTGGGCAACCTGTTTGGACATCAAGACTGCACCGATAGATGCATACCTGAGCTCAAATTCACATCATCAGCAGTCCAAGACAGTGATCAGACCATTAACCACGACTGACCCACCGCCCAAACCCTTGGCCACCGCTTGGATGTCAGGCTGTACATCCCATCTTCAAAACCAGCCCTGTATGTCAATCAGAGATAAAAACACGCACAGCAACATTGTCGCCAAACGATTGCCATGCATGAAGTGTTCCCATACCTGTCGACTTCATCAGACTTGATTGCTCGCCACTCTGTGCTAATACTTACGGCCCATTCCACTCATGACCTATCAATCAACATATTTCACGAGCTTTCCTTGAAACAGATAGTAGAAACTGACCTCATCAAGGATCAAAAGCGCACCATACTTGTCACAGACCGATTTCATAGCCTTGAAATATCCTTTAGGTGCGGGAACACACCCGGTAGTAGCGCCCACTACGGTCTCCGCAACAACTATAGCCTCTCTCAGAATGAAAGAAACCCCACAAAACTACAAAATTCGCTTACATCCAATGACAGTGTCTGGTCCAAGCTCCAAAAATTTATCTTCCAGCTCTTTTCTCAGCCTCTCAACATATTGCTCCTCTGATTCCTCGAGTTTCTTAAACCTTGCGGCATAGGCTGGCGAGACATGATGGAAATGCTGATCATCCAGAATCGCCGCATAGGGCTTACGCCTTGCAGGATACCACCCTAACGATAGAGTACCCAAAGTATTCCCATGGAAGGATAGTTCACGAGCAATGAAGTTAACGCGCTGCTGTTGTCCCGTCTCCAGGACAAACTGATCAATTGTCAACAAAACTTTGAAAAAAGGTACACAAGATCACGCACTTGTCGAGCGAGTTTCATGGCACCATCCATTGCTTCGCTACCTCCACTAGCAAACCCAACGATCTCAAAAGCCCCGTCACTACTTTCCACCAAGTATTTCGCAAGAGCCTCCGCAGGCTCATTCGACAACTGCATATTATACACATCTAATCAACACCGCATCAGCACTTACCGCCGAATTCAAAAAAAACTAAAACATCAAAACACCCACAAGGAATTTTGTCAATCTGATCCTTCAGCGCCTGAATAACTTTTGGATGACTATTCCCCAAGCAAGAAACAGCAGCACCCCCGACAGCATCGTACACCGTCCTACCATCTTCTAACGTAATATAACTTCTCTCAGCAGACACGCCTACTGGAGGTCTCCACGGAGTCCTGTGCAAGATCGATGTTGCTTGTTTGAAATCTGGGCTGTTCTTCGCTGTGTTAATGGTAGTGGATTTATTGAGCGGAGTAGGCATAGTTGATCCATCCATTGCAGTAGATACAGAATATCGCAAGATCCTATGGGCGTGTTGTCCCCACAATAGATCCCTCCATTTTCATCATGTCCATTCGTAAATATGGAATGGGCCATGACAAAGAAAAATCAGCAATCTTTCACACACGCGCATACACACACACGGCGGAGAAGACCAATCCAACGTTTGCCATGACACGGCTCTCCGTACACCGGTAAAGCAACTTCTTTGTCCTATTCTCGTGCAACTATTCACACCATCCTCAGGTCGTTCCCAACCGAAGCTTCTGACAGATGTATTCCAGAAACTCGAGGTTTGGGAAAACAAAGAAACCTATCTCCGTGTACCTGCCAAATATAGATCCATATTATTTGAACTTTCTATGAAGAACTTCCTATTCGCGGACTACACGCAGATTTGGTCCAGATCTCCCTCTCTTGGAACAACAGAGAGTCGAACCCACGATTAACTCCACACCATGAGAAACAATAAATCCAGATCGTGTTATACATACATACATACACGTGCTACATTGAATTTCAATCATACAACCAGCCATCACCAAATGAAAAAAGTACAACTTCGCTTATTTCGCTTTTCAAGGAGAAAATTTGTCGCATTGTCTGTCACCCACTTCCGGCACCATTACCACCAACTACAGTAGGGGACGTAACACCACTTCCCGTTCCCCAACTCTGCCTCTTCAACGTGCTCTCCCTCAGTGAATTCGTATCGTGTGAGTACGTTCTTGACCTTGTGCGGCTAGACTTGCGACTAACGGAGAAAGCCTATCAACGGCATCCAGACCCAAAAAATGACACGAGTACTCACATGAGCGTTGGAGAGCTGGCCAATCTCGTGAAATTGCTGGGAAAAAGAGGACTACCAGAAGATCTACAGTCGCCCAGCAGAGCATCTCCGGCCGATTGTGATTCACTCACAATACTGCTCGAATCACCGGCATCGCTCACTGCCTGTGTATGAGCAGCCTTCAGAGTACCCAGCAACGCAGCCATGTTGCTCGTGGAGTCAACTCTTTTGAAAGGGCCAATAGAAGAGAACGAGTTACTTCTACTATGTGGTCTTGAACCGACATATGATAATGAAGCGCCATTGCCTCCTCCTGTATTTAGAGTGGCTATAGAGCGAGGAATGGAGGTAGAGGGTAATATAGGTGAAAGAACCGGTGGACTGCCATAATGCATTATGGGCAAAGGGATGGTAGAGATCTTGAGTCCGTGGATCTTTGAGGAAGAATGTGTGTTAGCTGTCACGGAAGCACTCGCTGTGCCTTCGGGTTGCTCCTCCTGCTCCTCCTCTTCAGCCCCTTCTGCAATATCTCCGAGACCATCCGAAGGACCGTTTGACAATGACAATAGTGATGTGGCAGAGAAGGGCGGGGCTAGGAGAGGCTCAATAGTTACCTGATTTTCCTGCACAGCCTCGAAGGAGAGAAAAGGACTGAAAGGACTAATAGAAATACCCTCTGAATCCATGCTAAAACGAGATTCTCGCTTGTCGAAAACAGGGGAGTCCATGACGGCGTCCCAGTCGGCCCAGTGACCCCGAGCAGCCCTTCCCTCATCGTCCGAGATGTCTTCTGTCCTGATACTATCCTTGTCGGAAGCTGAGGCATGATCGTTATCACGATGAGAAGAAGAAGAAAAGTCCCAATCGATATCCAACTCGGGAGGAATGCCCAAGGAGCCTTTGACACGCTCCCAGATCAGTTCAGAGTGGGAAATGATGCACTTTCTAATAGCATAGGCCCAGATTGTATCGGGGACGACATCACGATCGATTTTCGTGAGATGGAAGAGAAGGTGGCGATAAGTCCAGTCTGTGGGGTCCTGGGGGAGATCGGAAGGTCGGCCCAAGGGGCTGGCAGGATTTGGATCCCTGTTCTGGGCAAAAGTCTGAGCAAGGAGGGTGAAGAGCTTTGCGTCTGGAGGAGAGGAGATAAGAGAGGAGACCTCGGATGCACGGTCAACAAAGGGGAGAAGTATATTGTCTGGAAGAGGTGTGAAGTGGGTGAGCACGGGAGAATCCGGGCCGGAGCAGGAGGTGGACTGGCGAGCAAGATCAACGAGCTGGTCAGGCGTCAGACGGGGCTTTGTCTGGAGCAGGCCAGGAGTGGTCTGTCTGAGGCGAGACGAGGACGAGGGGCTCTGTGCGCGATCCCTGGGCCCAGTCGAGAAGGAAGAGAGACCAAAGCTGAGGCGCTGAGGCGACACAGGCTCTGGCGGGTGACGAGAGAATCTGCGCTGACTGGGGACTGGCGAGTGTGCACGGACGATGGTCAGCGTGCTGGAAGAGATACGAGTGGAATTTAAATTGAGCTCAGCATGGAGATTGAACGGGTCAGTGGCTGAGGCAGATCCCCGGCGCGTACTCACTCGACGTTGCGGAGAAAGTGTCATACGTTGTTTATTTATTGTCCATCATATATCTATCATCAATGAAAAAATCTTCCATGTCGCCTTCTGCATCCGCATCCGTCCGCATCTTCAGCAGATAATCCGGGTCTGCTACCTCTGCCAGATAGTCTTGCCGCTCCGTCTCTTCCTCTTCGCCCATCGGCGCATGCACAAGTCGTATCACCTCCCACTTGTCGTCATATTGATCGTGTGGCTGAAACAGGTACGCGGTCAGAATCATCTACACTTGTCTCTCTGTCAGATACCTACATTCACTCGCTTCTTCTTCAGCAGCATTTTTCTCTCAATATTCTTGTAATAGGCTCCCTTCTCTCTCCTTGTTCTCTTCCCTTCCGCCTCGCTCATCACATCCTCAAACTTTATTGGTCCATCCCCGTCCCACAAAACCAACAAGAACTCGTTTTCCAAATTCTGTTCCACCTTGATAGTCTCGTAATCCCGGACAAACTGGAACAACGTAGGTTCCTGTCCCTCCGGCACCTCGTACGGTGCGACAGACCCTCTTGCCTCTTTTAATCTCATAGCAGACTCATCATCTTGCGTCAGGTAATACGCCAAGAACGAATCATGTTCTGTCTTCATAGGTCGCAAAATCGCGCAATCTAGACGTTCGTCTTCCACCTGCCACACTTGTTCAGCAGCTCAAACAGTCAGTGAATGAACATACATCTACCGACCGGTCCCCAGGTCTCTCCGAGAACCGGAACAAGTCATAACGATTTGGCCATACCTGAGCATCTGGTAGAATAGGATAAGACTCAAGCGCCGCAACTTCAGGTTTATTCGGATGTTTTAACGCTGACAGGTCAAATTCGTCGTTCGATGCTACAAACGAAGACTCAATGTCTTTGAGTTGTGCACTCCTTGAGATATCGATAGGCGCAATTTGAACCGTTTTTCTGGTGAGGTGTCATTAGAGCTCTTCTACTACTTGAGCAAGAGCACATACGTTTCTTGTGATGAAGTCCGTAGAACGCCTTCTCGACTAATATACTCTGTCTTCCTCAGCCATGGCACATGTGTCATCGATGCACTAGACCCGCTCAGATTTCCTGCATTTGTCGCGATACCAGCTGAACTCGATATGTCCGACAAAAGGAACGCATCTTTCGGGTCCAATTTTGGTAACTTTGACGGATCAGGATTCAATGCTAAAGCCCCCCCCCCAAAGCATGAAGGTCAGCTCCATGAATCAAGTAAATTTACGCTTACCTGAATCATCAACACCCTCCTCCCACAAACACTCAAACTTTCCCAAATCCAGAGGCATACCCAATTCAGCATCCACAATCATTGGTAAAGGTGTCTCATTTGCCAATTCATTCAAAAATTCTGGCCGCGTGTATCGTTTAGGATCCGTCGGGATATCCAGAAACTTCGGTGGACATGGTGGTGCGGGAAGTGGGTTGGAGTACCGGACGCGTACCAGAAGGTCAAGTTTTGAGGAACTATGGATGGTAGAGAAAGAGGGGTCAATGAATCACGGATTAGTTTATTGAGACACGTTATTATATATACCTCTTCTTGAAGCTCATTTTTTTCGGAATCAGTTGAGAGGCAGCTCGTTGGGCTCTCAGTCGAAGTTGATAACAAGCAAAGGTAAACAGAGGTGATTCAAAAATAGAACCGTTTCAATCAATTGATGATCTTTTTTCGACCAACAATGAACTCAGAGGTCAACTAGTATGTCGCTCAACATACCACAATCTGGAAGTAGCGACTCAATTTTGTGACGAAATGAAGCCTAAAGAGACAGGGAGCTATTTGCCTCACATCACAGTCGAATTTCTACGACCTCCACAAAACCTTGTGTGATGTGCAAGCATTTCATCAATCATGACGAGTCGCCCTTTTGGATTGCACCTACATTTCAGCAGAAAAAAAACTTGTGCTCATGAACTCGAACTACTGTGCGGTCTAGGTTTTCCCATGGTTTTGTGCAGAGGGAGGTAAGTACCATACAGAGAGCCCTGCACTCTCACATTCACTTTCCTTCAACAGGTCTATCTCGCCTCATCGTACCACCAATCGATCGGACTAGCTTTATATCTTGCTATGTGTCACATAAACTGCCAGCATGCCCCCCTAGCCCCCCATATGCTGTTGCATCACCAGCCATATTCAATCAGTTTTGGTCGTCGTGAGATCAAAACTAGAGTTCACATCATGAAGAGCTGCAGCTGTTTCATGTATGAATTTCAAGATGGAATGATAAGTTCTTTCTCTTTTTTGTCTGACAATCCTTTAACATTTGTTTGGACTACATAAGTAGTAACCCATTTGACAATTCCTTCCTCCTTTTCATTTTCTTCTCTTCTTCTACCCCCTTTTCTCCTTTCTTCAAATGTTTTGGATTAGTTGTGAGTAATCTGGCTTTCAACTGTGTTTGTGATAAGACTATGTAGTGTATTTCTGTATGCTACCACGGATCGCGATCACCGCGTTACAAATAAATTACAAAAACCTGATCAGCGGACCCAGCCGATCAATAACTATACAGTATTCCGGATAGTACCTGTAATTCACCCACGGTACCAATATCACTATCGTCAACTCTAAGAAACCGTAGTGTTTTTCTCACCTCTGCTATAAGATGGTTTGGTTCCTTCATCCAAGTTGCAGATTTGTTCATTGGCTAATTAGAAGCCCATATATCATAGACAAAACGCACTAGGAAAGTCGGCATCACCGGAAAGTACGGCACTGTAGGTCTTGAATCGTAAACCTTGAAACATCGCATTGAAACTCTTCTTTTCCCCGTGGTTATATTAGCGTTATGGTGCTTCACTCAGGAAGCAGGTGAAAAAGATGGAAATCTCGCAGCATGCCAAGTATACATGCACGTTCTGCGGAAAGGTGTGGTTACTCCTGATTCAGCCTTGTAAAGTTCATTGATTCCTTTACCAATCACTGTTTGTGGAACCTCGTATAGGATTCAATGAAGAGGACAGCAGTTGGCATCTGGCACTGTAAGCATTGTAGGAAGACCGTAGCTGGTGGAGCATGGACAGTGGCGACCCCCGCTGGTTCTACTACGCGCAGGTATGTACCTCGTTCAAGACCAAATGGCTGTTCTGATGTTAGTGTATAGTACTACTCGTCGGCTGCGCGAGGTGAACGAGGCTTAACTCTCCTTATCTCAGCTCTCTTCTCGTGTCGTCCTTGTATATGTTCGTATGGCCTATGACTCCAAAATGCATTAAGCTGCGGCTGCAATATGTGGGTTCTTAAAGCTGACTTGAGCAGTCTATGCGTTGTGGAAGTAATCAAGAGTAATATTCATCAGTCTCAGGCTAGACTTCAAGGGGGAAAGGTCATTATATAGGTGTCATAAAGATGTCAATTGATCAGTAGACTTGTGATGGAGGTGCAAAAACTGGACCCAGTGATAGAAACTCTAGAAGCTATCAGAAATCTTGCGCCTGTCCTCCATAACGTCTAGGGAGTTGATCATCGTTGATGTATGGACCCAAGGCCTTATGAATAGCACGGCGGCCAGTGCCAACAACCGACATTTTGGCCAAAGTAGCATCAGGAATGATTGACTTGAAGGCCCAAAACATCCAATTGAATAGGGATGGGACGTTAATAAAGAACTTCTTATACTGGGCATCTCAGTCAAAAAAATCAATGAGGCAACTATCTAGAGGGACCTACGAGGAGTTCTGGATAATGAGATGAGAAGATGTTCGTGGCTTCCGATGCTGCAAGTTTTGAATTGGCATCACGAGAGATAAAGCTCACTCCTTCGTAATCTATAGGATCCTTCCGTGTCAGCATCTCCGATATAGGAACTCTGCGCCAGCCTACCGTGAATTTGGAGGGTCTGGTCGATGGTTTCGAAATCTAATTGCTGCATTAAGCGTTCATGAAGAGCGACTCGCCAGCTGGCCAATAGTGATTTAGAATGAACATACTCCTTTTCATCAAGTTACTCACCGAAGGAACAACTGGACATCAGAGAAGATGGCTTTAAGGTCCTGATTACCGCCGTATATGTTATACATGACTGGCCGCCCTTCCTTGTCTTTACCATAGATATGACCCATGGAGTCGAATAATTTTTCAGGATAGGTCTGTGTCAGAGCACCGTCAACATCAAACGACTTCCTCCAACGCAATGTAGTCTGGAACATGTCTCTGGCATCGCGAACACTATGATTCCTAGAACCTGTTATTTCAACACTAAAGCTAACAAAGTTCAGCTAGGTGATGATTACGTTACCTCGCACGAAGGAATTTCATCAGCACTACACTGACTTTGGCATCTCGAGGGTTGTTCGGATCTATTTTCACGCCCCACATGCTAAAAGGTGTCTCTTTGGCCTTAGGATCATCCGGGAAGGCTTGTGCAAGTATCTCAGGAAGTGCATCCTGTATAACTGTCAGCGGACTAGTGTAGAGCTGAGAATGGGTTTGAGTTACTCTAAACTCCTTGAGTACGATCCATTCTTGAGTCGTGAACCTTTCTGTCAGCGGATTTTGTGGTTCAGGTGATGCTTGAGTCTCCTCAGGAATTGTAGTAGTTGGAGCAGTGGGTTCGGCGGAAGCTGCAGCGAGCTGGGATGCTTCTGTCGTGGCAGTTGAGACAGGGGCCTCTTCAATCGAGTTCGGCGGCCGAGTAGTCTCAATAGGCGTAGGTCTCGTAGCGGATGTTTCAATGGAAATAGGTGCTATAGTAGAGACCTCTTCCGGGTTCATTGTGATTGACAGTAATCCTTGTTAGACGTGGAGCTTCGGTTTCATGTCACTGTTACTATCAGATAAGATGACTCACAGAGAACATTCTACCCGTCGCTATGTGAACACTATTGTAACGGTATGCACACAGCAATCATCGGTAAAACTTCGAACCATTCGGAATACAAAAACCAAGAATCCCTTGTCACAGAAGTGGCGATGAATGACATCGGGATCTAAGATTGATGGTAGAAAAAGATGTGACGTGACAGCGCCATTTGTTCTCCTCACCCATTTACTGTCTCTGCAATTCCCTGACAGGCATACCAAAGTTTTTCCCACTGCATATGCTTTAATTTATTACATCACTCTACAGGTCCTTATCCCTCCACCCCGATATGTACCACCCTTCTAATGGCTTCGTCCCACAATTCATCTCTGAACGTCGTGAAGAGCAACGATGGGATGGGACAGCACGATCACTCAGCATGGATACTCTGCCCATGCCTAATGGCTGTAGCGAGAAGCAGTCGATTGTGTACCGCCTAGTTGACAATGTGCGAGCTGTGCTCATAAACGTGCGTCGACTAGCAGGACAGTTTTGGCAGGCGCAATCAAATAATTCCGCTATCGATGGCTCTAAGCTATCGACAGTGCGAGAATCTGGGTTCTCGACGCCTGTGTTCGTTCTACTCTGTATCCTCTGGTACACCACCTCTGCTCTCTCGTCTAACACTGGCAAAGTGATATTAAGCCAGTTCCGCTATCCAATCACCCTGACTTTTATCCAATTCGGCTTTGTGGCAGGATACTGTCTACTTTTCATGACACCCCTTATCCGATTCTCGAAACTACGAAAGCCTACCAAAACCATCGTCCGGAATACCTTCCCTATGGGCCTATTTCAGGTAGGAGGACACATGTTTTCCAGCATGGCCATCTCTCGGATCCATGTTAGCACCGTACATACCATCAAGGTCAGTTTTAATGTGTCATTTTCCAAATGTAATTGAATTTCTATGACAGGCACTCTCACCCCTATTCACTGTTGCCGCCTACGCTCTCTTGTTTGGCGTCAGCTACTCGTCGAAGATCTATCTATCACTGCTTCCGTTGATCATTGGTGTCATGTTAGCCTGTTCGTTCGACGTCGCGTCAGATGTGATTGGCTTACTTGCGCTTTTGGATCGGCGCTTGTGTTCGTCAGTTCGAACATTTTCTTCAAGAAGATTGTGCCGTCTAACTCAAGCGGGCACCTGGCGAGCTCCTCCTATAAGCTGGACAAACTTAACCTTCTCCTCTATTCTTCGGGCATGGCCTTTTTGCTCATGGTCCCTTTGTGGCTTTACTACGACCTTCCCCTTCTTCTAGTCGCCTATACGAACCCAGACCATATATTTCATCCTATGCAAGGACATACAGCCCCACATTCTGTGACATATTACTTTTTCTTGAATGGGGCAGTTCATTTTGCTCAGAACATTATTGCCTTCGTCATTCTTTCATCAACATCACCCGTCACTTACTCTATCGCATCCCTTGTCAAGCGGGTGGCCGTCATTTGCATTGCCATTGTATGGTTTAATCAAACCGTTCACCCTCTTCAGGCAATTGGCATTGCGTTGACGTTTACGGGCCTTTACATGTACAACAATGCCAAAGCCGATGTAGAAAAGGGGGAGAAGAAGATGTCAAGAGTACAAGCGGCTCGAGACATGATGTTACCAACGACTAAGTCGGAATCACAAGAACTTTCAGGCACAGATACCCCTCCCAACGAATTCGCTTTGTCCGACGTACGATTGGATTCAGTGCCAAATGAGTTGACGGGTAGATCCAGGAGAATGTCAGCTCTCTCTTCAGGAGCAGCCTTACACCATACTGGAAAACAACATTACAGACCAACCCCAGTTTCTCCAAATTTCAATCCGAGTAGTCATGCGGCGCCAGAACGGCACCCGTTCAGGCCGCTCAAGAAAGAATCTATATCGCTTCGCATTGTCCCCGTCGATTCGTATCCATCGCCTCCTCCTTCTTTAGATTCACCTATATCGCATTCTATACCATTTTCCGACAATTTTCTGCGTACACATGAACTGGGACAACGTGTGGGACCTGTGACGGCATGATAGTGATGAAAAACCCGCACTTGCGGCGGAGAAGAATCTTACATGTTATTTTCCTTTTTTTAATATGAGACCCTGATCATTTATACCGTAGAATAACGAATTAGTACATCTATGATGTACTTGTGCGTAATGTCGGACTGTTTTTCTGCTATTTTATTAAGACGTTGGTTTAGCACTTTTGTGTTTCAATTATGGACAAATACATTTAGACAGCACTTTCTATCTCTACCCCAATTCAAAAATCACTCGTTGCATTTTTCGAGAACTTACGGGCTCTAGAGCAATGCTAAAAGCCGGATCATTAGATAACATCTCAATTATCCTTCAGGCTGACTGATAATATATGGGGTGTCAGAGATACTCACGGCCCATCCTAAACTATGGCTAGAGGTGCAGAATCAGTCTACCTGTTATCTGGAGCAACCTAGCTTGTTCTATAATGTCACGTATATGTCACATCACATTTTTTCGCACGCTGTGTCGAGACCGCTCGCGAGCGGGCATATCGACACCCTCAAGAACCCTCAAGCAATCGCAAGGACAAAATGGTCAGTATAACTATATGCCGTGTTATTCCAGAGTTCCCATATGCTTCTATGAGCCAGACCTATCGCTGGTTTTGCTGGATGCATACTGAAACTTGTGGATGATACATATAATACAGCCCTCGGTTCAAGATAACTAATTCTTTCGTGTCTTGTTAGGCTCGGGGACCCAAAAAGCACTTGAAACGCCTGGCAGCACCCTCATCATGGATGTTGGATAAGTTGAGCGGAACCTACGTATGTGCCATGTTTTTATTAAAATTCCAAATCCAGTATTTACAGTTTGTCATTTTTCTTGATATAGGCTCCTCGTCCTTCTCCTGGTCCCCACAAACTCCGCGAATGTCTTCCCCTCACAGTCTTCCTTCGTAACAGGCTAAAATATGCTTTGACGGGTCGTGAAGTCGTCGCAATTGTAAAGCAGCGTTTGATCAAAATCGATGGTAAAGTCCGCACCGATCCTACCTACCCGGCTGGTTTCATGGGTTAGCATTTCTTGGAAATACAATGAGCTGTTCCTGTGCAAGTCTGATTCTGATTCTTTTCATAGATGTCATTTCCATCGAGAAGTCTGGGGAACACTTCCGTCTCCTTTACGATGTCAAAGGTCGTTTCACCATCCACCGCATTACACCTGAGGAAGCCAGCTACAAACTCCTCAAGGTTCGCCAAGTTGCTGTCGGTAACCGCGGTGTCCCTCACATTGTCACTCACGATGGCCGAACAATTCGTTATCCTGATCCCCTGATCCGTGTCAATGACACTGTCAAGTTTGATATTGAACAAAACAAGATTGTCGATTTTGTTCCATTTGACACCGGAAATATTGTCATGGTCACTGGTGGTCGTAACATGGGTCGTGCCGGTGTTATCACACATCGTGAGAGGCACATTGGTGGCTTTGACATCGTGCATGTCAAGGATTCGCTTGACAGGTCTTTTGCTACTCAGTACGTCTTGTTTGGGTCATCATCCCTTGTGTTATTCGCTGATCAGGCACAAGGATATCCAATATTTTTGTGATTGGTGAAGGAATCAAGCCTTGGGTCTCATTGCCCAAGGGTAAGGGTCTCAAGCTTACCATCTCCGAAGAACGTGATATCAGGAGGAAGCGTGCGCAGCAGGAGTAGTTTCTCAGTTTATGTCCTGTATGCTTAGCCCCATGACATGAAAATGCATATGCGGCACAAGAGCACGTCTAATCATGCCCTAAACAGATGTTCTCGCATGTGCACTCTGTATTGATTAATGCATGACCTTCTTGGCTGTGCCAAAGTCGCTGCTATTGATCTGGAAGCAAAGGCATGTGAATGAGTAATAC
>Ga0153993_100015_pt1 | contig 45839 bp, 63 predicted proteins | sample TSNC077MetaG_FD_104706 | JGI IMG/M metagenome (GOLD analysis project Ga0153993, IMG submission 104706) | Attine ant fungus gardens microbial communities from North Carolina, USA - TSNC077 MetaG | ecosystem: Host-associated > Fungi > Mycelium > Unclassified | place: USA: North Carolina, Lumber...
CAGCGCATTTTCTCTCACTGGCTCGGCTGTCCGCATCTCACGGACCCAAGAATCCGTCCGTAGGAACTTATCTGGTGTGACGGAAATATGAAATATGGGTTCAAACCAAACCTTGACCAAGCTGGGGATGCACTTCTATCTCAAACTATAGTATCCGTCACTACAGTCGACTAGTCAAAGAATCGATGGCCCGTCATGTCAATTTCTTAGTCTCGTCCATGAATATGTATCCGTCAAGCCTCTGTAAATTGCATCCAACACTGTGGTCTTTACAGAGCTCTGGCCATTGTTAGTTGTGGGACTATGAGTAGATAGACAACACCCTCACTTACAACCACGATATTGACTGCAATGACAATAGGCAACCTCCTTATCGTTGGGAATACACTCCGCGCGTCACTCGTCGCGAAAACCGATTTGTGGCACAATCGTTCCACTGTCATGCATCATCAAAAGAAGGGCTTGCTCCTGCAGTTCATCACCGATGAATTTTACCACCAAAAAAGCGCCCGGCATACAAAACGCCGGACTGAATGCAGTCTCAATGATTTTGTTGCGGCTGAAGCCTATTACAATCTCAATGATTTCTGATCAAGGAGCACCATTCGGTTCCCCCTCAAAATTCGAGCGAGATCGATGTATTGTCCTGTCTCAGGTGAGATCTGTTCTTTCATCTTGGCTTATCTCGTTTGAAAAGATTATGGCATCGGGAAAAAGCGATAGGGTCACTGATTCAGTCGTCTAATCCTCTCCAAGTCCCTCGTCCGAACGAGTAATGGGCAAAAGAAGGACCTATTTTTGTCTTTGTGACTGTGACATATTAATGATCTCCCTACTGTCAACGTCAAATCACATCGGATGTTGACGTTGCGCGTTCGGTAAGTATCGTACTCAGAGAGGAGACTCTAGCGGCCTGACAGAAGAATTTCCAATTGATTCCTTTTCGATGAATAGCTTTGTCGGTATCATAGCATCGCAACCGACTGTGGTGTTATAGTTCTACTTGTCCACTGGCTGACAAGCAACCAGGCCATTGAGTCTCAATGCCCAAGGAGGTATACGTACGAACAATGCAGAAGGGAGAACTTGTTTTATCAACCGATACAGGGTAGTAATGTTACTTGACACCGAAGTGAGACCATTTTTTTCTGTTTTGTTCTCGGCTTGAATAGATTTTGCAAGTGTTTATCCTGAGGGTGTGCCGCCCAGATGAGAACCAGACAGATACCAATATTGTCATCTTTATCATCCTCGTTAACCGCACGTCACTCTCTCATGTCTGGGAAGGTTTTATAGAAAGGGGTTATTGACAAGGACTTGGGGCCCATCCTTAAAATTAGATATGCTCCACGGGAACACGGACTTTTTCCATGTTTTTCACCGCACACCAACAAGACCTTCAAAAGCAAAAATTATCCGGTTGAGAAATTATTCGAAATTGAGCAATTTGCCGTCATGTTTCGGGATGAACCCACTCGATATAACTTCTCAGAGTAGATGAAAAGCCCCTAAAAACAAAAAGGTTGATCCCACGCTTCCAGATTTACATCTTGATCTTTAACCCCAATCTCCATACCTTCTTCAAAAGAATTCCTTTTTTGAGGATATATGGTCGATTGATTTCCCACGGTGTTACTTTCAGGGTAGCGTGAAAGAATTACAAAAAGTGACGTTCATTGGGGTGTGCCAAAACAAGATGCCCGAAACTTTTATGGAAGACAAACACGTCAAAAGTGACGCTTCGGAGCTCATGCTTCTCTGATCCATCTGCATCTTATGATCTTGGAAGAAGCAGTTTATGTATGTGTCTTCATCAGGGTTCCACTTCTCTTTCAGCAACTACCCGGTTACGTATTTTACGCTAGTCCTCTTATGGACAATCACGTGCATATAAAACAGCCTAACCAACTGGGGTTAACTGGGCGGATGCGGCAAGTCAGCATCAAGACAAGGATTCGGGTGTCAAAAAAGAATAGAAAAGGCATTGCATGAACAATCAAGCATAGAGTGGCACTTTTTATTGTCCTCTGGTAGCGTGTAGCAACTGTAATCAGTGGAAATTCAAGTTCCGCTCCCCTCGCACTGCGGGCCAGCATTGAAGGGGGTAAGATCTCCGGAGGTCGTTGATAGGATCTCTCACGCGCGACCCCCATGATCTGTTTTTCCTTGGGTTCTTTTTCTCGCGCCGAGTTTATAGAAAATTTAGGAGAACATCCCTTCAATTCCTTTTCATCAAGAATGTGCACCACTTGAACTACTCCGAGAGACCAAGAAAACAATAAACATGATAAGTATATACAAATGCGTATTGCTCGCCAGCAAATGCAAACAGGTATAAACTGAACTGAACAAGAATCAAGGAGGGTATTGTGAAATATGGCTAGAATACAAGTTAATTGCGATAAGAAAGCGAATGTAGTATGAAATGGAAGAAGTCAAACAAAATCTACAGGCGTGTTTATAGTAAGTGAAGGACAATTCAACGATTTAAGCCCATCATAGACAACTATTGTCGACAGTAACCACACGATTGGTAAGGAGGGGACAATTAACGTGTATGAAAAAATAGCAGAAATATAAGAATACTACGCGTTATTCAAAGTGAGCTGATGGTCCAATGATCCGGAGGGTCAGCGTGGTCACGACTTGGTGTAACAGGAATTCTTCGAGCGCAGGAGTCGATCATGTTCAGGATGCTATTATCCACGATCATCCCCACTGACATAGCCTCCTAAGCTTGCATGACCTGTGCCCGGTCGGCTGTCAGATTCATATAAATCGAAACCATCAGGAGGGTATGTCAACTCTCCTGCAGAGTGGAGAGGGGGGAGCAGCTCTGAGTGAGCTTGATGATTCTGGTATCCAGTCAGCATCGTACTGTCCGGACCCAGTCTTTCCACCGTCCGCGGAGGTGAGGTTGGGTGGCTGGGCTGGGATGGAAGGGAAGAAGGCATGTACGGTTGGTTAAATCCTACACGCGAAGCCAGAGTGCTGCCAGCGTGCCATGAAGACGGTGTACCTGCGCTGTTGAATCGGCGCAGGTTACCGTAATCTTCACGTTCGTATGGAGGGTATCGAATATCTTCGATGGGCACGGCGAATCGATCGGCGGAGCCTGCATGAGGGACATTAACAGATAAGCCCATTGCGGAATGCTGACGGTACTGCATCACTCCATAACGAGCATCGTAGGTGCCAGATTCATCAGGTCGCATGCCCATGCTAGGGATCCGGCGAGCGGATCCATTGGATAGGCCAATAACGGTTGCTTCTTTTTTGGCCTTTCGCCACTGTTTACGTCGATCTTTAAATTCTGTTGTACACAGAACATGAGGTGAAACGTTGAGCCGTGATAGTTGGACAAAACTTACCGGCAGGCGTACGTTTGGGGCCATGCTTTTGCATCTGAATGTGTGTATTCAGGTGGTTCAGCGTACCGTATCCCTTGCCGCATCCCGGCCACGAGCAGAAATAAAGACGATGGATCTCATCGTGCTTACGACGGGGACGTTTCTTGACCGTGTTCCCAGGTAAAGCTACAAATGAATAAGTCCTGTGATTAGCGTCGCCGACGAGATTGGCATTCGTTTGAGTACCCCTCTGCAAGTTTGGCGCCTCTGGCTGGAGGCCGAAATGACTGTAGTTTATTGAACCGAGCTGAGGTGCAGACGAGGTGGAAGTAGCCGTGTTAGGGGGAGATGGGCCATATTGATCACCTGGTGAAGGGGGGTAAGGAACGCTATTAGGAGAGGCGAGCAAGCCACCATGAAAATTAGGATTCAATGGCGAAAGTGGTTCGTAAAGACCTGACTCGTATGCATCATCGCCTTGTTTCCAGTTTGATTGGGGTGAGGGATAATCCGAAAGAGTACGGGCACCTCGCAATGACCCTCTCTCCAAGCCTGAGAAGTACGAGGAAGAGCGGATAGGTTGTGGGATAGGCTGTGGTGGAGGATTGAAGGCAAAGGGATATTGAGACAGGTGTTCACTGGAGTCACACGGAGGGCCATAGGGAGAGTGGCAGCCGAGGAGTGTTGGCTCAGACATGCGACGTTGCTCCAGACCAGGACCAGGCTGGGCGCAAGTAGTCGAATATTTATCGTGAGAGCCTTGGCGAGTACGACGGTCTGTCAAAGCTTCTGAAACAGTACGATCATCCCCCGAATAAGGTGGAGCGCCTGTAAGGGGGAAGCGGTCTTGCGAAGGTGGCGCACTGATGGGGTGGGGAAACGAAGGTGGACGATGGATGTCCACGGGAGATGGCGATTCGGACAGGTAAGACCCGACGGCGTCTGGATTCCTTATTGTATTTGCACTGGTATCATCGATGGAGAGAGGGTGAGGCGCGGGATACGGAGCTACAGCCAAGGATGAGCGAGAATTGGGGTCAAACATGTCTGTAGTGGGGGAGGTTGCTGGAGATTCAAAGACTGCAGCTGGGGGACCAGAGCCATACTGAAACCGGATAGGAGAATGAGGCGACGAATTGTCATCATCAACTGAACCTGGTGGGGAGTCTGAATGAGCTGACGGAGCGGTCATGGGTACAAGGTCACCGAGGTCAAAGAAGGACGGAAGCTTTTGGCGGGGGATGTAGTCTTGAATGGATTTTGAAACGTCTAGTTGAGGGGGAGAAAGGACCTGGGACATCATCGGAGACGACAATGGCAGGAGGAAAGAGATGATTTTGCGAGAATTGCTCGTCTCTTGTCTTGTACAACTCTCGCACAGATCTGAGATCTGCGTGACGTGACTCTGGTGTCAGATTAATTACAGTTCAACTTAAAATCAGCACTCACTTGCCGAACAATCATTGAATCAATAACATCACATTGAGCTTCTGGGTTTCCATAAGGAAGCTACCTTTTTAGGACTGCTCTCCATGTCACGCACATATCGTTTCACGGTGACGTGACATATCGTGACGCGACGCGAAACTCGTCACCGTCCAGTTCAACTGACCAGCGGCAACTCAACTGTTCCACCGATCGCCTTCCTTTTCGGGGTCCTGTCCATTTTCCCGCCACGCATAGTCCCGCTCACTCTTTTGCTATCTTCTTTCCGCCTGCTTCCGCCTGTGTGTAGGCACAACCTAGGAACGACCGGTTCCGCCGTAGCCTGACATAGAATATGAAAATACAGTCGGACCTCGTCGGAGTCTCCATTCAGTTGTCACTGCACAATCTCAGATTTCACTTACGATACTACTCATGGATCTGTTCGGCTTTCCATGCCGTGGCCGACCCTGCATGACCAAACATGCTAAATATCCTGCAGCCTGTCGGAACAGCCCACACAACTTGAGCCATAGTGTGCATGAGTGATGTATCTTCCCTCTAATGCATTATCCATGATCATCCGATCGCTAGCAGATGTCCCCACTTCCGGAAGAACACAACCTTTTTACCGCGACGCCCGTAATACCCAGGATTCATTGAACAATAAGCATGGCGCGTATCTCTTAGTTATTCCCGCTCTCTCCACTCGACAGTGAGATGGAAGTAAGTCTGTGTAAGCTGTCAAGCCTTCTGCCATCGCAGTGCTTGTATCTCCATTGCAATGATCCATCCTCGGTGGGGCGACACTCGAATGTATGTTGCCTATCTGCGATTTATTGTTGATTTGTTACAGCCCGCCCCATAGCAACAGATTTAACAGATCTGCTCTTTCTTTTCCGGTATAAGCGGAATGGACGAATGACATTGGCTGTTGCCGAAGAAGGAAAAGTCAAATGGCAGCACGCTTGCATCGTTGCCCTCGATCAAGCCATCATTCAGCTGCTGTTATGTTACAGCTTGTGTCATGATTTCGAGGAAAATCGCCGGATCTGGCGGATCCGCCACAATTCATGGTTGTCAGAGGAGCTACCAACTCTTTGCAAGTGAACCAATCGGGTTTAGCGCTCAAACCAGAGTTTTTAGTCATATAGTACACGTACACACCATGGCAGTATTACCGATAGAGATCGACATCGTTCAGCTGCTAGGAGATGTATATTTGACTGACTTTGATCCGTTTTGAGGTCTTTTGCAGTGCATGATGATGTCTTCACCTGACAGTATGTGGCGGCGGCAATTGAAAGCAAGCGTGCCATCTTGGCACAACAAAAACTTCAACACATGGTCAAAGTTGAGAATGCAGGATTTCATGCGGCGTTAAATCTGGGGGATGGGGGGATTCACAGATGAGAATAATCAGAATCCCATAAGACAAGTGTAGAAGATAACGTTATGATCTGTCCTTATAGATGTTTGCTTGGCAAGGCGAAACCTATTTTGAGTAATGCAACCCTTTGGATAGAAAAAAGTGAGAAGTATTATGCAAATAGGTAAAGAGTACCAATTAGTGATATAAGGTAAAGTTCGTCGACAGCGCTTACAGCATATATTTAGGGAGTGTTGCAAACTGGTTCACTCCTGAGAATAGTAAACCGACACTGATGGTAAGGTAGATGTGAATGTGGCCTAGATGACTAGTGAGCTATTCGTTTCAGTTGCTCTTTCGAGCAATGCTGGAGACATGCGCAAACGTAGTTAACGGAGATGACAGCTCCCGTCTACATAGAGCTAAGTTCAGCTGAGAATATTCAGCGTGTTCGTTTCCAGCACTGAGAACAACACCTCGGCGAGTCCCGTCGGGCCAGTCGTGCATGGATAGATCTAATGATGGTGGAGTCGCATGACTCTGGGCGTTTTCCGAAGCCGGTTCAAACATCATGACATTACAAACCACGTCTCTCATGAGCCACCAAATTCTGGCAAAAAGTGCGCCGAGCCTGATCTGTAGCGAAGTAGACAAGCTGCAGCATCGGGTGCATGTGCATATCAAACGTGCAATGAGGTTTGCGATAATGACAGGAAATCAGAAGTATTGCGGACCCGGACACACACACGTGATCTTCCATAAATAGAAGCCCCTATCGTGCACTCGATTCGTTTCACGGACTGTTGCCATCATGCCTCGGCCCTCCAGGTCGTCGACGACAATGTTTGAGGCTCGTCCAAGGCGGTCCACAAGGATCAGCAATCGCCAAGGTCTGCTTTCCTCACATGTCTTCTTCTGGCTTGACGTATCTTTCCTCAAACAGTCCAGGATGTGTCTATGGATCCTAGGCAGCCGCCAGCAAGAAAAAGAAAGACGACAAAGACGACAAAGAAGGATGCTCTGCTTGCTGGATCTCCACCTTGTGCCATAGAGTGCGCAGAGAGGCCCAATGCGATTGCTCAACCTACTGTCCTGTCAAAGGCCGATTTACAACGAGCTTCTCGGATGTCTGCCTCTGAACTGAACAGGAGGGAGGGAGATTTACTGTCTCGAGAGGAAGATTGTAGAATCCGTGTCCAGCAGATCGACGAGCGAATGCAGGCCTTACTCGATAGGGAAGACGAGGCAGCGGCAAAATTGTCGCAACTAGCGAAAAAGGAGGCTCAAAATGCTCTTAGCCAACTGGAGGAACATTTCACCTGTGCATTGTACGTCAACCTTTATGATCATCAATGACAGTGGCTAACGCCAACAAAGGTGCTATGAAATAATGGCATATCCTTACTCTTTGCACCCAGGTCATTGTGGTCACACATTTTGCGCCATCTGCATCCTCAAATGGTTCTTTTCGCGGTTGCACCGTGTCTGCGGGGGATGGCATGAAGCCGTTGATTGTCCAATCTGCCGCAGCGTTCTGATACTCACTCCTGACCGTGTTCCCCGTTCCAATATGACCTTTCCCTTTGTCCCCAACCGTGTGGCTGCAGCAGTTGTCGAGTCTCTAATTGAGCGACTTGCGATCTCGTCGTTGCCTGTAGTAAAACGAGAATATTCCGAGGCTCTCCGGATATCCGAGCCCGACAAGGAAGGGCGTATACGTAAGAAAGAAGTTGCTAAACTCGAGGACTGCGACTGTTCTTCAGAGGTTGACCTTGATGCTTGGAAGGAAGGGGGTACTACGCGAACAGAATGGCTGAAGAGAGACAGGTGCGCATATAACCATGTCTTTCCTCCTAGTTTATCGTATATCCACCTAGTGACGGCAAGCGAGAGATGAACCAACTTCTTCATTCGTGGCCGACCCTCGGGTCGAATGATTTCCTTTTGCTCAAGCAGAGGCTTGAAGTATAAAAGCGCATTGTCTATTAATCATGTCCCCTTGACTTTCACGTCTATCGATTACCGATTTTCTGTCTGCAACAACATCGATCCCAAAAACTGCGCATGCACAAATTGTTTTCACAACGATCATTTATCATCATAACCTTAGGATACCCCTGTAATCATCATTCAATGGTGAGCAGTGACTTACTTGGCCTCAACATTGGTAGAATTCTGGATTTTAAAAGAGACCGATACACACAAAATAGTCCAGGCAACTATGCACCTTCAGAGGAAGAAGCATCGCTCTTTCAGGCCTCGTATACCCAGAATCTCCTGCGAATAAATTCAGATGAAGGCCTTCAGAATGTTTAATCGAGAAAATTACCCAATCTGACGGGGTTACCCAAAGTTCAGATATGCTCTCCATCTTGCCGAGTACAGCCGCACCTTTCCAGGCGAGGATTTGGGGGCTAACATCCTTGGGTGGTGGGATAACTTGTACCTTTTCCATACCTGATACAACTGGTGTAGCAATAGCTTGCAACCTGGAAACATAATTCAGATATAATCGGAGCATTGAAGCAACGACTTTACCTGCTTTCAAGAGCGGGAGCTATTCCAGATATTTGCGTACTACCACCTACAAGTAAAACCATTTGTAGATATTTACGGATGCGATCTTCCCCAGCTGCACGAACACTATTAAAGATAGCCACATCCAATGGCAGCATACTGGCTTCAAAGGGAACGTCAATATTGTAACCCCCTGCATAGACAGGGACTTGAGCCGGAGCAGCGGGAGGTGTGGTTTCCGAAGGCTGAGAAGTCTGTGAGTTAGCTTCCGCTTGAACTTCTGTAGGTGTCTGCGACGTCGATCTCGAAACACCGGTAGTGCTCGTGGTCGTTTCAGCTTCAACTTTCCCAGGAGTCGAGGTACCTTTTACAAGATTACATTAGCGACCAACCGGCATCAGTGAGGACGGACATAACATACCTGAGGCTTGGGTCGTAAGCTTGGACTTTGTGGTGCTTTCCTCAGTTGTAGTCCCAGGCATAAGGTGCCGAGTGGATATTATCATTGCATTTGTCTGGTGTGGTTTAAGATGAAGTGTTCAGGATTGTCTAAGATATCTTACAATGATATCCGAAGTTTGCTCAACAATTTCATCAGTGACCATTGAATTTGGTGTGTTCCTCCTCGTTGGGCGTTTCGCGTCAAATTGAATGACACGAGGTTCAAAAAGGCACTGAAGCAGATGATCCATAGTGATAACGACCAGACAGGCAAGAGAGAGACGTACCATGGGAGCTAAGATAACCTCGTCGTAGACACGGAAACCGTACTTGACAGTAGGCTGATTTGGCCTGCGAACCTGAAAGCCACATAGATTGGTTGCGACATCACTCTACCAACGAGCTTAATACAAAGGATAGGTGCGAGATGCCTCGAGGAGGCTTACTTCCGTCAGAGTGCACATTTTCGCCTTTAGATCTTCCATGATGTTCCAATCATATGATCGTACAAGATCCATTTCCTTGTAAGGTAGATAAATTCTCTTGAGCAGGACAGAAAGAAACTCAGTAATATCATCTCCCCCCACCCCCAACCTCATTCTGTCCCGGGATGTCATCTTGCCATTTCATGACAAATTACGATCAACGCACCTCGTATCAGGAATAACCATTCCTTCTTCAATGCAAGCGATACTGGTTGTCGTCGCACCAATATCAACTACACAAGCATTAGAAACACCAGCACCATAGGTCGCAGCCAGGGATTCCTAACGTTTGATGGCTTGAGGGAGTGCAAACCAAGAATAAATCAGAACAAACTTGTTGAGCACAGAATCTTTTAAATCCCATGGATATCAGCAAATTTAGAAAATCACAGACATAAGCTCTGTCGTAGAGATCAGGAATGACCAGAACAACAGAATAGTCCTGTAGTGGGGGTGAGATCGCTTCTGAGGGTCCTCCTCTTGTTGCATACCTTCAAATCCCTTCGCTGGAGTCCACATTTCTCTTGCAGCCCCCAGAGAACAAGAGCCTCTAAATCACTCAGTACCACTCGTACTGAGGGATAGTCGCGGAGGTTGAAGTTCCGGTTATAGATTGGGTAGCGGACTATATAACCGGCATTTTGAGGATCTCCAATGCGAAGCGCCTTTTTTTGGTAGAAGTTAGATGTCACGAGTAGATGGATGGCAAGAAAGTGATACACACAGTGTCTCCCACTAGCACATCCTCGGTTGAAGTATGGTCAATCCAGTCTATTTGCATAGGGTCATTTTGTTCAGAAATGATTTCCGGTTGGAACTGTTTATTGAACGTCGTTGATATCGTAAACGCGTTGTAAACGGTACGTATTTTGAAGAAGCGCATCCGTTCTTTCAAGGATCCTATCATACTGGCTAATTTGGCATCAAACTGCCAAGATTTATGAGTCTACAGTTTGATAGAGTAAGTAAAAAGGCGTACTGGGTCCTTATTGTTGGCCTCCTCTGTTGTTTCTTTCTGCTGAGTTATTTCATCTTGTGTCATTTGCGACCAAGGGCGAGCTACATTTCTGATATGTGTTACTTCTGGCATCCCTGTTCGGCACTTGCGAGCTACCACACAGGGGATAGAGAGGGGAATGACATCAGAGGCCCTTCCTATTCGGAGAAATCTTGAACCGGGATGTATGACAATGACCTGAGAACCACGTCTTGGAGGAATGGAGCTGGATGTAGTAGTCTTCATAGGTATGGATTCAACCTACCTCTGTGGCTCAGCAAGAAATTGGGTAGAGTCCTCATTGTTGCCATCACGCAGTCTTTTAGATGTGTTTCTTGACCAGATAGTTTGTGTTTCTGACTTAAGATATGTAGAATTGACATGCTTTGGGTTTGCCCTTGCTGAGGGTGAGCAGCCACTCTAGGAAACGAGTGAACCCGGACTGACGACGGAGGCATACTAAAAGTAGTAAAGCGCATCCCTGCCTCGTCTTTCTTCACAGTCGAAGCGCGTGGCATTGCAATAGTATGCTAAACTCTTTGTTGCGAAAAGATGCACAGAAAGGGGGATATATAAATACAGGTACAAGAATAGCAAAATAATGGATTATTCCCACGGCTACCAGAACGCACACCAACCTGAGAAACACTGGCAGAGATTTTCCAGAGCAGTTGATTGGTTAATGAGTTGTTCGACCTGTTCTTGTACCGTTAACTGCACATCTGGATTGAAGTCGCGGCCTGATTCGTAGGTTCAAAAATGATGATCATTCACCAAACATAAGTAACATACCGGTCAACTTGTGTTGAACGCGATTGAAGACGAACAACGCCCTTTCATTCCGCACTTCTTGAGCACCAAGTTCACCTTGAGTCTCTATATTTCGATGACAAATTCAGTGGTAAATTCTCGAAACCGATCAGATAAACAAACCATTGAAGATCTGATCTTCGTTCGCTTTGGCCTTTCGGGATGGCCCCTGAGGGTAAGCCGCTGCTCGCGCTAACTCAGCAGCACGATCAGGATCAACTTATAGCTAGTTAGCTTGGTTCACAATCCGCGGAAAGGTGCCCTCACTTTCATTACGTCGACCGTCAACTTCCGTTTGCATCAAGCGCCAGTTTATCAAAGGATCATAGACGAACGCCTCCAGCACTGCCATCAAAGATTCCTTATTGTCGCGAAGGACAGTCATAGTAATTTCACATGTATTTCTGAAGCTACCTTCGATACCGCTGACCTGCATCCGAGAATAAGTGGCGAATGACATCAACTATTGATTATGGCACGCACCTCCATGGCGTGAGTCAGCATCCTCGTCAATCGGAATGGTACCTTCTCAGGGAACTTTTCACGATGCATGGCCACTTCGAAACAGTCACCAAAGTCAATATGAACGACCTTCCCAGTGCTTCGCTCCAGCATTATATTGGAAGGATGTCGGTCCCCCAAACCAAGAATGTGTCCAACCATGCTGTTGACAGCGAGCGACCGAGTGTAAGTTGCTCGACGCTCCAACCAATGCTCCGAATTGGTACTCTTCAGCCACAACACGCGGTACAAGTCTTGACCGGTAGTGTTCTCCAAAGCGTATTCGAAGACTTCGACCTTCTGCAACAATGTGAGGTTTTCATAATCAGGAGCCATCTACGATGTGGTTAACTGAAATCGGGGACCGTCCTTCCTCTCTAGAGTCATACGCACCTGAAGCATGAGTCGATATTCGATATTAAGTAAAACTTTTCTAGAGTCACGGTAATCTCGGATGAGTACGTGTAGGGTATCACTGTCTTGCACCCAGCCCAGCAAACCGGCGTTGGGAGCGAGCGGTATCACAGGGTATCGTTGAATATGCAATCGTCTTTGAAAACTATCGGTATCAACGGAGAGTAACGTGTTGACCAAACTAAATAACTGCATCACTCGTTCATCCTGACGTAGATCTTCATGACCCTTGAGGACGTATTGGTAATCACGACCGTCATCGCCCTTCAGGGATAGTCGTCTAGGTCTTTGTTTGGACGCAATCACTGTCAACTTGGTGGCAAAACTTTGAATCCTGATAACAGGCCTGCCACTTTGATAAGTTCCAGGAACTGCAAGCTCCAGATCCCGAGCCTTCAAAAGATGTGGCGACACGTATTGAAGGTCCAGAGTGGTAAGTTGTGGTAATTGCTTTTCGACGCGCTTGAATACCTAGTGCACACTGTTTGTCAGCGAAGTTCAGTGCACGAGTCATTTAAAACACAAACTCCGTAGTAAATATCCCATGCTCTATCCAGCTCGGCAGTTTCGCCATAAATCCTAAACCGACGACAAGCTTCACGAGCTTCATGCAGTTCTCTGCCAAAAGCTTGAGCAAACGAAGTCTCGCGGGCAGTTTCAGGACCCTAGATGAATCGTAATTAAACTGAGCTGTAAAAACATAAAAGTATCTTGCCTTTTCCAATAGATCATGTAGGGGTTCCAAGGCGGCTATCATTCCATCTGGATTCTTTTCCGTAAAGTAAAGCCGCGAAGCTTCTTCTAGTCCCTCATGCCACAACTCATGCCATAATATTGCAACTCGGAAGAGTTCTTGGCTGACCACTTGAGCCTAAGCAGGAATGAGATGGCTTCAGATAGATTGAATATAAGTACCTGAGTTACGATTATTGGACTATGTTCCCGCATCCGCTCCATAATGCCGAGCGCAGCATTTTTTCGCGCAATACTTGAAGATTTCGAGGCTACAGTCAAAGGATAGATCAAAGCTTGCGGATGGGCCTTTCCAACATCTGTGAGGAGATTGCTGATATTACGTCTGACATTCAGGTGTGGTGATTGGATTCGCGCAATGATCTGAAGAGATATAAGTGGGTATTCCGGTTCGAATCACGTGTCACCTGCTTGAGGGATAACTTCCAACCATGTATCGACGTCTACACTCGAGAAACCATTGGCCATTGCATTGCTGACGACATCATGAGCACCGAATTTGAACCACAAGGTTAGAAGTCGGAGCGTATCTTGAAGGGCATTGACATTAGTCAAAGCAATAGAGCGGAAGAATCCTAGACGAACATGAGACCGCAATAGTAAGAGGAAAACAAAGCAAAACCTTCAATAGCCTGAACAACATGTGCGGCAATCCCATCACCGGGTATATCATTGACACGTCCCTCGACCTGACTCTCTAATTCACCAATGACTTCAAAATTGGCGAGTGCCCAGGTATGCCAGGCTTTATACCATTGAGGATCGTAATGAGTGGCGAGAAAGTAGGAATGTAAAATATCTTCTGTATTTCTCTGTAGAATCGGTCAGACCACTCAAACAAAAAGAAAAAAAACTTTTTCTCGCTCACGGAGCTCCAAGAATCATTGAGTTGGGCCTGCCATTGGCCCTGCTTAAGGTAACATCGAGCAAGTAATTTCGATAGCTCTGTCAACTTCGATCTAGAAGCACTACTTCCAATCCTATGATGAGGACTGTCATCGGTTTCTTGCTGTAAGTCGTGCGCAAGTTGGGTAGAGAAAGTGCGAAGGAACTCCAGAGTTTTCTCTTTGGAGTCAGGTCGAGCCCACATGTACTTCAACTGTGCATAGACAACATTTGGAGTTGCTTTCCCATGATGTTCATGAAGCCGATACTGACATTCCACTGCCCTTAACAGCCGAACGTCCGGGCTGAACAAATTTTACTCACCTTTTCTGGTGATAAAAGAGAATTGATGGTCTTCTCAGCGAGAGCCATGCGGTCATTTTTGCGACACAAATTGGCGAATTTGATCCACATAACAGGGTCATCTTCAGGGTTCAAAACCAGGGTGCGGACTTGCAAAATCCTTTGCCAGACCTCAACATCAGGTTGACAACCTTGTAACCTGGCCTTCTTTTTCAGAGATAAAAATCATATTTATATAAACATGAAACACACCGCTTCAGCCAGGTTTTCCGGATAGTCATCTGGCGTTCAGGTTGATCAGCATATTGTTTGAATGCAATGATCTCTTCCAATTCCGACAACATTTGTGCACGAACCATGACTCTAGATTCAAAAAAATCGTTTCAGACGACCATCTGTCAAAGTCAATATGACAGAGACTCACCCATACAAACGGCCATAATTATCTCCAACGAAGGAACTTAACTCAGGTTCCAGTAAATCACGAGCTTTTGCAATTTGTCCGAGTGCTTTAGGGAACTGATTTTGCTGAACGAAGAGGATAGCACGATAGAACGCTCTGTCCGATGACTCCGGCTTCATCGTGTTGATGTAATCCTCCATGGAATCCCATTCATTGAGTGACCAAGCGGCAGCAGCCGCCATTGGTGCAATCTCCCTGCGATCTTCATGTGAAGCAGTCGCCCAATGTTCTCCAACACGCGTCGCCAGCTGGTCCCATTCACCAAGCGCATGTAGACATTTCATACGGCCATATTGAACTTCAAGATCAGTAGGGTCCTTATCTGCCGCCTTTTCGTACGCTTGAAGGGCCTCTTGCCAACGACCCAACCTTTCATACCATTCTTCATGCTTGGTCACATTGTATTGCTCTCGAGCACTTATTAAAGTTCCCCAAGCAGCATCATGTTGCTGCAATCGAGTATTGATGGAAATAAGGGACTCAACGACAGCAGGAGAGGCTTCGGAGAAATACTCGAGCTCCTTGTAGTGGAGAGCCTTCGCATACGCCATGTATTTCATTGCATACTCACCAAGGGTCCGATGTTCTATCGGTAGCGGCTTTTCTTCATGTTCCATAAATTCAGCCAGGTTGAGAAGTCGATGAATCAACTCAGATGGCGTATTATTGGATGTGATGGCAAACTCGATCGATCGAACCAGATCTTCCTAGAAGAAGACAAGAAACAAAAACAGTTCAACGCCAATCGCCACCACCACCACCAAAAAATCATAGTTCAGCTTACCTGATATTGGTCATACAGCTCGCTCCAGCATGACAAGAACGCCGCGTTAAATAGCTCCCTAGCAAGGGGAGGGTGAATGTCAACCAAACTCATACATGCTCGCAGGGCATGCGACGGTGATTCTTTCATAAACTCTACGCTCATCCGATGGATCCACTCAAACCATTCTTCTTTCGTAGCGATCTGAGATATGTCCCAAGCTTGTTTCAAGTGTTGTTGGTTGACGGCCATTTTCGTAGCCTCAGCAGGAGCAGAAAATTCAGGAGTTTTATTCGGTTCTCTGGAGTACATCAGCAATCAAGAAGATACTGATCCAACCATGAACATACAGGGAATCTTGCAATGCCATATCTTGCGGTAAACGTTCACCATTCAACAGCTTGCTGATCATATTCTCGTACACAGGATGAGGGGCAACCTTGTTCCGCACAATGCTCTGCTAGCACATGAGTTGCATCAAAACCGTGACTCGTCAACAATGTATACCTTGTTGACAGTTGGAACAAAGATAGCAAAATCGGCTCCCAGCTGCATCATCAAGGCACACAATGTTTCCATCACCGACTGGCGGAGTTCCGTATTTGAGTTATCTAGTACTCGGACCAAGGGATGTATAATGCGAGAGGCATGATCAGAGAAGTTGACCCGTCGTGACAATCCGTGGATCACCTGGATGGCCTTCTTCCGCAATTGAGTAGTGCCGTCACGTTCATATGCCTTCACGATTATAGGTATTACCAAATGAAGATATTCCTCTATATTCGAACCAAAAGTCATGAATGCATCGAAAACCTTGATTTGAACGGCACTCCGCTTATCATCTGGTGGTCCACCTTCAAACACCTTCAGAATGAGGGGGAGAATGGTGGGGAGAAAAGGTTTGAATTCGGCATCGAGTGCTCTACCAAGAGCTTCAATCAGAGCAACAATAGGAAGTTGGAGAGCAACGTTCTCCCAGAGCTCCGTTATCAGGGCAAATATGTCGGGCATATAATTACGAACATGCTGCTTAATAATACTGACAAGAATCGCAAGTTGTTGAAGATGAAATTCTTGTAACCTCGCTACGGATGTGCGAGTAACAGTGGCAAAGGCAGGGATGATCTAGATGCAAAGACGCATTCGTCATTCAGATGCAATCAAAATTTGACAAACAGACCTGCGGAAGGAAAGTGACACATTTCAACCCTTGAGTCTTGAATATAGACATAACTGCCTCTATCACGGTGTGATGATGGCTACTCAAAGCTTGGTCTTTCAATATCACTAAAAGCGAATTGATGACAACAGTCTGGAAATAATCATCAGCTCCAGACACTGCATTGTACTGGGCAATCGGGACTTGATTAACAGCCGCGACTGCCTTTTCACCGACAGCATCATCATCCGGCCGACTCTAAATCAATGCAAATTTAACAAGTTGCGTTGGAAAAGACTGTAGCAAACCTTTCGTCTGTACGGATCCAACGCCCCAAGGATACCAAGCACTCTCACGACCTCTCGGCGCACATTCTTCGTAGCCTCCATTCTGAGAATTCTTGAAAGCAAGGGTACAAGCTGAGGATAGTCAATCAAAGGCGCGATGACATGGCCCGTACTAGAGCAGACTTGTCCCAGAGCATGCAATGCAGCATCCCTCTTGCCGACTGACGCATCTGAAAGCCTTTCTATAATAACCTTCAAGAGTTCAGAAACATAAGGAATTGCATCTTCCCCAGATATGCACACTAGCTCTCCAACGCACATGAGGACATTGGCGGCGACGGATGGATTAACGTCATTGGCCTTAAGCAACAACACACGAAGCATGGGCAATGCATAAGGCTTGATGAGCCGTTGAGTAGAGCTCACGAGCAAAGTCAACAGACGCGTGCATTCTTCGCGACTCCGCCTGAGACAAGCTTGTAAGCATAAGACAACAAGAGAGGAACAAAAGACACCTACACAACTGTCGAGTACTCGAGTTCTGTGAGGAGCTGAATCAATGCTTTCCGTAGCGATGGCATCACATAAGCAGGGTTGTGTCTTGCGAGTCGTCCAATGAGGTTGACGGCAGTGACGCGATTCTCGAAAACTTCATCATTGAGAGCGATGAAAACAGATCGAACGTTCTCGGCTTGTGCAAGATGCCTGTCAAACTTCTCATGTAAGGAGGCGAGCACCGTCTGCCTGATACCTGCATCTATAGGGGAAAAATCAACTAAGGCATACGATATTCAAGGGAGGGAATAGTCACCAGGGTCAGCGATGCCAACAGTGAGAAGCTTGTCCAGAACCTCGCTGATGATCTCGATAGCATGACTACTTGACTGATAGCAGATGGGATCGCGAACGAAAAGTCGACAACAGGTTGTAGCAGCAGCTCTTCTGACATCTGCATGGTCATCTTCAAGATAGGGTACCGCACAGTTACGAACAAATTCATTCAAAACATGACCTGAAGTAGTAGAGGTGGGCTGGCAGTAAATGTTGGAAGATGATGAAACTGACCACTGAAATCAAATGAACCTAACGTAGTGAGTGCTAGTGAAAGGAGTTCAGGGTTCTTTTCATTGAACTTTTGTAATGGATCAATTGGTTCAGAGATTAATTTCACTTAACAGCATGAAACTCACTTGTGCTATAGCAACACTCGTAGCAACGTTCGGGGCGTCAGGTCTACCCACCGAAGGAGGCCCCCCAAGCGGCTTGTAATACTGGCCACTCAAAACCTGGGAGAGGAGGTCCAATAGCCGATCTTATTCAATCGTGAACAAAATGCTCATCTTCCATTAAAGAACGACATGCACCTTGTATAGTTTTCAATAGTGGCGGAATATGTCTAGCAATGATCACAAGAGCACTCTTGAGGGGTTCGCTTAGACCAAAACTCATCATGAGGTCAAGCTGATCATGCAGGAGCTTGGTAAGATTTGGTCCAACCGCAGCTGCTAGCATCCCTATACATTGAAAAAGGGGTTCTTCGGGCAGGGCGTTTTTCCGGCTGCAGAGTTCATTGTGAATTCAAGCTGATTTGATACCTTATCGGACGCACCCTCTGCCGTGTAGACCAATCTTTATCTGTACCATGATAGAATCGAGGAAAGGCTTCATGTCGCTTCCTACAGCATTGGCTGTATGTCCAATGGCGATGAAAGCTGCGACGCATATTTAATCAGTTAACGCCAACATTTCTCATAGTCAGTCGCACCATAATTCCGTTCCTGCGTCTTTTCCAGCTGCGTCAAAAGATGGCCCATTGCTTTGTGAAGGAAGTGTTCTGTGAATGTTTGCGTGTCGTATGCAGCAAGCGAAGGAATCATGGTGATGACCATCTTCCGAATCAAAGGATCCTTGTGTGACTTGAAGCGAAGAACTTGATCGGCGATATCTAGATAATTTTCTCGCATAAACTAGGAACATGGCATCAGTTTTGCCCTGCTTGGACGAAGGACTCACCATCCCAGCATGAAGCAGAAGCTCTCGGAACGTCAACAAGGAACCATGAACGACGTCCATCGAGTTACTCTTCAGACCTTGCTGAGCATCCTGGAGTATCTTGAGTAGATAGGGACTTGTAGCTTGACGCTCTCTAGTTGTGATGATTTCGAGACAAGCAGCCAATAACTCTGAGCCACCTTCCCGGATGTGTACCCGGGGATCACGCAAGGGGATGAGAATGTTGTCAAATACAACACTAATGTGTGGATGGAAATATGTTGGGCTGCTACGAGCCAGCTCCTTGAGAATAAGGACGCCGGCATGGCGGGGGGATTCATGCTTATCTGGCTGTATCAAGTCGATAGCTGCTTGTACTTCGTAATCCATGAAACGTTCTCCAAATGCCGCTCCCCCGATTTCTGCTATTTGACCAAGGGTCTTTGAAGCCGCGAGCATCAAGCCCACCTCGTGGTTTGGAAGTAGATGTTTGACATAGTTGTAAAATCGGAAGAGGTTGCGCTTTGCTTCAATGGTCTCGTCAGACTCGAGGCCAAGAAGATAATCTATGAGAAAGACTTGGTACGAGACATCGACGGTTTGGTGCACGCGCACCTATGGCTATGAGACCACCGAAAGCCTCTGCGGAGTGAGGACTATGTGTCAATTCAAAGAGTCGCTTGTTGATGGCCTCGTCCCATATTTTAGCGGAGGCATCAGAGGACATATCAGCGATTTCCGTTGATACCTATGCATTCTCAAAGCTATGGAGGGACAGGAAATAGTGACTGCGGGGCTTACAAAACGACGCAACTCTTGTGCATACTGTACTCGGGTGTCGAGATTACGGCTCTTGAGACCAGTAAAGATGGAGTCGAGCCTTGCGGTCGATGTTTGGGCATTCGGTGCCATTAAACTAGTCCTGTTCTGTTGGACGCGCAATGATGTGCTGATTCTACTAACAATAATGATATAATGCAGGGATCCAACACTGATTGTTGGCCTGATGGTCTAGTAGTATGATTCCTCGTTCGGGGTTACCGGACCTTTCTAGGTCTAAATTCGAGGAGGTCCCGGGTTCAATTCCCGGTCAGGCCCTCTTTTTGCCGCTCCCGTGATAGCCGGCTCTAGTCGCTGGGATTTTTTGTACTGACTACCTCTGGATGCAGCATTATGTTCCTTCCAGGCTGCTTTGGTGTTTTGTTTCTGCGCCACAAAGGCGGCAAGCACTGCTATGATGATGTGCCTCCGTTGTACTCTGAGAACTCTGACAACAACGCTGGTGATGTGTTGGCCACAATTGAGGCCACCCTCGACGCCTGCAGCCCTGCTCTCCGCAGGCTCAGCCTTTCCATCCACGGTGTGTACACATACCCTCTTCTATGTCTCTGTCCTCAGCTGATCCTCCTTAGAGCACCCAGAGCTAATGTTCCATGAAATCTACGCCCATCATCTCCTCACCTCTTTCATGCAGTCCCACGGTTTCCGCGTAACTCCTCACTATCTCGGCCTTGAAACAGCCTGGCGTGCCGAGTTTCAACATCTCAAAGGCGGCAGGACAATCGGTGTCAACGCTGAGATGGACGCTCTTCAGGGCATGGGCCATGCTTGTGGTCACAACCTCATTGCTATAAGCGGCGTAGGTGTCGCCTTGGCTCTTAAAGCCGCTCTGGAAACCCACAATATACCAGGCAAAGTTGTCCTCTTGGGAACACCAGGTCCGCTTTATCCTCCTTTTTCCCGTCCCTTCTCAATCACCCCGTATTAGCCGAAGAGGGAGGTGGTGGGAAAATCATACTGCTCAACAGAGGTGGTTACAAGGACATGGACGCTTGCATCATGTACAGCCTTGCCTCTTATTCTACTTATAACTCTTGTCATATATCTCCACAGGTGTCATCCAGCAGCTGGTCAACTTCATTCCACCAGCATCGGGTCATCGACAGCTTTACAAACTATCCAAGTTGAATATTTTGGTCAGAGGTAATGTTTCTAGTCGCTATCCACGCGCATATCCACCATAACCATTTCTCTAGCGCACACGCAGGAGCAGCTCCATGGTAAGTCAACCTCTTTCGTTTGTTACTCTCTGATGCCATCCAATGAATCAGGGAAGGAACAAACGCACAGGACGCTGCCTTCCTCGCCTACTCCAATATATCCGCCCTACGTCAACAAATGAAACCGACGCATCGCGTTCATGGAATAATCCAAGGCAACGAGAACTGGTCTCCAAACAGTTGAGTTTCATTCTCCTCTGATATTGGTATCGTCGATTCGAGAATAGTACCCCTCCAGTCATACCAGATTATGCTCGTATGCGGTGGTATGTACGTGCCCCGACATCTCAGGAACTCTTAGCTTTCGTTGAGAGAGTTAAAAAATGCCTCGAGTGAGATTTCCTTGCTTTGGCTCATTCATTCACCTCCTCATTCATTCATTTATTTCAGAGCTGCTGCGTTAGCGACATCCTGCAAGATATCATTACAAACAGAACCTTCATACTATGATTTACACCAAAACCAAGCCCTCGGTTTGTTTTTTTCCCTTCCCACCCTTTCTACACAGAGCCTTTCTCAATGATAAACAGCACGCGAGTTTGCCAACATTGTTGGCTCCCGATATGGCATGTCGAGCAATACAGATGATACCGCTGCTTCTACAGACTTTGTAAGTTCAAAAAACGAATCAATATAAGCTCTATATAACAGCTAATCATTTCTGGTAGGGAAACGTCACTTATGGTAAGCCAAACCCGAATCTATTCACGTTTTTCCTGACAGGACATTGTTTTCTTTAAGCATTGCCAGCAATCCATCCAGCATTCGGTAAGTTGTTTTTTTCTAAATATATATATATATATCCAATATTCATACAATCCCTTTCCAATAAATTCACAAACCCTCTCCTCATGTATAACACACGCACACAGTCATTCCAACAAAAGGAGGCAATCACACCCCAGCTTTTGCACAAGCTGCTGCTACGCTTCAAGCTCATCAAGAAACAATAACCGTTACTAAAGCTTTGGCCCTCGTTGGATTCAAAGTCATCGCTGACAAACTGTTCTTCAATCAGGTAATTAATGTGTTTTACTTGATCCAGTAATAATAGGAGATTAAGATCATTTATTTTTAGGTCAAGGCCGAATTTGATGCATGGAAGGCACAAAAGTAGTTTCTCTCTCTCTCTCTATTCCAAGATTTTGTTGAGGAAGCGATACCCTGTACATATGAAATCTCTCTCTATATATATGCCCAAGTCCTGCTTCTCTAGACATAAAATTCAGGAAGGACAACTTGGCTGTCAACATTATTAATTGATTGAACCTCATATGTATATGATTCCATATCTATACGTGTAATGCTCGTGCAAGAAGAAGCAAAAAAAACAATTTAAAATATAAAGTAGATCATAGCAGAGAGAGAAAAATATAAGAAAAATATAACCAAACCCTCGATCCTCAACTCGATGCAGGTTGCGCTTCCCCACTGGATGAACAAGCTTCCTCAGCCTTCTCCTTCGTCATAGCACCAGCAGCAGAACGTGCACCACCCTTTTTATTCTTGGGTTTCGGTTTCGCCGCCTCTGCGACAAGCCTAGGGACCAGTATATCAATCGAAAACACACAGGAGCAAGCAGAAACCTACCGCTCAAGTTCCCTACGTTCCTCATCTGATTCATCCGGTACCGTCGATTTGAAAAGTTTACCCATATCAATCAAACCCTACTCCAAAATATCTTGCTTATGGTGCATTCAAGGAAGGAAGAGAACAATGACATACCTTTGCACGATTGAGTATGATATTGTCGCTAGCCGATGGATCTTTCAGAACCTGGTCGACAACCTTGAAAAGAGAGAGAGAGAGAGCAATTCAATGATTCTGCGACAGCATGCATCAAGAGCAACTGTACCTCTCGCAGGACCTGAATAACCTCCAATCTGGCACCTCGCCAAGATGCAAGCAACATTTTCCCGGTCATGTCCATTTCTAGAGCTTTGAGTTCCTCTTCGCCTGCTTCACCCTTGAGTTGGACTTTTTCCATTTCCCGGAGAATGTCTTGGACATTCAGACTGTGTACAAAAACATAAATATGTGCAGTTAAAATGGAAATGATGAACATACGCGCTCCCGAGAACACCCCAAATGTCCTTGGCAACTGAACCTTTCTCTTTCAGCTTCGACCAGAACCCAGGACTAGAAAGATTAGGATCCACGATGACACAAACGGGACTCAAACTCACATTCCAAGCATCTTCTGACTCTTCAGATACGTAGTCCCTTTTGTTGCATAAACATGACCAATCGTTTGCAACAGCTCCACCCCAAAACTCTCCAGCTTCAGATCCTCTGCCTCTTTGTCTATCTTCTTCATCCAAGATACTGTCTCCGGATCGTTCGGATCTCCAGGATTCTTGGCTTCGACGTACGGTCTCAACCTCTCGATGAGTTTCGCTGTAAGTGTTTTGACCCGTTCTTTCATCTCCCGGCGACGCTCTTCATCTTGAGCTCGCATTTTTTCGCGCTGTTGACGCTGTTTTTCGCGGAGAGCAGCTTTTTGAGCGGCAGGATCTTCTGGGGAGGTTGAGGTAGTGGCGATCGGAGCGGAAGCCGTAGCAGGAGAAGAGGTGGGAGTGCCCGTGGTAGGCGTTGGTGTGACGGCAGGTGAAGAACCTGTAGCAGACGTAGATGTGTTGATGTGTGGTTCATGAGAAATGTTCAGAGGTGATGGAGCACCACTACCACCACCATTCGAATTGTACTGCTGATTGAGTTGTTTCTCAACTTCAGCCTTCTCTTCTTCCGTCATCATGTTTGTGGCGGCCTTGGTCATCTCTTTCATGATCGTGATTTCGCCAATCTGTGGCAATAGATCAGAGAAGCAAGATGTTGAAAAGAAGAGAAGAATGTACGTAGTCAACGAAGCGATCACCACCAAACATGTTGGCAAAGAAGCTAGCAGCGTCTTCCATTTTGATTCCCTCCTTCTCTGTCATTTTCTTTCCATGTTTATCATATACAGCTCTGAGATTCTATCGAGGAGATCCATGAGAATGTCTTTTTTGCAAGAGAAAGGGCATACAGGGTCGGAGAGGACCTGGTAAGCTTTGCTTTATGCAAGGCCGTAAGTGAAACAGTTGTATCATCCTCTGGGAGATGTGCATACCTAATCTCCTTGAACATCTCTTCTGCCTCTGGAGAGGGGTTCTTATCTGGGTGATACTTGAAGGTTGTGGGTAGACATCGCTACAAGCCTAGCTGGATGACCAACCTTCATAGCTGCTTTCCGGTAGCCCTTCTTGAAGGCAACATCGTCTGCGTCAACCGAGACGCCGAGCTGGAGAGAATGCTTGAGCAGACCTTAACCAAGGCTCATTAACAGCACTTACAAGGTCGTAATACTCGGTTTCGACAGGAGCCATGATGAAAGGTAGAGAAAGGGGAGAGCTGGGACGGTGACGCAAGGGTAGATTAGGTAAATAAATAAATACAAGACTGTACTATAGGCTCGACTCGTCGTCCTCGTCCTCGTCCTCGTCCTCGTCCTCATCCTCGTCGCTCTCATCGCTCTCGTCAAAAATGAGAGATATGTATTCGTCGCCGAGCTGTGCAGCGTCGGAGGTGGGTTGGATAGTTTTCTCTTCCCGCCTGGCACGCAGGGCATTTGCCTTGATCACGTGAGGCAACTTGCACCCGCGGGACCTGCACTGGCCAGTTTCTTCGAATTCAGGGCACTCCCTGACATGGTTGCGCTCGCACTGGACACCTTTCGCACAGTAGCCAAGAACTGCAAAGTCCTTGCAGACGCCGTCCTTCTTGGCGACGTTGACGTGGGGGAAGAGACAGTTCTGCCTTGTGCAGCGGCCGCGGTTGAGGAAGTGGACACAGAGGGGAGTGCGTTCTGGAGTTGGATAGTGTGACAGGTTGCACGTGTCTGCAGTCTTGGGACAGTCTCCCTGCATGAACGCCCAGCAGATCGCAGTCTTCGTTGCATCGTGTTCATATGGACAGGTCAGTCCTCTCGAACATGTTCCTATTTGCTTCAGTAGTGACTTTGCACACCAGTCAATAAAAACCCACCTGTCTTTGTGAACCTCGAGCATGCCTTGTCAATTTTTTTGACGGCCCTACAAATCAGTCAACAACAAACTAAATAAAACAAACAAAAAACAGACTGAAAACGTGGATACGCTCTTCTCGTATTGTCCAATGTCATATTCTGTCCTTTCGGCTTGTACACTCGAGCATGATGCCCTTGCGGCCTTTTGAGCGTAACCGAGTGACTTGCCTGCTTTTTCACTTCGACGCACATAAGCCATAATGTAGCGAATCAAAAACGAAACTCACCATCTTTGCGCACCAACGACCGTTTACTTGCTTCAAACGCTACACCGCCGATGATCACTTCTTTCTTCACCTTCCCTTCACCTACTCCAGTACTTACACCAGCGTTCTCCTTCCCCTTCCTACTTACTGCACTATCAACCAGTCCTGGCCTGACATACTGCTTGTGCGGTCCAGTACCACCACCCATCCCACGCCCTCTTCCACGGCCCCTATAACGGCCATAGCCACCAGTAGCATACACACTATGAATTGGCGATTCAGTGCCTCGACCAGATTTATGTTGATTGATCGTAGCTTGTAGTGCACAAGTCAATTTCGATAGCATTGTACAGGCGTAGAAAAAAAGACACAATCAACAACTGGAGTTGGAACAGGAGGAAACATTACCTGTTAACCGCGCAATCTCATCTCTCATACGATCCTCTACCGACAAACCACCAGAGTTCGACGAAGACGCCATAAAGATAGTAAATTTCTTCAAGTACACAGTATCAGAGTTCAGAATGTCTTCGAAACCTTATCTACTTTAGGTCCAATGCTTGGGGAGAGAGAATAGCTGAGAGTAGCATCTTGATGACAAACGCATTGACGTAGGGGATAAGACCTTCGTGAGACTTTAATTCCTTTTTTATTCTACTTACATCCATCCATCTCACCCTTCCATGTTTTCACCGCACCAACCATCACATTATCCACATCCGACAAACTCGCTTCCTTCCTAAACACCTCCATGTACATCTCCAACGGTTCATCTGATACAACACTACCACCTTCCCCACTGTCGGTGGTATTGGCACCATGCGCCGCAGGACGTGTACGACGTGCCATATGCCAATACTGTGGATTCTGCCCTCGTGAAAATACTTCCAGTATCTCCGGGTTGCTGCCATATTTTCTTATGTCATTTGAATCCATTAGGCAAAGAAAAAGGGTAAATACCGATCTTGTAAAGCTCTAGCCTCGTATAATATACCAAATTTTGAACGGAAATTATCACTCCCAAACGTATATTTCCCCGTTGAGCCAATATGAACATCTCCTGGCTGAAGGATCTTCGTCGCTGACGGTAGAGAGTCAGTCATCCTACAATCAAAATCATTACTTGGAAACAAAACCAGACATGACATAGAAACATACGCCTTCATAGATTGTTCTTGTATAATCTCCTCAATCATTGCAAAGAACCTCTCCGACTTGCGAGAGAAATAATCTAAATGCAGTTGTATTTCGCTTTCCTCAACCTCCGTACGGTTGTTGACGAGTACTAGCATCCACTGTCTTCTCTAATTACCGAATTATAGGTCTAACCGGAAAGAAAACAGTTCAATAATCGGTTTTTTGAACAAGGGCTTACAAGTAAGAAATACACCCTCTTCTGGCTTGTCGACAATGGGTCATCGCCATCCTGTAGATAAACCATTTTTTTCAAAAACACCGATAACGTCTTAGGTGTCATCACTTCCGACTCTTGTATTGTCCTCTTCTCATCTTCTTCCGTATCGTCATTTTCTACCTCACCTTTACCTTCACTCGTGGATAACCTCGGAATATCTTCCAGTGTGCTAAGCACAGTTCTCCTCGATCGTTCTTCTATGGAAGGTGCGGGAGACACTTGAGACGAGATTGCATCGTCTAAAGCATTCAGATCTACTGTCCCCTCTACAGTAGACCTTACTTCTCCCTCCTTATCGGGATCACCTGCACCTGCATTCCGTTTCCCATCCTCCTCATCAGTCCTATCATTTTTCGACGATGAAAGTTCCGCCACCCGCTGGTCCGCGATTTCCTTCCCCAACGAAGCCGCCGTATTCAATACATCAGTTCCTTGTGAAGAGGTTTTCGCCAAACTCCGACCAAAATTCAATACGCCTCCCCAATTCCATTTCATAGCTTGCATATTATTCAAAAAACTGGATGTCGTCCCAGTATTTTGATCTTTGACTAAATTGCCTTTTATTGTACCTTGCGATGATACTAGTCCGTCATTATTGTGCTCGCCAATATCATCGTCTTGAGTATCTATAGGAGAATCACGAGGTGGTGGTATCAAAGAAGCGAGGTATAGTGGTAGTGAGATTGGATAGTCATTTCTGAGATAACTTGAGGAAGGTATCATCGATGTCGATGAGAGAAGTAAAGTAGCGAATTCATCTTGTTCGAGCTCGTCTTGTAAACCATCTAGCGTTGGAATTAAAGCTTTGAAATACGGATGAAACGCAATACCTTGATATGATAGTCAAATTCTTTTTCAAAACATTCAACCGTAAACAGATGACATACCAAGATGTTGGCCAAAATCCTGGCCATCTTCAAATGACCATGACCACGCCCAAGGGGTCCAGAACCTCTCAAGTTGAACTTCCAAACCTTCTTGTCCCAAAGCATTAAGAATCGAGGTAAACGGTCCATGTATCAACTTAAACAAGAAAAAAAGTATCAAAAAACATTCCAATAGTAAAAAAACGACATATACCTTAAACCTTTCATAACCCCTCATGATATCCTCCTTCAGTGCACCATCATGCACTGAACCGTCTTCATAATCATAAACAGGCACATCCTTATCCTTACCCCTCTCCTTCTCTCGCTCTTTTCCCTTCAATCTCCCTTTCTCCTTCCCTTTTTTACCTTTTTCATGCACGACCCGCGGTACTTTTGCCAACTCGATACACTAAACAACGAGAGAGAGAGAAAAATCAGATAAACACACACACAACAATAAAGACATGTTCGATCAAAGAAGATTTCTTCAATAAAAAAAACAACTGACAGCATGAATCCAAAAATTGGGTTCAGGACAGATCATCACCATTCTTCTCGTTTGCGAATGTACCGTATCCAGTGGATTTTGAGCATTGAACATCCTAATAAGACGTCCCCCAAAGAGCAAAAAACCCATCAACATCGTCGTCATTTGTCTTTTTCCAAAAAAAAACGGAAAAAAGGAAAAGAAAAGAAAAGAAGACACACTCAGAGAAATTCACAAGCGCTTTGGCGAGGCCAACCTGTCTCAACATCCTATCCCTCGACACAGCTTTCTCTTTCGAAGTATAGAACAGAATATGCGCTTGTTCTTCTGCATCTTCATCGTCAGCGTTTGGTAAATTAGCACTATGCAACGACGGGTTGTAGATCGTCAGGTAGACAAGGTTAGGAGGAATCCTGTTCATGTCACAACTCTACTCATCCCCTGGCCCTCAAGATCAATCCTATGATCTTGCAGTTCCCCACGCCCCAAGACATGACGTGCACATCAACATATCAACATATGTTCAAAACTAGCTATAAAAACACCAAGCAGTTGATAATCCCCAACAACGACGGGGTAATACAAAATCTTAAACTAGTAATCAAGCATTAGGGAGAACTGACAACTAATCTAACAATTTGTCAAAGCAAGCACCGACCACACAATTCTATCTACATCCTGCAAAAACGTCAATTCATGGTGGAATGTCGTCACTATCAACACTCAACACCTCTACCGCAGTCGTAAATGTCTTCTTCCCCGTCTCACTCGTGTTTTCAGATGACACATTCGAGTACGATGGCGACACCAAAATACTTCCCGGCCCTTCCCAATCATCGGAACCGCTCAGCGACATCCTTTGAGAACCCAGATTCCGGGATCGGATACTGTGATACATGGGGTCATTCCAGTCTGGATCCAAGCATGACGCTGGTGAACTTCCACCAGATGAATGCCCACCAGCGTATCCACCGAAGTCTTCCGTGGGTTCGTCTTCAGCAAGAGGATCAATGTATATCGGATCTGATAAGTCTGGAGGGCCATCTGACACAGCTAAAGAAGATATTGAGGCACCTGACCGTACTGTCCATCGGCTACTGTTCTCTTCACCTAACCGAGAACAAAGATCACCTGGAGGAGGCGCCAAATAATGAAGTCTGGCATCATCTGGGGGCGTAGGTAATCCATTTTCGCCATTGACTTCAATTGGAACATCCAGAATAGAAGGTGTCGACATCTCTACAGTCGTATGGTGTTGTTCCTGTTTGTTCTTAAAATCGACAATACAGTCTTGGAGTTTACCACCAAGAGGCTTGTTGGTCCGGCGGCGATAGAAAAGGAGGTATGCATCAGCATTCTATTCAAATTGATCAGTCAACCTCAGTCATCGATGAGGCAAGTTCTGTGACTTACAACCGCATCTTCGGGCTTTGCGGGTCTCACATAGGAATCATCGAAGTGATACCATCTGTCATTTTCGTGGTTCAGAGCATATGCCCGATAATGACCCCCGCCAAGCCCTCCAATATGCTCATCGACGGCGAATAGATCATAGACTAGTGGTTCGTCCAAGCTTGTGAGGTTTAACTTTTCGATATTAAAACCTTGTTCTTGTAACTTCTTGGCATATTTTCTTTCGCTGACCATACTTTCCAAGTCCAGCCCCTCAATCGGGAAATCGATGAATGCGTCAATTTTATCACGAAGTGTCCGACTATTGCTGAAACGCTTCAAGTGTACAACAAGGACATCAGGAGCCTTCCACAAATCGAATCTTTTCGTCGCTTGCTGATGTCTTTTGCAACGAGGGCAATACCACAAATCATCCTCCCCGAGCTTCTCCTCCTTGGTGAACTCGTCTAAACAATTTTGGAGCGAAATTCCCTTGTTTCTTCTTTCCTTCGCAGCCTTTTGCGACGTCTCGAGTTCTGGATGAATAAATTCACCCCACTCCTCCCAACGGGCATGCTCGTAACGGTTGGCATTATCACCGAAGTAATACGCCTTCAGATTCTTGTCAAATTCGCAAAAGATTGCATCACCTTCGCGTAGTAGACTTTTGGTGGTATCCAACATCTCTTCCCGACGCTCCCAGGGCTCCCATCTGGAGGTCAGGGTAACTCCAAAACTCGCGGTACCAAATTGTTGTTGGTTAGCAAGCAAACGGAGATCGAAAATATTCCTCTTGAACCCAGTGGTCCTGGGTTCCCCAACGCTGACTATGTCTTGATCCATCAACTTTTCGTCTACGATATCCCCCTCTTCTAAAGGGTTGCTTTTAACTGTGATCACAACACCATTCTCTCCTATCTCGGTGACAGTATCAAGAGCATTGATGGTGCCAATCGTAGCTTTGACCTCAGGAATGTTGTTGTTATGTTCCCAATTGAAGAAATCATGACTGTGGCGGGTGAAGCGGGTCAAACGGCCCAGGACAGTATCGTATATGACATCTGTATTGATCGCTTCCTGCGGATAAATAACGACGACAGTGGGGTATCCAAAGAGGCTGATATTATGTAGCGAGTTGTTGGACCATTGACCAGCGCCTTTCGCATCACAGAGGAATACAGGAAGAAGAAGTGGGTCATCAGGTTTCCGCTTGAACGTTTTTGCTTGTTGTGAGTTACAAGGTAACTCGAAGCAAACGATGACATCGACATTTGTCATGTCGCCGACTAGGACACTGTCATCTAGATTCTTGTAAAAATGGTTATTAAAAACCTCTAAGGTCAATAACTATGAAGTCAAGGATCAGCCTGAATCGCCTTGCTGAAGGTATAAATTTACATTGCAAGGTTCCACATTCATCCATCGACCAAGAAGGTTTCTGACGTCTCTGAACGATGCGTTGCAATTAAGTTCAATGGGTACCTACGAAATCAATAGGCATACACTAAGACCTTGAAGAAGAACCGCAAACCTTGACATGGGGATACTCAGGGTTCCATGGGACATAGTAGATCTGATGCGCCCACGTTTTTTCAATTGGGATAGGCAATGTTAAGTACATAAAGGGATCAAAAGTGATTGAGACCTAGAGCAACTGTAAGTTAACACGAATTACAACTATATCTGGATCGAATCGTCACCTTCTCGCATTCCGGACAGACAAGAGTGCTTTGGTACTGCCCCTGAAATAGGTCTACAATTACACTGTCATTACGTAGCAAATAACCATCCCAGGACTTCTGAGCCAATTGAACTAGTTCAAGATCTCCTCCATCTTCCCAATCGGGCTTCTCGACATAAGGCTTCTTGATTATACGATTCAAGTCTTCGTGTAGGCCATCTAGGAGGAATGCAACGAGCTCCTGTGAATCATGCTGCTGGTATCCACTAAATTGTGGTGCAAACTTCTGAAGAGCTTGCTTAAATTCTCGGGGAAAATATGACGTCCCTGATCCACTCCCTGCCCAAACCCGCTCGAGCAAAGATCCAAAGGCTTCCGCAATAGCTCCGCCCATACCAAGTGGATTATCCAAGTTAAGTTCGTCTTCAGAAACACCACCTGAAAATTCAAAAATTAATACCATGGTCACCAAAAGTCTTATTGCGTACTAAGAAAGTAGTCGATAAGCTCTTTGGTATGAGCAAGACATTGTAAGGCAGAATTCATGAAGCATGTATTTCCCATATTGCCTAGACCGAGTGTGCCAGGTTCCAAACCCCGAAGATTACGAGTATTGTTGGGAAGCGAAATTGTAGATGATGTCTTTGAGGGAGATGTTTTGAGAGCTGCAAGAGTATTATTACTACGATCGTTAGACGATGATGCTGCGTTGCTCATTCTGTTGAAAAAACCATCGCTCGAGTCGAAAAGCGGCACAGTCACTGTGGGAAGCTGAGGTTGTTGAGTGACCCCTTTTTCATCCAGGATCCAGCCATCATGTTGCTTGAACTCAACAACTAAACCATCCCCTGAGTCCAAGCCGTCCTCTTCTAAAATTTTCGTACTTTCTTCCAGTACCTTCCCATTTGCTGGCCATACTCGTTCCGCGGGAAATTCGCCACAATCCCAGCCTTCATCAGAGGATTCTACTCTCCAGACACGGTAAGGAGTCGATTTTTGTTCAAAAGCAGATACGGCATTCGCCGCTGTCGTACATAGTAATGTCATTGAGTCTGCTGAAGACATATGAATCAATTTGCATGCATGACTCCCAAGGCGTAACGCAGAGCGTGGTCTGGACAGAGGGAGAACCTTGAAGGAAGGAGGATGAAGTTCCAGCGTGGGCTCTTTTGCAGCGCCTCTGGGAATGACACGTCGAGTCAAGACGGGAAGCCCCACCCCATACCTGAGTCGAAGATTTTCAGCAAAAGCAAAAAGATAATTTACTAAACGGACCAGATAGTAAATAAGCGCCACACGTCCTGGGGGACATACTCAACGTCGACTCCCTCAAGAATATCCCGTCTTAGGAGACCATCGGTGTCAACAAGAGAGGAGTTATCGATAGAACCCAGTTCCACTTCCGTGATAACACCCTCTTTTTCCTTCTCGCCGGTGCAGGCTTTTCTCCAGCGCTTCCACCAAAAACCAGAAATAAGATACCATGTTTCTCCGATTTCCATCCGCTTTTGCTTCCCTTGTTCCACAAGTAGAAGCTTTTGTGCAGGAACCATGTTCTGAGTGGTGTCTATGGCTTGTGATTGCTGAGGCACAGAGAGAACATTGTCATCGCCTTGGGATGCCATGTATGCGTCAATACCTTGGGATGGATCTATGAGAGAAAGTGTAGACAGCTGATCGGCTTGTTTGTTCTGAGATGTATTATCTATCCCGGGGACTTCTGACACCGCACGTTTCACAGATCCAGAAGATTTGTCTGATTGCATTGAAAGACTCCGTTGACGCTTTCTGCTTGACTGGGTAGGTTTGTCGTCTGAAGGAGGAGAGGGAGAGCTTTCAGGGGATGGAAGTAGATTCATGTAACTCTGTACAATGTCGTTTAGCAGCTAGGCCGACTTGTTAATGGAAAAAGGAAGGTGTAAATAGTAGACCGACAAATGAAAGACCTCATCTTGTCACAGTCACGATCACTTGTTCTTTGTCACGCTCATTAACTTCATGTGAACAGCATCGGTTCCACGATTGCAGTTCTGCCCCTAAGCCATCATGTTCATTCAAAGTCTGTACAGAATACCTCGTACTTGTAGCTCCTTTTGACATCTTACCAGGCAAGCACTTTCTCAACAAACCAGAAACCCTCGTAGTCGACTCGCTCAGGGGTCTCTGCGCAATCAACCCGCAACTTGCTCTTGACGTTGAAAACAAGAGTATGTGGGAGCGTAGCCACTTTTTCACAATACTTCTAAATTCTCAAAACCTAGCCGTTTATATCGCAAACCAAGATTATAACAAAGTCGCCCTCATGTGTGGTGGTGGCTCCGGTCATGAACCTGCTCACGCTGGATTTGTTGGTAAGCGATCGCATTTCATCTGTAGAAGCTTATTGAATCAGAGTGTAGGCGAGGGCATGTTAACAGGTCTGTTTAATACTGACCAAACTTCGGAATTTGTACTTATGACGTCAAGGAGCGGTATGCGGCAATATCTTTAGTTCCCCAAATGCTAGTCAGGTTCGCCGTGCCATTGATCTAATTAATAACGGCAAAGGGCACGTTATTTCCTCTGGTCCAGTGGCTGGTCGCACTGATATGAGACTAGAACTGTCATCATCGTCAAGTGAGATTCTCTTGTGTGATTTACGACCATCTCCTGAAATCCATTTTGCAAGAAATTACACCGGCGATGTTCTCAACTTTGGCCTCGCAAAGGAACAATATATTGCCCTGCACCCAGATGAGGCAGACCGTGTCAAATTTGTTATTGTTGGAGACGATGTGGCTGTTGGTAGGACCCAAGGCAAAATTGTGGGCCGTCGGTACGATCACAACATATGACTCGGTGTGAATACCGCTTCTAATCGAATTGAAAGAGGACTTGCCGGGACGGTTCTAGTGTACAAGATTGCTGGCGCCTTGGCGCATCGGGGCGGTTCTCTGAGTGAAGTTCATCAATTGGCGGAGCGGGTTTCTCAAAATATTGTTACCATTGGGGCGAGCTTGGGTCATGTCCATGTAAGCTGAAACTAGGTCAACTTGTTCCAACCTCTCACGTCTTATTTAGATTCCTGGAACCGCCGCCTTACAATCTAATTTAGATGTCTCCGAAGTCGAAATCGGAATGGGGATCCATAACGAAGGTGGCCACAACATGGAATCTTTTATTCCGCCCTTGTCAGAGCTTATCCCTAAGCTCATTGATATGATGACATCAACTTCAGACCCTGAGCGTTCCTTCGTTCCCTTCAAGGGGAAGGATGATGTTGTCCTACTTGTTAACAACCTCGGCGGTCTGAGTGAACTGGAATTGGGGGCTGTGGTTGCTGAAACCTGCAGCATCCTTGATACCCGTAGTTTCAACGTTCGCCGTATTCTTTCAGGTAGTTTCATGGTATGCTATTTGATAGCCAACGTCCTGACATGTGTACTGACCCACCTGGTTTGCAGAGCAGTCTGAACATGCCTGGCTTTTCTCTCACGCTTTTATTACTCCCAAGTGAAAGTGAAGCTTTGACCTCATGTGCCACTCAGATTCTTTCCCTTTTGGACGATCAACCAGATGTTCCTGGTTGGAAATGGTTCTCCACGGCACCACCTGCTGCCATGGATTCTCAAGTATTCGAGAACGTTACATTTACCGAACAGCAGAATGAACCTCGAATCTTGAAGGCTGGAGATCCCGATGCATTTGTCAAGAGCCTCCGGCAAGCAGCAAAAGCACTGATCACTGCTGAACCCGAAATAACACAAATGGATCTGATTTCTGGCGATGGAGATTGCGGACTTACGCTCAAGGTAAGACGATTGGTTGGCGATCAGGCTTCGGTATAATCATCCGAGACCATTGATCCATAGGCAGGCGCCGAAGGTACGCGGCCTAGCTTGTGGCCGTGTCAAAATTAATACAATCTATACGTAGCCATTTTAAAGAAGATAGATGAAAGCATAATCAGGGGGGACGACATCGCCGGCTCTGTGTTCGTGATTTCTCAAATCTGCGAAGAAGCTATGGGTGGCACTAGCGGCGCACTATATTCGTACGTCCTGGAACTCATGAGTCCTGTGAGTCCTCAAACTCTCCTATTTTACAGGATATTCTTTTCAGGCCTATCGCGCAATCTCCAAGCTGTATCTGGCAACACGGTTGTTGCCAAAACATGGGCGTTGGCGCTGAAATTGACATTGGACAATTTGTATACCTACACGCGCGCACGACCCCCATCGCGTACTCTTGTTGATCCTTTGTCTGCTTTCATTCGAACCCTTTCGTTGGGCGATGGTCAAAACCTTCGAGACGCAGTCAGTGCTGCTAGTCAAGCGGCCGAAGAAACAAAAAACTTGGAGGCCAAAGCCGGCAGAAGTGCGTACATCGAAAGTGACAAGCTGAAACGAGAACAGATCCCGGATCCTGGTGCGTGGGGTATTAAGATTATCTTGGAGAATATCACCAACTGAAGAAATATATCCGGAATGCTGATCTTGTTGTATCAATACTTACAAGAGGAAGGGAGCTTGAAAAATATGAGCATCTAGCGCAGGACCATGTGCATATCATCAATCCTTATAACCGATTGAGATTTCCTTCAAGAAAGTGTTCCATGAGATCATACCATACCCAGGCTTCTCGAACTCATTGTTTCAAGACAGTCATGTAAGTCAGAGCATGAGAGATCAGAATTTGGCTCGTTATGCCGCCGCCGCATGTTCTTAGTTGTAAGATGATTGGATCCCGAAGCAGTGATGTGAACCGGTTTTTGAGAAGGATATGGTCTATCTGCTGTTAGTCATGCCATGTATGTGTAGCTCACTCCATTTATCTACTCAGAAATCTGTCAAAACCCATCATAGTATCAGGATCTGCGCTTATTCTGCCACCCTTAATGCAGAGGTAGCGCAGACCCTTGTTAATGTCCTCAGTATCCAAGTTTGTGTATTGTAGGAGATAATGATGCGGATCTGTCTTTCAGTGATGTCACCAACTGTCCGAAACCCGAGGAGGATGACGAATTCCTCACATGTATTTGTGTTTGATCTTGTGTTTAATGCAGTGTACCCCACCTCACGGTGAAATCCCCGAGGCTGTACAATGTGGCCATTAATAGCTTGGGCCCGGTGCTAATCAATTTAGGTAAGAATCATAGTCACTGTTGAGTTGACGTCTCGCTTTGATGAAGACCCACTTGGGGATATTTCATTACAGACAACTATACCGATGCGGGCCGGAGGTTTCCAACTGTAAGTGAACCAGGTTGGACACTGTTTATTATTATTGTCTGATCTCTAGGGAATGGAAACTTGAAACCGTTGTCACAAGACTGGGCTGTCTGTGATGAAAATGGTGAAGCAACACACGCCACCATCGCTTTGGCATAAGGTAGCAATTTTCAAATCTGGGAGACATGCATCTAACATCAATTCCTGGGGAAATGTAATGCTAGTGCCGGTCTCTGACAACACTAAGCTGCCCTATGCTAGCCTCGCACCAGTGATGAAAGAACGTGAGTATAAATAAATTATGCCTGAGTCTAGACTGTGTTGACAGATATCCACCTATCCGCAATGAGCACGACGGAACTGGAACTGAAAGCTTCTACGAACCCATAATCTTCCCGAACGAGTTATCTTCGATTACATTCTGTGGAAATGAATCAAACGATGCATGCTCTTTTTGGAATCACTTTCCAGCCCATGCCATTCTTCAAAGTCTTTGCCTTGATGATTGCTTGTTTTAATGAAGCTGCCAAACAACAAGGTGCAGATGCAGTGCTGGAACTTGATGAAATCAAACAAATGCTTATCGAGACAAACGCATGGTTCTTCGGTTTGACTGGTCTTGTGTGAGTGTGTCTCATGTTGCAGAAGTATCAGTCTTCGATCAGTACGGAGCGAAAATTGACACAAGAACTACATCTTCATCACAACAGCTTTGAGATGTTCGCGTTTAAGGATGTATCTCATCGGTGGGAAAAGAAAGAAATGATTGGTAGTTCAATTCGGTATGTATCTGGAGATCTTCCTTCCTCACTTGTTGGATAATTCTTATTCTGGTCGATGAGGTCAAGTGTCTATTTTCAGAACAGATAGTCACCAATGTGTTCTCTATTTCCTGATCACAAACTAATCTAATCGATCATTATTTGATCACTTATTTGGTTACTTATCCATCACTGATCCTTGGAGTTAAAATTTCGTCATTAGGAAAGAATAACGAACATATACTATATCACAATACCTTAAATAAGCTGTCATTAATCACTGTCTCACAGCAGTTTTAAGAAACAAAAAATTGACAATTTGTGTAGCAGTGCTTAGACACAGTCTACTAAACTGCTATGAGCTACTTAAGGAATCAGTCAGAAAGAGGGTGTAAGTACAACAGAGAAACACTATTCTCGGTGTTTAAAATATAGTGGACCCACAGCCAACCATCCTTTAGTAGAGTTCGGAGGGGGAAGCTACCGAGACAAATGTGCACTGAAGACACAGGAAGAACCCGAAATTCTATTTTGAGGTCATGTTTTATCTTCCATTTTCGTCATTTTTCTTTCGATCAAAAGGTAGATCACCTAAAATGGAAATACTCTGTTTCATACAAACCCGCGGTGATTTGGTCGACGCATGTGTACTTGCATCAACACACCAGATGCACTCCTTCTTTTTCCAGAGCTCCGTTATTGAAATCATTTTCAATTGTGTTTCACCCGTTTCACTTTTTCTTCTTTCATTGATCTGACACAAGCATCCCAATTGAAGACCAAGTCTTGGTTTTTTTGATAGGGGCGAGCAGTAAAGGTAGATTCGTAGAAAAAACCAAGTATGCGTTAGTAGTGCTGAGATACTGCATGAACGATGCATGCACCCTTTGAATGAGTTCCATCACACAAGATTGGAAAAATGTTGCCGAACTATCACATCAAATCTACGTCAACATTTTTCAGAATTTGGAAGGGTGATTCGAGTGTAGTACACACATGGCTGTATGCACAGAAGATTCATGTCAAGCTATATCAGTGTCCTGTAAGTTCACCGGACAATGCCCTAGAGCTGTCTGCATCAATCAATGACATGTCCTCATATTATCAACGTTATTATCGAGACGTAATGAGGCGAACCACTCGCAGCTGACTACAGCAGATCCAGTTAGCTGGATTCTTAGGAAGTGCGCTACGGTACGAAGTTGAGATTAGAAACCGGTGATCAACATAGGTGATGGCTAGAAAAAGACAGAGCTATATACTATACAATCAGCAAATGAGATAGGTATAATCAGACTATGCAGTTCATGATTCCCCATATGCTATGTGCATACCCATAACAAAGAATTTTTAGGCCTTCTCTCCCAGATTTTCTTCATGCGAGCTTCCCTTCTCATCGGTGATGGTATCAACATTACGGCTACGCCAGCTCTTGGACTGCCAAGGGTAGATTTCCTGATACATATCGTCAATTTGCTCCAAAGAGAGTCCTTTGGTCTGAGAAAACATTGAGTCTGAGGAGATATAAAATTTATGTGGCATGGAAAACAGACCTCAGGAACACAGAACCAAGTGAAGACAGCACAGCAGAAGCAGGTTGAACCCCAGATGAAGAACACCTTCACCCCAAGAGCAGCAGAACCGGGCTGATCATTGACAAGAAAAGGCGCTGGTTAATCAGGTCAACAGATGTTTCCTAATGAATTAGACAGCATTGCTCACTGGCATAACCGATTCCGAAATTCCACAGCCAGTTACTTGCCACCGAGAGGGACATAGCTTTGGCACGAATTTCGAGAGGGAAAATTTCACCAGAGACAACCCAACAGATAGGTCCCCAAGTGGAGGCGAAGAGTGCCTGTAAACATGTTAGGTCATGTGAATTCACAGTAGTCAATTCACTCACAATATAAATGCAAACGAAAGCGATTAAAACACGCTGGCCCGCAAGATTATCCACCGATATAGTTACACCAACAATAGCAACAATGAACTCGCAGATACACATGCCAACAGCACCGAAAAGGAGGAGGTTGCGGCGACCAAAGCGTTCTACGCCCCAAATGCCAGGAAGAGTCATGAAAACATTGACAATATTTGTCGCGACACTGATAAGGAAGCTGTTCTTGATGCCCGAGTTTTGGAAGAATGTTGTTCCATAATAGAAAATAAAGTTGACTAGAAGATAAGTCGCTTATTGTCGGCTCTAGTTCAAGTTTGACCTTAGTACTTACTGCCTGTGAGTTGTTGCCATGCTTGGATGAAGATGCCAGTGAGTGTGCGGAGACACATCTTATTGTGGGTGAATTTGAAACAGTCAAGATAGGTGGATGAACCGAGAGCTTTCTCAGCTTCAAGGTTGGACCGAATTTCCTGCAGCTCAAGTTGGACTGCTGGGGAACTGTCTTCATGACCAGTGATACGAGCAAGTGACTGTGCGGCATCGGCATCACGACCGCGCTTGATAAGCCAACGAGGAGACTATCCCAGGAGACAGTTTAAATGTAAGAGACGGGAATAAGAGATTTCTGACCTCGGGAAGTAAAATCATTCCACAGGTAAGAATAAATGCCCAGATAAACTGGACAGCGATGGGAATCTGCCACGAGGAATTTCCAGCTCTATTCCTGGTCCCATAGTTGATGACAGATGCGAGAAGCAGGCCAATAGTAACGGCCCATTGATAGAGCGATACGATAGCACCACGGATCCACTTGGGTGCACTGAAAGGAGCGTCACAATTAACGCCATCAAAACAGAGCACAGTAACAAAAACTTTCTCTCACCATTCTGACTGGTACAATGGGATTAAGCATGAGACAAGACCGACTCCGAGGCCGGCGAAGACACGGCCAATAGCCTGTACAGTAATTCCAGCGATCAGTCGATGAGACTGCTAGATGACTGTCAACTTACGAAGAGAGGGATACCTTTGGCGCCACATTGCATAGCAACACCAACACAGAAAACGAGGTTTGCGAGAACCACGCCCTATATGCGCCTTCAGTTGTCTGCATTAAGTTTGGTTCACTACAAAACATACCCATTTGCGACCGATGTAATCACCAACAGGGGCACCCAGAAGGGCGCCGAAGAAGGTGCCGGCAGAAAGAATAGAGGTGACAAGAGAGTCATCACTGGAGGAAAGGAAAAGGCTGCCATCGGCATGCCGTCCGCCAAAGATTTCCAACCAAGGTTGAATTTCTTTGATGCCACTGATGACACCAGTATCATAACCGAAAAGAATCCCACCGAAGGCACTAAATGCTGAGCGGTCATGAGTGCCAGATTGTAAAGAGAGACAAAAAGGAAGGCCCACCAGTCATGAAGATACCCGCCCACTGGCTCTTAGAAACAATAAGAGACGTGTTTGAACGAGGACAAAATGGCGTCTACCTTGCTTGCTTGTGCATTGATACCTCTTCCTCCATAGGTGGGACCGGAAGGCATTTTGTCGTTTACAACGGACTGTGGAGAAAGAAGAGCGGGGAAGCGGGGACTGAATATGGGTGTGAGCAACTTTTATAGGCGTCGGATCAAAGGACAGACCATGTGTTTCATCGGCAATTGCCACATGGCATATTTCCATCCACATTACGATGGTCGTTGTCTCCGATATTCAGTCTTTACGCGTCCCTCGGAGTTGCGTCCGGAATGCCCACCTAATCGACTCCAGTTCACACTACTCACAACCTGGCAAATTTGAAAGTTGAAGTTTACCCCGGACTACCAGACTATGTTCCTGAATATTCTTTTAAGGGCTCCAAACCCTCTGGATTTAATTTTTTTCGGTCGAATCTTCGCGCTCCGTGTCTGAACCTGACAACGATTTCACCCCTTGCAACGGGCCATCTGATGTCTCCGCTTCAAAAACCATTTGAATAACCAACCCTTCCTGCGTCCAAACTTGGACACCAAGCCCTCAAGTTTATATCCGGACTCACTCAAGGGAGAATCAAGCTCAAGGGAAGTGGTCAGGGGTACGTCCAGACTTTCTGAGGCAGACATACGAGAATGGTAATGATCGCGAAAACTATTTGCCAGGGTATGATTGATCGCCATATGCCAAACAAAACGTAGAATGGTTTGGAGCGAGACATGCGGGCAAATTTATAGCCGCCAGCCGTATCATCCGTCAGATGGAGGCAAGCGCTTACCGATCACCGACCGAATTAGTGACTGAACTGATACTTTTGTCTAGTCGTTTAAAATTCTGGGGCAGATGGTACTTTGCACCAGATGTTCTATAGAGACATTTACCAATCTGCACGCAACCGTGGAACGACCGTGGAGCATACACTACTTCCTTCAGGCACAAGCTAAGGGTGACAGGTTCCATAGAACAGAGGATCTCAAACGGTGATTACAGTTGGACGTGAGTCCATTGGTTATTGAGCTGATGACATCACGTTCTATGCATGGATAGTCACACGCCTGTCACGGCGCTGCGGTGACTTGTTGCCGTCATGCGTAAGGAAAGATGCAGCAGTAAGGACTCAGTAATGGGTGTGTCTGGGCTGCCTTCTTGGAGCTTGGGCCATGACAAGTAACGATTTTGAATTACTGTGCTGCCAAGTCTTCCGTGTTCCGTGAGGACTAGACATATCAAATCATCCGAGAACCTTCAGGCTTGTGCGGTGTGTGGTGCAGGGGCCAAGCGGCATCTGCCAAATGCCCTTGCCGTTGATGCAACCTAATGACGGGAAGCGCCGCCTTTCAGAACCTGCTCCTATCACAAGTGTCTTACACACAAGGGAGTGTACCGTGGTCTCGGTCCTATTCATTACCCGAGTGACAGCACGGTACCTCGAGTTCCCGACGCTCAGTGCCACTAATACATCAAAAGAACACTGGTCCAGAGCACGGTCTGATCCTTCGCAATTCAACTCGTTCTGCAATAAGACGTTTGGTTACATGTTACATTGCCGGGCTGTTCTCTCGGCTTCGTTGAGCATTCTCATGTTGTTTCAATAACGACTCGTCATCGTCAGAATTGACCGTGCGACATTTCCTGACATGGGTGTGTGATGGGACAAGTCTGATGAAAGAAGCTACAGAAGTCATGGGAAATTTTTTCAATCACTCAGCACTTGTTGTAATTAACAGGTACTTTATACTCGGGGCGATATCACTGTCAGTGATGCCTAGGAATGAAGTCAATGCCTGGGCCACGGAGGAAGGTCATCGGGATAGCCTCCGGATCATAATAACACGTGACGATAGCATACCGTGACTGGGCAAAAGTGTACACTACCGCCTTCCCGCCGAAAACTTACTAAAACATGGGTCAAGCAACATCTACTCCTACTTCTCAGAATGCGCCCTCGCTCGCTGCTCCCTCCCCAGCTAAATGCCCAGTGGACCATTCTCAGATACAGAGTGAACAGCTGAGCGCTGTGGAATATAACAAAACTTCGACGCCCGCTCGGTGTCCCATCGACCACGGAAAAACAAATCCTTTGAACCAAATGCCTGATCTCGAAAATGCCCGACAACATGGACAGATCATGCATTTGTCGACTGAACGTGTTCAATCGTCGATACCAAGGGATAGTTCGGACAAGTGGGAATACCCTTCACCACAACAATTCTACAATGCCCTTGTGCGGAAAGGCTGGGAGACACCGGAGGAGCATATAGAAGTCATGGTTGACATACATAATTTCTTGAACGAAGAAGCGTGGCGAGAGGTGCAGAAGTGGGAGAAACGTCAGTATGAGTATGTTGCTGGCCCTTGTATGCTTTTCGTTTATTGGTTTCTCACCATTGCTCTTTACATACAGTGGAAATGATTTGCAACTAACAAGGCTAAAGGGTCGACCTGGTGAGTTTTCACCGAAGGCTAGGCTCCATATGTTAGCCGGTTGGGTTTTCCCCTCTCGCTTCTCGTAAGCAATCACTCTACGACTTTTTCAACACTGATTTTTCATTTTCAGAAGTGAACCACCATTTGATCGCCATGACTGGGTCGTTCGACGACCAAAAACGGGCGAGGAAGTTCGTTATGTGATTGATTACTACACTGCCCCACCGGACCCGGATGGCTCACCCGTGTTCTCGCTCGATGTCCGACCCGCTCTTGATAGTTTTGGTAGCTTGAAGGAGCGGATAGCTGTTGCAACTGAAGGTGCATGGGCTGCATTTCGTGAGGGGGAGAGCCCACCTTATAGAGAACCTCGCCACTAGTAACTGTTTCGCCATTCTCCCCTTTGTTATCCCCTGGTTTCTTGTTCATAGATAGCTGATGATACATTTTCTATGTTTGTTTTATTGCTATGTATCCCTACTTACTGCATATTAATTGATTCTCCCTCTAGAGAACGAGAAGGACATTATGACATATGAGAAACGAAATACATCAAGAAAAAAGTGTTCAATTGCATGATTACATGACCAGGTCATCATTCTAAATCAGATTATGATACAACCACGGACCCACAGTATCCGTAATCATCCTGGTCCAAGGACTGTTCACTAAGTAGAATCGGATTGGATATGTATTCCTGCAACTTGGGAACGTGTCGGCTCCTGAACCAGTTACATTTCAGATCCACGATAGGCGCACCGCACTCATGACGAGACTTCACCATTCGAGTCAATTTTTCGATATCTCTGTATATAAGGCTTCCCTGATAGATGACAAGTGTTGTCAAAGCTGGAAAACTATGAGTGATGTTTTGTTGATTCCATCTATGGAGGGTGTGTGACGACGGTGAGGTGTTGCCTAGTGCGCTCCAAATTGTATCCAGTGAATGTCTTGAGTCTGCCTTGATCACTGTCAGGTTGGGTAAAGTCCCACAACAAGCGTGTAGGACGGATGAAGGTAGATGAGACCATATACCGAAAAACTCGATAGTGGTCAATTGAAAGACATTGAATGTGTCGAAAAAAGTACAGAACGCCTGTCGAAGTATGGAATCCCCGTGATGGAGAGTCTCTGGAGAGTATACGACCTGGAGACGAGCCCGAAACAATTGGCGGTGTTGATCGCTCACAGTAATTTCCAGATAGTCTTTAAACGTATCCTCCCATTCCCACAAAAAGCCAGCCGTTCGCACTGTTCCTAGTGGGTCAGTGAGTTCGAGGTGAAAATGTTTGGCGATGAGAGAGAAGTATTCTCGATTGATCAGTGAATCATCAATGGATGCCTTGCCTTTGATGAATACGTCTGTGCTTGCCGGATGTTGCAAATGGAATAAGATGGCTGCACAGTCCATTGCAGGTCCAGAAATTTTCAACACCTCCAGGTATTTCAATGTAACAGGTGGAAACTGAGGCAAACTATCCGTGGTGCTACCAGAAGGCAGGCAGTCAAGGAGTGATACAGAGCGAAGACCAGAGAGACTTCGAAAGACACTCAAAAGTTCATCCAGCGGTGGTGAATTGACACGACTGAGCGCAAGGGTCGTCAAGGTCAGGGTGCAATAAAGAAAACAATGCGGCCCCCAGATAATATAAGCGTTACTCAACTCGAGCGTCCGCAAGTGTGGCGAAAGCTTGAACGAGTCTTGAAGGGTAAAAAGACAAGGGCTGGCTTTGTTACAGCCAAAATTGAGAAAAGCTTCTTCAAGTAAAGGCGCCGCGCCAGAAAGCCCAGGGAACAGGAAACCTTTTGATCGATTAAAACGCATGAATCCAGATGAAATGCTCAGGTAGCGTATTCGATGCAAGTTATGAGAAATGAGCCGAACCATTTCAAGAGAGCATCCTTCAGAAAGTTGACCATGGACACTAAGTGGGACCATTCTAGACCTGAGAAACATTGCTTCTGCCAGTCCTTTTCGAGAGATATCGATATCCGACCATAAAATTGAGTCAGACAGAGCTACAAGTCTCCAATAGGCGCAAACGTGGGAAATCCATATCCAGCAAGAAGATCGAGGCCATTTGTACGATGCTCGAACCAAGGTGAAGATCCGCGAAAGGATTTCGATCGGCAGCTTAGAAATGGGAAGGGATGCATTTCGCTGGAGGGAAAGTTGGACTGTCTTTGGGTAAAAAATCAATGGATGGCAATTATCGGAAACAGGGTGGCTGACTACCTGGTGACAAGTGTGAATTTGGAAGTCTTTGAGCATGATTCCCGTTGGCTGAGAGCATTGAACAAATTATGTATGCACGTTGAATAATCGTGGTCGCGTACCTGCCTTTCGACTGACATGACTGTCAGTGGCAATTGATGATCCATGAGACTCGCGTTGTTCCTAGCCTGGATTTACATCTTAGTCATCCGAATGCAAAACTAAGGCACGTGATCTAAAAATCACAGACGGCCAAGTCAAAAAGTCTGCAAAACACCAGTATGTTGCCTCGAAATCTCCAGGCCCTTGCCTTCCGCAATGCAGTCCGTGCGCGTTCACTCGCTACACACTTCAAATTTCCTCCTCCATTTCGGATAACCGGTTCTCCGCTTCAACTTACCGGCTTCCACTCGTCGTCGCGGCGACAGAATGAGCCCACAAAGTCACCGTTTCAGACTTTTGTTGACGTTTTGAAGGAGGAGTTGAAGAAGGACAGGGCGCTTCAGGACAATGTCAAACAGCTGCAGGGTGACGTCGATAAAATCCAGGACTCTGAGGCTATGAAAAGGGCGCGTGCCGCGTACGAGCGTGCCCGGGTATGTGTTGCGCCATACCCTTGATTGTACAGACTCCTCATCCTCTTCAAATCAGCTGACCTCGAGTATCAAAGAAAATCCTCGTTTGCGTGCTGCGGCCGAGGAACTCAGAAAAACCGGTGTCAAAGTTGGTGATGCCGTTGGGGAGGCTCTAAAGTCTATGGA
>Ga0153993_100016_pt1 | contig 45583 bp, 67 predicted proteins | sample TSNC077MetaG_FD_104706 | JGI IMG/M metagenome (GOLD analysis project Ga0153993, IMG submission 104706) | Attine ant fungus gardens microbial communities from North Carolina, USA - TSNC077 MetaG | ecosystem: Host-associated > Fungi > Mycelium > Unclassified | place: USA: North Carolina, Lumber...
GCAGTCCAGCATTGCCATAGAAAGGGTATCTATCACCGTGACATCAAACCCGAGAACATTCTTTTTTCGGAGGACACACGTCGTATCAAGCTGGCTGACTTTGGTCTCTCAACTACTCATACCGCTTCTGCGGAATATGGTTGTGGAAGTTGTTATTATATGAGCCCTGGTAAGGCTTTCGTACTCTTGCGTCTCTTATTATAGACTGAAGTTCGGTTGTTCGCAGAATGTATCGCTGAACAGAAGCCACGTCTGAAATACTCCTCAAAGCAGACTGATGTTTGGTCTATGGGTGTCATTCTCGTCAACATGATATCTGGACGTAATCCTTGGCGGTATGCCACCGTAGATGACCAGTGTTATCAAGCCTTCTTGAACGATAACAATTTCCTCGGTAACGTGTTGCCTATTTCTGCAGAAGCCAATATGATCATCAAACGTATATTTACTATCGACCCATTGAGGCGGATTTCCCTGGAGAAACTGAAAGAGGAGATTATCCAAGTTCGCACGTTCTTCAAAAGTCCACGGCAACTGAAACCACCTTCCAGGCCACTTCAAGCAGAAAAACTCATTGAAACCCCTGATTCGGGCTGGCAGACCGAGTCCGAACCTGTTCCGGCCAAACCAAATCGGGTTCTGGTGGAGACAGAAGGAGGCGCGATATCTAGTCCTATCCTCCAACCTACTGCTCCACGCGATTCCAGTTCTCGATCTGTGATGCTCAAAGCCCCTGTCCCTGGACCAAACAATAAAACTGGATCCTCCGCCGCTGATTCTTCCAAGTCGTCTCTCGTTGTAAAGACTCCCTCAGTGCACGCTGTCGCCCCTGTCACTGTTGCCTGTCCTGATGATGACGTTGAAGAACCGCTAATCCTTCCGGGGACATTACTAGACAAGGTTTTACGTTCTCCAGGTGGAAAGCCCAAATCCATTACTTTAAAAAGTGGGCGTAATATACTTCGTGCAGCCGTTCAACGCATCAAAGAATTTTCTGCACCTACAAATGGTAACGGTGCTGCATAAATCGCTGTTATGATACTTATATGTCCTCCATCTGTACAACTGTATTACTGTCTATGTAATGTGATTTTTATTCTTCTTGCCGTTGATATCACACGTCCGAATGGGTGAATCAATGAATTTAAGAAAAGAATGGTGAATCAATCGATTATCAAAACTACGAACACGTGCCTATAGGTCGCCATCAATTCGCCATCGCTAATTTTTTAACATCAACATCTATCGTACTATCTTTCACACCCAAAAAATGGTTTACTCCAGCGTCCTTGGTTTTCCTCGCATTGGTGGGCTTTCTCCCATCTGATTATATCCGTTCTTGCGATTCCATTGATTGTCATAAAACTAGGCTCCAATCGCGAGATCAAGAAGGGAGTCGAAAACTATTGGAATGGTAAAATTTCTGCAACAGAACTTAACAAAATTGCTACCGACATAAAGAAGGCTAACTGGAACGTTATCAAGGCTCAGGGTGTTGACTTGGTTCCTAGGTTTGTCTCGAATCGAATAATTAAGTGCCCAACTTATTTTTTGCTCAAGTGGCGATTTCTCTCTTTACGACCACGTATTGGATCATTCCACTGCCTTCAATGTCATTCCGCGACGTTATGCTGGTCTGGGTCTAACAGAACTAGATGTGTATTTTGCCATGGGTCGTGGACGCCAGTCAGAAGGTGTTGATGTTCCTGCTTGTGAGATGAAGAAATGGTAGGTATCTCGTTCGCCTCCAAATTCAGACATAGGTTGAAAACATACTTGAGGTTCGATTCAAACTACCATTACGTCGTACCTGAGTTTTCTGAGGAGACCGACTTCAAGCTCAACTACAACAAGGCTCTAAATGAGTACAAGGAAGCTCAGGCTGCAGGTATCACCACTCGCCCCGTCATCATTGGTCCCATCAGTTATCTCCTTCTTGGAAAGAAGGATAAGACCGCTCCATCAGGTTTCCAACTTCTATCCCTGTTATCTAAACTCATACCCATCTATAAAAAGCTCCTCTCCGAATTAAAGACCGAGGGCGTTGAATCGGTACAGATCGATGAGCCCATCCTGGTCCTCGATTCTGCTGCTGCTCTTGAAAAGGAGTACATCGCTACATATGCCGAGCTCGCTCCTATATCCCCACAGATCGTACTCACCACCTACTTTGCTCGTCTTGACTCCAATATCAACTTCATCGCTAAGCTTCCGATCTATGGTCTCCATATTGACCTTGACCGTGCTCCTGACCAGCTTAAGGATGTGCTAAGTGCCATCCGGGATACTAGTATATTGCTTTCCTTGGGTGTCGTCTCTGGCCGTAACATCTGGAAAACTGATCTTGCCGCCGCGATCAAGTTTGTCCAGACAGCCATCAATGCTCTCGGTACTGACCGTGTTATCGTCGCAACGTCTTCTTCACTTCTCCACACACCTGTCACACTCGCCTCTGAGAAAAAGTTGACGGAGGAACAAAAGGATTGGTTCTCCTTTGCCACAGAGAAGGCTAGAGAGACTTCTGTTATTTCTGCTGCCTCCTCTGGCTCCCAGGATGCTCAAGTTACGGCAGCCCTGGAAGCTAATAGAAAGTCAATTGCCGCCCGTCGTCAATTTGAACAGAACTCCGATGATACTGTCCGCAGGCGTGTTGATGCTATCGCCCCCGAAATGCTTGAACGCAAGAGTCCCTTCTCTATCCGCAAGGATATACAGGCCAAGCATCTCAATCTCCCAAAATTCCCTACTACCACTATAGGCTCATTTCCTGTTCGTGTCTTGTTATATTAATACAGCCAATTTGACTCATTTTACACAGCAAACCAAAGAAATTCGCCAGGCTCGTGCTAAGCTTGGAAAAGGTGACCTCACTCAAGAGGAGTATGAAGGTTTCATAGAGAAGGAAATTGAGAATACGGTAGATTTCCAGGAGAAGATTGGCCTTGACATCTTAGTGCACGGAGAACCCGAGCGTAATGATATGGTCCAATACTTCGGCGAGCTTCTCCATGGCTTTGTCTTCACCCAGAATGCTTGGGTTCAAAGTTATGGTTCTCGGTTAATAATCTTCCATTCATCATTGTTTCTTTTTCTAATCAACCATTACTAGCTATGTCCGCCCCCCAATCATTGTCTCCGATGTCAGTCGCCCTGGACCTATGACTGTCAAGTGGAGCAGTTACGCACAGAGTTTAACCAAGAAGCCCATGAAGGGTATGCTTACTGGCCCTGTCACCATCCTGAATTGGTCCTTCCCTCGTGCCGATATCCCGCGCGAACTTCAGTCCAAGCAACTGGCCCTCGCTCTTCGTGACGAAGTAGTTGACCTAGAGAAGGCTGGGATTCATGCTATCCAGGTTGATGAACCCGCTATACGTGAGGGTGTGAGTAACGAGCCAATCTATCCGGCACAATAAACGTCGCCTAATATTTGACTTACAGCTTCCTCTTCGTCGTTCTGACTGGGAAAAATATCTCGAGTGGGCTGTTGACTCCTTCAAGCTGTCTACAGCCGGTGTCACTGATCAGCTCCAGACCCACTCCCATTTCTGCTATTCCGACTTTAATGATATCTTCTCCTCTATTCAGCGACTTGATGCTGATGTTATTTCTATCGAGGCGTCTAAGAGTGACATGAAATTACTGGCTGCCTTTGAGCAACACAGCTATTCCAATCAAATCGGCCCCGGCGTTTACGATATTCACTCGCCCCGTGTCCCGAGTACTCCGGAGATCAAGGATCGTATCAAGGGTATGCTCAAATTTATTCCTAAAGACCAACTTTTTATCAATCCTGTGAGTCTGACAAATCCCGTCAAGTTACTTACCTTTGACTGATCCAACCTCAAGGATTGTGGTCTCAAAACTCGTGCCTGGAAGGAAACAGAGACTTCCCTAACCAATCTTGTTGAGGCTGCTGAGTGGGCTCGCCAGACTTACGCATAAAATTTCCTTTCTTGCTTCAACAGCGTTCCTTGACTGGTTATTTAAGTAATGCAAGCCCTTTCTTCGGCTTGTGTTCCTGTACCATGTGGGCAGTTGGGACGATGAGCATATTCCTAGCTGAGGGCTAGAGAGTGCATGTCATCGTGGTGTAAAACAAAGTATTACTTTGGTGGGGACTCAGAGTGTGTACTGGTGGATTGGATTGGTACTTGGATTTCAACAATCCTTAACTACTTCTGTATGTCTTTGCATGTGCTTTTCCTAGTCATGACAAAACCTATTGACCGTGGCATCTCCAATATCAAACACTATGCGATAAGCACATCAGAACATCAGTTGAAGAAATTTTGCAGAGGACTCATTTATCCTGATTAAGCCCCAGGATTATCAAATCATGATCAATACATTGTTTGATCATCATTGGAGCGATGCTACCGTAATGGGAAGCAAGACAACGTAGCAACAAAAAGTGACCCCGACTGCGTGTCACTATATCAAATGACAGGTGGATTGACATCCCAACGACCTGACATCTCAATCCCCACCGTGCAGGTCATTTTATTCATTCCAGTACATCGTTCCACCGATTATCGCTCCAATATTTCTACTCCTCACCTGGATTTTTGAATCTCCTTAGTGCTCTATCCCGCGCCTTCGAATGATCAATCATCTCTCTCGGGTAGCCGAATTTGTCTGCCAGGGACACAGACAGATTATGGAGGTCTGACGATGCTGGGTAAATTGGTCTGCAGCCCTAAAATATCAGGACATTTACCTGGACCGCATACTTTTTCAAGCTCTGGAACCCAATGTCGAATAAATTCACCGGATGGATCTGCCTGGATAAATTTTGAGGTGACTCCTTGATGACGGCAATAAGAACCAGCCCACTTTTAAGCTTTGACTATGTGGATTGAAAATGCGAAAGTAAGGACAAGGGTCAACGCCAGTGCTCGCACACCATTGCCAGCCACCATTATTAGAGGCTAAATCGCCATCAATGAGGTTTTGCATAAAATACTAAAAAAACCATTGAAAAAGAAGTTATATGTCAGTAAATAGCAGCGACATACCCTTTCGCCTACCCTCCAGTCGATCATCAAGTCCTTCGTCAGATACATCGCAGCGATCATCCTAGCTCTATTGTGGACCCAGCCCATTTCACGGATGCAACGCATCGTAGCATCGACTATGGGAACTCCAGTCTTGCCTTCCTTCCACCGCTGCAACATCTCCCCATCAACATCCTCGTGATGTTCATGGCTCGTTGCAGAATCTCGCCTTACTTGATGGTCTTCCCATACGACTTCGGAATATCTCTCGTGATAAGGGCGGCCCATGGAGACTCGAGGGTAATGGCATAAAACTCCAGTGTAAAAATCTCGCCAGGCTAATTCCTGAATCCATCGACCAACCCCAGACGAGATGTTGCATTCAACTTTCTTGGACCCACGAAGTACCATTGTTTGACGGATACATTCCCTAATTGAAAGCACACCAGAAGACAGATAAACGCTTGCAACAGTAATGAGTTATATAAATGATAGTCGACACTACCGGATTCTCACCTCAGGCGGCTGGTAGTATCTTTGTCCATCTGATCCCGTGCATCCTTATACTTGACAATGCGGCTATGTTGTTCGGTGTTCTGTGCTCCAGGATTCAGGGGATTGATAGCACCCATTTGAGACGGACGAGCCCTCGTTTTCAAAAAGCGTTCCAGAATCTAGTAGAAATTCATAAGAAAGTGAAAGATTTCGATTAGTATACCAACTCTATTTGCTGCAAGTTCTCCAGCAGGCCAATATTCCTCCATCTTGGCAGCATCTTTTTCGTCAAGTTCAAATCCTGGAACAGCGTCTGGAACGGAAGTTTCAAAAAGAGCTGAAAACTTTTTGTCTTGTCGTATGGATTCCTGGTTTGATGACGGTGCAGGCGATTCTTTGATATACTCATCTAGTGCACGATTCAAGGTATCTATCCAGCTTCTCCAGTATGGTGAATAAACCTATGATGGTTATAGAAATCTAAACCATGGAGACGACATACACCTACTGTATAGCCTTTTCCTTGTTTTGTGCGAATGACACCGGGCTCTATAACATTTTTGTTGTGAAAAAAATTGACTTGAATCCCATGCTTCTCGCCAAGTTTCCAGATTCGTAAATCACGTCGGAGTTCATCAACTTCATATTCTAAATTTGCGAACAAATGATTGCACTCGTACTCCTTGAGAAGCTGAAAGACTCGCTCCGGGATTGCTTTTCTAGGTGTGTGAGTGATAACGTAAAATGGAATGTGAAGTTCGTGGAAGGAGTTCTGGGTGAAGTCTGTTAAATTATACTGGCAAGCGTCACACTTGATTAAGGCAGACCTGGAGCAGGACAAGGTTGCGAAGGACAAAATTGATGCGGCGAGAACTCCTATCATGAGCGATGTAGTCTTGGGGGCTGAGAATGAAAAGAGCGAGTAAAGGAACACCAATGTCTTTGGCGCACTCCGAGGCTCGCGCAAGTGCCCTGTTATCACTGACTAGGGAAAATGAGCCTAAGGATTGGTCTCAAATGTGCAAACCTACTACGAAGATCTGCCAACCTCATCCAGTAGAGTACTGCCCTTCCCCCACTAGGATCTGGCAAACCTTGCTGCATATATTCCTGGATCTTGAAGCAAGGAGGGTCAGCATCGATGGTGGCTGCAGCCTCTGCAGTTGCAACTTTGATAGGATTGAAGCGTCTGCCAGACATTCGAGGCCGTTTGGCATCATGATTGGAAGTATGCGAGTTTCCCCCTTTCGTAGTGGCAGCTGAACTTATTGATCGTTGACGCTTGGACATGATACAATTTCGAAATCGACAGACTTGGGGGTAGAGGAAGTTGGTCAGGCCAAACGAAGATCTGAACATTCATGAATTCTGAAATGCATGTTTTAAATACAACTTCTGATCTCCTTTCAAGATATTCCGTGTGTATCGACAAATCACGTGGAAGTATGGGACGATCTAACCAGTTGATCTTGTTCCTCTTGTCGTTTTCGCTCTTCTTCAGCTTCCCTTTCTTCTGCTTCGACGACTTCAATGTCCAGAGGAAATGTAAGAATTGCAGCTATTCCAGTCAGTTGATTCAATTCTGAAAGTGTCACATGAGAATCTGGGACTCGATAAAGATAGTAGTCCGTACGTTGACCTGATTCATGCATACTTGAAAATATGAGCACTTCACCACCTTTCTGCTTGACCGCTTCTGTTACGTGTATAAATTTCTTTCGTGTGACTGGGTCACTTGACCTACAGGCAACTATCAGTCCAGCTAAACAACCAGTTTTCCGGGTAAATAGGCTTGCCGGAAAAGATCGTCAGAAATCAATAGTGTTCCGATAGCACCCCTATCTGCAGCAAGGCAAACATGATCAGGCCCATACCATGCCCTCATTTCGTCTGTTCCAAGCATCTTGAAAAATCTTCAATGAGGAGTCCAACATAGCATCAAGTCACGAAGCCACAGAGAACGAAAACAATCACTTGCCTATCCAACATCATACCCTCTCGAGCAAATTTAGTTTCCTTTAATCGAGCTGTGATCTGGTAATGGGTCACAAGTCTGTGCATGAAAATTTTGCCGGAAACGAACTTCTGGATTTTTCAACACCTCAACGAGACTATGAACATACGGACTGTTAATGTGTACCCGAATTACTTTCTCGCGAAGCGCCTTCTGGAGTTCTTTATTACTTCGTTTGATTGCCTCGGCCAATAGATAGTCGTAGACACCATCTCGTATCCAGCCAGGGCTCGCAATAACGATAGCCCGAATACCATCGTTTGCGAACGGAACGTGCCTCAAGAATGAGTCAAAGAGAGTGGCGTAAAATCTCCCGATGCCTTTCTCATGCTGTGAGGCTCCAGCAGTAGCTGCTTTCCGAGGAATGGAAATGGAGATCCGATGCGTTACAACGGTCATATGCTGGGACAAAAGGCAGAAAGTGGCGGTTCCTTCGCCACAGATTACGGCTGCAAGCTCAGCACCTCTCCCAGGAACGGTGCTTTCCTCGACTCTAGACACTGCAATACTGTCCCACCCATGGAGTTTCTCAATGCGGACGTCACGATTAGTTTCTATGTCCAATGTATGAAAGGCTCCGAGTCTAACATGAGGATTTTCAACAACCACCTTCCCCGAGATATGCAGGGACGCATTAGCATTCTGAGATGAACTAGCAGCTGCATGAGTAGATTCTTGAGCAGAGCTACCACCTCCTGGCGAAAATTCAACACGGCTGACTTGCAAAGTCAGATTAAGCCGTATCCGGTTTGAATCCACTGATCCAGTATTTGACACTGATTGTATGCGTCTATAAAGATGACATCCTGAGTATAACGCTGATAGGAACAGCCTACGCCCGTACCGCACTGTGGTCGCCCTCACAAGATCACCTGCCTGTATCAGGTTATATAAGTGCCACATATCTTCATCGTCCTCTGGCCTGAGTGTGACATGGCCCTAGAATACAATCAGACGAGAATGACTCTGGTGGACTAGACTTACCGCACCGTGCTTGTCAATGTATCTGCTGATCAGCTTCATGAAATTAATTGCTGACCAACCTTACCTAAACTTCTAAGCTCTCAACCTACACTCATGGTTAGGTGCGTGACATATCATTTGATTTGCTCGTTCAAAGATTTGAGCCTGCGCCAGTGACTCCAAGATAGCGACCTTGAGTGCCCGGCTTGTTGAACCTAATCAGGCTCCAAATCGCCACCATTTCGACGTTGAAGATGACGATGACGCCATCTTTGCCGAGCTTGAAGCCGAAATTGAAGATGATGACAACATTGCTATGAGGGAACAAGGCCTGGAGACTATCAAACGCGAGTGCGGCAACCGCTTTACCTCCCAGCTGGCTCAGGTCTCAATTTGTCATGTCGTAGGATGGAGAGAATGAAAAGTCTACGAGAAAATTGCCACGGCACATACTCCGAAGTAACCGACGAGAAGGAAGTCATTCGTATCACTGCGTAGTTACATACCTTTCTTTTGCCTGACAAATACTCATCATCTACCAGACGAGAACCAAGATGTATCGTCCACTTTTACCACTCCAACTTCAAGCGATGCGAAATCATGGACAAACATCTAGCAGTCTGTGTCTCACCCCACCTACACCTTCTGTCGCCTCACGAAGAATGACAGAAACTTGCTCCAAAATACTTCCACACGCGATTTATTCGTGTTTTTGTCGAGAACATACCCTGGCTGGTGGAAAAGCTCTCTATCAAAGTCTTACCATGTGTGATTTGCTTCATTGATGGTGTATCTCGCGATAGGTTTTTTTCTTTCTCGTCGACCACGTAAAATAAATCACTAAACCTTGGAAGGTTGATTGGTTTTGAAGAGCTCGGTAACAGCGATGGCTTTGGTACCGCTGTACTTGAGCTGAGGCTCCTGAAAAGTGGTTTGTCCATCTTTTCTGGTCGTCTGGTACGTGTCTTTAATGATGACATTAGGCATCATTGATCAGCGAGCTGAAAGCTCCTCCAATCCGATATACAAAATAGTGTCAGGCGAGGATGACAAGATTTTCGATCTCGACGACTGAAGTATTTGCGCGGCGACTCGAGCATAGCAGGTTCATTGCTATCACCACACGTGGATTAATTCAACGCTTGAGGCCGAAGTATTACCACACGGATCTATGTAAATTTACAGATAGACCTATTCAGGCTCGGACGATGTAATGGTTCCACATAGTCTCATCTATGCATGCATATCATAACAGGGTTTATGCATCACTCCTCATCCTGGGAAGGCTTCTTTTTTCGGTCATACTGAATCACCTGCTGAAGATTCCAGGACTGCATCCAGCTAAACGTTCGGAACTTCGACACAAGTGTCTACAGCAAAGTGCTATCTGCCTTGGGTTGGCTATGGTTTGTGCTCGCTTTTTTGGGTTGATTTCGTGCTGCCGTTACTTGAGATGCATTGCTCTTCGACCTGTTTTTTTTCGACCTGCTGCCAGGATCCCTTATCTTTATGCATGACTCTCCTAAGAGAATGGTAAGTATAAATCTGTTTGACCGCAGCTATGTTTTCAATGACGTTTGGCCTGCATTCTGGACTGGACAAGTAAGCAGTGTTTTTATTCTCATCCTAAGCTGATATTCTGTATACACAAAATCTGGGATATATACTGGCTTTGTGTAAGTGGATGGCCAAGCCTGTTCCTTTTGAGGTATTCCAGGTCAGTTCAATGAAGCTATTCAGATGTTCCTATGTCCGTGAGCTATCTATATGAATTCAATGCTGAGTTGGTGCGTCTAGTTTACGGCTATACAAATTGTCTGGGTCTTGTCCCCCTATTTCGCATTGCTTTACCGTAATTCAACACATCTTCTTGAGCTCTGTTGAAATGAATTCAATACCGTGGCTTTTTCTGACTGCTGTCAAACAGGCCTAGTGGGACAATGAATTCCATTATCATACATGGCTGTATCTGCACTTTTGAACATACAGCATTCAAGCATCTAAATTTACCTGACATAAGTAATGTTGCCAGCAGACTAGATGCTCCCGGTTCATTTTACCGGTAGGAGACCAATAGTGACTCGGGCTACATTCATTTTTAGCGATTCTAATCTAGAGTACACAGAATCTAGGTAGATGGAGGCGAACGCCATGAGGAGCATCAAGCGAGTGAAACGGAGCAGAAAAGAAAGAAAGAGAATGGTCTCTGTTGAGCAGAGCTCTAACACGAGATTCATGCCAAATGAGGCAGAGCAAGTGAGTGCACAGAGCAGAAATCTCTGTTGGTAACGATTATTATCTCCAGGGAAAGTAGCCTCACTGCTACATGGAGCATTTGAGCTGGGTCGTTAGTTATAATTCATAAACCAGTAGTCAAAACTATTCCGAGATGGTTTTGCCTTCTACTCCCCGTTGTCTGTGAGTAGTTTCTCTCGAGAACGTAAAACCCGACAGACGACTCGATTCACGTGATAAAAATGGCTTCAGTGTGCCATGTTCTGGACCCACTCCTTCTTTCTTCTATATTTCTTCCAGGGGAGCGTATCTCCGCAACGTCTTTCTAGAGTAGGCTCATCGTAGTAACAGATGCATCAAGTTCCAATGGCTACCTGGCAGCTCAGCTTTGATATAGTTTTAATTTTTCAACGATTCATTCCAGTTCTATGAGCAGGGTTGATACTTTCTACAACAGATTTATACCCGATATATTTAGTATACTTCAATGCTGGCAATGTGATTGTCTTTATTAAAGGTTTACACGACCTCCACAGCTTCATGGCAGTCTGTCTGATCTACTAGAGCTGCGAGAATCCCTTTTATTTGTGTTCACTTAGATGTGTATTGATACAATGCATCCCACCAGCCTCCCAAGCATATATTGTTCGAACTTCGCCAGTGAGGGGCAAACGAATACTATAAATACTTGTTGAACAATGAAAGCTAAATTTATCTAAATTTATCTTGCCACGTGCGTCACACAGACTCAAATTCATGAATGTATGCGTACATTCATGTCCATTCAGTAGAATTATTTCACTTACACCTTTCAAAACGCTGATATTAAACTTACATGATATAGATCAGAAAATTTGGACGGCTGCCGTCGTCACGGTACTTGTAACTTGTACATTTCGTTCGTGAAGACATGGTATAAGACTACCGGCAACCTGCTGAGCTCGCTCTGTCATCAGTAGCTAACCGAAGTAACCTATATTTGTGTAGATTAAGTAGCAGCATTCATGAATTAACTCCCAAAACAGTGTTCGGCTCTGAGCAGCACTTTTCACTTCTTCAATTTTCTCCGGGTATCTCGCCGCTAGTTCGGCCTGTAATGTTGATGAAAAAGTTGAGTCTAGTATATTGATCATGTTCGCCGTATATTTGATTAAGTGTCGAACAATGTTTGATGCAGCTGGTTGGCAGTAGTGACATAACAAGATATTTGATCCGAAAGTACATCCAGTGACAATTGCTTCCGAGGCTTCCTCTTCTTGGGCGACATCTAGGTTGTGATGAAACGAAGTGAATGGATTTCTTGAAAGAATTCTGTCGTATTGCACGTCCGTCCTTACACCATGCCCATGCCATGTCCCCACAATAACGTAATCCTGGTCAAATCATGAAACTAATGTTGTTGTGCACTGCAGGGTGGCAGACTTGTTGAATGTTTGCTCTGTAAGAGTTATGCGTTTATCAGAAATTGAACAAAAGAAACGATGGAGAGACAGACAGATATGGAAAGCAGAATGATCAAGTGGTGACCCGAACAAGGAGTAATATACGTATAGAGGCGTGAGCATCAATAGCAGCGCCGAGTTGATTAGAGCGCTCGCTTGTTGGAGGGTCTCCCCTAACTTTGCCTCCTATTGTGTACTTAATGATGATGGACATGAGCGTACGAGAAGAATGGACCCGTCAGTCGACCGGAAAATGGTAGATCAGGCCAAGAACTCACTACAGAACCGAGGTCGGGGAGCAAACATGATTCCAGTCCAGATCTCATTGGGCCGGGTACCGACATCGACTAGAGCAAAACGGTAGACGAAGAAGTGTCTGTTATGATCTGTTGATGCGGATAGATGGAACCAAGAGACGAGCATGTACCAAGATTTGACCGTAATCTAAGCTGTCGCTTGACGACTCATGAATAGACAGGGAGGAGTCTGATCTCATGAAGTCGAGTGCAACTCCCTCCTCCCTTGCCTATTGTTCCTCTCAACATCTTAATAGGTTGTCACGTCTCACGTCAAATCTGTCGTCGTCGTCATTTTGGGTGCAGTCGGGTTTCTTCTACTTCTTTGGAAACTCAGATGGAATCAACGTCTTATAACAGCCCCCGATGAAGAATCAGTCATGATTTTTCTTTTGACAATGTCAAGCTGTAGATGATTGAATAGCACCCACCTTCGTCAGCTCCAATGACGGTTCAGCGCCTTTCATAGATACTGAACGAGACAGTTCAAGATTCTTTGAATCTGAAAGCTGAGAACCATGACACTAGGAAAGAAGCAGTCGGCAGACAGCAATTAAGCAATGTCCTCCAGGTAAATGGAATCAAAGAACATGATTTAGGAACGGCATGTCACATAGGAGAATCTGTAACGACACCAACCAATATACCCATGATAGCATTTTAAAGTCCTAATGCCAGTTGAACCTTTATACGTGTACGAGGAAGACCCCCATATATCAGTTGTAAATGAGCGCAATGGTATGACAACCCCGCGATCAAACTATAGCGTGCAATTGCAGATGGTGTTGTCATAGAAAGGCTAAGCTTTCATACATGAATCACATCAGTTTCTTTCTGGAGTTGTTGATCTTGGCGATACGCCCAGACTTTCTCCTGGACAGACGAGGGAAGTATCTTTCTGGAACTGTCTAATTGCCCAGCGGTACTGGGTCAGGTGGCAAAGGAATTCCAACATTCTGATTTCTATCTTGGAGCGACGCATTAGAGTCGTTGTGCATCCGGAAGTGGGACTGTACAGCTTCTGAAGTCCAATCTCTGAGTTAGAGGGGTTTCCTTGTAGATGATTTTAAATTTCTAAGTATTGCCTGCTGTCCTAGGTTTGCTAGACTGTTGGTTACAGTGCATTTGACGGATGTAACGCATAATTGAAGTGTTGCAACAGTAACTCGAAATGGATTAGACCATACAGCCCAGTTAATGTAAAAACATATATCTTGAAGTGGAGGATCAGGAAATCGGGCATACAAACAGTGACCAGGAAGAACATTAGAAATTCTCGCCCAAACAGCGAGTGCTGCCGTAATGCGACTGGAGTCTCCTAAACCGCAAGACCTGGGACACGGTGTAATCATGAGATGAAACACACTTTTATTTTGTACGCAGCGTGATAGACAAGGTAACAGCACCAAAAATACGCTCAACCGGAGGTAGTTAACTGGCAGGAAGGCTGTGGTATAGCAACCAATATGCAGAGTGCATCTGAATGTGAAGACATTCCAGTCGACAGTAGGCGGTAACGGATCAATAAAGGCACCGTTTGCCTAAAGCCGACTAGAGAACGAACCCGTCGACAATTTCAATTTCAGAAATATGTATGCCGGGTGGAAGGAATGGAAAACGGCCTGCCAACGTGCTCCGTGTAATAAATTGATGATTTTTTTAAAAAAAGAAGGAATGGAAAAAAATGAATGAAATGCAGTTCCCGGGAGGTATGACGTGTTTCAATTGCATAGTGATATATATTCATTGTTTGAAAAATGGTGATTGTCTCGGACTGACGCGCCTCCGCGGTCAACACTACCTGGCGCTGAGCAGGACCAGGTTCAAAACCCTTTAAGGACGGTTAATCGTGATTGTTGAAAATTGAAAAATGGACAAACAAAGAAAAGAAATTGCGTGGCCCACACTTTGCGGACTGGGAAGATCAACAACTCCTTAAAAGGACTGTAATTGAAAAGGGTAACCCAATGAAGATACGCGCTGGTGACTCAAGCACAGGCCTTGCCACGTGTCAAGGCAGAGAATGCAACCAAAAGCTGGGCCTTGGATCGGGCAGGAGATCTGAGATGAAGATTGAGGAGCCGATCCTGCATTGGTATATAATGACGCGCCGAGCACAGACTCGCAGCCATGTTGTGTTCCCGCCCTGAGTCGCCTCCTCCCCGGGCGCCCTCCCCCCCTCTTTATGCATTTACGCCTCTCCCATCGCCCTCGTCCCGTGCAGTCCGCAAACCCTCTTCCTCCTTGTCGTCGACACCCACCTTGCCTCCTGGCCTCCAACAGGATCGCTCTCTACTTACTGTTCGGTCGTGTGAACTTCTCTCTCCACGACGGTCGGACTTTCATCGTCAACCAAAGCGTATTCGCTCAGCAATGGATCATATATCTTCTTCTCGTACTCAGTCTCTTTCAGAACCGATCATCCGTCCTCTTGCCTCGCCTCCGCATCAGCGTACAGTATCCCTCACTTCACGAAGCTCTCCACCACCTTCGCCTCAATCCCAGATGCCTCTGCCACCTGTTCCTCAAATTCCTCTCTGCGCCCTCACTCAGGCGGACAAATCGTCCACCTATTCCTCCGACTCCCTTTTGGGCACCACCATCTATCTTCCGGACATTGAGCCCATCCCATCCATAACTGAACTTCCAACTTCAGTACTAAAACCGTCAAAAAAAGGTCTGGGGAGGACTAAGGCTGCAGGTATGACCTGCCTCAAATTCCTCACCCTTCGCAACTCGCTGAAGGGCAGTCGGCCACAGGAGCTCAAGGGTCGATAATGATATTCGGTTCATCACTGCACATGATCGAAAAGGCTCGATCACCCATGCTCATGGTGGCTCATTTGATTTTCTTGGTCGCAGCAGCGCTTGTTGTGCTTTTCTTGAATGCGCATATTTCACATTTTGCTCACACCAACACCAACTCATTCATTCATTTGCACTTCGTAATCACTACAGATTGCGGGTCCGCACCATCACGTTTCAATCTCATCTCCCAACTTCATTTGTACCATCGCCCCATTCATTACTGAACCATAATTATGACAGATCAACACCTCTGCTGACCTCTGTACTCTACTTCGAACGCTTCGAACGCCGTACCATACTCGTTAATACTCTATAACTAGTATATTTAGTATAAAGTAAGTATCTTCTAATATGACATCGAGTTGTGTGACCTGAACATCTACGTCCTAATATGGTGCTCTTAATGCCATTTGGGGATTGCCATTCCCGCAAAATCCTGTTGTTCGGAATAACATATGCTCCAGGTTCAGGCTGATTTTGTAAGCTGAACGTCTTAAGATACGCGGGATAGTGTTCACCTGACATTCCTTGCTAATACATTTCAGTATTGATATCGGACTTCTAGTCGGCTCCCGTGCCTGCAAAGAAAACGCCAGGTAAGAGACGCTGAATCAACCTCCGAGGAGACAACCTTGCAGTCCCATGTATTACGAAACCAGCTCGTGTGTATTGTAAATGAATTAGTCACGGTTCCACAATGCATGTCTTGTTGGAGCGTATCACTCTCGCTTCCTTGAGAATCGGTTGTGCCGCAGTGAATCCATGTGCTCTCATTCAATTAGTAGCATGATAACAACTGCATATCCTACTCAAAAGGAAAGACACCAAAAGCAAGGACCAATTATCAAATACCTCACTCTGCATGGCAACACAATTCTAAACTCGCACTTATCGCATGTGTCATTCATTTATACATGAAAAGTCTGGATCACTGGGAAGGACGACATTGTTAGTGACTCCACAGGGGTATTCAATGACAAGGTTCATCCCCATTGGGTGCTTGATATTAAGAAACAAATACCTTATATTCATTCTGGACCAAAATCAGTATATCGAGAAATATGAAACTCCTAACAATGTATAAGTCTCAGCTGTCACGGTGTTGATGCGCACGCTGCTATTTATTCTTCGATTTGAGGTACTTCCTTGATTGATTGATTACACATTCCTTCGATGACTGTTCATCCAATAGACGGCTCAAAGTCGGAATCATTTCCCAGAGATCGCGGAAACGAGTTTGCCCCTGGTCTCTTTATGGTTTGATACCTTGGACCATTGAAGCTGATCAGACGAGAGATGATCAGGAAGATTGCCTTATTTGTAACTATCGTATTGCAAATATGGCTAGCGGACAACGTGGCGACGTGGAGAACATTTTCACTGACAACGGACTGAGAATGGGCCTAATTCAGGGAACCACTGGAAACGAGTTGGACAAAACGCTTCTTCGATGTACTGAATGTATCGAGTGATGAAGTCGGAGCCACAAATATTACGTCATCTTCAAAGGAGCACTTCAAACGGAGGACATTCGACATGTATATGGTACGTCCTGAGCGACTCTGGGGACATCCAGTTTTGTTTGTAGTCTCAACTTGTACTTCTCCATTAGCGCATCGAGGCGAGTGTCGGTACCCGTCTAGTTGTAGCTTCTGCAGTTCGTACTGATCCTGTGTGTTCAATTTAAAATTGTTGTGATAAACATTGGAGGTATTTTTAAGCTTTTAGTAATTGTGGAGTGATACTCAAATCAGGGTAATCCTGACATACGTTTCTATTCATCGAAACCTGCAAGATGTTTTAAACGCAGAAATGTTGTTCACCTGTCAGATCATATTGATGTCCCGCCGTTTTTTTTGATGTCGGACAATGAATTCTACACGGAGCAACATCATGAGCAACATCATGATGGTTTTCGGTAACAATCTCAGCTGTTCCTTATTTTATGACGTCAACCTTTCGGTTTTTAGCTGTGATTTCTTTCATCTCATGGAGAATGACAGCAAGACCAAATGGTCTCAGTGATTGAGTAGAATGTCAAATTATGTAACACCTGTGTTCCAGCGGAAAGTAGGATGACTTAAAGCCTTGTTTCCACCAATTCACATTTACGTGAGTCATTCCTAAACAATTTCAAAACAACTCCGAATTTTTCAGCGGTAGCGGAAAGTAGACACTAGCAGTACGTTCAATTACACGAGAAAACGGGTGTCGTTAAGGAACGTTGATCGGATGTATGTAAGTAATGTCAGTGTCTGGTCGTCCGTACGCACGCACTGAATTTGTATTCTCCATGTCAACACACCTGGAGTCCAAAAACCGCTGCTATCCCAGAACGTGTCGCCTTCTCCGCTATCAAAGATTAATTTAGAGCATCAATGTTCCATGGAAAATCCCACATCGAGGCTCGTCAAAAATGATTGGCGACCGGCCAGTAAGCCCTGATCCCCTTTCTTTTTTGGAAAATCTCAGTGGCTTGGAAGCTTCTAGATGTCTGACCTGGGCACGGATCAAATATCCCTCCCTGTCACACAAGTTGCTTGTTGAACACGAGTGGCCATTAAAAACTTTTCATCGCCAAGGGAAATTTTCATCAACTTCCGGTAGCCACAGGCTCGGACTTCGCTAGGACTTCCCCTACATTGCAGTTTTTCTCATGTGAGGGAATGTAGGGGAGCCGATCAGAATAGAGCCTCCATCACGGGTGTATTATTTATATAGCAACGCCAAGAACTATGGATTGGGTTTGTGAGTTACGACCTGCATTGTCCGATGACTTCGTCGAAATCAATGAAGTATCCGACGTCGCTGCTGGTTGTCGAACGTTTCCCCCTCACTGGAGATATTTCAAAGACGGGGGGAGACTACCGGTGTTACTTGCACCACCCATTGTTAATTGAATGGTAACAATCCCGATTTCGGAATAAAACAGGGGACGCGCAACCAATTGGATTCATTTGTTGCTTCAGTAGTGGAGCGACAAATGTCATATGGAAGAGGTCAAGGAGGGAGAATGTGCTACATTCAGTGCTTATCACTTGAAGTCAAAGTTCTACCCACTCTTTGTGTAGATATTCTACGGTCCTAGTCTCAACATAGCATCGGCAAAGTTGGCACTATTCTGTAATGACATAATGTCCGTGTGGCCACAGGCAAGTGGAAATGTGTAGACATATCCTCATTGGTTGAAGACCTTGGTCGAGGGCATTTGCTTTTCTCCCCTACCCTGAAGCTCCATCGATCTTTTGCTATTATAGTTTATTTTTTCTGTTAGCGCTCAGTGTCTTTGATTCTTTGTTGGTTTGTTCCCGTCTCTCTTCAATATATCGCTGATAAATGGAACCAAAGTTCCCCGGAAGCATCACTGTAGTTTGTTAGTAGTTTACCAAGGACTGCTTTCCAGTACCGCGTCATAATTTTATAAACAAACTTAAAAGAAAGTTGGCACCATTACTTACGCCATAGTATCTCAACACTCGGTCACCATGACCACGTATGAGCGCTCAAGACTATCTTAATGACTCAATCTTTTTATTGAAACCCTTCTTGGGGAGAAAGGGGTTGTTGTTACCCGGTCAGCGACGAGATCCACATTCAGCTCATCGGCACTGTCGAGCATCTGATTTATACCCTGCTGACAATGCCATCTTGGCTGTGTAACGTGTTCAATCTTCAAGTTTCCAGGCTTTAGGAACTATCGCATTTGCGGCGAATTTTTTGCATCAGTCACAAGTTGCAAATTGTCATCTTCCGGGTCTTATCAAGGTGGCATCTATGCGGTGCGGAATAAGAGGTGGACAAAAAATCAATTCAAAGCAAGGAGAACAGCGAAACAGGGCAAATATATGAATACATTCTGCAAATTTGTAAGTGAAAGAATTAGAAACGACTGCAAATTCATAAGTGAGAAAATAAGTCAGCTAGGGCTACAAATCATCAACGAGATGGAGTCATACCGGATGTATATACATAGTACTACACAGGATGGATTGAGGCATCGGAAGAAAGACATCGTTCTGTGTGCGGGAGTCTGCCCATAGTATTCCGTCAGAGTAGAGAAAGGGAAGAAAAAAAACAGCATGACTTTGAAACAAACAAAGAGAACGCAGCAACAGGAGAAAAAAGGGAATGCAAAGAGTAGCTGGGGGCAAAGGAAATCATACAACTCATAAACCCATTCGTTCTGCCAACGTCCGATCCCCGTTCACACTAAAAGAGTTATTTGAAGATGTGTTGCCGGCACCATGGAATGCGCCGCCATTAGGTCGGTCACCTCGACGACCACCTGCACGGCTGGATCCACTGTTACCTCTCCTGATGTTGCTGGTGTTCCCTCTGTCCCGATCACGGCTGCTATGATGGCTGCTATGATCTAAGTCCTTTGGACCTCTATCACGTTCACGATCTTTATTCCTCTCCTTGCCGCGATCTTTGTCAAATTCTCGACCCACATCCTTTTCCCAACCTCGCGCAGGTTCTAAAGGCATAGGATGCTCATTGTCGATTGATGTACGATTTCCTTTGTTGGTATCATTGCCCCCACGATGATCTTTGTCTCCACGTTTTGGTTGACCATCCACTCCGCGCTTTGCCGAATTATGGCTGTAATGGTTGTGGCTGCCCGAATTATGTTGTTTTGCAGGGCTAGAAACTGGTTGGGCATTAGCTTCTGAAAGGCGAGGACGCTTTTGTGCGCGAGGGCCAGTTGGAGGGAGCTTCGAGCCATGGTTCGCATTGGCGTTTGCTTGGGATGTGTAGTTGACATATGGTGATGGTGGATATGTTTGCGGTGACAGCTGAGGGCTGGGCGCGGGTTGTGCTACGCTTAGATATAGTTCATAGGACTTGTCCAGCTCACGACTATTATGCGGAGCCTAAGCGCTTCTTTCAAGTTGTCATGTTGTTTGGGACTCACGAAAGCATATTCATGGTCTCGTGAGACTCTGTGAAGATGTCAGCTCAGTCAACCCTGTTATCAGTGGAAGGTACGTACGGCGTAAGGCGCTCTGTAGCCGCTGTACAAGCCTCCGCAGGCCACGAACCTCTTCCCTGAGTTTACCGGTTTCGCTGAATCTTAGAATTTCATATAGCTCATCATTTTCCTCTTGGAGTAGCCGCGCACGCTGAGTTAGTGCAGCGACAACAGTGCTCGAGCTAGACAAGGCTGATCCTGTAGACAACTGAGAAAGAAGAATAGAGGAAACTGCTGGTGGGAGAGACAAAGGAGTGGTGTCGGATGAATTGGGTTGTGCAGGAAGGTGGGCCTGAAGTCGCGCCACCTCATCCTAAAAAGTATGTGAGACGGATAGAGAAACACTATACTCGGACTTGCATGGAGTTTTGATAATTGGATATCGCGTTCACTGAGAAGAGTTTCTAGGCGAGCCTCTCTCGCCGTCGGAGGCTGTATGGATTGGCTCATTGTACGCACCAGGAAACGGGGCAAAGAAAACCCGGGATGATCGTGGTTTACGAGCAAGATACTGTGGTGTTTGACTTCCTTTTTAGACTTAGGCGCCCACGTATCAGGTGCTCAAGGTATTCTGCTTTCAATTCTGCATCGTTTATCCGCATGCACACACTAATTTGTTTAATTTTGTGCATTACTAACCTCGTGCTCACACAGATCTGCCTACACGGGCTCCATGGGCTCAGCACCGCAACAAGATTGCTTGCTCGTGTTTGTCTCTCAATACTATGCCAAGCAAAGTTATTTCCAACCAAACACACATTTGTGTCACTTCGCTCTTGCGAACTAGGTGAGTAGCCGTAGATTTTCTTCACTGGCTATGATTACACTCTATTCACACTGTCTGAACACATGTCCAAAGGACATGCTTGCTATGAGCGATCTTTTTCTACAACGGTAGATGAGCCATCTGTTTTCTCTCAAGTCTTGGGATTTTGCTTGGATGCTCACATCTGACGACAGGACTGCAAATATGTATCATATCATTTAACTTTCATTCTGTGTATTGACTAGTAGTCTATGTATCGCTAAATGCATCTGATGGAACTTGTCCTTGAAGTGGAGAGAGAGCACCAGATAGGATGTAGAAGTAAGGGGCAGATCTAACTGGTGGAGGCAACGTCTGATAACCGATTGGCAGTGAGCATCTTGGGCAAAGAAATCGGTACTGTCGCTCGTGTCCGTTGCTCCTACACACATTCAGTCACAATGTTCGGAAAACAAAGTTCAACCAAAATTCTTACCTTTCAAGGAGAATGGGGTGTTCACTGGCAGTTGCATTTAGCTTAAACATCCTAGCTTTACCTATATCGTTTTCCTGTGCACATATGATAATTGCATTATCTGTCTGACGCCTTGGCAGTGATGCCAGGCCCTTGTCAATAACAAGCTAGACCAAGAAGCCAATTCAGTATGAGACTGGTTTTTTTCGGGGATGAACATACAATAAACTCGCCGCATATACAATCTAACGCAGAATAAGCATGTTTGTCTCATCCAGTCCAAGTATGTAGACATACAATACACGCGTAAAGCAGTTGTTGAAGACGCTGTCGGCCGAGCTGGAATATGTGATCAGCAGTAATACTAGTAGTCACAATAACTGCATTCAACTCACCGTCAGTCGATGACGAGACTGCTGAACGTGAGACAACTTTGGGCATCCTTGGTGCCCACTATAGAACAGAGGACCTGGAGCATCGCCACTTCCAGGGTCCAGCTTTGTCATCACTGTTGTTTTACTTTTCAAAATGTCGATGGCTCTCCACTTGGTATTTCCAAGACATGCTGAACGCACGACTGTTATACCCTCTTTCAACGATTTATGTGTACCACTAGCGGCGTCTAAGGACAATTTATGCGGATTAATTTGGCAGTAAGCTGACTAACGTCTTGCGTGACTGTGTAGTCTGCAGACCTCGAGAACGTTACAGACCACAGAGGATCAAGACTGTAACTAGCGAGGATGATAGTGGTTGAATCTTGATTCTTTACCACAACTCATTGATACCCTTTCTACCCGAGAAGTCCCTTTTCCGGTGTTTGTACCTCAAGTTTTGCTTGAACCAGTGTTTTTCCGTATGATCTTACAGCCGGACCTTTCTATGTCAAATATACTATCCTTTTATTCATCTTCAGTAATTCTCTTATACTAATTGTTGATGATTATATGTTTCCAGACATTTTTAAGTGTAACTTTGTCGTCTTATAGATAGGATTCTTGAACATCTCATGCATGGTTTCTGGGACGCACTTCCTCATTTATAGCACGTGACGAACCCTACACTTGGCTGTGGCATGCACAGTTCACTGATTGATTGTCTTCGCTTATAACCGTCCGGCTTATTGCCATCTCTTCTCTTTCAGCCGTAATGGCAGCAAAGGATTCTCCTTCGCGCCTGCGCCGTGCAGTCAAGGGTAGGTCTGTTTGATCTTCTGCCTGCTCTAGATACCTATTGTTACAGAAAACAACCTTTTTCTCGTCAGAAGGCTGGTCCAAAGGACGGATATGCGCAATGCCGACCCGGCACCGCGAAGGTTCACCTCTCTAGCATGGGCTGCCATTCTTGGTCATGAAGAAACCTTCGAGTTTTTGCTTGCATCCGGTCATGACGATCGGGAGTTAAGCCGGGTATGAATTTTATTATTTCATCACGCTAGCTGTAAGAAAGTAAACCACGAAAACATGTAGGATTCCGAAAACAATACTATCCTTATGATCTTAGCAGATTGTGTACCACCGCCCAAGGTCCACAACTCCTCCGTGTCTACCCTTGACTTCAATAGTGCTGCGCTGCGGATGGCTCGACTCTATTACGACCGCTATCAGGCCGGCCATATGGACCTGTTGGATTGGTCGAATGTACAAGGTAGAACTGCGTTGCACCTGGCTGCTGTGAAAGGAAGCGAGGATCTGGTTCGTGTACGTCTCAAATCTTCTCTCTTGGAAAAAATCCTGGTTGACTCGCCTCGTTAGATGTTCTGTGATCTTAATGCGGATATCAACCTATCCGACAATCAGGGGAACTCACCGCTGCACTAGTGAGTGAGATTTGCTGTGTGAATCTAGCTCCTGGATTAATGGATGCCTAAAGTGCGAGCGCTTGGGGGCACGTCTCGGTGAGTTTTATCTGGAGAACATGCTATATGATACCTACGCCATACACGTTTTAGATCGTCCAACTCCTTATTGAGCGAGGGTGTAACTACAATTTACGCAATAACCAAGGTTTCGTCGCATCTGATTATGCTTACTCGTATGTCACTATGTCACTCATTTCTCATTCCTTCTGACAATACAATTACATAGCTTTAGCACTCAGGAAATGCAAAAAACAGCCGAAAAACAGTACGAGATCACCAAAAAGACACGTCGTATTGCCGTACAAAATGGTAGACCAGTTGATTATGGGTTATCAACGCCAATCAGCATTCCGCTCAGTATTCGAGATGCAACACCGAGGATACGGAGTGGATCCGGCACCAGTCGTACGACTGCTACTTCTGACAGCGGGGATATCGACGGCCCAGGCCAGATCCCATTGACATCCTCTTCTTCCCCCTCTCAACCTTCCACCACGGGATCCGGCTCATTCTTCTATAGTCCGAAAACGTCCATCCCTAATCCTCAATTACCTTCTACCAACAATGCGAAACCACCAACGAGTGCTTCGGTCATTAGTCCAGCCTCTGTTCTATCTCCGATTGCTAGCAGGGTACGAGTGCAGGATGCAGATGCTCGAGAAAAATACATGCGAAGAAACAGAAGTGAATCCTCGTCGACAGATGCCAAATCACAAACAAATGCGGCGTTTTCCAATGTATTAACAGTTCATGACGAAGCGCATAACGATTTCCCGCAAAGCGGTATCATCAGTCCGCGGAAGCTTCGGCCATCTGCATCTGCAGCACAACTACGACATACTCACGATGGCCCAAATCCTGCGAAGAATCGAATCCGAGCGGGGACCAATCCTAGCGCGAAGCCGACACCTTCAGTTGGACACCAACTTACTCGATCATCGTCAACATCAAATTCATTACGATCATCTACCACAACTGGAACGGATGAAGCTTCGAATGCTTATGCTGGTCCGCCAAGCCAATATGCCAAGTTTCCGGAGCCTCCTCTGCCGCATCAGGAAGAGTCAAGTACTCCTACTGCTTCTCGACGGAAGGGATTCCAAATTTTGTCTAAACCCTTACATGCTTTGGACCATTCGTCCAATCATCGACGTGGCATATCTGTTACCGCGGTGCGTGGACCCTAGGGATTGCAGCTGGTCTGTACTCCCGAGTAGAATTGTGTCATCAGCGTTGTATGATTATCTGTCGTCTGGACTTTGTTTGGCAAATGTTTTCTTCACGGATTGTATTTATCAGATTGCGTGTACAGTAGAGGAAGGATCAAGGTCCGTGGTCAGGTGGAGGAGTACTATTAAATGTCAGCATCCAGACATTGTATGAACCTGAGTTAAAAACGTCCGAGTCGCTGGTTTAGCCCAGTTCCTAAGTCGGCAGAAGCCGAATTCGGCGTGTTGCAGCGCATGAGTGACGCCGGTAATTGGCATCTACAAAAGCGGACCTCATGTCTCTTGGCCACCCAACGGCCCCCCATACTCCATGATTCCTTCAGCCTCAGACAGCGACCCAGACCCTACCACTCAGATTGCTTGGCCTTCTAGACATGCCAGGGGAGCAAGTCGCCCTCACACAGGCTCCAACGGCAGCCTGGAGTTGAGTGCGACACCACGAAATGGCGGCCAAGATCCAACAAATCCTGGAAAGCGTACACTGTCGACAAGGGACCTAATAACCCTCAGTATATCTATGGCTGGTGCACAGATAGCCTGGACAGTGGAGCTAGGGTAAGCTAACAGCTGATCATGTTCCGGGAGGCACAGACTCACCGCCATTCTACTATAGTTACGGAACACCATTTCTCTTGAGCCTTGGGCTTTCGGAACAGTTGACGTCACTCGTCTGGTTAGCGGGTCCTATCAGCGGGTTGATAGCACAACCCGTCATCGGTAAGTTCTTTTATATACAACCCGCCGGTTGAGTGATTTACGCCATGTGGGCGATAAGGGGCTGTCTCCGACTCATCAACTTCGAAGTATCGTAGGCGGTTCTGGATTATTCTTTCAACAGTCGCTTTGGTTATCTCAACTCTTACGTTGGCATATTGTGTCCCTCTTGCCGAGTTTTGGGTCGACATTTTCGCCGTTGGTTCTGGTGACTGGGATGAGTCCAGGAAAGATAAGGTACGCATTCGCTTTGACACATCCAGCCGTATTCAATCTCAGCGCCTCAGGCGAATAACGTCGCTATTGTATTCGCCATCATCTCCTTCTATGTTCTTGATTTCGCTCTCAATGGACTCCAAGCCTCACTTCGAAATCTTCTTTTGGATATTTCCCCCCCAAACCAGCTCAATACTGGTAACGCCTGGCACAGTCGTATGACAAATGCCGGCAATATCGTCGGTTATGGCTTCGGTGAGCTTTAATGAACCTTTCGGCAGTATGACTGGCTCATTTTATGTCTCAGGTTTCTTACCCTTGGCTAAGCTCCCAGTCATTCGGCTCATCAAGGGATCACAGTTCCGAAAGTTTTGTATTATTTGCATTGTCATTTTAGTAATAACGGTGGCCATCACTTGTGTGTGTCATGAGGAGGAAGAACGACCAAAAAGGGAGCAAAGTCACAGGTAATGAATTCGCTAAATCCTCTCGTCGGCTGGAGTTGCATTTAACATCGATACATAGTAGCGGCTTTCGAGAAGTCCTCGACAACATCCGAGCTGCCGTTCTTCGACTTCCCAAATCTATTCGCCGAGTTTGTTATGTCCAAATTTTTGCTTTTATGGGATGGTATGTGATAAAAATTGCGAGACCACGAGATGCTGACTTCAGTATATAGGTTTCCATTCTTGTTCTATTCGTATGTCCACTCTAGCTTCGCAATGATGATTTACTTAGTCCAACTAGGACCACTTACGTTGGTCAAGTCATGGCCCATGAATTGGATCGAGAACCAGACTCTGAACTTGCAACTCGGAGAGGTGAATTTGCGATGCTAATTTATAGTGTCGGTATGTATACATCTCTCCTCGATTAATCCCCAGTTGAGTTGACTTCAATCAGTTGGTGTTATTGCTGGAACAATTCTTCCTCACCTTGCAAATCGCGATCGCCGACTTCTCGGGCGTAGAACCGACGTTGATGAGGATGCAGAAATGACCCGACTTCGTGAAACCGTTAGACAATGGAAAGTTGACGCTGCTCGCCAAGGAAAACCTTTGAAACTTCCAACAGTTCCTTTTCTCCTGAGGAATATTTGGTCCGGTGCCATGCTTCTGTACGCTCTCCTGACATTTTCGACCTTTTTCATCAAGACGGTCACTCAGGTAAACTGTCTACGAAACCCCTCGTTTTTTTTAGTCAGAATTCAAGTTTTCGTAGGCAACGATTTTTATTAGTCTCGTTGGCATCTCCTGGGCAGTTGCGATGTGGGCCCCATTCGCAATCATCATGGAGGTAGGTTACTTGTCATCCTGCCACTCAGTCTATGACTGAAATACCACCAGCTGTTGAAGGAACCACTCAAACCTGCCACTGACTTGGCTCTTGCTAATTGCCCACCTGGTCGCACTCGACATATATCCACATCTGGGCTTAGGCGAAAGAACGGAGAGAGGGCACCTCTCCTTCGACGCTGGTCATTAGACGAGTCTGGTGTTGTGTCAGGAGAGGGAGCAGCACCTCCAGCTCCACCTGCAGGGGGCACTGTATTAGGCATTCACAATTTAGCAATCGTTGCTCCTCAATTCCTCGTACGCCTGGTTATAAGTTGTCGTCTTGATGTCTGAACCTCAGATATTTTCCAGGTTGCGATCGTGAACAGCATCATTTTCAAAATCGTGGACGGACCGGTTACCATCAGTAGTGGAGTGGGTGGTGGTGAGACTTATTATGGAAAAACTGGGGTAGGCTGGGTCCTACGGTTCGGCGGCTTGTGTGCCTTCATCGGAGCCTTTGTTGCACGTATGGTGCCCCCTACGCCTACGGAACGAGACATGCGAAGGCGTTTGGGCGAGATGCAATTGCTTGGTGAAGAACCTTCCCCATGACTTGTTCGGTGAACAACTCGTGATTTTCTGGAACTTTGTAGTATCACAAACTGGGTATCTATCATGAAATCTTTCACACATGTATACGTTTTCGTAACTATTGCTAATTGTCTAGCCAAGAATATTATTCGGAATCATACTTTCATCCTATCAATGGCCATAACATGTAATGCGTAATCCCATCCATTGTCCTCGCTGATTGAAGATATGGCACGACATGGTACCAATACAACAGGAAATTTGCAATTGGAGGTAATGGCAGTGACTGTAGAAATCAACAACAGCTTTTGCTTCTATGACATCTGGATACCTACTAAAAGGTAGAGCTTTGGGATGGTAGAATACACGTGCGGACAGAACAGCTTCCGATTGAAAGGTCATCAATAGGCTTGACCGCGTATGTGCTTCATCTGAACGAAGATTGATTAGCTTCTGTCTAAACAGCAATCAGGAGGGCCTAGCTTACCAATTCCTCTCCCAAATATAACCCCACAAAGGAAGGGTCCGTCTTGGAACTTGAGACTCTCACTGTATATTTTGGACCCGTTTCCCTCTGTTTCAGCTGAAAAAGAGGCATTAGCCCGATCTGAACTTGTCAAGAGTGATACTGATCGCACATGTGCACAAAACAGGATGAGCTATCTGAACCTCTATTTCGCCTTCGTTATCTTCGATTTCTCGACGACCAGTATGAAGTAGCACTTGTTTTTCGATGAGTGCATTTTTAGGCAAGGCTTTCACTGCGACGAATAATGTAGGAGAATCAGGGGGCTGCGATGCGGATGAGCAGGTGGCAATGTCAGTTGGTGGAAGTTACATGAAACAAACTGAACAGACATTGAGAAGCTTATGACCCTTACGAATAACGTGCATATGCTTCGCGTCATCTAAAAAGTAGATGGTTGATTGCGTTAATCCTTCCCAACCACGGCGAAGAGCTGCGGTCACTCTAGCGACGTGCTGTGAGGACAGAACAAATTCCGTTGCTAGTGACTGCGGCACGGGTAGAGTCAAGTTGCTCGGGTTCAATCCGATTTGACCAGATATTGTTATTCGTTCCTCGGCCTGAGATTTCAGGTTTAGCCTAAAATTACGTCCAGAGTCGGAAGGGGAGGGTCCATACTACTACTGCTTGGGAATATGGCCCTATGTTGGCAGGGGCCCAATAACTGAGTCCTTGAACATGTAAAGCCTGCCTTGCGGAAGGGTGAGGTTCAATGAAGGCGGTACAGTCTAGTCTGATTCGTATAGGACGAGGAAGATCGACAGCAACGCAAGTGCGCGTGGGTGGACTCGTTCCAAAGTATTTTCCGTAGATGGTATTAATGCGAGAAAATAAGTCGATAGAGGAGATGAATAGATTGATATTGGTACAGTTGGAGATAGTGAGCTGATATCGTCCAAGATGTTCTGAATGATAAGTGAAATAAGCAATCAGGTTGCTTGACTGACTGACTCACCTTGTAGGATGGTGAAGCATTCCTCGACTTCATCCTCGAGGGACATAACTCGTTGAGGCTCCAATGAACAACGTTGAACATTGCAAACGGAGACCCAATTACCGACTCGAGAGCTGGAACAGTTGATAACTGGAGAAAGACCCAGATTTTTCGAATCAATGACAGGCCACTTATTTACATCCATCTCTTCTTGAAGTTTATCTTGTACAGACTCTTCTTGAAGTTTATCTTGTACAGAGAGGAACTCGTTTTCAAGTAGGGGCGGAACTGTTAAGAGATGTACGTTTGGATTCTCTTTTGGAATGAGAATAGCATTTGTTATTCTGAGATAGGCGACTGTGGCGAATGCGTTATCCGAGTGGACGACAATCTCAGTGTCATTCCTAAGAGATCACAGTTTTCGGAAGGGGGAAGGGTCAATGGGTCGAGACGTATTGCAACATGATAATGACTGACAATTGAATTCTTTTTTTGAACAACGGGCAATCCAGGGTCAAAGATTCATATTCTCCTCCCTCGCCGCAGATGTGGGAACCGTAAAGTGTGTTCTGTTGGATTATTATAATTCAAAAAGGGGCCGAGGAAATGGTTGAAATAGTTGTACCAGATTTATTAAATGAGATTGCATCTGAGCTAGTGATTTCCCCAGATGATCAGGAGTAAGCCCAATACCTGCAACTTTAATCAGAATAGCTTCCATCCCCGCTTCTACCATTTCATTCAGCAACTCTGCTTGGTCACGTTGCCATAGATAGGCTAAAGGTGTCAAGTTCAGGCGAGAACAACTTGGAATAGTGTTTCTGAGGGGATGCAATTGATATTTAAGGAGACTCACACATGCTCCACTCTAACACGTTGATAATTTGATAGAATTGCGCCGACAGATACACCCTGGATATCAGGATGAACAGCCTAATCCTCTCGGCATGTGAACAAAAGGAAAAGTTGGATGTTATTCTCGCTATGAATTACCTTTACGGATACCAATAATTCATAAAGGTCCTCTGTTTCATCCCCTGGTACACCATAAGCCTCTTTGGTGAATTTGCCTCTTGCACCATATTCAGAGCCTTGTTCAATTGCACTCCCAGAAATTACACGTCGATACAGAGGGACATCAAGAGCGCGCGCGACCAAGTGTATAGCATCTTGTCCAACAGTCTGGTACAAGAACGAGTCGAGTTCCTCTGGAGATTCAAGGGAGAGCGGGAGGATGGGGAGGGAGTCGGCAAACATGAAATTCGAATCGAGATGGACCACCTGACCTTTCCCATTTTCTGGCCCAAGAGAAGCAGCAGCAATAAGTTCATGGCCATTCTTCTGACAATGTAGGAGATTGAAGCAGCTGTCTTTACCACCACTGAGAAGAGCGACGTATTTCATCAAGGTTGATCTTATCTAATAATTATCCGGAGTCAGGGGACTCGATCATTTCTGGACCTTGCCCTTCCATCTGTGTCAAAAAATGCCTACGATTTCTGTTGACAAGGCCGATCTCTGGGAGCGACTTGGACAAGAGTACTGTGCGCATCTCATTCAGATTATGTTTCCCACTTGATTCCAAGTTGAAGCAATAGCGACTGAGGACTTTGACAAGTTATGCTTTGAGTATGGCCTTGAAATCGACGAAGATGTACTTTTTTTCTGTCTGGATAAAGCTACTCAACAGCATGCTGATATATTTTGGTTCAGACCACGGAAGAAGTCGAACAAGCTATCAAGAAAGGATTGCCTGCAGAACGTCCGGTACGACCATGATGTGATACTTAACCCCTTTATGTCATACTCACGTTGTTTGTGCCACTGGTAGCAACTGAAAATAGAGACTCCTGCAAATAGGTGCGCTATTTCATTTGTAGGACAGAAAGGAACAGGCTTGATAGAGGATTAGATATGATTTACTCTGCATAGAAGGCATCTCAAGAGTTCTCAATACTTTCCTGGGCAACGCCCCGGCCCCTCGATATAAGCTTGTATACCCTCCGGGAGGGGAATCAAATCTGTTAACGATCAATCTTCACCCTGATGTGCGTTTGAACTCGACTCTTATTTCAGTGCTTGGAATGTGAATGTATACCCCCTCAGACTGCAAAAATCCGCCCTCTCTTTGCAGGTGCCATTCTCAGAAACATCAAATTCACCCCAAGGTCATATGCCTCTTTCATTGATCTTCAAGATAAATTGCATCAGAATATCTGTCGAAGGAGACAACTAGTTTCTATCGGAACACACGATCTAGATACCCTGATCCCACCCTTTCGATATGAGGCAAAGCCTCCAAAAGACATTAACTTTGTTCCTTTGAACAAAGATAAAGCCTATACTGCAGAGGAATTGATGACTGTCTATGAGGTAAGATATAAATGTACTTTTTTCCCTGCGATCGACGGCCTCTTTCCCCCGTCCCTTCTTTCCTGAGGCTGACCAGATTGATCATCACACCAGTCCGAAAAACATCTCGCGAGATATCTGCATATTATTCGAGATTCACCAGTGTACCCAATTATCTATGATGCTGAAGATCATGTCCTTTCAATGCCCCCTATCATCAACTCTGAACATAGCAAGATCACCTTAAACACGCATAACGTTTTCATCGATGTCACCGCTATTGATCAGACCAAACTCGATATTGTCGTCAACATAGTCGCTACAATGTTTTCCGAATATTGCGATGACCCATTCACGTAAGAATCACGAAGGACTTTGACCGCTCCCGTCGCACTCATAGATACTTAAGAATTGAACCCATCAAGGTCGTGTCCCCTGATGGCAAAGTGTGTATCACACCCAACATTTCCGAACGTCAAACCGTAGCACATGCCTCTTACATCAACTCTTGCACCAAGCTCAATCTTAATGCACCAGAGGCCTCGGCGTTACTTGAGAAAATGAGCTTGCGTACCGAATTGTCATCTGTAAGTCCGGACGAAATTATTGTTCACATTCCGGCCACTCGGCCTGATATCCTTCATGAATGTGATATCATGGAAGACGCGGCGATAGCGTATGGATTCAATAACCTCCCAGACGTGTTCCCGACAACGAGTACAGTGGGTCAGCCTTTGACAGTGAGCAAACTCTCCGATGTCATTCGTCGAGAATGGGCTCTGGCAGGCTGGGTTGAAGTTTTGCCTCTCATCCTTGTAAGCTCAATCGCTATCAATGAACCAAACTGACATATTGTGATAGTGTTCGCACGAGGAAAACTTTGAATGGCTGAACCACGAGGATGACAACAATACAGCGATCAAGATTGCGAATCCCAAGTCGCTCGAGTTCCAAGTAGTTCGAACGACATTGATTTCTGGTCTCTTGAAGACTATCCGCGAGAATCGCTCACACGCACTTCCTATTAAAATTTTTGAGACGTCAGACGTGGCATTCAAGGATGTCAAACGGGAGCGTCAGGCACGTAACGAACGGCATGCAGGTGCGGTGTGGTGTAATAAGACGGCCGGATTTGAAGTCATTCATGGTCTTCTTGATCGTGCAATGAAAATGCTTGAAGTACCTCGCATTCGGGGCACTGATAATGAGGCTGCGACGGGTTATTACCTGCAGGAATCGAGCGGTACGTTGCTCCAATGGGAACTGGAATAGACTGAAATCAAAATCTAGACCCGATGTTCTTCCCTGGACGAGCCGCGACGATATATTACAGATCACCTCCGGAGAAACGAGGCCAGTTCTCAGGGTTCAAGCAAGCGGCTCAGAGCACAATAAATGATACTGCAATTGGAATTCTGGGTATCCTGCATCCTAGTGTACTGGAAAAGTTCGAGATTGGATTTCCTTGTTCGGCCTTGGAGATGACGCTAGAACCATTCAAAAAGCAGATGGACAAGGTCTGGACTAACGATGAGTAGTGTTAAAGTATAATACGCGTGCTTGAGAACTGAGCAGTAGATGATGACTGGACCACCAACGTATGGATCATAAATTTAAGCTTGGGCATGTCTCCTAGGCCCTGTATCTTCGCTGCTTGTAAGGACTGAAGGGTCATGAAGGTCAGTGATCGAGTGAACATGATTAAAGGACAAACCTAGAGCTAGCAAGAAAAGAGCAATGTATATCCAGTACTTCTGGAGGAAGGACTTGTGGGGGAGAGGCTGGACGGGTCGACCTGTCGGGGTGAGGGGCAGGGGACTACGAAGCTGAGGCCTGAAACGACATGAGTAGGGTGAGTTGAAGAGAAAAAGTCTCGTACAGTGGGGGTGAATGTGATGATTTGAAGATGACTGTAGTGTTGAGATCTCTGATGGACTCGACGAGGGTCGTTTTAGATGACACGCTGGGGCAGGAGGCATCCTGGGGGATAGGGGAGACAAAATAATCGACAGCGAAGGGTTTTGAATTGTCGGTATGGAGAACAAGTGTCTGAGAGGTAGCATGGGGGAGATGGCACTGGGAATGATGAGAAATATGACCCAGAAAGGACAGAAAGGCATACCGCTTTGACAGAGGACAAGTGCCAGGAAGACTGGAGTTGGCCGTCGCACTGGAGGGCAAGGTAATAGTAGAGACGACCAAGGGTGGAGGACTCGAGGGTGGAGGATGGGAGGTCGAGTGGGTGCACAGGCTGGAGAGAGAGGGAGCCGTTGGGGGAGGTGAGCAGTGTGGCGTAGGGGGAGAATGGTGTCACATGACCGAGGCGATGGTGGAGGGTGCAGAGGGCCATTGCTGACGTCATCCAGGTCAATATTGATGTTATGCGCAGCTTGTTATCTATCATCAGTGCCAAAGACGACCAAACAACGCTGTAGAACAGCCTCACTTCCACTCTCATTTGCTCACCACCATGTCCCATCGCTATGTCCCTCTTCCCAACCCTCGGCCAGGTAGTCAGGCTCAACGTGATCAGGAGGAGGAGATGGCTGCGGCCTTTGACTACTCGGAGGACGACGACGATAATGACAACGACGACGACGACAGCGACAGTCACAGCGCCTTGGAAACTCAGCCTCTCAACCCACAGCTAGCATCCAATACATCCCGTTCTTCTGCAAATTCAGGCAGAACTCAATCTGCCACAGTACCATCCACCTACGATTTTGAAAATGTTGATTATGACTATCCTCCCCCGGGCTCACCGCCTATCCCTTCCTCCACAGCCCTCCCAAATAACATCGGCAATTCAAATGGCCTCATCCCTTCTTTTCATCCAGCCGCTCCACCCTTCCATATGAATTGGCTCAGACGCACCGCTGCCGCTGTTCTCCCTCCCCAATTAGTGCATAAATTCCGCATTAGTTACGACAGGCCCTCTGGACCAGTCGGAAGTGGGTCTTCAAACGATGGTGTTTTCGCCAATGTCACAGCAAAGCCCACTCCACCAATGCGGATCCAACAAGGTTGGTTCTCAGATATCTTGCTTCGTCGATAGTGCTCAAACGAGAAAATTTAGGTGATGATACTTACCTTGTCCCCGAAGAGACTAGGAATGATACGCCCCCTTCATATCAGTCTGCTCAAGCCGATGCTGTTCCTCCGTACTGGGAAACCACCGTCCATGCACCACTCTCTCCCAACTCTGCTGGCGAGATGATCATCGACTCCTTGCCAACTGGTTCTGTCTTTTCCTTCTTATGGAACATGCTTGTTTCAGTGTCTTTCCAGTTCGTCGGCTTCTTACTTACTTACTTGCTCCACACAACACACGCTGCTCGCCTTGGTTCACGAGCTGGACTCGGCGTCACGCTCATCCAGTACGGATTTGCTCTTAGGGGAAAGTTGGACGAAGACTCTGATTGGCAAACTTGGCATGACCCCTCACGTCCACCACCCTTTACTTCAGGTGGAGATTCAGATCCTTTCGTGGGTCAACACCGTGCAGTCAATTTGACATCACCAACGACCACAGGCCCTGTGCCTAACGCCCAGAGTGCCTCATCTGTGGCTGATGCCACAACCGAGTGGTTGTCCTTTTTCCTCATGACTGTTGGTGAGTGTCGGTTTCATTCTCTTATTGATCCGCTGTGCTGATAACTCCAAAGGCTGGTTTATCTTGCTTACATCGCTCCTCGGTTTTTGGAGAGTCAAGAGGTGGGAGCGTGGCATCTTGGCCTCCCATCGGGAACCAAACACATCTGCCCATTCCAGCGAGGCTCGTAACCTTGCGCTCTTTCCCCGTCTCGAACAGGTATTCGGACTTCGAGGCGTGTCAGGGGCTTCTTCTACCAATGATAGGAATCGCACCCAGGACGAGGATGAAGCAATGGTTAGGGCTGAAAATGGACAAGGAAGGATTGTTGTAGCGACTACCCAGCATCCGCCGTTGCCCTTGGATCCCACTGATGCCGAGCGCAATCGCCAGGTGTTGAGGGCGATCGAGCATGAACATCGATTACGCACGGAGCTCAGGAACGCAGGGTTGGCTTAGAGTCTGTTTAATTTCTTCGGGGCAATTTCATATACCATGGACGTTTTTTGTTGTTGTCATATCTATTTATTGGTGATTTCCGCTAATATGTTTTTGCCGTGTATTGCCAGGAGAGTTATCTCCATCCGAACTTTATCCGATGGTGTATAAATTTGCAAACTCACATTGAATCAAATCAAGATGTCCTTAGTGATTCGCAAAGCCACCGTGGCCGACACAGATGCACTCTTTCGCGTGTGTCTTCTCACCGCCAATGCCGGCAAATCAGCAGAGGAATTGTATGATTTTCCCGAGCTCCCTGGCTTGATCTTCGCCGTTCCTTATCTTACTCGCAAAGCGACATTTGCGTATGTGTTGGAAGAAGAGGATACGAAAGAGGTGGTGGGATACGTTGTTGGTTCTCCTGATACCCGAGAATACGAACAGGATCTTTATGAGAATTGGTTTCCTGTTCATGCTGTCCGATATCTTTACGGATCTCCTCTTGATAAACCTGACACCAAGAAAGGGGATCGATCGTATCTTGATTGGTTCTATAATCCAATCGCTTATCAAGCTCGTGAAGACAATATTGCATTCTCCCCTGCACATTTACATATTAATATCCTAGAAAAGTATCAAAGAAAAGGGTGGGGAAAGAGACTGATTGGAAAGGCAGTTGAATGTTTGAAGGAGAAGGGGGTGGATGGTGTTTGGATTGGTTTGGATCCGAGGAATGAGGAAGCTAAAAGGTTTTATAAGAAGATTGGGTTCAAGGATATCGAGGGTGTTCAGGGCGATACTCAGTTAGGACTCAGATTTGTGAATTTTCGTTGAATTTGCGTGATTTCTATTTTGGAGAAGTGCTCCATTGATTCCTTGTATTTGTATGATTGTACCCTAGGAAAACCGGTGCCAACTCTGACCTGAGTCTCATGTAGACTTGATAAGCTTTGTGTAAACAAAATTTTTATAGACAAGCAGAAAGCAAAATCACCTCCTGATTCTGTGGTACTGGCCCACTAAGTTATAACATCACCTTCGAACACACTGCAATCCTCCCTATCCACTAGTTACTCCTTTCTCCTGTAGATATGCCCCAGACATTGGGCTCTTCATAACCCCTCGCGTCTTAGTGCTAGTTTGCTTGTTGCGGAATAGAAATGAAAAAAAGCTATGTTCACATGACCTTGTTGTTTACTGATCAGTGTCGTCATTAGGTCTTTTCCTGATCAGCGCCTGACAAAGTCACGTTATGGTGAGTTATCGCTCCCTCTTATTTTTTGTAATTGTGGTTGTTAACGCTATTCAGTCCAACGCTTTACTACAGATAAAACAATCTGAAGACATCGTGAAAATTATTCTGTTTTATTTCCAATTCGTGCATCAGTGTTTTTATATTAGACAGTGAACATTAGAGGTTTCATGTTTACGCCGAGCATGAAACCCTAAACCAGGAGAAAAAGCGTCCTGTTAATTCCATTTGCCCACTCCTTGTGTCTATTACGAGCAACACTTGTGAAGTGGGTCTGTATCATTTCTGGAGCTATTGTCGTTAGACACAGACAGATACTGCCGAACTATGTGGCTGGCAGGTCACAGTTGTTTGCTATTTTTGTCGGTCGATTGCTAGAACGGGTTATCAGGTTGGTCAATGTCCCAACTCTCCTCTTACATCCGGAATGCCATCAGACCCTCATACAGATGCGTCGCCTCACATTGATAAAGATAGAGCTGACCCAATATCTGTGCGGAACCGGTACACTTTCTCCTCCTATAACCATCCCTCTGAAATCCCAGCCCCCGATGACGCTGCCGGGCTAGATCAAACTCGAATATATATACCGAGGAGCACCGCTACAGGAAAATCAGAAGATGTTCCAGACAAGATTGTACAAAACAGGACTGACAGAGTCATGCAACGAAGGAGCTACTTGAGTGGGGTCAGAGAATGGTATGCCAGTATCAACGATAATGTGGAACGAGAACCCAATATCAACGAGGAGAGCCCATCAACTCCAACTCATGAAAGGAAGTCTACACGGCCAAGATACATGACAAGAGGAGATTCAATGTATTCGTTCAATTCACTAGGATCAGACTTCGAACCGGATGAAACGCCCAAGGAGCCCCCTAGTGAAAATGATACAGGAAGGCACGCTGAAGACCTGGACGATCTGGAGAAAAATACACTTCGTCAAATGGACTATAAAACACGACGCAAGCACATGATGCGCATCAAGATTGAATATAACATAACCTGTAAAGTGCCTTGTCCTTCCTGTCAGATGTGCCTGACTATCGTACAAAGCTATGATAAATCGACAGGACTTTCTGACTAAATTAGCTCGAGCTTTGATGACATTCGGGGCACCTTCTCATCGTATTGAATCTCAGCTCATTGCTGCTGCCCGCATTCTCGAGGTTGAAGCTGAATTTATCCATTTCCCTGGGGTTATTATCTGCTCGTTCGGTGATCAGGAACTAGGAACGTCTGAAACACATTTCCTTAAGTGCGGTGGCAGGCTTTCTCTTGGCGCTCTGCACAAAGTTCATCAAATTTATCGTGATGTCGTCCATGACGAAATTAGTGCAAAAAAAGCGGTTGCAAGTCTTGATGCTCTACTGGAGGCCCCTCCCGTCTATCCTGTGTCTTTTCGCTGTTTTCTGGCCTTCTGTCTCTCAGCGCTAATCTGCCCTCTCGCTTTCGGTGGCTCTTTTGTAGACATGTGGATTGCTGGGATTTCTGCATTTGTCCTCTCAGTCCTTCAACTCTGCGTTGCTACAAAGAGCGCGCTCTATACCAATGTCTTTGAGTTGTGGACGTTTGTTTTTGAGGTTGACTGTTTGGACTAATACAGGCATAGAATTACTGTGGCCATCCTCGTATCCTTCGCTGCCAGGGGATTAAGCGCCATCAGAAGTCAGGTCTTCTGCTATACTGCAATATCTTCGTCTGGTATCATTGGTATCCTCCCCGGTTATCTCATCTGTGCGTAGTCCGATCGTTTCAAGAACATGTCCTTCATGGGATTTGATAGTGATCAGCTCTTTGGAACTCGCATCCAAGAATATTGTCTGTGGCAGCGTCAAGATGGTTTACGCTCTCATATATACCCTGTTCCTCGTAAGGTTTTTTCTACACAAAATGAACGCACAATAATTTGATACTTGCTTTCCAGGGGTTTGGCCTTCAAATCGGTTCCGACTTTTACCTGCTACTTGATCCGTCATATCGCGCTCAATTGGAACAAGTTGCCTCTAGCATCAGCAGTACCGTCAGCCTTAGCGGAACTTGGGTTGCAGACAACGGCACCACTGTAGCTATACCATTGATCGGGACCTGGACCTTTAACCACAACGTCTCGCCAACCCAGTACGATATTATCGATGGCTGTTATCGACCTAAACGATTTTCTTGGTATCTACAGCCATTCCCAACCTGGACTTCCTTTATCATTGTCCCAATGTTCTCACTCCTATCTTCGCTGGCAAACCTTCAGCCATTCCGCAGCAAGCAGCTACCTGTCATGGTCATCATCTCTTGTTGTTCATATGCCTCAAACAAGATAGCCAATCACTATATTTTCAATCGATCAGATATTGTGTCAGCTATTGGAGCTTTTACCGTCGGATTGCTTGGTAACATCTACTCGCGAAGGATGGGAGGTACTGCCTTCACGTCGATGGTTACTGGCGTCCTATTTCTCGTCCCGGTAAGTTCGTGTGTTTGATAGCTTTGAATTCAACAGCAACAATTCAATCCCTTGATTCTAGTCCGGTCTTTCATACGCGGGCGGGATCACCGCAAACGGAAATGGCATTGATATTGGAGGTGCAATGATTGCTGTGACCATAGGCATTACAGTCGGACTCTTCATGAGCCAGGCACTCGTATACACGTTTGGAAATCGCAAGAATGCTGCTGTCTTTTCCTTCTAAGTATATTCCTGCTGTACATCTGAAATGGATGATTAAATCTAGAATATTACTGCTGGTGAACTTTCTATGCCCTCTATAGGCACTTTGTGCCCGACTAATGTCCGAATGTTGTTGATGCCATACCTGAGCATTCTTCTAAGTAGAATCACATAACGTACTGAATATCGTGGCTCACCTGATCATTGTCGGCCGTTCCAGACTTAGACCCCAACCATGAACACGGACGTCCTTCGGAAATCCCATTGGTTCAAGCATTTCGGGTCGGAACATTCCGCTGTTGCCAATTTCAACCCACTTATTGAGCTGGGGATGAAATGCAAAGATTTCCAGGGAAGGCTAGGAAATAGATAGGCTCAAATAATATATCGATGAACACTTCTGAAGGGCACCATACCTCAGTATATGGGTTGTATGCCGGTTTGAATCTGACTTGGTCGATACCCATCTTCTTGAAGAAAGCTCGCATGAAACCGATGAGGTCAGCTAAAGTGAGGTCGCGATCTGCAACAACACCTTCAACTTGGTGGAACTCAGCGAGATGGGTGGCATCCATGGTCTCGTTACGGAAGACACGGTCGATACTGAAGAGTTTTGCCGGGCGAAAACCGTCGTCCTTCTCAGCTCTCAGGGGTGTTGTTGATTTAGGACCATGGGTGGATGCCTTTTCATCGTCTTCAACGGTTTCGCCACGACACTTCGCAGCAAGCTTGTAAAGCATGTACGCTGAGGATGCTGTTGTATGTGTCCGAAGCAGTAATTTACTGGATTCGTCGTGGGACCATGGGGCACGATAACCAACTGAGCCAAATCCACCGTGTTCATGGACTGCTGAGACACGTTTGTAATACTCTGGCTCAGGAGGGAGCGCTTTTTGTGGGTCTTTCAAAGTATGTTGAACTTAGTGTGTTTGGTTAAATTTTTTCAGTGCAAACACCCACCAGATAAATAGAAGGTATCTTGTAAGTCCCTGGCAGGGTGTTGTTGAGGAACAAAAAGAGCGTCGAAGCACCAGAATCCAGATTCAACAAAGGATGACGTTGGCATTTCCGCGAAGCTACGAGGACTGCATTGAGCAGTGAGAGTGAGCAGCTGGTAGATAAACCTACCCCATCTCTAAGAAAATGCTGCGGATCTCTTCGCGCACCTTTAGCAGAGGATGTAGGGCACCACCATTCATAGGCACACCATCAGCATCGAAATTGTATTTTTTGAAGGTGGAAGTCTTCCACGTTCCGCTGTGGTAGGTGAACTCAACTTCTAGAAATTGAACATGTTGCTTTGGCTAACATACGAAGTCAGCATGTCAACAGTCAAGTCTGTCTCTGGTTTGGTCGTTGATGTGTTGAAGTTAGAGCCTTTGTTGACAGTAAACCATTGACCTTTCCTGCTTGACTGATAAGGATGCTGGTCAAATGATATGAGTCATGTTCACCGTTGAGAGATCAGTTTACGCTTGCGAAGATCTGCTAAGACCTTTTCGCCGGCTTCAAGTGTACCAGTGGAAGCTATTTCCTGCATGTCATTTCTTGTTGCATCAGATATTACTGGGACCTGTGTCATCCATCAGTACACAAGCGCGCTTCGTCCGAAAGTTTTTGCTGCTATATGAACGCACCAGCCTGATCAGGCCGTTACCCTCCTTTCCTATCCAACCATTCTTAAAAGCACGACCTTGACCAACTTTGGCTGTTTCATCACCCACGAGTTTCTTGAGCTCAGCGGGGGAGATAGAAGTGCCTTCGCCTTTTGCCGGAAGGACTTGCCAGACTCGTGCTTCATGCGACCCCTGGCTAGCAATCTGCGTACCTTCTGGTGTCAGAGCATGGGATATAACCTCATGGGCATGGTATGTAACCATCTACAGTATATAAGCATTGGATATTTTTAGGGATATTGAATACAGACTTCACGGCTCATTAAAGAGTTCAGTGCACCGAGAATACTGATCTGGTCCTCGCTAGAAGTAGCTGGCTGCATCTGTCCTGGAAGAACAAGTGTGCGGGTGTCGTTTATTGTCCCATGAGAAGCTATTGTCGCAAGTACAAGTTGCTGGATAACTTCCGACATTGCAATCTAAGAAATGTTGGTACGATCTTGGATCAGAAGCTGATTCTCTCTGCAGTCATGTGACCGAGTGCTAGCCCATAATCAGATGCCTATGACTTTATGTAGCCGCGCTTTCAATATATAAACATCGTTCTCTTAACCGATGACTGGTTCTCTTAGAACTTTGGAGAACGCCTGGCGGACTGCCGCGCCCAAGATAGCTTCAATCAGCATTTCTCTAAGTCCTCATGAAACCCCAAAACAGCGTGTCGTCCGTGTTGGACAGCTTGATGCGGTATTGTTAGACCAAGAGCTTGCGCAAGTCCTAAAAGAACCCATACTCAGGGCCTTTTCTCTCGTTAGCGTGCGTAATGTACTTGACATACATACTTATACTTGACCGGCTCATTCAGCATACCACTAAAGCTGGTATTGAGCCGGAACTCGGTCTACTCATACAACTTTTTCTCTACAAACTGTCGGTATGGGATAATGGAGGAAGCTACGGTGCAAAATTGCAGGATCTTCGATATTTCACGCCTCAAACTGTCAATCGATCTCTCGCTCGTACGTATCCACTTTCGGCCCTCGAGCGTGACCTGACCCTCGTCTCAGCATCCGGGTTGCCACGCATAACTCTCCTTTGTCATGGATTTTTGACCATCCTTGTACCATATCTACATTCACGGATTAGAACCCATGCCCTCTCGCGAGCCTGGCCAGATGCTCCCTCTAAAGACCGACGACGAATAGCATGGGATGTACTGACATCGACTGAATCCTTACACACTCTACTCGGGTTGTTGAACTTCCTGGCTTTTTTGTGGAGTGGGCGGTGAGTTACTGTTTCCAACTGTAGAGCCTATGGCTTATTTTTGGGTGATTCAGATATCGGACGCTCGCAGACCGGCTCTTGCGATTGCAACTTGTTCCTTCGAGGAGTCAAGTGAGGCGTGATATCAGCTACGAATTTATGAATCGTCAAATGGTCTGGCATGCTTTTACTGTAAGTATTATTTCTATCGACCTCCTCTCCTGATATATACTCTATACAGGAGTTCTTGATATTCTTGTTACCTCTTCTTCATGGTCGGTCGGCTCGGCGACGACTCAATAAACTTTTTTCATACCTCAGCCCATCCAAGTTGATTTCTATCATTCCGGTTGTCAATCGTCCCAGTGCTTCAAGCTTGCAGAAATCATCTTTGTCCGGTACAAAGAGGCGTGGCAAATTCTGGTCTTTACCCGTCGACCAATGTGCCATCTGCGCCGAAAACGCATCTTCAAGCTTCAACGTGTCCGAATCCGCGACTATTCCCGGTACCACTCTCGTTCCGCGTGCTTCTGCAGCGGAGGATCCAGAACTTCCAGCATATCCTATCAACATCCCTTACATAGCTTCTTGTGGAGATATATATTGTTATAGCTGCCTAACTGAACGACTGATGGGAATAGCGGACGATACAGATAAGGAGCATGGATGGGAGTGTTTGAGATGTACGGAGGAGGTAACTAGTGCCAACAGATATGAAGTCGAGATTACAGGCTCAGGAAGTGGGAGCGATTATGAACTTAGCAGCGATATTGATCTAGATACGACAGACATATCTGGGTCGCTGGGTAGCTATAGAGAGTCCGTGTTATCTGACGACTATTAGACTAAGCGTCTCATCTGCGGGGTGAAAACATTAATGCGTCTAGCAAAGAAATTTTTATCAGACCAACTCGGCCTGAATTTGCTCAAAAACTGTGGGATCAGCTTTTACAACAATAGTTTTGAAGAATGCAGGATCAGAATTTCGCTCAGCCTCTTGAAGTTTTTCATTGATGAATGTGTTGAGTTGGATCCTTCTGACAGGGTCGTTATCGTAAACCTAAAATCATCAGCAAGCGCTCCCATTGATTTCAAGTTGCGTTATACATACTGCCTTACGTCGCTCATACTCAGGCGTACCCTCCGTATTTTGGTAGAACCACGAGGGAGCTTCGTCAACATCCCAATAGCGTTTCAGAGGCGGCGGAGAACTAGAAACAGGTAAACAGTGAAGGGAAAACCGCCTGTCGACGTACCTATCACTGTCAGCATATGAACCACTTAAATTCTGGGCTTCCTTGATCTCGCCAAAGACGTCCAGCCAAAGGTTGAATATTTCACCTGGCAATCGGGCCAAAATTTCCGTTTTTCCAGTGGACAGAAAAGAGGCAATTCCCATGGCAGTCAACTTTCTATGTCGAGGCTCACTCATATTATCAAACTGCCGGGACTATCCATTAGCAGATGCAGGTGAAGAAAAATGAAGTATCAAACCTTGCTCCACCACTGATCCAAGAGACCCTCCATCAAATAGCTTTCCTTCTGATTCAATTGACCAGCTGCAGCAGATATCAGCTGTGAGAAAACTTGAGGGTCGGCCAGGGCGATCCGAGCGAAGACATAGATAAATTCAGTCATTACCAGAGTATTTGTCTGTCCAGACAGTCAGACGCAACAGTCATATTCATTTGCAAAAAGTCCACCACATACCTCGTTCTCGACAATCTTATCCAGAAGCCAAGCAAAAAGCCCAGAGGAGTGAAGGAGTGGTGCCCAGGCAGTGGGCGGAGTGAGCTGAATGCAGATGCACGTGAGACCGGTAAGGCTCTTCAGATTCGTAGGCAATGCATGAGATTTTATGGCCCGCGTGAGTGCTTCGAAAAGGAATGCACCGTATATCTACAAAACTTCGTAGGCACTAAGGAATCAACGAAAACTGACCCTACCTGGATAACCCCTAAGGCATCAAGGAAGATATACGATTCAACGATATTAATTGTTGTGCCAAGTACGTCTTTATCATCTGCAAGAAGCCCCAGAGCACTAGGTATGAGGTCTGACAGAGCCGGGGCACCATCAACGCTCGCTATCGTCGTGGTATTCCTAAGAGCCGATAACCAGAGATTCAAACCATCTTCTTGAAGCACCTGGGATGAGGTCAGCAAGGTTGGAGATCATTAGATCAGGAAACAAACGTTAGAGAAGCTCTCTTGAACAAGCGGGACAACCACAGCACCAAGCGTATTCGATTGTTCTTTGATGGCTTCAACAAGTTTGGTGACCGTAACCAATAGGGATGCTTTGAACAACCAGTCATCGCCAGCAGATGACCCTATCAAAAGTCAATCTCCAGCACAACTTTGTCTGATCAGCCACCCACATAGATGAGGAAGGGGCTCAACAATCATTGACACGAAAGGTGATATCTAAGGTATACAAGTAATTGATGAAGCTAATTCAAAAAAAAAAGGATCAAACATACTCGATGTCCAGCTTGCTCGATCATGGTGTTGAGCGCAGTATCTACACAGCGTTTGCTTTCAAGAGTTTCGGCTTCTCCTAGCAGCTGCACAAGCTGTCTTATTGTAGTTGCAAGATGCGGGAGTAAGTAATTCATAGAGTACCCAAAAATCTAGTATTTGAATCATGGTGAAATAGGATTTAAGAAAAGGAATGATACGACATACGTCTATACAATCCTTCAAAGCGGTTGCCGCCGTCAAACGAACAACAGTGTCGGTTGAAGGACTACGATCTCCCAAGAGATGTACAAGAACATCCCAAATCAAAGGATTGTCTGGTGAAGCACAATCCTCCGAAACCCATTTTGCAATCAACCAGGCAATGCGACGTTTGATAATAGGATAGCTATACTAGTTGACTAAAGGTAGAAAACTCAGATCGTCAAAGTCGTACCTAGGATTAGTAGATTCCTTAGCTTCAACAGCCAGAGTGTGCTGGAGCCATTGGTCGAAGGGGATCTCCTTCTTGAGGTGATGTGCACAGCGCCCTAGTGCACAATAGATCGCTTCCTTCTGAATGACAGCGTTGAGATCAACCGCCGGTGTCACTGAAAGCCACATTGAATTTAATTGTGAACAGGGTTGGAGCTGGGAGTAGACGCACTAGCAGATCTGAAGATCTCGTACAACAAAGGAACGACATAATCGCTGTAATTGTTTATCAAAATCAACAACACTCGTTCGCTGCAAGGCTAGATAAGAGGCTCAATCATACAGTGAAAGCACGTTGAGCAGAGGTGGCTTACTCGAATTTCAAATTCCCACTGGTTATCTTCTTTGTCCTGGTGAATCAACCACCCTTCAGGATCAGCCGACCAACTTTCAAGGTCCGTGGGATTCAAAGGTATGAAACGTGTGATGAGCAGTTGTACAGCATTCTGCACAAATTCCTGTGTTAACGCTGTAATGATATATGAAAATATTCCTCATTACGTGCATGATATTCTTACTATTTGGATTTTCTGTCCCGTCTCTGCGTATCGGAGCCCATTGACTCAAACTCTCTTTAAATAGAACCATGCCCTGCACCAAGATTTGAGTCGGATAAACAACCTCATCTGTATCTGATAGGCAACTGATTAGCCCA
>Ga0153993_100017_pt1 | contig 45036 bp, 51 predicted proteins | sample TSNC077MetaG_FD_104706 | JGI IMG/M metagenome (GOLD analysis project Ga0153993, IMG submission 104706) | Attine ant fungus gardens microbial communities from North Carolina, USA - TSNC077 MetaG | ecosystem: Host-associated > Fungi > Mycelium > Unclassified | place: USA: North Carolina, Lumber...
AAGTTTTGCATCAAGATCAACATATTATGAAGGCACATGCTATTCAGTTTGTCCGCAGGAATACTGTGATATCAGTGTTGACCATATATTGTGCTTTTGTCCACAGTAGCAAGACGCGCATTGTCATGGAACGGATCCGTGGAGAAATGATAGCGAAAAAGTAGGCCTTTCGTTCCGAAAAAAAATCGAAGGAGATGATTTTCTCTCAGCTAAAACAGATGGTCGAAGAGTTAAGGACAAAAGGCGTCGGTATCTGTAATGCAGCTAGGTGATTCTTCGTTGTAGGTTCCCACACATTATCGGGGGCCTTTCAAGACTTTTGACAGTTTTCACCGACAACCACGAAATGGTGTAGAAATCTGTCACTTGGTTATCACTACTGCATACCCTGATATTCGGAAGCTCATCGCACTTCAGGCCCTGGTCTGTCTTCATGGATGACGATTTGAACAGGCACGCCAGGACGATGTGGTTGGGATTATTGATTGGTAAACTGCAGGATGGTTTCTGCGGCATCGTACGTTGACCCACAATACTAGTTTTGGGGAAAAGAAATTGACGAATCCTTGACTTCAATGTCTATGAACTGAAAATGGAGAATATTCAACAGCAATATCTTGGAGATGATTGAGCGGCGCGACTCGAAATCGTATTAAATGACTATCAACTGATTGATTTCAAGATGTGAGCGATTGTTGGATACAGGCAAACGGCATTAAATAGGACTGATCGTTAGTATTCCATTGTCATATCTCAAGGGATCAACTCTTGTCTGGTCAGAAGGTCCCATGTAGCGGTCTTGCTCTGGTCGTAGGTCCCTTGACCATCGAATCGATGCTCTTTTTGTTTCTTATTGGCATACCACATGGCGGTGTTGCGCACCAATCCCCAATCGATCGTTGACGATTGTAATGCTTCACCATCGCATCGAGCCAATTCTAAAGCCTCCTTCACCCATTCAACGCAGTTCCAATCTTCATAACCAGGCTGGCCAGCACGAATAGGCGTGCTTTGAAAAATGTTGATGAGTCGGTCCATGTTTCTTATCCTGCTGATTATGATTCGGACAAGAAGCATCTTGGTTGGTTTTAATGGGATGGAAGTTGCCTCGTACTGCCACGCCACTCCCATCGATGTCATAGTCTTTTTTGCATGAAAGCGCAACCCATTCTCCTCGGTATTGGATCCGATTATGAGGCTCCAGTGGTATCTGCGAAGCGGTTGATTAGCGATTTTTTGGATAAAACGGCCTTGTTGAGCCCCGTTAGATATTCCAGACTGTCTCTTACGTATCTTCCAATCCTGGCATTTTTGGTCGTCCGCCTCGGGCGTAAAATGCGACGTAGAGGAGTTCCTCGTTGACAGACATAATGTGGCGACGGTGAGTACGATTTAGATGAGAACGATCGTCAAGTAAGCTCAGAGCGTTGATTGTTTTTCTTTCGAGAATGGGGGTAACCTAGTAAAGAGCATGACGGATGATGTATCCTTTTATGCCAGGTGCAGTTGACTGAACATTGTAGAAAATTATGTAACAAGGAGTTCATAGAATCACACAGAAAGCTGAAGTTTGAGATGCCGACCACGTTCTAGTTCTGGTGAATGTGATAGGCTAGAGATCATCCTGAGTCATGAGACAACTTCCGTAGCTTATCGCTGGTCATCCTGACGCTTTGCTGTACTGTGCACCTGAGATCATCAATGTTTTGTCTGAACCAAGAAACAGTTCTGCCTAATCTAGTTTCTTAGATATAATAAAGAGTTTTATGTGTTTTTTTTTTCTAAATCATCAATTATAACGCCAATTATTCTAGATACAAATGAGCAGGGGGCAATTGGGGATGCAGTAGCAGACCCTGTGGCATGTGTTATAAGCATGCCTCCTGAGTACTAACTAGCCCAGGTGTTGAAGTATAGTCCATTTGCACCTCATCATCCTCATTCTCCTCAACGTCATCTATTATTATAATGATTATCTTTATTCTTACTATGACAGCTCCAGAGACATTTACATGGTTACTTCCATTTCTACATAGCTTTAAGTTTGGTACTTAAAGCTCTAGTTAGCCTATCCTGGGACTAACCTTCTCTTCTTGGTCCTAGTTTTTAGGAAGTGCACAGTCTAATTGATTACAGAAAATGGAGTTCGTCTTGGTAGTACAAAAGAAGGTACAGTATTCTACCTATTTATGCTGAAGGAATGTCTCAGATGTGGTAAGTTGGCATATGATACATGACGAAAATAAAAACACCATGGTAGAACATGACTTCGTGTCGAGTGAGCCAACACCAGTGACTGGCTTAATATATTGTCCCTTATTTGTTGAAGGTGGACGAGCGCACTTAGGATTGGAATCACAGATATTAGTCAGCTTTCCTGCTCGAAAAGCCATGTTTTCTAGTAGTATAAATACCTAGAGTTCATGTAATCACACCTCAGTTGTTACCACTCTGGTCAATGTCTGAGGTATGTCTTCTCGTCTCTTTCCTTGTGGTCTATTGTTCATGCAGTTCACACAGATTGTATTATCATAGTTGTTACCACTCTAGTCAATGTCTGAGATTGTGTTATATTGATCCAGAGTCACCTGTGCACCTGTAAGTACAACCAGAATTTACTAGGCTTGCTGCTTCCTGGGCCAAAACCCAAGTTAAACCTGAGAATAAGAATGACTTACTTGGAGGAATTGCTAGTTGAGAACAAACTGGAGATTTCCTACAGATTTAGCTACTTATACATAGTAGAGGTAAAAATCTGCACCGGATTGCCTTGTAATAAATACTGAGGGTTTCCTCAGCTTGTTCTCAACATAGCACAACTTGTAAATTGCTTCTCTATTCAATTCTAAAACTGTCTCCCTCAATTCTGAGTAAACTGGGCCAAGGGAGTGCTCAAGCTGGAATTTCCTGGTGTTTACAGGCTGGACCACCTTGTCTTTGTTGTCTAGGGATTTGCTTGATAGGTAGAACCTGCTTCTGAAGTCTGTCAGTGGTGGGTGTCTGCAGGGCATAACACAGTGTGGGGGTAGTTCTCGACTTCAACCTATATGTTGAAATATAATTGAGGGGAGGGTAAAATTGGATAGCGAATACAAACAACTAGGCTACTTATATACCTACCTAAAACAATAGAATATCGATAAAAAATCACATGCATCATGCTCGCATGAAATCCAAAATCCAACACTATCTTTCCAACTACTGGATTTAGAGATCAGACACAATTCATTCTCTCTATAAGTATATTGTAAGAGTACATTGTTCCCACGTGGCCTGTACAGCTCACACTCCACAGAACTAGACCACCACCCTTCTCGAGAAAGAGAACGTCATCAGCACCACCCTTCTTTTCAATTCCAAACAACCGCAAACCACACACACAAACTGTCAGTCCATGGCGAAATACCAAGAAGCGCTTCGACTCCTCGACGATCTCGAATCCTCTTCTCCAGATTCTTCAGTGGGTATAGGTGTTAGTGGTAGTGATAGCGCTGGTCCAAACGCTCCAACCCCTTCCTCTTCTTCCTCTTCTTCCTCCTCTTCCTCTCGTACAACTCGCCGTCTAGGAGCAGGAGCGGGAGCAGGAGAAGCATCCGCATATCTCGATGAACTCCAACTAAAAGCAGCCGAACCCACAAGCAGACCATCATCTATCGTGCACACCACACCCATCTCTCGTTCCTGCACTCCCACAATGAGGAAGAGCACGGAAAGAGTCAAATTGGGAAGCGGCGGCGGTGGTGGATCGTCTATTCCACTGCAGAAACAGTTATCGTTATCGTCGTCTTCGTCTTCTGGGGTTGATAATCCAAACACCAAGGGCATCGTTCCTTCTTTGACGGCTGCTGCTGCTGATAGTACCACTTCAAGTGGAGGTGGTGGTGGTGGTGGATGGGGATGGACAACATCAGCTTGGGGCGCCGCATCCTCCATGTTCCACCAAGCAAAAACCGTAGTCGACGAACAAGTCAAACATCTACCAACAAGAAACGAACAAGCAAGAAAATGGGGCGAAGGCATGCTCGAATACGCAAAGAACACACAATTGGATAAACTCGGTACGTTCTTTCCAATCCAAAATTCTCCTCTTCTTTCATCTGGCACAAAAATGACCGAGGATTGGATGCATTGTGTTGGGTGTATACGCGCGCGCGTGTGTGCGGTTCAGGTCAAGATTTCAAACGTGTGGGATTATCAACGTTGTCGGATATCCTGAACGTGGTTGCACCTCCTATATCCGAACATGAAGTTATTCAAGTCTGGTTGAGCCATGATATGCAAGGCTATGATGGGATCGAATCCTTGACTTATCGTTCTCTCGCAAGAGTGAGTGAAAACAGCTCTGAATAAATACCTAAAACATGACCAAGAAATACAGATCATGGAACAAGTCGAAGGCGGCGATCTCATCGTTAACAGAGGCAACGAATCCAAACCCAAAGAATCCTCATATCGGGATTTAAACGCTGCAGACGACTACGAAATGGCGATCAAACTCTGTCAAGCCAACATTGACCAACTCGTGAAATCAAACGGGAAATCTCAACCTCAAATCGTTGATAAACCTACATCACCAGAGTCATCAGTGACGACACCAACAACTTATTCTCATGTTTATCTTCGTATCCAACCTTTCTTCACCACCCTCCTTGCTCCTTCTACCTCTGATGTTCAACGACAGTTCTCGTTCCTTGTTTACCTCTCTGATCCCGAACACCAGTTGACCCGAATGACAATGACACAGATTGTGCCATGTCAGTGGTTGGAGATATTTGATGACTTTGAGTGGGTAGAGGAGTTGATTGCAGAAGTGTTGAGGGTTGGTGTAGAAGTGATTGGACAAGAATATATCGTTGCTAGGATGGGATGGGCGGGGAAGGGTCAACCGATGAAAGAAGTTGGGAATAGTTGAGTATAATTGCAGTGTATTACAGCTTTAGTGACAAAATATGCTACTGTTTCTTGGGCTCTTCTGGCTTGGGAGGAGGTAAATGCTTGAGGTTGTCAGGCCTGGGAGTGGTGGTGCCCTCACCGACCTGCTCCCAAGGTGATAGAGATTCAAAGTTGCTGAAAGGAGCAAATGGATAAAGTAAGGGAGACAAGAGAATGAATGCACACACCGGAATGCCTGAGTGAGTTGAAGAGGTTCGTAGACAACGCGTTTGCGTTCTTCGTCATAGCGTACTTCAGTATATCCCTGTGACGGAAATCAGATGAGTTTGATAGAAGGAAGGATAGTTACAGTGAGAGGAAAGTCTTTGCGCAAGGGGTGACCTTCGAAACCATAGTCGGTGAGGATGCGACGGCTTTTGTCATCAACGAACGGGTCGATCATACCAGGACTCAGAGACTCACAGATCGGGATGGCCAGTGAATATGATTCCAAAGAGATCCCAAGCTTCGCGCTCATACCTGATACAGGGTTAGCTGGTACAAGGCTGGGACTAAAAGAGAGATACCAATCAGCACCACGGAAAACCTCGATGGCGCTAGGGACGGGGTCTGCCTCTCCAGCATAGGTCTTAACCCTGATGCGACCGCCGTACCTGACGCTCAGTAGATGGTAAACGACTTCGAAGCGTTTCTCGCGCTCGGGATAGTCTACACCGCTGATATCCATGACACTCTTAAACTGACACTGACTGTGGTCGCGGAGAAAGGTGAGAACGGGGACGACAGCAGAGGGGGGGATGTAGAGGGTGAGCTCGTCATTGAGGACAGAGAACTGGTGGATGAATTTTGGGAGACATTGGGTGAGGTAGGAGGCGTAGGTGTGGAGGGACTCTGATGTTTGAGCGTGTTTTGTGAGGGCGATGTTGGGGGAGGTGGGCTCGGTGAAGGGGGCTGGAGGGGGTGATGAGGGTGGGTGGACAAGAGGTGGACAAGGCGTACCGTGAGTAGAGGCGAGGCGGTGCTTGTTGAGGGCAGGGCGGGGGAGTGAGCAGCGCACGGACCTTACAGCGGCGCGAAGAGACATGGGGGATGGCAACTTGTGTATGTGCGCGTTTTCCACTCGGCAACTCCCGGAGGAAGCTCGGCCGATCTCGGCGGCAAGTTGCGGCATTGGCATGGCTTACCACCACCTGGACTCGCTGCCCTATTACGACTCTGATCTGACTACCTTTCCGTTTCTCAGAGACAGGGCACTTGACGAGATTACTCGGGAGCTGGGCACGGTGCCCACGCAGCTGCACCCCGGTGTGCCCCCCGATGTCGAACTTTTTGAGGTGCGCAGTGTACGCGACTGGGGGAGAGACGCTGACATGAGATTAGAACCATCCGATGCTCAGAGCTGAGATAGCGCGTGTAGAAGCAAAGGAAAAATTTCCTTCGCTGGATACGTTGAGGTACCAGCTGCCGGCGCCGACATCAGGGACTGCCACGGATGAGGACTGGAAGGCAGCGTTGGACAACGCGGGGGCACAGCTGGAGCACCAGAGAATACGGTATGCATGAATGATTTGGGCACTGGGTGAGTATTGACTGGGGGCAAGGCACACGAATATGGCATTGCTGCAAAAGTATGGGGGGAATGCGTGGCGAATCCACAACTATGAGTTGGAGCAGGAGGCCAAGAACATGGAGAAGCGACTGGAGGAGGTCAGGGGGCAGACGGTGGAGGTGAACCGGGAGCGCAAGAACACGCAGGAGGAGATTGGGCGGGAGTTGACGGGGCTCGAGACGCGGTGGACTGAGCTGGTGTCGAATGTGCTGCAGATCAGGATGGCGAACGGGGCGCTGGAGGAGGAGGTGGAGAGACTGAAGAATGTTACGTAACTTATGATTAGCTAATGAGTTAAGGAATGGAATATACAAAGGACAAGACATGGCACCTACAGCGAAACAATTCAAGGCGGTGGACATCAACCGCCGATTTCTCGCGAAAAACACAAGTGGAAACGCGGCGAAACTGAGCGCAGCGACTGCTCCCTGCCAGCCAGCGCACGCGCACTCGCGGCTCGTCTCCACAAAGCTCACCCGCAGCCCTGCCCCTGTCCCCCACGGCTGGTCCACCACTCCCTCCTCGCCCCTCCCCTCCGCTCCCCCTCTTCCCCAGCCACCAAAGCCAGCATGGCGTCTTCTCGCTCCAGCCCCTCTCCCTCCCAAACCCCACTCCCACGAGGCAGACACCTTTCGCGGCCTCCATCTCGATCCAAACGCACACCACTGGGATGAGGTACGCTCCCCTTTCTCCCAGTAGCCATTTCCTTCATTTTCTCCACAGATGGAGGAGGACAGCGACGACTTTCTCGGCGGTGTCATCGAATTCGGCGATGGCAAGCAGTACAAAGTAGAAGCCGCCCTCCCCTCCGACCAGCCCGTCGCCAAGCAGGACCGTTTTGTCGACGACTTTGACCGCAGCTGGCCAAAATCCAAACCCTCCCCAACTTCTCCGCCACAGCGCACCAGCCCCGCTCTCTCAACATCCACTCCCCATCCTCAATTGTTCAACGAGCGTTCAAACAAGCTGGAACCCTACAATCACCGTCCCCCTTCTCCACGTCCTCCCAAATCCGTTCAGCTCCTCCACAAGTCTGAATCGTCTTTCAGGACTGGCGCTCCTAGACGCTCTGATATGGGCCCACCACCGCGTCGCCCCTCACAAGATACCCCCAGTCTACGTCCGCCCCCCAGAACACCCACATCTCCCATTCACCCATCCCCTCAGCCGCCACCTCTGCCAGCAGCACCAAGTCAAGCTCCCCCTTCTCCCCCCCTCTCACACACATCCTCTGTCTTGTCACCTCATTCTGCAATAGCGGCCCTACCCGCCACCACAGATCTGAACGAGGTCACAAAAGACTTGATGCAGAGCGCTGCACAGAGAGCAAAGGTAAGGAAGATCGAGGAGGAGAAGGAGAGAGAGGCCCAGAAGGAACGAGCCAGGCGCAAGGCTCTACAGCTGGAAGAGAAGATGAAGGGCGAGAAAGACAGCGACGCAAGACAACTCAAGGTCTGCTTTCTCATTCTAGTTGTCTGCCCCGTCTTGATCTCATTATCAGGACCGGGAGAAAGAAGCCGTCTCTTTTATCGAGGACGTTCTAGATACCACCAATGCTCTATCGCTATCTAAAAATATCCCTCGTCGGCCACCATCCCTTTCTGATCAACAGCAGCGAGTATCACCAGAGGTGTCTCCGATCCAAGGTCCAGGAATGCGACGAACTTCTTTTGGTATCGGCACACGCCCCGAGGTGCCGTCCCTCGCTTCACAAGCGGAATCATGGAGAACAAAAGGGTATCCTTTGCCTGAGAAGCATACGCACTTTCGTCCAGCTCGGCCACCCCAACAGCAGCAACCAGAACCTCAAACAACTCTGGCTACATTGGTTGGAGCTCCTCTGGCATTGGACCATGTCGCCGATATCGTAGAGGGACCCATGACTGATCTTCAAGTCGTAGATTTCTTGAATATGGCTGACTTGGTTCGTGAGGATGACGAGAACAAGGAGAGCGAGTCTCAAAAGCAGCAGATCGACGGCGAAAAACAGGCACTCTTGAGTACGATCAAGATTCGACCCATAGCTAGTGATTTCTTTGACGACAAGTCAAAAACCACTGTATCTCCTGTCCAAGCTGAGAACAATGTGTGGAAGAGAAAGACGAGCGTAAATGTCTCCGTCCAGGCTGATGAAAAAGACAAGGTAGTGCCTGTCAAGGATGAGCAAACGTCAAGTAACTCGCCTGTCGTGTCGACAGTGTCTGCGTCACCCCATCCTCGTTCACGGTCGCATGCAGAGGCGTCAATGTCAGCCCTTGATGATGCTATGTCAAGAATCAAGGGTGCACTTGATGGGATGCAAGCAAATGGAGCTGCAAGCAAAGAGAACAGGCCACACGCAGGTACATCAGAAACAGAGCAACACCATCATCCTCCTGTTCCTCGGACTTCCTGCCCACAACCACTGTCATCCTCATCTGTGGCAGCGAAACATGTTCCCCGAGAACGATGGCAACCTGCACCTTTGGCTCAGCAAGTCAATGAAGAAAAACTCGAAGCGCTTCGAGAATCTCCAAGTACCTCAACGGATCCATTGTGTTCACCACCGCTATCAGATGCATCGTCCACCTCTGTCCCTGCCGTCCACTTGCCAAACATCTCACACAAGATTGTACCTGTATCTCCAAAACAACAAAATGCATTTTCTCGGGCTCCGCCCCAGCCGAGATATGATTGTCTGTCATTTGATCCTCCTGTGCTTGGCATGAAGAAGAGAGAATTTACCGTGGATTCTGTGTTGCTCAAACCACCTTATGGCAGTGGGTTCAAGTCGAACAGAATCAGGGTATCGTTGCCTGCTGGGACCAAAAATAATGGGTTGCATGTAGGTCCGAGGACGGTCAGTCTTGCGCCGAAGTATACCGGAGGAGGGAATGGGAGTGTAGGTGGAGGGTTCGGGAAGGCGGACGGAGCGATCAGTTGGCGGAAGGGTGGTACCACTCATTCTCCCGCTGGCGCTGTTACAAAGGCGGAGGAGGACAAGAGGAAAAAGAAGAAGGATCCTGTGCCTGTGGGGAGACAGAAGAGTGAAGGAGAAAGTGTGTCGGATGTGAGTGTGGAGAAGGTTGCGATGGAGAAACAGGTCCAAGATGATCTTGTGACGAGCCCGCAAGTGGTGACGCGGATAACAAGACAACGACCCAAGATGCCAGCTGGTTCTGTAGTGGCGTTCATCCGTGATTCGAGGATAGATGCTGTGGAAGCTGATCCTAAACCTCTTGTGAATTTTATCGTGACGAGTGAATTGGATGAGCCAATTGTCGAGGCGTTTTCTGGTGGTTTGACAGAAGTGGAGAAGAAGGGCTTGATCATCAAGGATGAGGATGCGAGTGTGAGTTGTGTGCCTTTCAATAATCTAGTTGGGTCGTCGTCCTCGGCGGATGGGGCGAAGATAGGGACAGAGGCTTCCGGTCTGACGACAACGTCTTTGTCTTCGCCTTCTGCTTCCGCGATCGGTCAGCTCCAGGCACCCGAGACGAAAGCTATGGAAGTATCTGTGAGTGCAACTTGTTGCTGGATAAGAGCTGCAATTGATTTTTTCATACAGGCTACGATAAGTAGTATTTCTTCTGCTTCTTCGCCTGGCTATCCGTCTACGACTTCGTCCTGGGGAAGGTCGTCTTTAAATGTTCCTATCAAAGACGCGGGAAGTGTTCGAGTACCCGATCCAGAACACCTGAAAGCTGTATGGTCGCAGCCCAACAAAGCTGCTGGGAATTCTGTCAATTCTTTACAAGACATTGTGGATGATTTGGCTACGGTGAATTTTTCTATCCAAGATGTTAAATCTGAAGATGGAGAGACGCCTCCCTCTACGCTACCGACGACTGCGTCGCGCATGTCGTTACATGAGGTGACCAAGGCTTTCCAAAAGGTACCTTCGTCTTCTCCTCCCTCCAATTCGTCAACGACTCTGAATAGAAATCCGACTTTGATGTCTCCACCATTGAGCAGTGATACGCCTTGTACACGATCGCCGTATTCTTATTCCCCCATGTCACCTACGAATGCGATGAGAGTGCCGCAGCCTTTGTATGATTATTCTTCCCAGCCGCCTAGCCAGGCTGTGATTTATTCTCATCAAGTCAGTTCTAGTCCTGTTGCGAGTCGTTTGGGGGTGAATGGGCATGGACCGCCTTCGATGCGGGTGTACTCGGGGCCTCCGTTATGGATACCGCCGGGTCCTTCTGGACCTGGGAATCCTGGTGCTGTTATGAGGCCTGTTTTATCGCCTTATCCGACTCATATGGTACCTTTTGCGACGCCGAGTTATGGACATCCTATGGGAGGGATGGGGACGGGACAACCGCAACCTGCGGTTGGGACGAATGGTGGTGGTGGTGGTGGGAGGGGACGAGGTGTGCCTATGCATTTGAGTCCTGCCATGCCTCATGCTCATGCCCAGGCTCATCCTGGAGCGGCAATGTATGTGACTAGTCCTGCGATGATGCCTATGCAGCCTGTACCGCAGCAAAATCATGCTGCTGCTACTGCGTATATGGGTGTTCCTCCGCCTCCAATACCACCTTCTGCTGCTGTTGTTGGGACGCCTGGGAGAGGACAGTCGAGAGTAGATATACCACCTTGTGTGAATGCATTAGAAGGACAATCACTTCAGCTACATCAACATCAACATCAACATCAACATCAGCCACAGCTTCAACTTCAACTTCAACAACATACGACGGTGACGTATAATCCTGCTAGTTATGTTAGGTCACCATGGTGAAACTCTTGTGTTTTTGGGGTTTTTTTTTCGTTCTTGTGGTTTGTCCTCGTTTTTGGTGCATCGAGTTATTTTATCAGATGTGTGTTTTTGAGTTTTTGTTTTGAGAAGAGAAAAGAAGTTTTTTCTTTTTTTTTTTTGGTCCTATTACTCTTTCTTTCTTTCTTTCTTTCTCCTCCCCTTCTTTTCCTCCTACAATACCCGCCGTTGTCGTTGTTTGCTGTTGTATCTATTGCAGTACACAAAAAAAAAAGAGAGAGAGAGAAAAGTCCTGTTGTGTGAATTTTGTTGCGTTATAAGAGGAATGAGATGTGGAAGGAAGTTGGGCATGACCGTCTTTCCCCTCCCCTTCTCTCTCTTTCTTCCTATACCAAGACCGAATTGTTCTTGTGAAGGAATGGGAAAAGAAACAATGCGAAGCATTTTTTTAGAACGAAATTAAGTATATTTCATACAAAAGGGGAATATAATAACTGGATGATGTTCAAACGGGAAAAAAATGAAATGATCTATTCGGATGAAAAAAAAAAGGTGCTTCAAGTCAATCTATACGGCGAGTTTGACAGCTTCGGCAGCTGCATCGTCTAAACTGTCAAATGCAACGATCTTGAGACCAGATTCCCTAATCATCCTATTTGAAAGGAATGTAGAACGTCAGGTGCTCCCCTTGTCGTTTCAAAAAAAAGAGACTTACTGTTTCGCTTCCTCCTCTTTTGTACCCTTTAGTCTGACGATGAGAGGGATGTCGAGACCGAGTTCTCTGGTGGCTTTGATGACGCCCTCAGCGATGTAATCACAACGCATGATACCACCGAAAATGTTGATAAAGATGCTCTTGACGCCCGAATCGGCGAGGAGAATTTCGAATGCTTTCTTGACGGTCTCGGGAGTAGCACCTCTTAAAAAATTGAACAATGAGAAACGCGAAATATTTTTTATTTTTTTATTCAAAACTCAAAATCGAGACTGACCCTCCGACATCAAGGAAATTGGCGGGGTTGCCACCGTGCAATGAGAGGACGTCCATCGTAGCCATGGCAAGACCAGCACCGTTTACCAAACAACCAATGCTACCGTCGAGCTTGATGAAATTGAGGTTGGCTCGTTGTGCCTCGACTTCGGATGGTTCCTCTTGTGAGATATCACGGAGTGCGAAAATGTCTTTTTGACGGAACTCTGCGTTGTCGTCAAAACCAAATTTGGCGTCCATGCTGAAAAAAAAAAAGGGTACTTGGTTAGTGACAAAGGCGTGTTGAGTGAGTTTTTTTTGTGAGCTTCACCAGAGAACTTGGCCGTCTTTGGCAAGAGCCATAGGGTTGATTTCTATCTGCGTGGCGTCCTTGGCCTTGAAGATATTATAAAGCTTGATAAAGATGTCTGCTGCCTGGTTTTGAGTGTCAGTGTCACTGAGGCCGAGCTTCTTGGCAACCTCGATCGCTTTGGGCTTGCTGAGCCCTTTCTCAAAGTCGATGGGAGTGGTGATGATGGCACTAGGGTCCTTGGCGGCGACCTCTTCGATGTTCATACCGCCCTGTGCAGAAGTGACGAGAACGACACCTTGAGACTTGCGATCATTCAAAACCGCGACATAATATTCATGCGCCGGTTCACGACGTTCGGCAAGCATGACCTATAAATTATGAAGATATGAGGTCAGGGCCACAAGAAACTTATTCTTTGAAACCTTGCACACACACCGCATTGCAGATGCGACCTGCAGCTCCCGTTTGTTTTGTGACCAATTTTGACCCGATCATCTGCGCTGCAAGGTCTTTGGCTTGTTGAGGGCTGATTTTTTTAAATCAAAGGCGCATGGAGTTAGCTTGTGATGACGTTCCATGCTGCCCTAGAAAAGAATACCTACTTCTCAACCATCTGGACACCTCCCTGTAAACCAGTGTTGAATTTGCCCTTGCCACGACCACCTGCAAGGACTTGAGCTTTGATAACAAGTTTACTCGTGCCTATTGCAAGGAAAATTAGGAAGAAACCCGATAACAGGTTATGATTCTCCCAAAGCTAACCAAAGTTGTTGGCGACATCGAAAGCCTCTTGGGGTGTTTTAGCAGCAACACTCTTTGGCGTTGGTATTCCAAACTAGATTTTTTCCTGCAAGATCAGGTCTGCGAATTCAGAAAGTGGCGAAGCTGGCTCACGGAATTCAAAAGGTTCATTGATTGGTATTCATGGATGGAGAGGAACCGCCTCTGACCTACACCTGCAGCCTGAAGTTCCGTCAAAAATTGCTGACTTGATAAATATAGAAAACGTACGCGTGAAAGGACACCAGCTGTTCGGAGAGTCGAGAACATATTAACGGAGAGAGAGATTAGTAGGACCAGGCGTAAACGATGGTGGGTAGATACTTCTGTGATGGTCCTTAGTCAGCAGAGAGTTACCCCAGGCAGCACAACTTTTTTTTTTCATCAAGTTCCAAAGTGATGATGACGGTTGCTCCCTGTTTTCGCTTCCTGTCTCTCATTCGACGAACTCTTGCAGATCGCCGCAGGTCAGGCTTTGGAAGAATGAATCCGATTCTCACCTTGAGTTCGGACAAGCTCTTTTGTTTTGTGGGCTGTTCGAAATTTGGTTGAGGAATAGTTGTATACATTGTTTTTAACAAGCGAATGGCAACAATTTTTATCCTGATGTTCTAGACTGGAACAAGAAAGGAAGGAACTTCTATGCGTTGGGGGAGGGTGTCATCTGGCTCCAATGCTTATGCGAAACTAAGTTGCTTCTCTCCCACTCACCCATGCCAGCTTCGAATACTTTTGACTCTTGCCTGAATGACCATGACGATTCTCTACAGCAGCAGCTGTCAGTTGCGAGGACCGTTTTACTCCAAGCAGTCCATCTTTTAGATAATTATTTGACCTCCGATGACCAGTTGTCGGTGAGCTCTCAATATCTCTCTGGCTCTACTATCGGTGCGCATCAGCCGAGATGCGTCGAAAATTACCAAATCTCATGTCTGCCAGGTAAACACTTGCGCCATGCCAGGGATCACTTTGTCCTACTGGTGGCTTGTATGTCGCAGCCTCCCCCGCATATTCTATCATATGATACTCGCATCCGGAATACTCCAATGGAAACTAGCCGTGCAAGCGCGAAGGAAGCCCTACTCGACGCAATAAGTCAGCTTGAAGAATTGGTTTTAACCGCAGATATGAAGGCACCCATCACATTACATGCAGTGACACCCTATGCGCAGGAGTTCCAATCTACTTTCGGACGCGAGGTGCGATTCAGGCCCGCGCTTCAAATGATACCACTGATTACTGGCTTGCCTAGCTGTGGTTTGCTAGCCTACATTGTGTGCATCATTGGTCGATGGTAGATAATCAGATATGCCATTATGAATGCAGCTCACACAATTCCAGGTCCGAGTGCTTGCTGGGGAAATGGTGAGAGATCAATACTGCTATCCGAATGCAGACTCACTGGATAGCTGAGATAGAATATCAAGCTCACAGAAGATTTCGGATATGCTCCCTCTACCTTGGTGCATCAGGGTGAATCATCTCCGTTGCTCCTGACCTATGATTTAGCTTAACATCATTCAGATCGCATGGCGCCTTTAGGAAAGGCAAAAATTTGATTCCTCGTGTCTCCTAATATATTTTTAATCTTGTCTGTAATTTCTATTTCTCTTCACGTCAATATCAGTGCGTGGATAGTGTTTGTACTCTTTAAGCCAAGTGTCTCTTGGAGGCACGTGCACATTTGCTGTTTGCGCTAAATTTGTCCAACTGTCCTTTTGGATAGAAATAAATACAGTCATCTAACCTTTCACATCTTCCAATCATGTCAGAGCGTATGATTCCTATTGCGGGAGAGCAAAAGAAACGTGTTGTGAGCCCCGCTCATTTTATGCCCTGCAACGTCAAGCTCATTGACCCGCTCACACCTATCCTAGTGTTACTTTTTCGACTCTGACATCGGTGGTTTTCATTATGGACCAGGGCACCCGTAAGATGTGCTCTGCATCATTTCTAGACGACTTCTATAATTATTTTGGTGGTGATCGCCATAGGATGAAGCCTACGCGCATACGTATGTGCCATTCTCTCGTGATGAACTACGGGCTTTACGAGAAGATGGAAATATTTGTAGGTCATTACTGATCTCATGCATGTCACTCTAACTCACGATAGTATCATCCCTTCACGGATATCTTGATTGATGTTTGAAAAGCGTGCAAAACCTGCAACAAAACGAGAAATGACCCAATTCCACTCAGATGACTACGTTGAATTCCTCAGCAAAATCACACCCTCAAATATGAACTCTTTTGTGAGGGAGCAGCACAAATGTACGCTCATATCTCCATGTTAAGGATTGCGTTGACCATTTCTGCTCTTCCAATTTAGATAATGTTGGAGACGATTGTCCTGTTTTCGATGGCCTCTTTGACTATTGCTCCATCTCAGCTGGTGGGTCTATGGGTGAGCTGGATTTCCAACCTTTCTTTTTCCCTTCTCCAATGCATCCTTTTAGAGGGAGCTGCTAGACTGAGTCGCGACAAATGTGATATTGCGATCAACTGGGCTGGTGGGTTGCATCACGCGAAAAAAAGTGAGGCAAGTGGATTCTGCTATGTGAATGGTAGGTTGCCGTTTTTCTCATCCCTCTACTACGTGCTTGTTCTTGATTCACTCCTCAAACTAGACATTGTATTGGGAATCCTCGAGCTATTACGGTATGTGCGCTAGCCCATCGATGACTCATGAATATTCTCTGAAACAGTTTTGGTTAGGTATCATAACCGTGTCCTGTACATTGACATCGATGTCCATCATGGGGATGGTGTTGAGGAAGCTTTCTATACCACTGACCGCGTAATGACCGTGAGCTTCCATAAGTATGGCGAGTATTTCCCAGGTACAGGTGAACTACGAGTGAGTAATCTTAATAAGGTGTTGTCCCTGATCGACCTTAATTTGCCGTCAGGACGTTGGTGTGATGAAGGGCAAGTACTATGCGTTGAACTTCCCTCTTCGTGATGGTATCTCGGATGAGAACTACAAATCTGTGTTTGAGCCTGTGCGCACTTTCACTGTTCTTCTAATATCACCATTGACCAATCATCAGGTCATCCGACTAGTGATGGAGTCCTACGATCCATCAGCCATCGTCCTACAGTGTGGGACCGACTCGCTTTCCGGAGACAAGCTTGGCTGCCTCAACCTTTCGATGCGAGGTCAAATCGTTTTCCTGAAAAAAAACTTCTCTTCTGATTACAGAGAACAGGTCACGCAAATTGTGTGCGATTTGTGAAATCGTTCAACAAACCATTATTGTTGCTTGGAGGTGGAGGTTATACGATGCGAAATGTAAGCCGTGCTTGGGCTTACGAAACTGGTCTTGCTGCAGGCTTCGAACTCGCACCAGGTGAGATTTAGCTGCCCATACTTATCACCGTATTGAATCATGCCCAATTCCAGACATTCCTGTAAATGAATATTATGAGTACTTTGGTCCAGACTATAAACTAGATGTCAAGTCCTCGAACATGGATGATTTGAACACCCCTCCCTATCTCGAGCGAGTAAAACGAATTGTGATCGAAAACTTGAGGCATGCTGGTGGTCCTCCGAGTGTACAAATGCAACGTATGGTTCTTATTCTCAGCCTAATATGATTTTGATTACAACCTACAGACCGACCCAACTTGCCCATTGATGATCTTTTGAACGATGAGAACCAAGAAGAGGATGAAGATGATCCAAATGAACGGCGGCCGCGCCGGCTACTTGACTCACGAAGACAAGCTGACGGCGAACTTTCGGATTCAGATGATGAGGGCGGTGGTCGACACGATCATATGAGTCACCGCAGACGTGGCCGTGGCGAGAGCAGTGATAGTGACAGTAAGCTCAAATATGGGATTAACATTGGCATTCTTGCATCAGGTTCAGCACCTACTCATGGTGCAGGTCCCAGTGGTCACACTACCACTGTGCGCATATTCTCATCAAACATTACAGCCGATGAAGAAGCATCGACGGATACTCCAGAAGATATGTATATGGATTTGGATGATACGCCGCCGGTTGAGGAAAATGGCACAAAAACACGTTTGGTGAATGGGGTTTCTCGTATGACATCTACATTCTCTTCACCGAAGGAAGCCAAAGAGTGGGAGGCAGGAATGGGTGATATGAACGTAGATAATATTCTTGCTGATGAGTCGGCTCCCTCAAAATCTTCGCCTATCACAACTTTCGGTGTTGACTCAGCACATGTATCGCCAGCTGATTAGATGTATATACACCTGGGTTTGCCTGTTTTATGGTTTTGTTTGCATACCTTGTACACTATGCTTCACTATTAACTATATATTATTAGCACGTGATACTCGTTATGATTTGCATTCCAATGATTTCAAGGTTCTATCACAGGTTATATCACAATGTCGGAAGCTCAGCGACCATCACCGCCTATAACACAAACACAAACACAGTCTTCACCTGATCAAGCACGATATATTGAAATCAATAGATTGCGAGGTCATTCCCCTTTCCTTCATCTGGTTCATTCAACACTAATGCACAGGTATAGCGAAGGCTGCACAGCGACTGAAAGAATCAGAACGGTCACCGTCTGATAAAGTCAATGCGTATAACAAGCGGCCGTTTGATGCCACTACACCACAAATCGGACCCTCAAAGTCTCAGCCCCTCAAGCGTGATTCGAGGCTTGGGACTTACTTTGAATATGACTTATCCAAGATGGTCAACTCAAAAGGAGGTTTTCTTGTCGAGGACGGGAAAGAAGTTGATGAAGAGCGTATTCGGAAGGAAAAGCAGAGGGAAAGGGAAAGAGCCAGGCAGGATCAAGAGCCTCGTATGTTTTGACCCTGGTTTACAAATCTAGCCCTGACCATTGTATAATAGCTATTGTTTTAGATTCCATGCAATCTCTGAAATGTAGGGATTGTGGTTCACTGGATATTGACCATCAGTTCCGAAAAGTTTTCAGATGTTTGGTCTGTAAGAAATGCCAGAATGAGAAACCGGAGACTTATAGCTTGTTGACAAAGACCGAGTGTAAAGAGGTGAGTATTTTGGTTTTTTGACTGATTATTGCTGACGGCGATGTAGGACTATCTCTTGACAGACCCCGAGATGCGAGACGAGGAAGCATTGCCACATTTATTGAAAGCCAACCCGCATAAGTCGACATACGCAAATATGCTGTTGTACTTACGATATCAAGTCGAGGAGTTCGCCTGGAAGAAGTGGGGGTCTCCTGAAGGACTCGACGCAGAGTATGAGCGACGACTGTCCGAGAAGAGAAAGAAAAAGAATAAGAAATTCGAACAGAGTTTACGAGAGCTGCGGAGAAAGACGAAGGAGAGCGTTTGGCAACGCAAGAAAGATGAAGAGCACAAACATTCATTTGGTCCTAGTGAGAAAGGTGACACCGGTGTTTCTTTACAGATATGTCATACATGCGGATTTACTCTGGAATTTGAGGAGCTCTAGACCTCACTCCTTGCATTGTTTAGTTTATCCGAACCGAATTCTTCGGACTCTAGGCAGGTACGTCATTGCCACCTGAGTTATTTTCCATGAGATCAGGTGATAAAACCAGTGCTGACACTTGCAAATGTATGAGCGCTCATGGAGGATTGTTATTTATTGTTTCCATTGCCCAGTCAATCCGCATTTCATGGTCGACCCTTGAGTTAACCAAATTGGAATTGACATGTCCGACCTGCAACCGCGGGTGAAACGATGTGAGACATGTATCATTAGCTGATGAAGTTCCGACCCCTGCTTAGAACATAGGGATATGTTTTAATTCTCATAACGAATGAAACGCCGAGAACCCTATAGGATCTAAGAACGTGGTTCCGATATTTTATCCGTAGAAATTTGTAGAGACTTCGAGAATCGCGGATATAATGCAGTGTAGATGCGGTGCCTTTAAATTAGTGTTTGGATGATACTTCAATCTTTGGAAGTCATCCAACAGGGTAGCTCCCGGCCATGACATTACCATATCATGGTGGGATGATTCTTCGACCATCATCGTGAGGATGGGACGGTTGTGCCGCTACGGTGCTCTTCAGGTACCGAAAACTACGACGGGAATTGCTTTCAGATCTTTATGACAGCCGACCATTGCAGTAACTGTGAAAAATCCAGGATGATCATGCAGAATGTTGGTGTGCATTCTAAGAATAAATCCTTCTACTAATGCCCCATGATATCCGGCATCTCGGCACAGACTTTAGCCAACTAGCCAACTCTCCGCCTCCGCTCAACCTCTAGCCGACTTTTGCCCTCAAGAGGTTCATACTCCCTCACCTCAGGCAACATCCGCTAAGGTACGCTGGTTAGAAATTCGTTGTATGCCAAATTTTACCAGTTCATGATTGAAGTGACATAGTGAATCAGGAAATGTCAAGCGAAGTGAATCAAATAGAACACCGACACATCTCAAGGTCTTTGGAAGTTGAGAGGATCGAGACCAATATCTACCGGTCCAAATCGCTTTGGGTACCTCTACGGGCTCGAGGAGTTTTTGGCGGGTTAGTCTTGATATATTTTGGTATCGAAGTCCATCTTAGACCACATCTTGGAACCAGCCAGGTAATCAGTCAAGCGTTAGTGTCGGTGACGAATGCTATAGACCCGCAGTATTCTCTTCATGTGAGCATTTTGAAATTTACCTCTTGCATCTTCACTAAATGTGGCCTCTAGTCCCTTCACGTATGACTCAGTCCAGAGATATTTTGGCAACGACTAATAGATGATGCTGGCGGCCTACACCAGTGTTATTTTTTGACTAGTGCTTCTTGGGCTGTCCCTATTCTTTACGAAATTGACCGCGTTCGGAATGGACGAACATATGTTACTCGAGTCGTCAAAGCTATTCAAAACGGTCGTGTGATTTTTGTCATGCTCTGCTCGTTCAAGAAACCAGAGCCTTGGCAGCCTGGACATCAATCTCCAATGCCTTCTGTTCGACCACCAGAAGAATGCGAGCTGGATGAAGATAGACTTCTGAGGTCAGCTAAGCAGGAGAGCCTAGATCCGAGGGCTAAAGAAATCTATAAGCAATTGGCTGAGGTGTGTTATCAGGAAGATAATTTTCAGAATCAACGTTTGCTGAAATGACTTGTCCTACAGGAACAAGCTCGGGGTCCTTTGGCTATTAAACTTGCCGCCGAATACCAAGAGGGACCGGATGGAACGATCCTGATAATGTATTGGATAAAGGCAAAGGATATACCACATTATGCCGTTCCTTTCCAGAAAGTAAGTTTGCTTCGTTTTCAGGTCTAGACAATACAATATCGGCATCAATTAGTGCATTCTCGGGTATATCTCCGACATGCGTCTGTAAGTCTGGTAGTAATCTTGATTTGTTTAACTCTCATTAAATCAATACAGCATCGACACAGCTGTGAAAAGTCTTGGTCTTCAACGAGGTGGTCGAGGGCCCACAGCCCTCAACATGAAAGTGGGTATCCATGATCACCAACACCCTGCCGTTTCGTAAGCTGAACACTGCATCATATCAGTCATCGTTAGATCATGCTATTTGGTACTATAGGTTAATATGCACTCTTGTTCTGTAAAAAGCTGTGCTAAACTGACTCAATTGTAGCGACGACTTCCACTGCGGGGATTGGCTTCTTTACGTCGTAAGTGATAATTATATATGCAAAGTTTTCACTGACACTTCGCGTTTTCTTCACTCATCTGCACGTGCCCATTCCTTGTATGTACATCATGAACAGATGACTTCCCCACGAACAGGGGGTGGCCGTGGAGTTACTCATGGGAAAGTTCGTTACCCTGATACCGCATTAAACAAAGAAAGACTAACAACCCTACTTTACACATAAAACTTGAAAATTCGTCGCTTTCCTGTCAATTTTCGTGCCGACTGGGAATGCCATTGTATGCATGGATATGCTCGGTGTGTGGCATTATCTCATTGTCACCATGGGATTGTATTACATCGCTCCTTGTGTGTGTGTGTGTGTGGATCAGATCTATACCCAAGACGGGAGGCTCATAGCGGTAACGTCACAAGAAGGTGTTGTACGTGCAGACGCTCGAGAACCTCAGAGGCAACCGGTCTCGGATATAGGCATGCCTATCTCGAATTCGTTTGCGAAGCTTTGAATTTGGAATATATCGATGCATCGTCAAATGCTGGCATGTTCGAGGAATCAATTATTGGGGTAGAATGGTTCATTCTATGACACGTGCTAGAAAGGAACAAAGTGCCTAGAAGAATTGAACCCTGACACCCACGAAATTCTAGCTGATATAATGGGTGTATCTAGTTTTGTTTGTAGCATTGCTGGGAGTGTTAACTAAAGATAGAACATCCATTTATGGAAGAATCTATTGTCTACTATTTCATGGGGCTTGGCACATGAAGGGAAAGGATCAGGAAGTCAATAGCATTGCCATGACACTCAGTAAATGAAAGAACAATAAGCATAAGCAATTTCAACATAGTTACAGCAGCATTGGCATCCACCTTCAAATAGAGCGACAACAACTAGAAGGTGCTCACGAACGATAATCAATGATCGTTACCAGTTTGTCACACGACCTACTTCATACAGATACCCTTTAATGACAGTGACTGTTCCCTAGACAGGCTACAAGAACAGGAATCACAGTGTGACAGTGCCAATGGAAGGAGGAAGATATGATTAGACTAAGGGAGAAGGACAAGGCAATGATTTTGGTGGTGGTCGGGATTCACAAGGGATCAGAAACCTCAAAACAATACGGAAAGAAAACTCAGGGTCTTTAGTTCTTTCTACGGAATGAGCAACCTGAGTAAAATGGAGATTCAGAGTGAACAATCATAGATCATTTGAGTGGGTTACAATCGCACCTTCAGTTAACCTTCCCTTACCACCAGTAGGTTGGCATAGGATTGTTGAGCAGGAAGAACAATGGATGACAGTGGAGGGATTTGAAAAGATGACATTGACATTCAAGCAGCCTGTGATAAGAACATGAGTCAAGGAAAGACAGAACAGTAGCAGGATCAACTCACCTGGACACTTAACATCCAAAAAGCAAGATTTCGGTTGCTGCACAAGACATTTCAACTTGTGCTGTTTTCTTTGGGATTCGAGAGAAGGATTAAGCAAATCAACAGCAAGAGGCTGGCGAAAGAGATGATGAGCGACAATCAAAGTCAACAAGCTCAAACATACCCACCATTGTGTATGTTTTGAGAAAATGGTGTTAAATGACAAATGCTTTCGTTCTCGAGCTGTGGCGAGCACACGAACAGCGAGGAAGTTCTGTGGATATATACAAATAAGGTTCGAGCGTCGGAGTTTCAATCTCGGTATTTGCCAAATGCTTGCCCTCGTAATCCTGAGCGACTAAGAATCAGTCAGCTGACGGATGTCACGTTCTGTCGAAACGGGTGTCGACCATAGGCAAACCGGGAAGCAAGAGGTAACTGTGCTGGGTAAGTGTGACGTTGACTGGCTGAAACCATCGCGTAAGGTAAGTACAATAAAACAATCCGAAACACGAAGGGGAACAGACCTTTTTGTATTGTTGACAGAAGGTAACAGGGAGCGCCGGATTTGGGATGATCTCAAGATTCGCCTTGTACTTTATTCTATAAAGAGACCGCCACAATGATTATGCAGGTTTCGGGTCCCTCCTATTGAATATTCACCCGTGGTGAGTTTGTCGGCCTCGTTCCAAACCCGCTCTGACTCGTGCCCCCTGTGCCTTGGCTTGCGCAGTCACTGGCAAGTCTTCTCGATCACCCACCCCGCGCTTCATAAAGCTGACCAAACTCTCCTTTATCCTCGTACAGTCTCCTACCTGCGATCATCGCTACTGCTTTCGATCCATCTCTATCGCCGGTCGATACATATATATACGTATCTTTATCTCACGATCTTTCTACCCATGACCTCTACCTCCGCAAACCTTTCTCAGACCGTCGCTTATGCCATTTCCTTCCTCACTCGTCCTCTTGTGGACTCGCTCTCCCCTTCCATCCTCACTAAGCTTCAGATGATTCTTGAGGCTAACCTCATTCCCTATTATGCTCCTTCCTGGGACGTTAAGGAGCCTCTTCATGGTTCCGGTCGTCGTTGCCTCACTCTGTCTCCTTCTGCCACGCCACCCCGACCCATCTATGCCACCTGTATCGCCGTCAACATCCAGTGGGACCAGTGGATGAATGCTCTTGGTGGACGCGAGTTTGACTTCATTGTCAATCCCGGTCGTGTCAACCTCCGATTTGCATCTGCGCCTGGCTCCAAGTCCAAACTCATCACAGTCTGGGCTGGTGAGCTGTCCTCCCCCGCAATCTGTATTCCTAATCCTCGCTACCCTGCTCAATGTACTCTTCCCGAGAAGACCCTTTCTCAGCAACTTTCGGAGGCTGATGCAGAGGAAGACGAGCAACTCTTTGCCATGATCGCCGATCATGTCAGGGCACCCACCTGGCTCACTCCTGCAGTCGACAAATTTCCGCCTTCCTTTCGTGCGACTTCTCCGCTTTCCAGCGTGCTCCCCACCTCGCGTTGTAGCTCCCGATCATCGAACTCGAGTTCGGGGTTCTCATACGAAACTTCTAGCTCAGGGTTCTCGCAACCAAAATCGGTTCAGTACAAGCAGTCACGCAGAGAGCGCGCTAGGCAGTCCCGTGTCTATGTTGACATCACCAAGACCGAGGTAACGCCGTACGATGGTGGCAAAACGACTGTCCTCACCGGTGGTGTTATGCTCGGTGGCGGCCCCAAGGCGGCAAAGAAGGCCACGAAGCCGCAGCAACAAACTTCTATGACGACATGCAACAGCTGGGGTTCTGTCCATGTCTAGACGGTCATACCGATCATCGCACAACATGAGCTGTCTCAACTCACGTCTCTTCACGATCTTCAGTGATGATGTACAACCATCCATGTTTTCACGAAAGCCACATTTTTCATTTTTTCTCTTAATCTCCCTAAGGACTTGAGCAGTATCATTTACGGGCACTCTTTTTGAAGGCATTTTCTGCATCTTTTGACATTGCTGTACTTTGCATTTCCTTTCTCCAATATCCTGTGCTTGCTCCTGTGTGTATTAGCACATACTTCCCCTATATTTCTTGCTCCCAGCACTGTATTCCCCCACTATCCAGGGTCATTCAATATCTTATTCTTTTCCTTAATCATTTGCTTTTCTTTTTTCTCATCTGAAGCCTAATACGCACATTTTTTCACTTGATCGATTTCCTCCGCTTTTGCCTTCGGTGCTGTCATGACGCTCGTGCCCACTGACAGTTTCTCATTCGTTTCATTCATTTGTATTCGACCATAAACATGTATTTGGCATGATTCAGAAATTATCTTACATAGCATTTTTTGAACAGAGCTTTCATTCCGCGAGATTGTACTGCGGCTGAGCCTACTTGGTGCTAAGGATTTGAACATCAGGTGGACTAATTTATGTGACGACATGAATGGTCAGAAAATTTGCTTCCTCGTGTAGCTGTGCAGTATCAAATTGAGTCAGAAGGGTGACAGCTTCGACAGCTTCGATTCCCTGTTAAGAGTCGATTCCTGATTAGAAGCCTTTGCACGTATGAGCCTAGTTGAGTGTGATATGGCAAATTAGGCAAAGCAACCAGCACACTTTAGGATAGTAAGTACAACCCTATTTGGCATAGAACAAATGAGACACAAACGAGACTCCATTGGTATCCTCTCTGATTTTTAACTCTTGAGGACCCATTCCATGTTACCACCTGAGCAGACGGCACGACAGTGGCCGGTAATATCAGTGTCTGGCCACAAAACATATCCTGAGTCCTATCTGTCAAATAAATCGGGTTACATTTTAGAACTGCTCGATCTCCATACCCGGCAAAAGTGAAACACTGCGGGGATCCGTCGTCAATAGGAAGGGAGTCAGGTATACCCGGAAAAGCCAGGGGTGGAGCATTTCGCTCCAAGCAAACCATTGAGTGCAATTGAGTGTATGATGATAGACATTCTCCTAACAATTATCCGTGAAGCGGATAGAATGTAGAACACTGCCTCATAAACTCGGGATTATTTTTGCCGGTCATGTGAGCTGCGTAAACTTCGTGATGTAGATTATCTACATTGTCTCTTGTCTGTTCCATTCCCTGCCAATGTTGTTATTATCTGCCCGGATAGCCTGTCTCCAGTCACGCCGAACTTTGGCCACTCATGCTTTGGCTTCCTCTGAGCGCACCACAAAAATTACCCGGCATAATTGGAAGCGGAAGGAGATTACAGAGATTTATGATAGCCCACTGATGGATCTTGTCTTTCGTGCTGCCTCTGTTCATCGTCAACACCACGACCCAAAAAAAATCCAGCTTTGCACACTTATGAATATCAAGAGTACGTTATATCTTCCATTACAATGATGATCTAAATACGTCTAGGATAGCTGGAGGGTGCAGCGAAGATTGTAGGTTAGCTTACCAGCCGGCTTGGTATCATATTAAGCTTCGGCAGGCTCGTATTGCTCCCAGTCATCAAAGTACTCAACACCGACCCAGGCCTCGAAGCTTCTGGAAGTCGATCCTGTCATTCAAGCCGCGCGCAAAGCTAAAGAGAATGGTAGCACCAGATTTTGCATGGGTGCGGCTTGGCGGGACCTCTCTGGCCGTAAACGCGGATTTGAAAGAATATTAAAAATGGTGCACGAGGTTCGCGAGATGGGGATGGAAGTCTGTACTACTCTCGGAATGTTAACGTCAGAACAAGCAAGGCAACTGAAAGAGGCGTATGTTTCTGTATTTGTACTACTCCTGGTAGCTGATCTCAAAGGTAGTGGATTGACAGCCTATAATCACAATTTAGACACGTCTCGAGAATACTATCCAAAAGTGAGTGATGGAATGTAGATCCCAGCGGGGCTTCTATCGGATGATCTAGGTGATTACGACTCGCTCGTACGATGAAAGACTGAAGACCATCGATGCAGTTCGTGAAGCTGGTATTAGTGTTTGTTCTGGAGGAATATTAGGTCTTGGAGAAACTGATGCTGATCGTGTTGGTTTAATATGGGAAGTTTCCTGGTAAACTCGAGTTCTTCTGAATTGAAATGAATATTCATGTCATGGTGTTCAGCATGCCGGAACATCCGGAATCGTTTCCTGTGAACGCACTTGTTCCCATTCCTGGGACACCACTGGGGGACAATGAGGTCGGGGTTATTAAGATGCGTTGACTCTCCTGAAAATGACATTACATCTAGCCTGTCCCTCATACCACTCTCGTTCGCACAATTGCAACGGCTCGCATTGTACTACCTACAACAATCATTCGCCTTGCTGCTGGACGGAACACCCTTTCTGAAGCTGAACAAGCTATCTGCTTCTTGGCCGGGGCAAACGCTGTATTTACTGGTGAACAGATGCTTACCACGCCCTGTTCACCTTGGGACGAGGTCAGATATTCTGTATTGGTTGCAGGAAGCTAAGTTCACATTCAAAATAGGATAAGGCTATGATGGGTAGATGGGGCCTTGAAGGTATGGCTAGCTTTGAACAAATAAGCGTTGCGAGGGAGGAAGACGATAAACTTGAACGAACCCCTTGTGGACATTCTTCTAATCCTGCGGAAACATCATCAGGTCTTTAACATAGAACTGTGGGCTGGTAGTGATTTTTTGTTATTGTCACCCTAATTTGACAAAGGTTTCGATTCTCGGGTATCCCGACATAGTTTATATCCACATGTATCTCTGTCCTCAGTCTAAATAAAACAAGGGATTATCCAGATTCAGGGAGATGATCCGAAATTTGACGAGCATTGGTAAAGAGATGACTTGTTGTGGGCAAATAACCGGTCCACTAGCCGCAATAAATGACTGTAACCTCCTACAGGCGACCTGGGAAACTCTTGGGGTCCAGATTCTGTAAGAAAAGTGCCCGGGACATGAATTTGAAAAGGTATCCTGCTAGATGACCTTCCTTTACTTCCAGGGTTGCTACAAAGTTTCTGGTCGAAGTAGTTTCCAGCATCGTATCCCTGAAGGGCATAGTGTAGACAACCTAATGAGCATGTCACGGCTGGAATGTTATTTGCAGGTCATGATTTCGTAGAAGGATATCCAGTGACATTATTCCATGTCTATCTTGGCTAGTCTCTGCGTGATGAAGGGAGCTGATCGAGAATCCATCAAATTGGTGTACTCCGGAAAATGCCGAGCACCTCGGCCTTTCATGTTGGCATTCCTTACTTCTTCATCTTTCTAAGATCTCATTAGTTGTATTATCATCGCTGCGCACGAGAAATGAGCAACCAAAAGCGTCGCTATGGGCAGCTAGAAGGTACTGAGTATGTCTACAGTTTGTATCCCCCTTGCTTAGCTGACTTGGAAGTAGGATGGATGACCTGCCCTCTGTTCCTTTGAGCGATCATAACATGTGGTATTATCCCTCCCATGGTCATGATTCCGATGAGGATAATCTCATTATTGGGTCTAAAACCGGGAACTGGGGTTGCAAGGCTGCCAAAGGAGCGCGGTGGGTAAGAAGAGGAAAAATCACGCCCTGGGGACCCAGTATGGAGGACTGGGAGGTTTGTTCAGTCTTGTCTAATGAAATACTAGTCTGAGGAACGAATTAGTCTGAGGAACGTGCTCGAAAACGCTTGAAGATGCTCCTTCCGCAAGAACGGCGATCGCCATCCCCGCCAACCCTTCCTCACTTATTACGGTCCCCTTCTCCGCCGCTGATGTCTCCCTATTCTCCTCCTACATCCGTTCACCTTGGTTACTCATCTTTGGTACTCGACAAATCTGTCATATTTACATTTCGATCAAAACTCCTCAACGAACTCGAGCACGCGACGAATGGTCTAATTGAGGGTGAGGCGACGCTTCGACACGCACTGGGAAGGCTCTGGCAAGTCATGAGCGAAGATCCAGATCAAAAGGAGACTTGGGCTCATATTATCACAAAAGTGGAAGATGACGAAGACGCGGGGGAGCAAAATGATCATATCAAGAGAATTGATCGCGCACCGGACCTCACACCGACAACGCATAAGATATTTATCAACAATGCCAGCGATTTGACCGCTCATGGATCACACTTGAATCAACCCGAGACACAGCTCGAAAGTTTGCAAAAATCAATTCTCCTCCTTCGGGAATTGCATGATAATGGGCGAGAATATGTTGAGCGGCTCCAAGAAATCAGGGAGGTGTTGGGAGACATCCGCGCTCAACGAAACACTATGTGGAACACTGTTCGGGAACGGGCAGTAAAGGAACTGCAAGATGTCGCAGTAATGGCTGTAGGGGACAATAGGTAGCCGTACTCTGTAATATTCTTCATTCAATGTCTCAATCAGGCACGGCTGTTGGAGTGGAGATCAATCCACCTTCACCGACCCTGAGATACTTGTGGGTGCTTTCGTCAGCATCATATTTGTCTCAAAACCACCACCTTTGTCTTTATCTTTGCCATCTACGTCTTCTGCTTCAATCTATTCAGCATTGCATCTAAAATATCTGATATATCATTTGATTTACTTACGATATAATTCCCAGCTTATCATCTTCGAGTAAGATTCTTCAGATCTTATAGTTCGTCGTTTTCGTAACATCTTACCCTCAGGTTTTGTCATTAGGCGACTAAAAAGCTATGACCCTACCGGACATTGGCATAGTGCACATGAATGGCATATCCGAATCTTGGGATTCTACGTCCACTTCACACGATCAAGCTGAGACTAGAGGTACTGATGTGGAAATTGAAAAATTGAAGAATTTGGCACGCTTATTACCATATTCTGTCGAATCCCATTCACAAATGCAACAATTGCTCGATTTCATCATAAAGAGAATCTGTCAAGCTGTCGAGGCCCAGGATTATGACGTTGGATTTCTGCAGTGGGACACGATGTTGGCGTAGTCTGTAATGCTTCTTCCTTCCTGTCACTGATAAGCTGACGAATTTTCCAAGCTGGATCACTCTTAAATATCCTATTCCCAAAGACAAGCGAATTAAACTCGCGAAATTGTATTTCGAGCTCAGTATTGTTCCCGGGATGTCGATGCAGGTTGTGGCAAGCAGTGCTGATAGCTTCCGACTCTTGACGAAATCAAAGAAGCTTTTGACCTTAGAAGATATGAGATTGCCATGGAAGCCGATCTACGACATTCTCAGTCAAGATCTTTTCTTGACTCGAAGACAATTTGAATATACGTACGGAACACCTCTCGCATGGTCGTCAGCAACCAGCTAATCGCAATGTTCAGTCAGCTTTCGTGGTGTATGGGCTATATTGCTGATTATGCCCGCAAATTTTTCCATCCTGCTGCTATCAATGACATGCTCTCTACTTTCGTACCCTTGATTGATGGAACTAGCTTAGATGTGCGTGCGAATCTACCTTATATCTACTTTCACCCTGACTTGTTCCTCAGAGGATCCTATCTTCTCAATACTACTTCACGACTTTTCTGCCCCTCTCCCACCCTCAAAGCTATCTTCCAATGTTACTCCGTGTGTGGGAATCCGTGAACTCGTACAAGTACGATGAACGAATGCTGCATTTCCTCTCAGAGTTAACAGAGATGCATAATGATCCTGGGGTCAGCGATCCGGGAAAACTCTCTCAAATTCCTGATGATGCAATTTCAGAAGGGGAAACAAGACCCAATTGGTCCAGAAATGATAGCCAGAGAGTTGAATCGCAATGGCTTGGTTTGTACAAGGATGTTGGCATATTTTCCGAACACGAATGGAATTTGCTGATGTGCAAATGTCTGGCTTCAATGGGTAAGCGGTACTCTTTTCCCAAGTAGAGCATTGCTGAACATTAGTCAGAAATATCTCTTGCTGACGGTGGATCTTTGACCACTGGTCCATCGGCGGATAGTAGTGCCGGTTTCGAGATCGGGAGGCTTCCAAAGCCTCAGTGGCGTATCAGTACGTTCAGCCCAGTCTTCCAGTTCCGATTGTGCTCACCGCCTTGAATCAAGCTTCTTTAGCAAAAATAATTGTCTATTCGATGGCTCCTGATGGCATTCCAGTCCAAGCGTCTAATGCACAAACACCGATGTTCTCGCCTCTTCCATCAGGAACGTGCACACCAAATCTTCAGAGCAATGGTAGCCCTTCCGAGGATTATCTTGCGTCTTCCCTTCGGAAAAGGACGCACATTCCGCCGAGAACGTATCTTGCTGGCTCAAAGGCTCTTGACTCTTTCGCTCGACTGATTGCATCTACTGAGAGTTTTTTTCATCCTTCGAACTCCGGTTCCTGGACTGAAGATGTGAGCCTACCATTTGAACCGTAGATTCTGTGTTTTGATGTCACAACCAGCTCAGTGCTTTCATCAAGTGCATCGCATCTGAGTTCAATAAACGTCTGCATTTCGTTTCTAATCTGATGACTCGACTCATGGAATTGCAGGTTGGTTTGAAGAACAAGAACTCGATTGTAAAACTCCTATGGTAGGTCAATCTCAGATTTGACGGACCTGACCAAAAACAATTTCCCCAGAATCGGAGGTTGACACGGCAGATGAAGCGAGAGCTTGTCAAGTCTATGCGGACTGTGGCGCTGCTGGCTATGTTTTCACAAGATTCGACAGTTGTGAATAATATTCAAGGGTGTTTGAAGTCAATGTGCGTGATGGAGCCCGATTTAATCCTCAATCCGATCTTGGAGCGTGCAGTACCTTCTCTAGAGGCTCTCACAGAGGTAAGCCTTTGTATCCTGTTCCACGAAAGACACTAGCTCAATCACATGCTAGACTCACCGCACGATTGCCGTTATCAAAGCACTAGGTGCAATAGCACCAGCCATTGTTTCTCGGCAGGTTCACTATGCTGGAGCCAAGCATCTTATTCCTATCCTTCAGTTGTTAATTCCCGGGATCGACCTCGTACGTTCATGGTGACTGTTCTAACGTCTTGCTCACCCATAACGTAGAATGACCCATCCAAAACGGTACAGATTTTCTTTCGCCTGTACAATTGTTCACCTTTTCATGTCAGAATTTAGTTATGTACCACGTCTTTTCTAGTTGAGATTTCGCAGTACATCACGATCGGTGATCTCACTGGGTTTGGTGATGCTGCACCTCGAAACGACCTCGAGGCGATCCTTCCACCAGAGACTCATCATACGTTACCTTCTCTAGCCGTCGACGGTACTGATGGATTTGTGGATCTCTCTCCGAAATTGACGTTTGATGAGGAGGACGCCCTATTAAAGGCACGAGTTCCCTCGGAATTTCGTTCGTATCCTTGCTGATGGGTCTGTAGGATTCAACGGGGGATTTTCCAGACTGGGTAGCCAATTTCATACGACGTGTGATTCAGCTACTAGAAAACTTACCTGAAGAGGGTCCAAACAGGTCGAGTGGAGGTGCAACAGAAGGTATGATGATCAACGTATCATAATCGGTGACTGGCTGAATCAATGCTTGAACTGCTCAAGTTCAAGTCGTCGATGCTGTTGCGCGCGCATGTAGTCAAATTTGCGTGCACTTGTCCGAGCCGCTCTTTGATATGGTGCTCAACATGGTCTTCAATTATGCTGGCACCAACATTCACACAAACGCTGTCCGGGCGATTCACCAATTAGTGGAGTGTGTTGCAAATGCTAATCCTGTGAAAACAATGGCCAAGTTCTTTTCTTTCTGTGCGGCCAACATTAAGATTGAGCTCGAAAACGGTGCTAGTTCCTTAAGAACAACTTCGGCATCTCTCCCGCTGCCATCTGACGCAACTTTACACTGGAACCTCGCTATCTTGCGAGGAGCTGTTTACAAGTTAGTTTGTCGTGAGTTTTTGAATAATCATCTGGCTTACATCTCCTTGTCATAACAGCGATGGAAGGGCGGTACGGTTGATTTCTCCTCTTTCAGCATCCAGCACTTAGGATTCTTCAGGCTTTGAAATATGAAAACGAGTTTATATCTCTGTTGCGTCTTCTCAGGGATAAAACATTTTCAAAACGGGGTTATTCTTGGACGGGGAAGCTGTTGTCAAGTCTTTTACTCACCCTTACCCACACCTATCCCTTGGAGAATAAATTCGTGAATCCTGCGGAATGGGACAGTCAAGGTCAGCATCTGCATCTTGTTCTGCTCATAGCTACATGATTCAAATATTTTCAGAGTTTTGTGAGAATCATCATCGTTACTGGGGCAAACGTTACCGCCCTGACGAAGTGCAGGTACTGTATAGCGATTTTCGACGGTGTAGCTTGATCTCAACCTCATAGATATGCTGGCATGTCCCTGGTGAAGATGAGATCCAGTTCGCGGTCCGGATTTTTAGAGAGCTCGTGGAACCCACCCTTGATCTTTTAGGAAAACTGATGAAGCCTAGTTCGTCCTGTTCTCTGTCCGAAGTGCTGTCTTCTCAATGCAGTTGAACTCATGCAGACGTACCAAGAGATGCTAGTTGGAGGAATGATTTTTGCAGGTGCGCAACCCTTTGTACTTCCTATGGTATGTTTGATCATGTTCAATAGGTATTTGACATTCGTCCGCAATGGATTCGCTGGTATTCCTACATTATGTGAGGAGAAAATGCCCCGAGAATACTATGCGGAACTGGCGAATACTAGCGATATTCTGTGAGTACATGCATTTTACGTTCTTGAATGTAAACTAAGATGTTTTCAGTGATGAGATTCCGGAGATGATTGCTCATGTCGACCCCGTTAACTCTTGTTTCTGTTTAAATGACGCTTCCAGACCTGATTACATATTCATCACAAATCTTCGCAAACGCTTTGGTCATTTCTTGCACTCAGCCTCAGTTTCTTTACGACAGCAGGGAGAAGAAAACACGGTTGATGCTGTCCAAACATTGGTGAGTAAGCTGCTGTCAATCAAAGATTGACTGATGTATTTCAAGGTGAGGTCTATGCGGACGTATTTCATCGAGTATGCGGACAGCCGTGACAGGTAGTATTTCCAGAACATCGGAAAACCATATATGTCTCATTTATGATTCAGCCCGCAGGTTAATGGTAGTAGCTATGTATCTGAAAAAAACGTGGCACGGTTATATATCGGGCAGAAGATGTGGCCCCGGGCAGTTTATGTCAGAAAAGCCAGGCTAGTCAAACTCTCATCTTGACACTTATTTGTCTTCTAATTTTTGACAGATATCACGCTTCTATCCGCCTCAAATGGAATTCTATTGAGCGTTGTCGCGGCGCCTTGGAAGACAACCTGATTGATGATCTTGTCGAGTGGTCTATCTGGCATTATCCCAGCATCCGACGGTAAGCAATAGATGTGCACTTAAGATACACTCAAAGTTCATATATCGCAGATCCGGCCAGGGAGTCCTAGAGGCGATTGCAGACGTACGTATGCAACAAGCTCGAATTAAAACAGAAGATAACGCTGGTAAAGATTTACGATGGCGTCCGACGTCGTGCCTTGCCCATCCTTCTCAAAGCCCTAGAACCAGGGGAAGATGACGATAGGATGAAGGGTGCTCTCTGGACAATCAATTATCCTGCTTTCGGAAAGTATGCTTTATCCGGTTCGTGTTTGTATCTCAGAAGCGTGCACCTGATTCAGAATTTTTTTCAGAGCCTAGCCTTGCACTGACAACTGTGCAACATCTCTTTGGTTGCCAACACAACGAAAAGCCTTCCTTGCAAAGTTGCTCATCAGTTGTGTTTGAGAACTGTAAGCTTGCGTCTTTGGAGTTTTTTCGCTCACACTAGAATACATCAGGCATTAATAATCTTTCTGAGCCTTGTCATCTTGTTTTTGACGTTGCTAAACCAAGGCTCGAGAACGCGGTAACTCAATTGAAAGCAACTTTGATAGTAACCGAAGAAGATCAAGAAGTCACTCGCCGATGTCTTGAACAGAGAAATCAAAGGATTCGGAAGACAGATGCTGTGGTACAGGAGATTGTACGTTTACATATACGTCAACCGTTTAAAACTATTGAAGTCCGCTATCAGACAAATTACATTTTGGGACTTTCAGATTCCGGGAAGTTACACTGGCGATACTCCCTCTATGCGATCCGCTGTTTTCGCACACTAGTGAGGCGTGATATACCTTTACAGGGTGCCCATATGCAATATTTCCTCAAGAAGGTTTGTGATGATCACCCCAGTATGGTAAGTTTTTTGTTTGTTTTCCACAACTAACACTGACTGGTAGGTCATCAGCGATACGTAAGTCCATGACCTCAGCGTGGAACCTGATCACATATCCATATTCTTCTGCAGTTTGCACAGAGGGCTATCATGAAGAGTGTTCGGTTCCTTAAACTACGAACATGTTGTGACAAGCCAGAAGACTTGGCACTCATGCGGAACCTCAACCCACTCAACCGCATAGTGTCCATGAAACCTCATCAAAAAGCTACACTCAACTTTTTGAACGCTTACAAAATTCCAGTCAATATGTCAATTGCTAGTGAAGAGCCGTGAGTGCATTTCTTGAAGGGGAGATCGCTTTACTCAATCCATACTTAAGTTTGTTTTACGACAAAGATCCTCCAGGCTGGCTCACATGGGACAAAAGTATCAAACTCTACATGCTTCCTCATTTGACAAAGTCTACGTTCTCTTCATGGGATCCCACAAGCCAGGAAATAATTCCTGTCGTGATCGAGACTACGACTCAACAGAAATTTTGGGAAAAGGTGTCTGCATACTACGCTGAAGAAAACCATGAGACCGTTATCGTTCAAGATAATGTGTCATGCGTAAAGACAATTTGTATGTTATCACTGCTCAGTGTCATGATTATGGCCCATCTCTGGCGCAGTTCAGCTCCTCGAGGATAAACCATTCAGTGTTTTCAGGCCAGTCGTCGAGAAGTTGATTATGAATAAGGACCAGAACAAGCAACGGGCTGCGGCAGAGCTCCTCGCGGGTGTACTAGGAGGTATAATATCGTATATTCTCAGAGTGACATTCTAATGCCAGTGAAATGTAGGCTCAAAGCATTGGCCTGCAAAGAAACAGGAGTCATTGTGGGCTTGGTTCACCCCACACATGAAAATTATCTTTTCTCAGAACATCAAGACAGACACGTTGCCTATTTGGTCGTCGTTCATGGAAGTACGCCTCGCTATTTACGTTCTCCGTTTACCGAGACTGAGAGGCTATGGCACAGTACATGTTTTACCATCGCGATCCACGAAGAATCCAGCCTTTAGTTGATTGCGTTGTTGATGCCTTCAGATCTCTGGACTATAATGCAGAAATAGCCTTCGACGCCGTCAAGGTTGCTGCACTTTATCGGGCGTTCTACGAGGGTCTTGGAAGAAAATTCGTGGTTTGGGCTGATGAAGCAGTTGAACAATCTTGGGCAGAAATTTCAAGTGAACACGATGATGTTCGTCTACCACCTTGACATGCATAGATAGATACTTATTGAGAGATTATTAGGTTCGCGCTTATATTGGAGATATATTGATGTTCACTGAGAATATGAAGGTGAGCTTTTTCGCCATGTCCTGTCAGTATAACGTTGACAGAACCTGCCATGCAGTGGCAACCCAAACCATCTTATCCAGAAACGGAGGCTTTCGTCAGAGAATGTCAGATTGTCCCGTCAGATTACGACATCATGGGGATGAGGGGGACTTACCATAGCACACGAGTACTTCAATTAGTTGATCGTTTCAGGGCCTGGCGCAAAGAGCGCCCTTCCGGAATCCGGGCGTTCCAATCAACATATGATCGGTATGTTAGGTCACTCTCAAGAAAGGATGATCGAATTGATTTGTCTTTCTCACAATACAAGAGTTGGAACGACAGTGTGCAAGTGGCTGTACCAGTCACTTCATGACATCCATGCCATCTCTGCTTTTGATTACATATTACCTTTGATGGTGAAAAGTCCTCGTTTATCTGTCTGTCTCGAGCTGATTGTATCCATCAGCCCGAAATCTTCAGGTTCACAGAACGTATGTGCACACTCTGTAACAAGAGCAAAACTTGACGTGCTGTAGTGAACGATAACAATGACCTTGCATCAAGTGCAAACCATTTACTGGTTCGGATGTTAGGCGTAACTCCTCCTGTGCCGTTGGTCAGTCCAATACTGGATGCGATCTTCCACACGATTCAGAACTCCCCTGTGAGTATTCCTTTAGGCAACCAAATAAGTTCACTTATATGGACGAAATCAGTCATGGAAAGTTCGACTTAAGGCTTTACCACTTGTACAAGGTTTGTGGCAATGATCGCTTCCGACCTCTCACTTTCTATGAACCAAGGAGATAAGGAGGGCTAGAGCATCCTTTTTGGCTCGTCCCTTCTATCCCTTGATATGCAGTTTTCTACTACAGAGTTTGATGAAAAGTGCTAATTACGACCAGTGTTCTATTTTCGACAGCTTCCCTTGATTCCAGACACTAAAATTGTTGAAATGTTGGAAGTAGGTCTTCATTCTCCCCAACGATTTCTCCTCTGTCGTATGAGTCTAGGATGGTAATCTGATTGTTCCCTCTGTTCAGGTGCTTTGTCGGTGTCTTGACGATGAGATCGTCGAAGTGCGAGAAATGGCGGCCGTGTAAGTGTTCGACTTTTGCGATTGACTGTCATGCGTGTTGCATTTGTTTCCCTTTGGCGTATCATTCGAACTCACATTCTTGTATATCTTGCTCACATTTCAGAACATTGTCCGGAATACTTCGTCTTTCCCCACGGCGTAGTGTTTTAACACTCAAAGTGAGCTTACATCCACTATATACTTTGTCCCGACTTATAGCAAATTTTCAGGACCGATTCATACGACTACTGAAGAAAAGCCATATCCCAGACCGCAATGATGTCAATTATAACAAGGGGATCCGGCAGAGGCACGCCGCGATCTTGGGTATATGCGCGTTGGTTGAGAGCTATCCATATACAGTTGAAAAATGGCTGCCTGAGCTGCTGACGGGTGTCTTGGCAGAGCATAGCTACGATCCCGTGGGACCCTTTCTCAAACATCTTAGATGCCCGACTCACTGGATTGGCTTCTCTAGATCCCAATTTCGAACACAGTGAGAAAATGCGCAAGTAACTTTAAGAGAACGCATCAAGACACCTGGCACGAGGACTCGAAGCGCTTTAACGAAGAACAACTCGCCGCGCTCTCGACTCTGTTGTCTGGTTCCTCCTACTGTGTGTTGCTACTTTGATCTGATCTGCGTTCTGAGCATGACTTGGTCTATAGATGCCTGAATACTTGGAAATGACCGTGGTTGAAATAGACAGGACTACAAGCACAAGTATGCGCTTGATTTTGTGATTACGGTGACATTGAATAGACTCTGCTAACAATGAGTACTTGTATTACAATAGAACATGCGGATGAATTATAGAATGTGAAGAGAGTGAGGAATTGATCCGGCTAAACCTGTAGATGGGGTATTTGGCTCTGAGGATCATTGGGTGAGGAAGTCCGGGGGAGGGAAAGAGGGGATGGCTCTCCCTCTTCTAGGGACTCGAGTTGGGTTGCTAGCCCTGTAATGGTGGTCTCAACTCCGTTTGCAGTCCCCGTCCGAGCACCTGCGCTGGGAACGAGGTCAATGGGAGCTTGGGTACGATTTTGGTGTCCTGATTTGACACGATTATTTGAGACTGTTTCTCTAAGGGAATACAATGGTTATTTTGAACACGTTTGGCATTGCGTAGGGGACGAACCTGATTTCAGCAGTAAGGTCGTCAATGGCGTACCAAGCTAATGGCCCATAAGCGACACTTCTCCACCACCCCATGAGATCTGCAGGTGCAATATAGGCATGTGCATGGAGGTGATCCGTCACGGGTATTTTGTAGTCCCAAAAGGGCGGAGTTATGAAGCCAATGTGAAAAGAAGGGTGGGCTTGCCGGGGTAACATCGAAGGAGACGTAGGTGTCGAATCCGGGAGAAGGGAAGTGAGAATGCGGGTTGCGAGACTGCGAAGATTGACAAGGAGTGGTAGGTCTGTCGAGGACTGAGTGACGATGAGCAGTCAGGAGCTACTACGGAGCCACTAGACATACAAGGGTGTATATTGACGGTACATGCAGACTGAAGCTCAAAGTCAGTAACAGTTACCCTTGGGAGAGGCTGGATACGCACTTGAAAGCGACGATTACATGTGCCTTTGAAGAGACTGGGTTTGTCTTTTCCTTGTAGACAGTAAAGTTATCGTCGCGCCACAAAACCTCCGGTTGTGTCGAGCCTGCGGACGGTGAGCCGGTGGTTACTGACGTCGTGTGAGAGGCAGAGGCAACGATGCCACACATTGGACAGCCGGGTTTCGGGGTGAAAGTCATGGTACAAGTCTGAGGAATCCTGCCTCTCAAGATTAACTCACACGTGACTATCATGTCTCCTCTCCGTCACCACCGCAGTGCTCTTCTCGTGCAATTTGAGTCTTTCAGAGTGACTATCGACGATCACAATGACACAAGAGAGCGTTTCATCAAGGTCTCTGAGCTTGCCTCTTTCTGTCCTTTCCGGCTTAGCACTTTGTCAGATGAGCCGTGACATCACCAATATGTCCAAGAAAGTCATTTTTCTCCTCCACCGCATTGCACTCGAGGACGATGATACCTCATACATTCGTGCTGCCAAGAGTGGACTCTCTAAGCTGCGCGAGGTGCAAGATATCTATGCCAGTCATACTTATCAACTCGCAGGTGCCCATTTCTGGAGATATCAGCGCCAGGTTTCTCCAGGCCTTCAAGAGTACATTGAAGCCCTTAGCTTTGTTCATTATCTGCAGTATGGTTCCTTGATACCATTTCAAACCGTACAACTTTCTCTCTCCTCTCCTGAAGGTGTCCCTGTATGTCATCTCAACATACGCGAGCCCTATTTTTTCTTTTATTTCAATCCCAGTATCTCCCTTTGACTGTGTCAGATTATCTGCTTGGCCTCTCAGATCTGACAGGGGAGCTCATGCGGCTTGCCATATCTGGCCTGTCATCTCACAAGAAAGGCCGAGCGAATGCAACACAGGTTTGCGCCTTTGTGAGGGCATGCAATGCAAGTATGTCGGGAACTTCCAGCCTGCCAATTGACTCCATATTCATGCCACATACTTTAAACTAGACTTTGAACAGTACACACCGCTAATTCCAGATCTGCGCAAAAAGCAAGCTGTTACCAACCAATCACTCGGAAAGATCGAGGATGGTCTGCTCCTGTTTGTTTCTCAGCATGTTTCCCCAATTGACAGATAGCCATCTTCTAGCTGTATACACACTGACTGTGCGTAGCTCGGAATATGACTTACCACCAGAGATCCTGGACGACATCGTCGTGCGATCGATCTCTCGGTTTTCAGACCCATCCCATAAACGCGTGTCAGGCTTTGAGGACGGCTCAGATCAGGATGAAGGGGGCTATTGACATAGACGTTACGAGTGTTACGTCGAGATCGTTGTCATTATTACGTACGAATATGAATATGCGGCCACTGAAGAAAGTACGACAAATAGAATGATGATTATTAGAAATGTAGCCTGCCATTTGACTTAATTCCCCTCAGATTCAATTAGATCCGATGATTCTCAGATACGGAGTACCTCAAGCCAAATCAGCTGCTGTAGCTCTTGCTGCTCGCTTCCTTACTCGCCATGATATCAGCTGCCCAATGGTACACAGCACATGCTCGACGAAATCGAATTCTATCTCTTCAACGCGCCGTAGATTTTCTACTTCTCCCGGAAGCCATTGTGTCGATATCATTGGCATACCCCTCCGCTGTTGCTTGATATGTCAGTCGTTTGGGCCTTAACCTCAGTATGGTACTGCAACTTTGAATCTTCAGAATTTCTGCCAGCATCGGACCTATAGATTATTTAGAGCCCCCAATTTCATGTTTTGATATATACGTATCAAGAGTGGGTTTGATCTAGTTCTTTTGAATTATTCTGCTGCAGCCTTAATGTGGTTTCTGACCTCTTGGACCCCTGCAGGTAATTTTTGAGGTCAAGGGTAGAATCAGGGGTAGACTGATAGTTGTCACCCTTGTTCTTGGTAATACCCTGTGAGCATATCATACCCCTAGTGGGCCCTAGGAATGGTTTGCTTTGTTTGAGGTAGGAAGAAATGTAATTTTGTGCATTCTAGTGCTCATTTGTGATACAGAAGCAGTGATGACAAGCATCTAAGCAGTGCTCCACAAGATACGAATGACAGCTGTGATCGTCCAGGCCCTCTGTACCTTAGTACTGGTTTGCTTGTCGCAGAATAGATATTCTGAATCAAAAGAAAGATGCTGTGACGCGCATGAAACGTGACTATTAGCTATCCCAAGTCAAACGGAGAAGATACTCAACAAGGAGAGGGTCAACCTTACGTAGATATCAAAACATGGTGGTTTTAGATACCGACTCGTTACCACCAGGCTAAGAAGTAAACATTTGAGGCCAAGTTCGGACTCCCACGTACACTCTTCAAGATAAATGGCACAAATACAAACCCCAATTACGAGCAGATGTTACATGCAGCATATGAAGTAAGAAGATTTGGATGAAAGACGGTGGCATGCCCAGGAAAGGGTCTGCACTACTATTGGCAAGTATGATACAATCTGAATGAAGACAAGATTTAATATATGCATTTCGGTAGAAACTTGAGTCAAGCACGAAGCCAACACGTATGCCAATGTTAAGATAGCGACAAAAACCTAACCCCCTGCACCATAGTCAATCACAGTCATGAATACTTCCACTCATCTCTCTAGTTATCATCTGGTTTAGTCACCCTAGATGACAGTAAAGAATCTATTGCCATTGATTGGCGGGGGCACGGGGAGCATTCAGCAGAGTTGCTTCTGTTTGATGATGAGTAAGGCGAAGGTGGGAGCTGCTCGTGCTGCGAACCAGGATGAGAATCGTAGGCCCCAGCATGAAGTGGTGAATGGGAGCCACGATGACGTTTCGGGGGTGGCTCAAGATAGATTGGCACTTCTGAGCGAGGAACTATGTGAGAGTACGTCTGTGGAGGGGACCAGCTCCGCGAAGTTTCTCGATACTGACTTAATCGACTGTGCCGTGGTGGAATAGATTGGATGGAAGGAGTAGGATGGTTATAGTTGCCGTTTAGATGAGGTGGCTGTGATGGTTGAAATGACGCCTTATGTATGTCTAACATAGTGCGGTGGAGATTTGCCATCGCAGCTATACGCTACAACTGAATTAAATGACGTTACTGTGTTAGGAGAGGCAAACAAACCTGGTCCTCAGCAGCTTTTGCATTCAACATGGCAAGAAGCATATTGCGGTCTCCGTCCCCTTTTGTTCGATATGCGGAGAGGATCCCTTGCAAACTGGGTGGCGAGGGCTAGAGACTGTGAGATGTCTGACGATATACATGCAAACTGGCATACTTGTTCGAGGACTTGGAAGGAGGAGGCAACCATGCGCCTGAAGTCGGTATCGGACATGTTGCGTGGGTAGACTGAGGAGTCTGGGAGGGGATGAGTTGTATTCATGGCCGCGAGGAAAAACTACGGGGCCAAGAACAAGAAGGAACACTGGCTCTTATGCCTCGCCTGTAAGCTATTTTTGTTCTTGTACCAAGACTTTTTGCCAAGACTTTGTTGCGGCCACCTGTTCCCTGAACTATTTTCGAATGAGGAGATACTCAGAGCCAAGAATAGCCGGTGGCAATGACACATGCTTTTGGCTGCAGCGAGGGCCTGTGTGACCGTGCGCACGGCCGGGAGTCCTGTATTCCTGCTGCTCAAAGGTCAGCTAGGTCGTCTCCCCTTACGTGTGACGCCAGATTCATTTTTGAATGAAGCGGGTCCGCGGCTATAAATATCAGCCAATTAGTGGCTATCACGCAGGTTATATTCAGAATACTCCCACGGTGGATCGTACTTTGTCACGCAACGAGCAGTTTTGTAGCTGTGCTTGTTCAGCTCAAGGAGATATTCAGGGTTTAGTATCCATGAACTTACATTCTGCTACCCAATGTTCTCATTGTTATTGTCGAACAGGCATAAGACGCCTGCTTAATAAGCGTCAGATCCATTTATCATCGCGCCTTGACACGCCAGAATTCTTGCCCAGTCCTACCGTTTGCCAAGGACTACCACCATTTGCTCGCCTTTATGTTCGTATTTATAGATCTGACCGCTTTACCTGCGCTACCATTGATTGACTTGTGGGTGTTTTCAGTCTGCTCGTGTACGTATGGAATCTTCGTCCGCCTCCGCCCAGCCTGCCCCGCCACCTAAACCCTCCATTCCATACTCTTGGAGAGAGTTTCATCCAACGGCATGTGTCACTTATGTACGCGACCATCGACAGGCCAATGATCTCCTTCAACGACTGAATAAAGGCCCCTATGGATTCGACCTAGAGTGGAAGCCCACTTTTACCAAGGGCCAACCCCAAAACCGGGTTGCCTTGATCCAAATTGCAAATGATCAGACTATCCTTCTCCTCCAAGTTTCAGCAATGCAGCGTAAGCCTACTTGGTAAACGAGCCCGAAGCCCTAATTGATCAATTAGACAGAATTCCCGTCAAAATTGTATGACTGGCTACTCGATCCAAAAACTATCAAGGTCGGAGTAGGCATCCAAGGTCAAATGGCGGTACATTTATGCTGTATGCATCTGCTTACTCTTGCCACAGACGACGCAACAAAGCTTTATAGAGACTGGAATGCTGACCTGAAGAACTGTGTAGATCTTGCATTGCTGGCACGCACCGTAGACAACAAACAATGGAAAGGGAGATACACCAATCCTTTGGGTTTAGCACGTTTAGTCGCCACATATGAGTATCGTGACCTTGTAAAAGGCAAACTTACTCGAAGCAATTGGGAGTGCGTGCTCACTCGACCTCAGCAGACATGTTGGTACCTCAGTTGTTTTTCGTTGCCTACCAATTTCTGAGCTTTCATAACTAGATGCTGCCAACGATGCCCATGCAGGCTACGTGATCTATGTTAAACTGATGGCGATGTTGTCGAATGTCTTACCACCTCCACATGCCAGTTGGTATACGTTTGATACGACGAATGGTGCACTTTGTGTTCCTTACAGAAAGATACCATGGAAAGCATTGAATCCAAATTACGATCCTGGACCTCTACCTCCATCTGGGGAATCGCAACCACCGAAAAAGAACAAGCGAAACAAGCAAACAATAAACTCTCCCGGAATAGCTTCCAGTCAAACTCATCTCCCGGTCACCCAACTTTCTCTGCCAGTCCCACAGTCAGCCGCTGGCCCTTCAGGCCCCTCATTCTCCTACATTCGCAGAGGACATCGAGCTTCTCCTGGAACCGCACTGCCATCGCATAACACACTGTTGGGATCTCGCCTACTTTCTTCCCAGAGTGATGCAGGTCATGAAATAAGATTCTTTTCATAGGACAGAGGACCTCTGCATTAGAATCCGTTCTTGAGTCTCATGATCCAAGCCGTCATGTTAAGGAACATTACCTTGTTCAGTATCTTCCTTTACTTCATAAACTCCCATGTTCGATAATGGCACTCAGATTCTGTGTGCTTGGCTCGGTACCGCTGAGCCATATGACTTCGGTGGTAGATAGATTCTCGTGGGAACATTTTACGAAAATACATGGATGTTATCTATGTAAAACTAGAACCACTGCCAAGACCTTGGAGATTTCTCATACTATCTATGTGACCGAGCGCTTTCTCCCGGTCCTGGAAAAAATAAGAGTTCCCACGACTGGGTTTCAGCAACGAGTGAGATAGAGACGATGTGAGTGATCCTGCATGTTTGGGATTGAATCCGATCTCGACTTTGTCGCTATATCCTTATACAAAGTTAGCATTATCATTCTCTGCCCTAGGGGTGAGGACCTTGTCCAGTAAATATAAATATAGTGCAAGAATGTTACTCCCGGAATACAGACTCCCCAACCTTGATATTCTTGATCCAAGTACTATTGATATCAACTTGCACCCAGTTTGTCCAGAAATGTAATCGAAGATATTTCTATGATGATTGAACAATGCACTTTCATGGAACATGATGTATGATCGTGAACTAACTAACGTACATTTCGGTACACTCTCAAACAAATATAGATCGTAAGCATTTCGACTCGTTGAAATTTCTATCTCTCATCCTAAATAATCATCAAAAACGGAAGTGGCGAGATGATACTCGCGACCTGTCACTTTCTGGTTGCATGATGCTGAAACTAGTCGGCCGCTCGACTCGAGCATGCTCTCGCGGATCTCGGAAATCGGTGGGTAATATTGCTTCTGGGACCGATGGGCTAGAAGCTGGTTGCGGGGCCACTGATCTGGAAGTAGGCAATGTTGTTTTCTGGGTTGCTGTACTGGAGGACCCTCCTCCCCCTTGCTTAAGAGCATTTTTAACCTGCACATCAAAATCATTGTTGTCTTTACAGATAAGCTTCATGCAATCAATGATGGAGACAAAGGCTCACTATGAGCTGAATCAGCATCCCAAAGCATGACACCACCGAAGGAGGAGTACTGAGATCGTGTACTCTCAATGATCTTAGCCAAATTCTCGCTGTCAACATAACCTGAGTCAGCTGCTTGGGGACTAGCAGGAGCGCCAATATAAATTTTGACATCTGGATTGGGTGATGTCGTTTTAGCCCACCGATCCCTGTAGAATTCGGTTAATCGATACATCCTCTAAAGGATCGAGGGGCGTATAGTTGTTGAGTACATACCACGTTTCGAAGTTGAAGTCCTATTCGATGCCATGGTTTTCAGTGTCCAAATACGGCATTATCACGGGTCCTTACCGAAGGTTGTGATAGTCCGCAATCATTGTTATCTAGTGGGAAGTGTCAGAACAGTCTTGTTGATAGTCCAAATGGAATAGAGGTACAAAACTGGACGTAGA
>Ga0153993_100018_pt1 | contig 44857 bp, 52 predicted proteins | sample TSNC077MetaG_FD_104706 | JGI IMG/M metagenome (GOLD analysis project Ga0153993, IMG submission 104706) | Attine ant fungus gardens microbial communities from North Carolina, USA - TSNC077 MetaG | ecosystem: Host-associated > Fungi > Mycelium > Unclassified | place: USA: North Carolina, Lumber...
TGCGCGGAAGCCAGCGTCACTAGCTACGTCAAATGTGTTGCCTCGAATGACTTCGCATATGCCTTCCAAGCTTTGGACGCAATGTCACGTTTAATCGTGTACATCATTAAATATCACGGTGATGCTTCCGGTGTCAATAATGACCAAGCCAAGGTTCACTATCTGACCAAAATACTCTCAATTTTCGTTCTGGTGCTAGCCAATCTACACGAGGAGCAAGGTGCTGCATTTCAACAAAAACCATTTTTCCGCTTTTTTTCCAGTCTTGTTAATGACCTTCACGCCATCGAAAATCATCTTGGCCCCGTTTATTTCCACTTGCTGGTTGCGATCAGTGACACATACAGTTCCCTTCAACCCACGTACTTCCCTGGATTTGCCTTTTCTTGGATGTGTCTTATCTCCCATCGACTTTTCATGCCCAAACTGCTGATGTCAGAGAATCGTGAGGTATGCCCTCAGGTCATATCAACAATAATTTTACTTACTCTCGATTCCTAGGGCTGGTCTGCTTTCCACAAGCTACTTGTTTCACTCTTCAAATTCCTTTCTCCTTTCTTGAAAGATGCAGACTTGCAAAACGCAACAAAAGATCTATACCGTGGCGCTTTGCGCCTCCTTCTTGTTCTTCTTCACGATTTTCCTGACTTTCTGAGCGAATATTATTTCTCATTATGCGACGTCATTCCTCACCGTTGCATTCAGCTGCGAAACATCATTCTCAGTGCCTTCCCTCCCGCTATCATTCTTCCCGACCCTAACCTTCGCGACCAGAAATTCGAGTCAATCTCTGAAATGGGTCCTATCCCTCCTATCCTATCTGATTTCAGCTCTGGACTTAAGAGTGGAGAGCTTCGGGCTTACCTTGAGCAATACTTGCTAGGTCGTGGCTCTGCTTCATTCTTGGCTTCACTGAAGGATCGTCTGAAGCTTCCTGGAGTTTCCGATGGTGCAGAAACTTATAATCTCTCCTTGATTAATTCCCTTGTGATCTTCATCGGTGTATCATCTGTTGCACAGGCCAAGGCTCGTAGCGGAGCTTCTCTTTTCACCCCAAGTGACCCTGGGGTTGTCGCTTTGCAATACCTTGTTAACAACCTAGATGATGAAGGTTGGTACTTCAATAATCGTTAAACGATCAAGTGATTGATTTTCTGTTAGGGCAACACCACCTTTTAAACTCGATAGCTGTGCATTTACGCTACCCGAATGCACATACCCATTGGTTTAGCTCCTTGATGCTACATCTCTTCCTCGAGATGAAGGATGACCGCCTTCAAGAAATTATGACCAAAGTCCTTCTCGAGCGCTTCATTGTCCACCGACCACACCCCTGGGGCGCTTTAGTCACTTTCATCGAACTCCTTCGCAACCCTAAATATGACTTCTGGACCAAGGAATTCATTCGTGTTGCTCCGGAGGTAACCGTTCTGCTCGATAGTGTGCGCCATAACTTATCGTGAGCTTGGCGACTCTGGCCGTGACGCAAGATGTTGCAGATCGCAGAATCGATATCCCAACAGTAGATTTTTTTGTTCTAATTGCTATCTCTTCGCGCATATCTGTCATTGTCCTATCTGGGTTTTACCACTGCATATTGTATTGTAACAACGTGTATGACATTAACCTGACGCAGTTATTTCGGATTGTCTGAATGTAGTTATTCTCGTTAAAACGATTCCGACCATGAAACTGCGTCATTCCATGTCCAAGCAGACCCCCATATTCTGTCACTCGTCAGTCATTGCAACGGACACTAAGAATAGCAACTGACCCAGCTCCAGATATCCCGGCTGCCCCAAGTTCATTCATTGTTGGTCCGAGAATAATCCAAGAGGGTACAGTGATTCCAGTCCTGATTGGGAAAAGCCGCGCCGCACGCTCCAATGCCTCTGCACTTTCCCCGATGATAAACATGATCAGAGTGTCAGATGAAGTTGGATGAGGATGTAAGAATATCAACCCTTTTCTCTACCGTCAGATTGGAGGCTCAGAAAGTAGTTGTAGGGTACCTGTGTGAATATTTGTATTGAGATTGTGGCCATTCAGTGTCAGGTAATCTCCCTGGATGGCCAAGGGAGTTTTTCCCTGACTCAGGACGTATCTGATGAGTGGATCATTCAAGGTCCCGATCAAAACAACATTGCCATCTGGCCAGGTCAATTCAGTCTCGTCGGTCATTTCGACAATCTGGGAATCAAGACGGTGGTAGACGTGCAGATCATGTGCAAGTCTGTATGCCAGTGACGTGAAATTCTTTGGTAAATCTTGTTTGGAGCTCGGCTGGATGAACGTCACTGTCCCATTGTTCGAGAGGAAGGACTGCATTCTGGTTGGGGGAGATGGAGTCGGATTGTGTGGTTGATTATCTACCAGCTTGAGGGCGTCAGAAGAGAGATACGACCCTGTAATGCGATACAAACGTTCGACGCACTTTCCATTTAGATGAGGTTTCGCGTTCATATCGAAGAGGCTGTTCCTTGATTGAAGAATCCAGTATGAAGATGTTTCCATTAATATCAAGCGCAGAGAAGGAGTCAGGTAGCTCCGCGATTGAAAATAAGCAGACATTGGCTGTATGTACTTTTATGGTGTGACAGCTTGAAAATGTAACTACCAGTCTCGCAAGCCTGAAACAAGTTTTGAGAACTTGTGGAGGAGAGAAAGATCTCATGAGCACCTCCCTGGAACCCTGACTTTCTCAATCCTCCAGCCATACAAAGACCCACTCTCTTCAGGTCTAAAGACCGTCAGAGTAAAAGGTTTGAATGATTCTGGTCGATCTTGAGAAGACTTAAGCAGGCCGTTGATAAAGTCCTGGACTTGTGGATTATTGAATACAGTAGGGTAAAAGTGTAGTTGACTTTTATCCTCTTTCATGCTGGATGATTTTCGATTTAGTGTCATTCACATTCTGGGCCATTGATAGTACATACACGATGTCAGAAGTAGTGCCGAGGATCCTGTTCCATGTTTCGACGATGCCAAACGACTCCCGTCCGTGCCAGACAGGTACATTATCATCGTCTCCTCTGTCATAACACAATCATTCAATAGATGGCTCACAAATCATGTTATGACAAACCCGTGGACAACAAGTATTGGTTTGCTCGTGATATTTGTCATGAATAGATCATTATCATCTGGGGTCAAGGAGGTTTCCAATATAGCACGTAACAAAGGATCAATAAAGTGCCCAGATCTGTCCAGTTGATGAAGAATATGATATCAAAGGGCAATTGAGGTGTAAGAACGCCGATAAACCTTACCGCGACATTGAGAATGGGACGTAGGCTTGAGACTTAATGTACCCGGCGGCGGGTACAAGACCCAGAACTCTATCAGGAAACCGAGACCCGATATACCAAGCTCCCTGGCCCCCATTAGAATGTCCGATAATGATGACTTGAGTTCCTGCTTTGAAGCTCGTATCTCTCCAGACATGAAAATATTTGAGGATGCCGGCAAGTGCATCGATAGAATTCAAAGCATCTTGAGCGCTTGGTCCATGCCAGTCAAGTCCCTGATCGGGAGGATGTGATTAGATATGATTTTTCAAGGTATGAGAAATTTCTTGCCCAAGAGGTTCGACCACTTGGAACAACAGTCCAACTGAAGTTGTTTGGAGGTAAAGCCTCAAGCCAAAATGGACTTGTACTTATATCTACTCCGGCGCCATCTGGTCCAGAGTCTGTATCAGCGGGATGCATTGAGAGGCATTAGGAACTGACGCAGTGCTAAAATAGGAGGACTGCTCTTTTGGGGATGATTGACTGGAGGGATGGCCAGGAATGCAGTGGGCATTGTAGAATTGTAAAGATATGTTGCTTTGAAAGCCACATGTTCAGGTGCCTCAGCTGAATTGCGTTGTTTGATGGGTAGGCTTACGGCCATTTCAAACTCTTGGTCAGATCCATAGGCAATAGTTACGATCACATCCAACAAATCCCCACGGAAAATCTGGTGCTGCAAAATGACCAATGGCACAACCCGTACTTGTGAAGGTGCCACCCTAGTGGGTTGCTTTAAATCGAGGTGGATCTCCTGGATAGTAAATCAGCCGATAAATCACACAGCAATCTATATACATGCCGAGCACTGGCTAATGACACGGGTCACAGTCGACCAAATTGAACTCCGAAAACCTATACCTATGACCTCACCAAACGCCAGACCATCAACAAAGTCACATATTACATCTTGTGAAGATTCATGCTGGACAGTCATCTGATCGCTTTCGACTTCCACGGATAAGCTAATAACTTGGGTGGGTACTTCTGTGTTCATAACATGAGGGTCACCAAAGAGCCTAATCTTGGAAATTGTGATCAATGAGCAGATGGAAAGGTAGCCAAAACGAGTTACCTCGTAATCTCCGCTAATAAAAATCTCGTATTCAGTCGGGTTCGTGGGGTCTGGGGACGTAGGTAAATTGACTACACGTGGAAGTGCTTGCTCCATGTCATAGATATTCCCGAGATACCACTCTGGCGTTTGCTGGGTCTCATCGATAGGCAAGATGGTAAAGTATGAGCCTTGCTTAAGCTGAACAAGTATCCTTGGCACGGCCGCTTCAGAACCAGCTTTTGCAGGTGGTATCAAAGTCAGTATTCCTCGAAGGACTGCGTGATGCTGTAATGCAGCCCAACCCTCAGTTGCGCGCAATCTCTCCCATCTAACCTTGCATTAAGTCCCTGATCGCTGAGGAAGGTGACTCCCTTGCACCTTATTTCAGGAAATGCTACTGTTAATACACCATCGTTCGAGAGCTGCGTCTTTGACCAGCGGACAACAACATTATCTGCATATGAGGAAGGCCATACGCTCTTGAAGTTGATAGGTTTTGACACTCAGCGTGATCGGCTTGGTGACAAGTTGAAACACAAGGACTGAGCTTACAGTTGATTGGATATGATGGAGAGAGAAACATTTGTTCCCGAGCATGAATTGGAAACGGACCAAGAACATCCCAGTTCTTCGATACCGTTAGGGTCCACTTACCGCTTGTCGAACGGAGGTCAGTCTGTAATTGTGTCGTCATGCAAATGATAATAGGTGGAGAGTGGAAGATAAAAGATCGTCCCGTGGGCTATCTTAAGTTACTGAACTCTCATCGGTGAAATGACAATTTGGTGACCGACACCGTTGGAATCAAACAAGGGATAAACTGATTAGTGCCAATACTAATTGGTTTGCCAATCTCGTTCATTAGCATGTCCAGTCGACAAGGTGGAAAGCTGAAGCCATTGAAGGTGTGTATATTTTATGATGAAAACTGACTGTTCTCATCTCCTGGGTGTAGGCAGCCAAGAAGGAGAAGAAAGAGGAGACTGAGGAAGACATCGAATTCAAGAAAAAGAAGAAAGCGGAGCAGGACGCCACGAAAGCTGCGCGAGAGAAAGGTATGGTCATCTGATTTTAGCTATCCACCAAGCTTCTCAACTCTTTCTTCAATAGCTATGAAGGGTAGGTAAACAACTCATGACAAGCAGCTCCAACTCATCCCAGATATCTAGACGGCCCAATGGGAGGTTCCGGCATCAAAAAGTCAGTATCAGTCATCACAGCTGGTAAAAAAACTGATGATTTTTTTCAGAAGCGGCAAGAAATAAGAATGAATTTTTACAGTAGAGATCGTGAACTTAGCTCACCGCTAGTAGGAAGAAACTTTGGTGTTGTTTATTTCTAAGCATGATGTCTGCCAGTCCAATCACATCTCTCCTCCACAAATCTAAATCTCTTGCTCGACGCACAAAATATCTATGCTGGGCTCATTACAGGGCTTGCCGCCCAGCAACCATCAACAACAAGGTCAACAGCAGCAGCAGCAACAACAGCAGCAACAGCAGCAACAACAGCAACAACAGCAACAACAACAATTGCAGCTGCAGCAGCAACAGCCACAACCAAACCAGCCAAATTCTATACCTCCTCCACCTCCTCAAAATGGTCAGGATGTCACTCTTTCCAGTGTGCTACACTTCCTTCAGTCAGAATGGAGACGCTATGAACGAGACAGAAACGAATGGGAGATTGAGAGAGCGGAAATGCGGGTGAGTATCGTCTCTTGCAAATATTCGTCACTTCTTTTCAATCCCATGACATCTCGTAGGCTAGAATTGCCCTGCTTGAGGGCGAAAAGCGATCCTTTGACAATGTCAAGCTCGACCTCATGCGGCGCATTAAAATGCTCGAATTCGTTTTGCGCATGGAACGGTGCGCATTTGTCATTTCTGTCCTACGTGGGCCTTGACTTGGATGCTCTAGCTCGAAGCAACTCACTCAACCAGGTCCATCGTCAAGGCTCTCAGCCATCCAAACTCATGAGTCTTCAATTGGCTCGAAGGATGACTCCGGAAGCCACAAAGAGGAGAGTGGAGGGAGTTCCCCTCGAAGCGAAGGTTAACTTATCCCCGTATTCCAAGGACTCACAGCTTAGACCGTTTCTGCAGATTCTCCACTTCCTGAAAGCCGAATGTCGAACGGTGGAATTATTCTAGGTGCTGGAGGTAATTCCTTCGAATCTCTTTCAGGTCTATCTGACAATGCTTTCAGGCTCCTCCATCACTAATCTTGGTAAAGCCCCTCTTGGACGCGACCCGAAAAGTAGAGCTCGTAGTCGCGATTATCTCAAACAGTATGTTGCAGTTGACATGACGTTGGGGGTCCCTGCTCAAACTCCTTAAGGTGCCTCCAAGAGATTTCCTACTTAACGTCTCCTCAAGCTATGAACCCGCTACCCAATAGACCGCTTCTCAACAATTCTGCGATACCCCTTTCACTCCCTAACGTCCCCTCTTTCGATCAGATCCCTTACAACGGCAGGCCGAGAAAGATGCTGGCAGAAGGAGGGAAGGATTTTCCATTGATGAACGGGCTCAATACTTTATCTCTTTCTGCACCCATGATCCCTGGGTCACAAAACATGCTGGACCGCAACCCTCATGCTGCTGGAAGTCAATCAAATATTAATTTAGCGGGACCTTCTAATCAGCAGCCGTCCCCGGGACTTCTTTCACACGGAGAAAAAGAGAAAGAGGCAGATTCAGAAAACAGGCAAATAACTGCCATATATCGTCCTGATGATGCCGGGGAATGGAAAGAGAAATTGAGACAATCTCACGAAGCAGCAGAGCAAGCTCGCTTTGCGAAGGAAAACCAAACAGGTGCTCATGCGTGGGAATCACGGCGAGATGATGATGATCTGAAGGATGCAGACACGGACATCTATGATGAGGAGCCTTCGGTCGTTGGGGAAGGCGATGACACAAAAATATGGAAGGCTAAACGGACCCTCCGAAAGTCAGTGGTTTAATCAGAAAAATGAACGCTCTTCATGCTAAGGACAATTAATGGCAGTCACCTAGATGCTGTCAGAGCGGTGGCATTTCATCCCAACGAACTATGTTTGGCAACAGGAGGAGATGACTGTACAGTGAAGATCTGGCGAATGGAAGTGTCCAGTCTCTCATCTTCATCGTGTGTGGAATTTCCATTGTGGGTCACTCAATACACTGACTGCGGATGTAGCATCCGACCAACAACAGAGGTCGAGCCACAACTCACGTTGCGGGGCCATTCCGCAGTAATCACCCAGTTGATTCATTCTCCCTCCAAGCACCTACTCTACTCAGCGTCTCTGGACTCCTCAATTAGAGTATGGGCACTACCCACTCCTTCCCATACTACATATGCACCATACGATGAAACTCGGGTGCGAGGTGAGCTTATTGGTCATACAGATGCTGTGTGGGACCTTGCTCTTGTTAAAGACGAAAATACCCTGATTAGTTGTGGCGCAGAGGGTACCGTGAAGGTTTGGGACGTTGGCGGTCCTTCAGGAGGTGGATCGTTGAAGCTGTCGTGGCGGTGGAATGGTTTAGACAGCAACAACGATCTTGAGGATGAAACTGATGTATCGGGAGCTACTTCAGTCGAAGTTTTGAAGACAGATCTCAAGAAGGTTGCCGTTGCATATCAAAATGCAGTTGTCAAAATATTTGATATTGAGACAGGCAAAGAACAGATTCGACTTCAGAGTGATACAACATACGGTACGTCTTCTGTGCAAGGTTCGGTTCCTCGCATGTTTATATCTTTGATCAAAGATGGCACACCTTCGACACAAATTAATTGTATTGCATCACACCCGAGTATGCCTCTTCTCGTGACGGCCCACGAAGATAAATATATCAAGATCTTTGATGTTCTTACAGGTTTGATGCCATGACTTTTCGCCATACAACATGATTTAACATTCCTCTCAAGGCCAGTGCACGCACTCGATGCTGGCTCACCTGGACAGTGTGACATCACTGTCAATAGACACCTCCGGGTTTACCCTTGTGTCTGGTAGCCATGATTGCTCCTTGCGTTTTTGGGACATGGCTGGTTCTCGAACATGCATTCAGGAAATCACAACTCATCGAGAAAAGGCTCGGGAAGGAGTACTAGATGTTCAGTTCCACCCGACTATGCCAGTAATGGTAAGCGCTGGTGCTGACGGTGTAGTGAAGCTGTATGCTTCGTCGTAAGCCCTGGTCACATTGTAAATGATCTGCCATTACCTTGCTTATACTCTGATACTCTTTACATACCTGGGATGGGGACCATGCATCACATGTCTGTAATCCTTGTTTTCTCCCTGTCTGTTTTATATTATTTTTGCGCTTTCTGTGTAGCAATAATTTTGCTTTCATCATGTCATCTAAATTGACCGGGATTGGGGATACAAAATGTCCTGACATGGCTATGCTACAGAGGTTGTATAAAGATACAAGTCAATGTCCCAAGTGGGACAATTGGGACATGGATGAGGTGGGGAGAAAGGTTTTGGAAAGATTTTTTGCTGCTGATAGCTGACCTCAAATACCTATCAGGTGCATCAAAAATTGTAAGTTCTCCGATACGAAGAGAACATACTTATGCGCATGCCCGGCTCGGTGCAAATAATTATAGCACCAAGCCGATGGGTTTTGACAAGATCCCTGACCTGGTCAGTGATCAATTGCCTCATAGGCTCACACTCGCCACTGGTCATATTGTCTTTACAGTGTGTAATGTAGATGTGGAGCCCTTTTAGGGAGTCTAGAAGTTCTTCATTATCTACAGGTCTAGTTTTTTGACGTTTCCTTGCAGGAATTCTAGGTGCTAGCTCCGAATTCCGATGTTTCACGACCTGCTTTGCGAGGGCGACCAGTTCGGCTACTAGATACTCTGGAGTGAGATGCCCGTAGAGCATATCATCGGCTCGTCCTGAAGGCCACGAACATTCAATGAAAATGACCTTGAGTGTGTTGGGAATCTTTGGGGCTACCGCTCGCCAAATGTCAATGGTACGAGGAGTTGATACTATCGAGTCCGGTTCGACATCACCAAAAAAGAGGAACTCTGTGGAAGACGAATCATGCCGGATGGAGAAAGCAGAGGACATGTAGGAACCGTTTATATCTGCACCATGATTTAGAGGGAAACTCCTGATAGAGATGCCTGCTTGAACAGCATGATATATTCCATCTGCTTCTAGACTGGAAACGGCTAGATTGAGAGGTACATAAAGGGGGGATAAAAGAGAGACATACGGTTTGTATAGAAGTTTGTGTTTGTCACTGGAATCATCCCATGATGCAAGATCAGGCCAAATGCGGCCAGAGAATATTGTTTCTATGTCTTGAAGAATTGTCTTCGTGGCATATATACATTTCCTTGGTCCACCTAAAGATCCTGCTGATATCACAAGACTGCTGATATGGTCCAAATGAGCGTGCGTGATGAGGTAGGATCTAGAAGACCATAGGCGTGCTTGACCGAGGGAAACCTTCTAAGGCACACCTTACAAAAGAAAAGATTTCGCCTGCACTATAAAGCCGTGCTTTGCCCTGACCCTTGTCCACCGGAAGCTGGTTGAAAAGCCAAGGATCTTGTTTCATGAGCCGACATAGTGCGCCCTGGCCGGAACCTACCCACACACGTTAGCTTTTGTTGAGCATCGTTTCAGTATTCGCACCAGCTTCGAGGGCAATGATACCGTCATCCCATTTCGCCTCTCTGGCTTTCAGGAGGTATCTGGATGAATAAATCAAAAAACATTGGCGTCAATCTGAACTGACACTTACGCAGAAAGATTGGTTTCGTCGGGACCCCCACCTGACCCGACCACGACCAAGTCGAAAACGCCGGTCATGCGTTGATATTGTACCGGAAAGCGTTTTGTTTATGCTAGTGGTCAGGGCACAGAACACAGCCCGCCATTTGGTATACCATCAATGCGCTTGTATTCTAGTCCACGCGCTTGTGGCCTTGACATATATTTCAGCCAGAACAACTATGGCGGTCTCAATTCATGGGCGCGTGCGTCATCTAAGTCGCCGGCATGGGCGAGTGCGATGATCATACTATTTTTTTTGCATCAGAGGTTAATCTTTGTATTGAGCTTATTACTGTCGCTTTTTGATTTGGTTCCAACTGGCTCAATGACTAGATAATCTGAGGCAATACTCAGAGTAAACTAGTTCTCTAGAGCATGACCTGGCTTACAACCAAGGCATGCTTTCATTCCAACTACACTCTCAGCAATTTGCTTTTGAACAACTCTTAAGCATAATCTTGATTGCTGACTCTTGCGAGGTCTTCAGTCAATTCTTTCAGAATCAACGATAAAGCTCATCCAGTCATCCCTGTCCACGAACCGGGCTAAAAAAATAATGGGATGTGACGAAATATGACTGACAGTTCCCCCATATATACGCTGTTTGTGATGGTCTTCACTTCGTATAAATATCATAGAGTCCATAGCAAGTTCTTGAGTCTACATCGAGTAATGATATATTCCCTACAAGATGAAGAATGCTCATTGGAGTGTCAAGGTTTGAAGGACGGATTATGCATGTTCAAGGTAAAAAAAAGGGCTTGGTTCATCGTCGAATGGGCTTCCACGTATCCAAAAAGACAACTTTATAGCATGATAGAGAAGCAAAATTTTCATAAGAATAGGTCACCCAAGTTGGTTAAACCAGGCATTGAGGACAGGACCCAAAAGCAGTGACCGTGTTGTGTCGCGCTTCTGACAGTGTGTAATTCCTCTAAAGTTCTCAACAGGCGATCATTACGCACACGACCTACATTCAGACTCCACTATCATGTCTCAAGATAGAGTCACACAAAGCAACGAGAGGCTTTTCAAATTGTACGAGAAAAATCTCGGGCGATTGGGGACAAAGGAATATGGAGAAACTGCGATTAAACTAGCCGCTTGGCTGAGCAACGCCAAGGCATATTATACTGCAGCGAGGCCAAACGTGTGTCCTCTGTTAGGATCGTTTTCTTGCCATTTCTCATGAACCAAAAAGATCGTGAATCTACTGACCGTACGCCTTTCACCCTCTTCACGTTCATCAAAAATGCTAAACATGATTGCAGACAGCGCAGAGGACGCTTCAGGGAGTCATCCAATGTGCTTCAGACCCCCAAGTACCATTTACTCCTGCAAATTTCCTTCACCATCCGCTGGCTTCCAGCTACGTGAGGCTTGTGATGGCTGTCAAGCCTTTTCAAGAATTGTTTGTAGAACCTCACCTTCAAGGTACAATTTCGTGTGTCCTTGGACTAGGCACTTACCGCAGCTTCAGAGGCTGTCACTCATTTACTACAGACTGTCGAAGGGATATCTCTCGAGAGCATGTCTCCCTCTATAATCCATGATGATTCGATGTAGGTGATTGCTATGAAACCAGCGTCTTCCCTTTGTTCTCACTAGGCCAGCCGTCAACACTCTCTGTCCAGCTTAACTCCAGATAGTGTGTTTGAAGGAAAAGAGCCGTCTCGATCTCCGGAAGGAATGCCTCCATCTAATAGCATAATGAAACTCACTACCTCATCAACTTACAACCCTGAGATGAAAGGTGGGTTAGGAGAGATCTTTTGATACAAGCTAATACGTAGTCACAACGAATCTAGGGCAGGAAATGGTGGCTGAAATGACAGTTTCACCTGGGGGAAAACATAGTGAAGCTAAAAGAGTAATTTACTTCTTCATTGGTTAGACTCCCATTTTTGACGTTTTTTCATACAGAGCCGAAGTCCAGAAATCGTCTATTTGGGCTCGTCGAAAAGAGACCTATCTGCCACTCAAAGATTTTCCGTGGACAGTGAATCAAAATCAGATGGTGGAAATAACAAAAAGAAAAGGGACTTGTCTGCTTTCGTTCAAAGTGATTTGCAGGATTTCAAGAGACAGCGGCAGGTGCGGGAGCAGTCGCTGATGAGTCCCGTTACCTTTGTCAAGGAGGAATCATTGCCCATGGTGGATGTTCAACAAAATCCTACTCTCGAATTCGATGGAGCTCAAGACCAAGGTTCTACGACTTCGGGATCACCAATCCAGCCTCTGGCTATGCCCCCGACACCAGCAGCTGCTTTTACGAGGAAGTCCCCGGAAAAATCTTCCTCCAGCTTTACAGCATCTCCGGCGCACTCTGGGCAGGTGATTGCACCCCAAATTGCACCTTCATTGGATCAGATATCGGCAAACAATATCGATGTTGTTCCAAGGTTTGTGAGGAGCATCACACCTCAAGGACCTACCCACAACTCTTCGTCTTCACCGATGCTTGTTGAACCTTCGGACATGCCTCCTACACTTCAGACCATCCATCAAACGCCCAATGAACCCTCAAGCTCATCTCGTTATGAGCAGGTTCGTTTTCTTAACTTACCCTTTTATTAGTGACATTCATTTCTCCTAGCAAGAACCAACAGTTCCAGTTTCTCAGGTAGGCATTCTTTTTATGCGCACATCTGACATGTAATGCCTTTCGTGATGAATTTCTAGCTAACGAGTCAGGCTTCGCTCACGACGTTGGCACCAGCGTCTGATTCATTCTGTAAACGTCTGCTCCCTTCAGCACAAGGTCTGGGTTAATCAGCCGATTCGTTCAAATATTTACTGTTGGATACCCAGGTCTTCCTCTTGGATCTGGTGGTATGGATAAGCCCACGGACTTCTCTTCGTTTCTTATTGAACGGTTCTTAGTAAATCAGAAGCCCGATATGAAGACTGTAGAGGAGAGTGGAGAAGTATCTTGTGCGTGGCGCCTGGGGTGGCTCTAAATGATGTAATCTGATTCGTCCTAGTGATTGGTGTTAGAGGATCTTTGCCTTCCGTATCACTGGGAGCCAAGCATCAGATACCCGAAACCCGAAACAGCAATATCACCTCTGATTCCAGCGATCTCACATTACGACCGCTACCCATTGCTGGGAACTCGGACCTTGGCCAGCTATTCAGGTGGTATGAAGAATACAAATCCATGAAGCCTCAACGTAATTCCGTAAGGGATGTCGAGATGACTTTCGAACCCGAGACTACAGAAACAAACACTAATGCAGGTGTGACTGCTGACGTCGCAACATTAAATTCACAGGTTCAAGTACCTAACAAATCCCTGTACGTTATCGCTTTCAGCCGTGGTCGTCCTTCGAGTTCTCGTCACGAGTTTTCCTTTAATATTACGGACTCCGATATGGGCCGTCTCTTCAACTGGGTCAATAGGTCCTCAAAAGTGCGACTTTCGTGCGTTTTTCGTTCTGTCATGAGAGGTTTCATTGAGTGAAGAAATTGAACAGGGAGCTCATATCGTCAAGTTACTGCCTTTCGCTGGGATGTTATTCTGCTTCGGAGGTTAGGAAGCTCATAGAAAGTCAAGCCTCGCCAGATACTATTGACAATATACTCGCAAATCTTGTTCAATCACTTGCATCGAATTGGCCCCAAAAAGGAGGGCTACACTTGAATATCAATCTTGCTGGGGGCTGGAAGTCTTTACCACTGTCCCCGCCAATCATTGTCAGTTCTGTTATACTCGGAGATCAGGAACAACTTCTCACTTCGATCACAGATCACTGGCGATGGTTTAGTAGACTTATCGAGGTTCATTGCTTCGGGGAGGAACACATTACAAATACAACAGCAAGATAGAGATTTTTCAGATTATATCTTTATTCTTCGAGCTCATCACCCGACATTGAATCAGCTGCAGGAAGAAGTCGAATTCCGAAAGAAAGAAGTAGAGTGGACAAATTGGTTGGGTGAGATAGCTCGTCCTCTTAAGATTCACATCTTCGAGCAACCTTCACGATCTAGCACTTCTAGATAGCAGCTGAGAATATGCTTCAGAGATTGACGGCACATCCCAGCTCCTATGGAAAATCTATTTGGAACGTTGCTCTCAAAAATCGACTGCAAGGCTTCTCAGTCATGGTTATTTGACAGAAGCTAGCCTGGTGGGTTTGAGCCTGAGTCGGACTTGGCAAATTCGAATAGGCACTGGAATGCTAGGTAGACACTGCTATAGCCATTAGCTTTGAATTAAAGTTGGGAGATTTGATTGGGTGATCTCCTGGGCATTTCGAATTAGAATTGACTTTGTGTTAGGCCCTGTATCTGAGCTCAGACTCAAGCTTTCATACCGTTCATTGGCAATCACAGTGACCTAATGTGAATTTGTCAGCTAATGAAGTTTGGTGAGATTGCTGACACGACTTGGGTCCGTTTGTCAATGCTGTTTAGGCGGCATATAAAACGACGACTCTTTTAAACCGGGCTATGCCTTACCAACATCATTGGGTCACCCGGTCCTTCGTCTTATCTCTTACTGTGCTACTACTCAGCTATTGCTCCAGTAACGTTTCTGCACTTTGGCATTCAGACAACTTGCGATCATTGGCTTCTTTCACTAGGACCTCTATTCGAGCCTTTTCGATTACCTTATTTGACCGAACAATGAACAACGAAGTAGGATGGCGTAATGCCCTGAAAGAACTACCCTCAACGCCGAACAAGATTCCCGCATTTTTCTTTGCGCACGGTTCCCCGATGTTGGCGTTTCCAGAAAGCGCACGTAGTGATCCTATGATGAGCTACCAAGGTCCAGGAGGAAGTCTTGCTACCTTTCTGAAAGAATTTGGGCCGGTGTTGTTACAAAAGTATAAACCGAAAGGGATCGTAGTGTTTAGTGCTCATTGGGAGACGTTGGGAGAACGATTAGGTTTGAGATCGTTGTCATCTGTTTCCTCCGCTCGCGGCTGATTGGATCAACACCGCAGTAACCGATTATGGGGAAAACCAACCTCTGCTGATGGATTATTACGGATTCCCTGAACCACTCTACCAACTCACGTTTACTTCACGAGGTGATGCTAACCTGTCTAAGCGAGTCGTTGACCTATTTAAAGAAGTAGGTTATCTTAGTACATGAAGAGCTGCAGTTAATCGAACCCATATTCAGAGCGGATATCTTGCCAGGACAACGACGCCAATCGAACCCCGGGGCGAAGATGGACGTGGATTCAAGGGACCAGGTCTTGACCACGGAGTTTTTGTGCCGTTCCGCCTGATGTTTGGAGAGGAATTCACCAGCATACCCATTGTTCAGGCGTCCATTGACGGAAGTATGAGTCCTGAGAAAAATTGGGCTTTAGGCAAAGCAGTAGCGCAACTTCGGTTGGTAATTTTGAAATGAAATTGCATGACATTTGATACTGTTTTCTTAGAGAAGAGGGAATTCTTGTGTTGTCCGGAGGGCTGACAGCTCATAATTTGCAGGACAGACGATCGTTCTCCCCAACAACTGCTACTGAAGCCCACAAAAGTTTTGATCAAGCGATTCACTCCGCGATCAACGTCACTGATGTAAGTGTCTTTCTGCGTCCAAGGCGATCCGCTTTCTAATTCGGACCAGGCGGAGCAACGTAAGAAGGCGCTATATGATCTGACCAAGCATGCGGGCTTTCGGGCTTCACACCCCAGAGAAGACCACTTTGTACCGCTATATATTGCAGCAGGGGCAGGAGAGGGAGGTGATGTTAGGGTAATATGTGATTTGTATGGGATTCCAACATTCGCATTTGGAGTAGTATAGTAGACTTTATCGACAAATGGACAGCCACGTGGCGTTTGTGACGATCATAGTGTGACAGAAGATCAGAATTGGTTTTGCTTTTACCTTATTCCGCTCCTGCCGTCTTCAGCCTCAAGTCTGTTTGTTTCTTTATAAACTAGATCGACTTAATGCTAATAGTCTCTTTAAGTCCCCCTTTCAATACGGTTTGGTCAATTCCAAGTTTCAATTGCACATACGAGTCTTCAAGTAGCTGAAAACTGCCGTTCATTTCCATGCATTCGCACAATCATTCTTTTTCTCGGTCAGCTTCTCTTCCAACAGATCCTCGTCCATTCGCTCCATATCATCATGGCCACACAGTGAAGTCAAGTTCTCAGTTATCCCATAAACCCACTCCCATCACTCCGCCACTCTCCCCTGGTCACAGCGAAAGTAGTGATGATGACGACTATCTTCTTGACGACGATATGAACGAGGGCGACGAGGACTGCATCAAAGATCAGGAGGGTGTGCTGTGTACGAAGTCCTTGACTCCTGTCCGATCCGATTTGAGTGGTATGCACATTGACCCCCAGCTATCTTCTGACGAGAAGCCTCAGGCGCCCCTGCGGCTGCTGGAGAACGAAAAAGTTCACCTCCACTTCACGGGCCCTGGGGGAATACGGTTATCGGATTTTGAAGTCCGTGGGACCCTGGGTTTGTAATAGCCGCTCCTTTGGATATATCATGCTCACAAATAAGTTATAGGTACAGGAACGTTTGGCAACGTACTCCTTGTTAAGCACAAATCACCACAGCCTCATTCGTCTCCACTCTTTGCTATGAAAGTCTTACGCAAAGCAAGAATTTCTATGCTACACCAAATTGAGCACGTGAAGGCCGAACGGTACATCCTTGCCCGTGTCCAACACCCATTTATTGTCGATCTCTTCGCAACATTTCAAGATGGTCTTAACATATACATGCTGATGTCATATGTTCCTGGTGGTGAACTTTTCACGCATCTGAGGCGCGCCCAAAGATTCACTCCCGATGTCACCCGTTTCTATCTTTCAACCATTGTGTTAGCACTCAGATATTTGCACTCCTTCAACATTGTTTATCGTGACCTCAAGCCTGAAAATCTTCTTCTTGATTCTCGAGGGTATCTCCGTCTTACCGACTTCGGTTTTGCTAAGGTCGTTGACGATCGTACGTGGACTCTCTGTGGTACCCCAGAGTATCTTGCGCCAGAAGTTATTCAATCGGATGGTCATGGCAAAGCTGCTGACTGGTGGGCGTGTGGTGTCCTATGCTACGAAATGCTTGTCGGTTATCCCCCTTTCTTTGATGAAACACCGTATGGTATCTATGAAAAGATTTTAATTGGTGAAGTATACTGGCCTCGGACGTTGGATCGCCTTTCCAAAGATTTGATCAGAGGTTTTCTCAACCCTGATAGAAGCAGACGTCTTGGAAACGTCAACGAAGGTGTTCAGGATGTCTTACAGCACTCGTGGTTTGGAGGTGTTGATTGGGAGGCCTTGGAACGACGTGAAATCCATGTACGTTTTTTACATCTCAGCTGATGAATTCAATCATCTCATGATTCAGGCACCGATTATCCCACGAGGTTCCTTTGCTGAAGATGCGGGGAAATTTCTCAATCTTCCGATACCTCCTGCCGAGGATATCCCTGGCTTTTTCCAAGACGACGTCACAATTGCTGCTGATATTTACAATGACATACTTTCGTACCATTTCCCGGACTTCTAAGGGTCTCATTGAGCAATTTACTTATTTCCTGGCACCTTGCATTGTTTTGTTTTCATCTGAAAATCCTATCGTGTTATTCTTATTCTTCTTATTCTTTTTTACTCTATAGGTGCCACATCCGAACTTATGGTCGATTCTCAATGTATCTTGGTGTTACCCTCCCGTATCCGTATTTACCTTGTCCTGCTTTTCTTTGTATACTTAATTGTTCCATTGCTTCATAACTTTGTTTCTGCTGTAGCCCATACTTCTCTGTATTTTAGTTAAATACACCTGGGTTGAAAAGTCCAGTCATAAGCAGTGCCAAGTGGTCAAAGGAACTTGATAAGATGATCGTAAAATTGTTGAAATTTATTCAAACTGTAAGGGCATGATGTAATCAGATCTTGGAGGGTTGCAAGAAAAAGCGAGCGTAGCGGTTAATTGTCACATTAACCTTGTGACTTACCACATCCAATTAACGAATTAACGTTCCTATGTTGGAAGTGTCGGTTACCGAAAATCTGCGACAGAATGATAGACGAAATGTGTCTAAAAGGCCTCCAATAAAGGCCCGAAAATTTAAACGATCTGCAGAAAAGCAGAAGGTTGAAGAGGTGGACAAATTGGCCTTAGAGTACGTGAGTGGGGTTTTCTTTCATCATCATCCTATATTGATTGGACCGAGTGCAGATTCCTCCAAATGACCTTAAACTGTTTGCAGACCTGCCTATCTCAGAGAACACAAAGCGAGGTGCGAAGAACTAAGTTCGACTATAATCCAGGTTTGACAACTATTGTTGAATAGGACTGAAGAAGGCCTATTTTCTCGAGATGACAGACATTCAAGCAAAGAGCCTACCAATATCATTAAGAGGGAAAGATGTGCTCGGGGCAGCGCGCACAGGGAGCGGTAAAACTCTAGCCTTTTTGATTCCGGTGCTGGAAATTTTGTATCGTCGGAAATGGAGTGCTATGGATGGCCTTGGAGCACTGATAATATCTCCGACGAGGGAATTGGTGTGTGCATCTCTTCTTTGCCCACATTCTGTGTGCTTATTTGAATTTGAATGACAGGCGGTTCAGATCTTTGAAGTGTTGCGTTCAATTGGTGGCTACCACTCGTTTTCTGCTGGGTTGGTTATCGGTGGAAAAAACTTGAAGGATGAAAGCACCAGATTGTCCCGAATGAATATCCTTGTTGCAACGCCTGGTCGTTTGTTACAACATATGGACCAGACCGTTGGCTTCGATGCCGATAACCTCCAAGTGCTTGGTAAATATACTAACTATTTCTCTCCCCATGAACCATGATCTGATCAGTACTTCCCCTGTCAGTACTTGACGAGGCTGATCGAATACTTGATATGGGATTTCAACGCACTCTTTCTGCCCTCTTATCCCATCTTCCCAAGTCCCGACAAACCCTACTCTTCTCCGCGACACAAACACAATCCATCAGTGACCTGGCTCGCCTTAGTCTTGATAATCCCACTTCCATTGGCATTTCCCTGCCTGGTGATTCAGCCGACGATATGTATATCCCTTCCACACTTGAACAACACTATGTAATCTGTGAGCTTGACAAGAAACTCGATATTCTCTGGTCATTCATCAAGACACATCTTCAGTCCAAAATTCTCGTCTTTATGTCCTCGTGTAAACAAGTCCGTTTTGTCTTCGAGACGTTTTGTCGCATGCACCCCGGAATCCCACTCATCTACCTTCACGGGAAGCAGAAGCAGAACACCCGTCTGACAATGTTTCAGAAGTTCACAACAACAAAACACGCAGTCTTGTTAGCCACAGACATTGCTGCCCGCGGGCTGGATTTCCCCTCTGTGGATTGGGTCGTTCAACTCGATGCACCCGAAGATGTTGAGACATACATCCATCGTGTGGGTAGAACTGCAAGATACGAGAGTAAAGGAAAGGGTTTGCTGGTGTTATGTCCGAGTGAGGAAGAGGGTATGAAAGTCGCATTGGGAAGGAAGGCGCTGGAGGTCAATGAGATCAAAATCCGACAGAGTAAAACGCAGAACATTGAAAATCAGCTACAAAACTTAGCATTCCAGGATCCAGAAATAAAGTATCTCGGACAAAGGGTGCGTTTCTATTCAACTATGCTGCTCATGGTTTCCTGACAATTTGTAGGCATTTGTGTCGTATCTGCGCTCCGTGTACCTACAGAAAGACAAATCAATATTTAAGATCGACGAGCTTCCTGTTGAACGATTTGCCGAGTCACTGGGGTTACCAGGAGCACCTATGATCAAATTTTTGGGTAAAGATGCAGTAAAGAGAAGAAAAAATGCATCAAGAGCAGTGGAAGCGGCTCAGGCAGAAGTAAGGCAAGAAAAGGAAAATTTGAAACACGCGGAAGGTCTTTCGGCTTCTGAAAAAAAGGGGATTGAAGAGGAAAGTACAAGTGAATCCAGTGAGGGGAGCGGGGATTCGGATAGTGAGACCGTTGAAGCACAGACAGTACCGATTGCCCCGGGCAAAGCTTCAAAGGTTTGGCTTTGTGGCTCTTGACTCAAATTTTACTGAAGTAAGTTATCAGGCTGGGACTGTTCGGACGAAGTATGACCGCATGTTTGAGCGCAAGAATCAGAACATCTTATCAAAACATTACTCAAAACTCATATCACATGACGGTGCCTCGGATTCAGAGGACGAGTTTATAACACTCAAACGCGCAGATCATGAACTTGAAGACTTTGATCCTAATCATCCTACTACTTCCTTATCGAACAGCAATCAACATACTACATCGTTCCAGGAAGATCTTGCTGCGAACCTCTCAAAGCGGAAACTAAAAATGGGCAAGGCAAAACGTGCAATTGCCACCGGTGGTGTTAATACCAAGCTCATATTTGATGATGAAGGCAAAGCACATCAGTTGTACGAGCTGCAAGATGGTGAAGAGTGGTTCGAAGAACGAGGAGGACTTGTTGGCGCGCAAGAAGAAGGGAGGAAGTTTGCAGAAGGGGAGCGGACGAAGATGAAAGTCACCGACGCTGTGGACCGTGAACAAGCGCGTACAAAGAAGAGAGAGAAAAAGAGAAAGAGGAGGGAGAGGGAGAGAGCAGTCAGTACTGGCTTGATTGCGCTTTCTAGTGTTTCAAATCTGATCTTGTTTCATTTCTTCTATAGGTGAATGGAGAAGATGAAGAAGCTCCGATTGCTTTGCTTAAATCTGCTAACGAAGATGATGGTTATATATCACCCGACTTTGACTTGCCCTCGGACGACAAAGACGAACCAACACCTACCCAGCGGAGGAAGATGTTCGGAGGATATCCATCGAGTAAGAAGCGGAAGTTTCATGCCGACGAAGACATGGATGACGAGGAGCAGTTTGCCCTTTCTTTGTTGGGCCAACCGCGCTGATGTATGGAATTCGTTGTTTTGTTATTTAATACTCGAATCGTTATTTACTCTGGCGGTATTGTGTAACCATCTGTGCACTGTCAGCTTGAAACAAACTCCTTTGATTTTTGGAGCTTGCATTTGTTCCTTTCTTAATATCTTGTGTGCGATTAGTTGACATAAACTCACTTGTCTAAATAGGTTTTACTGTCGACGATGGTTTGTCAGCCCAGTGTTATACTTGGAGGATGTATACATTCTCCTGATCCTGCATACTCAGTTGTAAGCTATCGAATTATATTACATTCCTCAAAATAACTAGGGATCAGCCATTGGCGTTTTCGCGTGACAATTCATTCCTATTAAAAGTCCATATCTAAATTTAGACGATTATCAAAAGCTCTCTTATGTTCGTTCTGTCAAGATATACATGATTTCATCCTCAGACAATGGCCTCATCTGATACATCATATTTTCTTGTCTCCGAAGCTCATCTTGTCCTTGACGAAGTGCGTTTCTCGCATTTTGAAGAGTGTTTGAACAGCTAGAACATTTCCAAAGGCAAGAAAAAACAAGGCCGAACGAACGAAAACTATTGGGCAGCCAATCAACTTACAAGGCAAAGCGCTCGCACTCACTATTCGAGATGGCATTGCATGGGTTGCAGAGAACACAGGTGCTGCCAAGAAGTTGGACCTCGAAGTGAGCATTGATTGTATGTTGTGATTGATTAGTTTGCTTGATTCCAGAACTGGTTTGAACATAGACGGGAAATATTTTGCAAATATATAAAGGACACACGGCTCCAGTCACTACTCTTGGATTCTGTGACAAAATTCCTGGGACTGGGGATCAAAAGGTTCTGATTACAGGCTCCTGGGATAAGGTATGTCAAATGGATACCTCTCAACAACTCTCTCTATCTTGAACTGACCGCGTTGTTTAGACCATCAAGTTGTGGGATACCGACGTGAGGGACTCCTCTAATGGGAATCGTGTATTGACGTCCGATATCAGAACAAAAACTTGATCTCGTCAACTGATGCACACGATGACTTTTTGAAAGCACTCTACATCTTTCCTTCCCTCGCCTTGTTGGTCTCAGGAAGCTCCGATAAAATTGTTCGCTTCTGGTGAGCTTTTGTGACATCCCACCACAATATCTGACTGATCCCATAAATTCAGGGATGTATCTGACCCGCTGGAAGGCAAGTCTCTTAGAAGCATGGGCTCTATATCATCGCACACTCGCCCGGTTGAATGCGTCCAGGGCAAAATCATCTCAAAGACTTCTGCCATCCTCTATACCGGTGATACGATGGGCGTCATCAAGGTTTGGCAGATATCCAAAGATTCGGGATCTGGTTCACGTTGGAATGCCTCTCTCGAGCGTGAATTGGATTACCACCGCACAAGAATCAATGATATGATTTACAGTGACGGACAGCTCTGGACGGGTATGTACGCACTTGTTGTCAAGTGATTCCACGGACTTTTTTCGTCTTACGCCATGTCACCAAGCCTCTGCAGACGAGACGGTTCAAGTAAGCCTTGATCCCGATGTTCAAAAAGCGGAACCAAAAATCAAGCTACCACCACCAATCACACATCCCAAGCAAGTACGATGTATTCTGCCCGTTGCGCTCACGGATGTTGGTGAGCCATATCTGATTACAGGTTCGGAGGATACCATCCGAGTCTATGATCTATCGACCTTTGATGAACCCGAGCTGATACGCGAAGTGGACGCACACTGGCATGATATCCTGACCCTACGTCTCTGGATGCGGAGATCTGTTGGTGACGATGGCTATACCAGAGTAGAGCCTTTGGTCGTGAGCTCCAGCTTGGACGGAACAATCCGAAAGTGGCGTCTCCTCGGTACGCGGTTTTGTAATTTGTCCTCGTGTAGACATTCAAGCTTCCTGTCAGAACTTGTCACGCCACCGTCAAAGGCAGAACCCGTCAAAGAGGCGCTTGTCTCTCCTCCTGAGAACTTCGAAATGACGGAAGAGGAAGAACAGGAACTGGCGGATCTAATGGATGGAGACTAACGATGCAAATTTGACATTCGTTGTGACCACCTCTTGAACAATGATGTCTAGCGATACAATTGCGCTATTTGTATATATACACTGCGAGCTAATACCTATGATGCGACTCCCAACCTGGATAGAAAGGATTCTCATCCAGAGTCCGGACCTTCCAATCCCGCGGAACCCAACCCTCTTCTTCCTGCTCCTTTGCCCATTCATCCAATGCAGGTAACAGTTTGTGCTCAGTAATAGATGATGATTTATACACCATGAAGGATCTCTCGCTATCTCGTATGACAGTCGCTACAAGACGTGGAATGAAGGGTTCTTCACGGAAATGGGTCACCGGTGTGAATAGGGCTTTGAAGTTGAAGACAATCGCTCTTGACTTTGGCAACCTTCTCAAAGTTTGCCAGTCGACGCGTAGGTATATATCATTGAGATCCAAATCGGGATCCTGCTTGTTTCTAAGGGCCCATTCCGGTCCATGAGCCGGCACATGGAGTGGTTGTCCCCTTTCAAAACCCCAGGAACCTCTCTGTATAGGTTTATCACATGTCATCTTGGTGAAGAACCTAACATAACAATTTCATTTGTATGTGGCGACATCTTCCATCAAGAGTAAAAAAAACCACACACCTGTCCATGGAGTACTGCATCTTCTCTTGATAGTAAGGGACTGGGTTATGTATCTCATGGAGCGGTTTGCTTATTTTGGTGGTCATATCCCAGCCTATAGCTGATGTCGACACCCCCGCACGGAAGTGATACAACCCTGTGTTTTTATCCTCTTGAACGATCATAAAATCTTCTGGTACGTTCTCCAAGAGAAAAACCAACGGGTCAGCGGTGCGGATGTCTGTCTGCGTTTTCAGGATGGCATTGTGAACAATACCAGCAGTGTCACAACGAAACTGGTTTGGATAGCGATTACAGAGGAATTGGATTACCATCTCTGCGAGTTCGTGGCATGCGTCTTTGCTTCCTGGCATTGCATTAACAATCCTTATCCCATGTCGAGCAAAAAGCTCTTTGCGTTGTGCGATCCGTTCGCGATAAGTCGACTCCAATTCGATCCACCAGTCTGGTTCCATGCTCATCAGTGCTGTCAGATCACATGCGATGAGACCATCAGCCACTAGAATCCCGATGTCGAGAGCAGGTTGAATCACTCACACATCGTCTGATGATATTGCCAACGAAAGGGGCGATACGGTCTCGGGAGAGCTTCCTCAATATTAAAGTCCAGAAGGGGTTTTGGTGATGGGACACCCGTCAATTTGAAATAATCATTCATCTCGAAAAGTTCTTCGCTGTTCCAATAACTTTTGATAAGTAGCTTGAGATGATAAACATAATTTCGTTTCTTCCAGGCACCCCAGATGAAGCCCGTTCCGACGATGACTGTGATCGCAACGTAAGGATTTAGTATGGAAGAGAACATCTTGGAAATTATGTTGACGATCCACGGGATGAGTGATTTAGTTGATATCAATTGATATCGGACCCAATTACAACAGGTTATATGGTTCTGGCATGGGAAAATGCATCATGTACGTTCACTTGAGAACTAAGACCCCCTCCGTTCAGTTCCGCGCTTGAGTGTCAGGCGAGCGTCTGAATAAGCAGAATAACTTCGAAATGGATTTAATTCAACAAAGGACAAATAACGATGTATCAAATTATGTTGAGAAGCGGTCCAAGAACTACTACCTCCGTCCGATGGAGTATCAGGTGAGTCATTGGGTAAGCTTCGAATGAATTTATGGATGTCAATTACCAGAGCATCGGGCGGAGAGGACTTGATCCAGGAGGACTGAAATTCCCACAAAGTAAATTTACAGCTTTGCCCTCGATCGAACAATTTCACATGACTGAGCGGAATTAATGCTCTTCTTTGCTGTTGAAACGAGTTCATCCACACTGATAAGGGGAATGAGACCATGGATGATGAGAGAATATACGGATACTTACATCTCCCGTGCTGGTTTAATGTCCTATATGGAGATAAGATTAGTTATGCGGCAGGACTGGCTACAAATAACCAACTTTGATAGATCCTGCAACACGGCCCATGAGCCCTTGAGGTATACATCAGCGGTTGCTTCGAGGAATTAAACTCTTCGATTTGACTCACATGATAACCCTTGGAGGGATTTCTCAGGGTGATTCCGAAGTTCAATCTCGTGAGGTACGAGACCCTTTGCTAAAAGGCCATCCATCTCTGCCTTCCTGTTCTGTTCCCTGAGAAAGGTCAGGATTTGAACCTCAAAGTTCGAGTTGAAGAGCCTACCAGTCAAGCACATACGGCGTTTTCCTAACGCTCATTGGTCGACCAGAATAGACAAGAGTGCGGACCACATCATCATATCCTGCGCTCAAGACTAACTCTTTGTGCCTTGGGGGTGCGCCAGCTTCCGTGCTAGCAACAAAACGTGTCCCGACCCAAACACCCGAAGCACCGTACCTGACGATGGTCGAACGAAGCATGAAACACTGTCGAACTGGTAAAAGTACAAGCATGGTAGACTCACGACAGGGCAGCAGCAAGACCTCGGCCATCAGCAATGCCACCGGCTGCGACGACAACTACATCCTGTCCTGTGAGGGGACTCTTACGACCCCTACAGATATCGACGACAGCGGGGATGAGGATAGAGAAGGGAGTATCGCCCGTATGGCCTCCACCCTCGCCACCCTGAGCACAAATAATGTCAACACCTGAAAAGCTGATGATCAGCACAGGACATGAGTTGTATGCGCGGAAGAGTAGACAAACCAACTGCTAGGGCTTTTTCGACATGCTAGATTAGATATGATTTGATTACAGTGTTGCTCTGAGGGGTTCAAGTCGTAAATACCTTGGGATGACCAATCATGCTGAGAAAAAGAAAGGGAAATCAGTATTGATCAGTGAGGCTAATTTTTGCTGCTGACTTCATAACAGAGATGCCAGCCGCATGAAGCTTGTCAACGGCCCACTTGGGAGGAACGCCGACAGCACAAACGAACAGGGCAGCCTTGTTTCGAATGATGACATCGATAAGCTCAGGAAGCTGGCCATTGGTATAATCTTTCTGTGAGAATATCAAAAAGCATAAGCAGGAGACGGAGATGAAAACAGTAATAGAGGGCTGACATTGGTCTTGCGAGCACTTCCACCGACCTGGGGAATCAAAAGGTCGACACCAAAAGGAGCATTTTTATCCTCGAGATGAGCTTTGATTTCATCAATAGAACCTTGAAGAAATTTGGGACTCTGGCGAACGCCACCAATAACACCAATACCACCTAACACTATAGTAAATTTTTGAATCCCTCGTCGGATGAATGAGATCGTACCCGCGTTCGTCACGGCGGCTGCCAACTTGGGACCAGCAGCAACGTTCATGCTATATTTCCATTAATTTGCAAACACCCAAAGAAGAAATAAGCTCACCCCGCAAGCATTACGGGATGATTGATCTTGAAAAGCTGGGTAAGAGGGGTTGAAAAGACAGGTTCAGAGGAAGGCATAGTGAAAGACGCAGGCAAGGGGATTTCCCAGCCCTACATATAGTCATATAGTCGCCTGAGCATTACCGGTGAACGATATTACCCGGAAAATATGTATGTGTATGTGATTACCACGCGGTCGATCGGCATTCATCGGCCCTGATTATGTCGTCTTCCCCACAGTGTCCAGTCGACCACAATCAACAGCAAGCCTCCTCGGCGGACTCTTGTCCAGTACAACACAAGCCACGGTCAACATGGAGTCGCTTTTTCTCTGATACACCCGCGCCAGCAGTTTCTCCCAACGCACTCTCAATTGAACGCCAAGTTTCCTCAATACCGAGGCCAAACGATGGCAACTGGGTCTATCCATCCGAAGCTCAGTTCTATGCCGCAATGGCCCGAAAAAACCACAGTCCTGAGGCCGCGGATATGAGAACTATCGTGCCAATTCACAACGCTGTTAATGAACGGGCTTGGGCGGAAATCATCAAGTGGGAGTCTGGTCGGGGGGGAGAAGCTTGCGGAGGTGTCAAGTTGGTCAACTTCAAGGGGCGACCAAACGACAAGAGTCCAAAAGCACGCTTAAATATGCTACTTGGGTGCGCATTGACTTCATAATATCCAGGCAAACCTCTGAATCGATGACCTCAGATATTCACCACCTTTCGACCGCCACGACTGGGTCATTGACCGATGTGGCACTCGTGTCAGATACGTGATAGACTTTTACACTGGGCACAACCCGCAGTCTCCGGAGAACATCTCCTTCTATCTCGATGTCCGACCGGCGCTGGACAATTGGGAAGGCTTTAAAATGAGAGCAAAAAATCTGATCTCGACATGGTTGTCGATGTGATGCTATACTATCAGACTGCAATATGATACCATAGTTTATTCTCATAATATGAAATCACCGTTTCCCTTTCACTCGAGGTCGTTTGGCTGGCGGTCTACTCTCCTCTTCTGAACTCTCGTCGTCGCTTCCACCTTCCTCACTGGCTTCGCCTTCGCTAATCCCTTCATCTTCATCCCAAGCTCCCTCGTCTTGGCCTGAATGATCCTCACTCTCACTTTCGTCAATACCTTCCCCCTCTGCCCTTGTATTCAGGGCCTTTTTTCGTTGAACATTGCGTTCCTGTTCTTCCCGCCTTTCTTGTCTAAGCTTTTCCTTAGCGGTGTGGGCCACTGTCAGTTGTGAGACTTCTTTTGCCGACTTCTTGACTGGAAAATAGGTCAGGATCTTGTTCCCAGCAACTTGATGCGAATGACACACCTAATCCGTGGTATATGACAGCACCCTCTTTGCCAGGAATGCCTTCTGTTATTTTGATCAGGCGCAATTCCAGACGCGGGCCGACTTCGTCAAGCCTGACCGCTCTTCTTTGTCCCTTTTTGTTATTTCTGCCAACATAGTCGTCTGCAAGATCGACAGTGGCGTGTTCGTCGCCAGCAGCACTGTCTACAGAGGAAGCGCTTTCATAACCAGCAGGGCCTGCTTCACCTCTACTCCGTAAGACAAAATCTGCAACGTCCTTCTCGGTGCCTAGGTTGGGGAAGCCAAAGGACGACTTTGTGGAAGCTCCGCCCTCCAGAAGTTTACGGAGGCGTCTAGATACACCGTAGGGCTTGACAGTAATGATGTAGTGGCGAATGTCAACTGTACCGCGATCTTGGTTATAAGATACGAGGACAACTCGACGTGCTTGGGAGAGGGAGAGTGTCTGCGGCGAGAGTGGTGGGAAAAGGCTCTGAAATGTTTTCATGAGGAGTGATAGATGAGGAGGCGTTGATGGTGATGGCGGAGGGAAGGACGCCAGTACAAGCTAGAGTAGACTTGTTTCAACGACATTGCCAAAGAACAGAAAAGCCTGCTCACGAGTGGAGGAGTAAGGTACTCAATCCCTGTACTCCGAGGCCTTTTAGTAGATTTTAAAACATCTTTCATCAGGCTGTACCGTTCCAACCTGAAGCTCAGTGTAGGCCCACTTGATAATCGGATGATCCTCAGTGAAGGAGCGACCGGAGTCAGAGTAAATGCCAAAAGATGAGTAACTTGGAGGGCAGGAGCCATGGTGATATAGTCTTTGAGTTTATTCCTGTGTCGCTCCTACATTCACGACTTGAGCGTATTGAAATGGATTGACGTTGGCTCTCTCCTTCCTTACCTTTAGGCGACTGGCCGTGTTGGGTTCCATGACCTTTCGCATATCCCGTACAAGCTGTGCGAGAGACGACCCGACTTGACCATGCTTGATGATGAATGACTTGGGTGTTCCATCCGAGCGAGCCTCACGGGCATTTGCGCCCTTGAGATGAGTCCTGGTTTTCCTGCGTTTAGCCATATCAAAAATCCGAAAAAGTTTTATTATTCGAAAGGAAGGATATCTGTTTGTTTCGGAAGCAATCACCAAATATTCCGGATCTGCTCATTTCCGAAGACAAATCTTTACGACAAGCACAAATGAGTCGGCTGTCATCATTCCGTGGGCCCTCCACCCCCACCTCATGTCCCGTCCGACAACCAAAACAACAGGGGAGATCTACTCCCAGCTCACCGTCAAACCCAATCGAATCCACCTACCACCGCAAAGTCAGAACCTGCCTGCAAGAGATACGTGCCGTGACTGAAACATGGGAAGACCTCGTCCTCCTGGATGGACTCAAATCATTGAAAAACCTTGTCAACACCAGAACTGACCTCGAGTATGATTCTTTTATTTTCCCACGGATCTTGCACGTTGAAAAAAAAACTTGTTGTCATTTGCAAGTGGATTAGCAATGAACTAGCTCAGACGTCAAATCGCCTTCCCCGAACGTACATCGTCTCTCCAGCACTCGAAACTATGGATCAATGCATTGTGAACCTGGATACAGTGATAGGAAAACTGGTGAGCTCTGACAAGGATCTTCCACTGGTGCCTATTACGGAGACGATGTCATTGGTCTTAGCAAAAACAGTTTCGAAAACTTGATACTTTGATTGAAACGCTCGAGTCAATACTTGTGGAAGCGTGCAAAATCAAAGGCTGGCAATGGGTACATGAAGAGCCACTCTGGACGACGTGGTCACTTGAGAAGCTTGGTACGTTTTACAAACCGTCATTTCATAAAACTGGGCTCATTTTCACTAGTGACTTCAATATCAGATATCCTAATACCTTATCATCGGTCCCTCAACTCCTATATCGGGATTGTTAACACCTTGAGAAGTCACTCGGTTTCTTACGAGACTTCTAAGGATGCAGTCAATATGTGGGTTGCACAAATTTGGCTGCAGGAAGATGGCTGGAAGGCCAGATGGGAAGATATCTGTAATGCAGAAGTTGAGGGGTGGAAATAAATTTTGAGACCTTGAACAGTACAACATAAGCAATGTTTAATTACCCTCCCCTAGCTGATAGTCGTCAAATCTGATAATCTGATACTTTGGAGGTACAACAGAGTTGGTAAGCAGCAGGCTTCTGTTATGGGCAAATTTCAAAAAGTTTGTGTCTCGTTATCATTATCACTAGATAAGATATATCATGCTATAAATAGAATGTTGCAAAAGACTTGAGGAGATTTGACCTTGCGAGACTTTAGCAACAGGCTGATAGGGGTAAAAGAGACTTATATTACATCTCATCTAAATTCACACACTTCCACTTTCAAATATGGTTTTTGTCAGTTCATGCTTTTTGCAGGGGCTATCTTTTGAAGACAAATTAACCAGTCAAACCGCTTATCCTTCATTTGAGCTTGAACTTTAGTCTTCTGAGCTCGGATATTGTTTGCATCTTTAGTCCCCCCTGGCCTAGCTTCGTCAAGCTTAAGCCATCTTCACCGTGGATACACAGGCATAGGATTTTGTTGAGATAACATCTCGAGTCAGAATAACTAACAAATGGCATAAAAATAGAGAAATAAGGTGTTACTGAGCTGTTGGAAACTCTTTTGAACTCTACCTTTTCATTGACATTACCTACGAAACCCTGCCCTTCATCACATTTTGGGTCGAAAGGACATAGGCTTTTACCAACCACGTTTGGCATACTCCCCACCCTTAAGCTTGTTGTCACTAAAACGGTATGAGGTGGTGTCCCTGGCACACGAAAGAGCAATTCAAGACTTACATAGTCAGACCAACCATAGCAGATCCAAGGTTGTCCGACACCTAAAAATCAGAGTGACAGTTAGTCTCAATGCGGAGGGCAGTGAATCGCAATCGACCTCGGCAAGAATTTTTGGATTGTTATAGTGTGTCACCTGAAGCTCAGTTATCGGCAACGGGCATCTTACGTGATGTAGACGATGAAACGTACGGCCTGGACAATGGCACGAGCCCGTTTAGCAGGGTCACCAGACTGAAATAAAAGGCAGGATAGATCAGTATAATTTTCCTGAGTTGACGGCACACTTGTCGAAGAGCACATGCGACACTGACATGGAAGATACCAGACCCAACAAAAACTAGGCGAAATACAATTAGTTAACTCAGAAAAACACTTCCCCCAGATCAAGACGACTTACCTCCGTCACAACCCAGATGCATCATGAGAGCAGCATCAGCTAATTCAACAATTGGTCATTCTCGTATTTCAAAAGCATATAGGCGACTTGCCTGGTGTGGCAATTCCTCCAGCAGCAAAATTAACAACCGGTAGACGCTTAAGCCTCGCCGTCTCTTTCAATAGATGTAATGGAGCTCCAATATCCTTGGAGTAGGCATAAAGCTCTTCTTCGTTCATTGAGCTTGCGCGTCTGATCTCGGCCATCACGGTTCGTCCATGGCGGACAGCTTCGACGACGTTGCCTGTACCCGCTTCACCCTTGGTGCGAATCATGGCGGCCCCTTCGGATATCCGGCGAAGAGCCTCGCCAAGGTTTCGAGCGCCACAAACAAAAGGAACCTTAAAATTGTGTTTATTGATGTGATGCTCATCGTCCGCAGGTGTCAAAACTTCAGACTCGTCAATATAATCCACCCCGATGGCTTGTAGGATCTGGTTGTAGATAAGACAGCTTGTTCTTTCTTTTCTTACCGCAGCTCACTTGGGCTTCAACGAAATGACCTATCCGAACTTTGGCCATGACAGGTATAGTTACAGCATCCACGATCTCTTTGATCATGTGGGGGTCGCTCTGAAGTATTGATGTCTGGTATTGAGATCTCAGATAGATATGTAAGTGCAACAACATACCATACGAGCGACACCACCTGGTCGCATAGATATGGATGTAAATAAGCTGAATGGGAGGAAGAAGCTGAGCATCACCTTCAGCACGGATATCAGCGGGTACACGCTCCAAAGCCATGACTGCGCAAGCGCCGGCTTCTTCGGCGATGCGAGCCTTAGTGAAACAATCAAGAACTATTGCGGAACGGTGGTAGAACAAACGCACCTGTTCAGCATTGACGACGTCCATGATAACACCACCCTGATCAGGGCGAGACAATCAGAAATCAAGTTATCATGAAGCAAGAGTGACGGACTTTGAGCATCTGAGCGAGACCCGATTTGACCTAGATTGTGAGATGGATTTAGGATAGGAAGTATAAAGCGACATCATCTACCAACCCCGAAGGTACCGAGGCTATTCCCGGCTTCACGCTGAGTTGAGCGAGCAGGAGGAGCAAGGGGCACTGCAGCACCACCTGCACTCTGTGGAATGGGAGTATTCATGGAGGGCGTAGCCATAATGATGATGATGATGGACGAAAAGACAAAGACTAATTTTCTGTTTTGGTGAGGCCAAGACCCTAACCCTAGAGGATGATATGTCGAGCCTGACATTGCACAAGATATTTACAGACAGATGAAGCTAGAAACCCCGTGTCTTTAACCACTCGATGACCTCGTTCTTCTCGACTTTTCCAGTGATGACGATGTTTTTGCCATGCTCTATGCCGACCTTTGGAAGCTTGCCAGAGGAAGACTTGCAAAAGCTTGCACGGAGTTCTTGCGCAAGAGCCTGGAATATGGGTCAGAAACGGAGAGAGCATATACATGAAAAAGTTTACTTGAGCTTTTCCGTCGACACCTCGGATAAGTACAAGGTAGCGGGTGCCATTATTCCGAATGTCGGAATAGACAGGGAGGTTTCCATTAGCGTTTCGGGGAACAAAGTAGGACTGAGCCAGCGAAGGCATTCTAACGGGAGCTGCATGGGAGAAATAGCGGACAGATAACGAGGGACGGAGAGAGGCCATGGAGGAGCAAAAAAAGCAGGACACCGCCACAGGTGCACTAGTGATGCTTACAGATTTGTTACAAACTATGTTTGCACCCCTCATTGTTCTCATTTCCCTACCACTTCTCATTTTCTTCATTTCAATCCCCCTGATATTGACATCAATTCCCCTGCTGAGAGTGGGAATCTTCAACTGCCACTGGATTCTCTCTTCCTGTAAATAGATTAACAGTGGCTCTACCCTCACATGCTTATGGTATCTACTTTATTTTTGCTCTGCAGAGTTGGATTAGGGGTGGTGACTTGAGCAAGAGGAATGGAGGATGAACTGTTTGACTATGCCATCTTCTGAGTTTTAGCACCTAGATTACAACTGTGATTAAGGCAATCTGAACATCATGACTACACATCAAGTGAAGGAAAAGTTCAGTAACTATTTTCATTTTCATTGATGCTGAAACTTGAGTAATGGGCACACAAAGTAACACCTTGTGCATGAGGATGGTCTATGGATACAAGGTTGATGTGTTGCGCCCTTATTCATTAAACCATATCAACCTTCCATCTTCTTGTCATGTATTCTTTCTTAGAAGGACCAGAAGAAAGGCTAGTATCCAGAGATGCTTTGAGTTCATAGAGTACCATGCACAAGATGTTACTTTATGTGGTGTTACTCGAATTTCAGCATCAATGAAAATGAAAATAGTTACTGAACTTTTCCTTCACTTGATTGTATAGTCATGATGTTCAGATTGCCCTGTGTTAACCACAATTGTAATTTAGGTGCTAAACTCAGAAGATGGCGCGGTCAGATAGTTTATCCTCCATTCATGAAGAACATCTTTAGGTCTCTTGCCTAAGTCATCGTCCCTAATTTAACTCCGCGGAGCAAACACGTGCGTATGTGAGTACTTCTTGAATCAATGACAAGCCCATTCCATTATCTTTTCTTTGCTCTAGATAAAGTGGAATAACGTAGATACCATGAGCATGTAAGCATAGGTCCTGTGTTCATCTAATCACCTTGCAGGAAAAGAAAACATATAATCCAAGCGGCAGTTACAAATTCCCGCCCTCAACCTGCAATATATCAATTTTGGGCTATGGGCCTGGAACACCCCTTCTGGTTTGATATTCCAACTCCGAATTCGAATTTTATACTACTAAATAATTGATGCGTTCTTAGCACACGTCCGAAAAATGCGCGGGGGAATAGGAACCCTCCTAGTGCATCACATCCGTGCTCCAGACTACAACAAATCTGGAATTCAGTAGCCCTGACATGATTCTCCCAGTTTCATAGTCCCCGAACGACTTCAGCTGTCTGCCAAAAAGAACACATCTGGGCGGCACAGCCTACGTTATTGCCAAATGGTGTTGAGTCCATCTGTAGACGACCTTGATATGATCAATATGATCCCAACCCGCCGTCGGCCGATTCTCCGTACAACTTCTTCCCAGACAGCTTCTAGCTGGGAATTTCCAGTCGCTTAAAAGGTATTGTTGACACCAGGCAATATTGATTTTGCGTCACAGGTGGGCAAGCAGAGTCCGCATTAGTCATAACAAGTCTTAGAAAATGCACTATTACACCGTCAACCATTATTCTCACAGTAGAGAATCGTCCCCAACTGGAAAGTACAACACATTGAAAGAATCTCTACACTTGAATTCAAAATGAAACCTAAAGGGTTTGTCATATGTTATTTTGTCTTATTCTGTTCATATTGTCTCTCATGAGATCTGTTTAAAACATAAATCTAGGACGAGATCGGAGAGCGTGGGACCGATGAGGACCGCTCAGCCTAGATCCCAAGGGCGGGATTCGGGATTCCATTACAAAACCCCAAACGGCATACGTTCCCACGCGGCATATCCCGCCAAGTTGATGCCCAGTAGTAAATGATCAGAGTCTAACCAATGTATTTCCAAGCCGTACAAGTGCCTAGGTCAAATTGCTATGTTGGTTATGTTACATAATATGGCGGGATACCCTTCAGAGGTCTCACGATCACCGAAATCCGAAAACAAGCACTAAGACATACCCTATGGACTTACTAAGTAGTGCCAACCTTTTCGCACCCATATGGTGCTGCATTCTTTCCACGCTTCATGGTCGTCAGAGGTCTGCCCCCAATTGGTTCTCGAATACATCACCTTTGCCTCAGTGGGCACTTCGTTTTGTACTTATTTACATGATAACCGTTTATGTTTCAGAGTCAATAATTTAGACAGCCGACGGCACAGTTTACACATATGGGTAAAAATGGAATCCTAATCAGGTTGGCTAAGGCGATGACTCTTAATGACTGGTCTGTCTTGATACATACTGTCTGTCAGCCTTATCTCCGTTCTTCTTTTCGAAGGTTGCCATATTGAGAAACGTGCGTATCAGCTTCGCTGAACTAGCTGCGGCTCGTGTCATGTAATTTTTCAGAGTGTCTCATTTCAAGTCATCGCGGGCTTGTCTTGTCTTGATCATAGAAGCGCCTTCAAATGTTTGATTTCTACACGCGGTATGGGTCGCTTGATTTATTCAATATTTTCGCCGACGAACTCATGGTGACAAATGGTAGGTAGGAGATAATCAACGCGTGCTACCTCTCACTCATTCGATTGAATCTCGTGTTCTCGGTAAGACATGCTGCACCCTGCCTATCCTTCGGCATGGGAGCCTTGGTACCATTCTGATAGGCTGCCAGATACATGATGTATCAACAGGTGTTTAGTCCAGCAATCAGCATCCTCTTGTCTTCGATTCTCTTCTCATTGATCACACCTTGTGACATAGGTGGGTTGCTACATCTTAATTGTTTGACCTCACGTCCTTGCTCAACGAAGCAATGCCTGCATAGGTCGGTGAGTGTTAGAGTCAGATCACGATAAGATCACAAAAAGTATCTTTCTCTCAGATTATGAATATCCCGGGACTCATGGGCATTTATCTATCTATTTCTGATGTCATGTCTCAGATCTCGATCACCTTCTGTTTCCCATGTTCTCACTCGTAATGAACTAGTCAATGAACTGAGCTACTCTTTTCCTCTTTCGAGGAAGAAAAGACAATACGCCCCGCCTGCAAAGTAATATATACATAAAGAGTCTTCGCACAATTGGGTGCAGGACCAAAAGTAGCAATAATTTGACTAGCTCTGGCCCAGGGTCGGAGTCTAAAACCAGAAGTAATGTTCCACTAATACACTGGGAAGCTTGCGAAAAGAGTAGAACTTATGGCGAACCATGAAGAGGTTGAGATTTCGGGTGGAATAGGATACTTAGTATTTTGGTATTATTTCTTTCGAAGTTGGGTATCAGTACGGTCACTGTTTGTCATCGAATGTTTCGTTCAGAGCTCGATATGATAAGTCAATGGCAACATCTATTCAATGCACAGGCAAACAAGATTTCCCAAAGTACCACTTACTGCACTATTGACATGCTGCACTAATTTAAAACAAGTAGACGAATAAGAGGTATTCAATCCATACAGTACTACGCATATGTGCATAAAGCATACCAAACCAAGTGGAATTCCAACACTCCACCCAAGAAAAAGAATGGCTTCGTTCAGCAGCATCGGCCCGATTGCTGTGACTGTACTGACTGGCCCGGAGTGACGGTCGTCGACTTAGCAGCGCCAGATGGTGCGGCAGTAGAGCCCATTCTGTGAAATCAAGAGTGAGTCTCACAAGGCACATCAATGTCATTTTACTAGACTGACCTATCTTTGATTTGCTTTGCCATCGTCAAGAAAGCCTGCTCCACATTCGTCGCACTCTTCGCAGAAGTCTCTAGGAAAGTGATGCCGAGCTGGTCCGCAAACTCCTACAATGGATATAAGTCATATTGTTCAATGAGCGGGCCTAGGACATTGCAAACCTTCGCCACAGTATACTCGACTACTTTTTTGCCAGTAAGGTCTGACTTGTTTCCGACTAGAAGCTTATTTACACCTTCGGACGCATATCTATCAATCTCTTGCAACCATTGCTTTACATTAGTGAAAGTATCTAGACGATATCACAGTCAATGAACATGGCGGCCGAATTTTAACAGACTGGCACGTACCGTTGTCGGTCACATCATACACAACGATAATGCCATGTGCGCCACGGTAATAGGAAGATGTAATGGTCCTAAATCGCTCTTGGCCTGAGTTTACGTATCAGTGAGGCATTAGACAATTATCTTGGACCGACTCACCAGCTGTGTCCCACTATTGGTAGCAGAAAGTACAGCATAAGTAAGGGTAAATTACATTAAATTATGATAGGGACAAGTCGACGACAGCTTTAACCTCGCTCGCCTCATGGCACAGCCGAGGCTCAATGGAGGATCACGCACAATTTGAAGTTTTACCGTCTTTCCTTCTAGTTCGATGGTTCTAATCTTGAAATCAACACCGATGGTGCTGATGTAACTTTCGGTGTAGGTGTCATCGGCAAAACGCAGGAGTAGGCAGGACTAAAAGCGAGTCAGAGAACTGGAGCTACAAGGGTCGTAATCTGACCTTTCCGACGCCAGAATCACCGATGAGGAGGAGCTTGAAGAGATAATCGTATTCGCTCGTGTGCATTGTGTATAATAGCAGACTGAGGTGCAGTGTTCAAGATCGTGAAGAGGATGACTGCGTCCGTGTCAACAACCGACGACGGTCCTGAGCACGTGGCCAGCCGTCCTCACGATGTGATTGGATATTACAGACCATCGTCGTTGCCGACCATTTCTCTGCGTTCATAACAACTAATTTACACTAATCTACACTCAGGCTCGGATATTCAGATATAGGCTCAGACACATTTAATGATGGCACTGTTCATGACCATGGACCGCTCGAACTGTTCACGCCCTTGCTGCCGGGCAGACAGTAATTGATAAGATTAGGGTAACCTTGCACTGCAGGTAACTGACCTGCAAGGGGTAAAATGCCCTGTTGCTTCCTGGTAATGGCCCAGGGAACGAGAATTCAAAACGAATGTCCTCTACATCTGCGTAGTTGCATTTGAAGGATAATGGGTCTACTGTCCGGTTTTTACAGTCCAGACTGCTTGACATGGGAAATATTGACACATAACACAGTTCGAGCCATATACACCAGAGACCGATACTGATAGTCCTTGATCGTTGTCTGTTCGAGCAGTATGCATTACTCCGATAGCAATTCGGACAGATCCTCATGGGCTGAGCCTCACCTGGAGAGATGGGAGAGGAGCATCCGACTGACACAAAGCATAGGTTTCACATTGCAAGTCTTGATTCATTATTACTGGCAGATAAACAACATTTCAGCTCGAGAGTCAGCGTCAAGGTGAGATGAAACACAGCACCTCAGTCACTGCGGCGCTGTGAGCAACTCCTTTTAGGGGCTTACTGATTATAAGACATCATCCAACAAGTGTACAAGTGAAGAAAAATGTATTATACAATTCGCAAAGTGCTATTGGTTGTTGATCATTTTTGTGGACGGGGGATGTAGGCTGGCTGGTAACCAGTTTGGTTAGGGACATCCCAGCCCTGGACACCGCGGGGTTTGGTGGCACTGGCAATTACAGGAGCTTGACTATGATTTGGAAGGCATAAGGATAAGTATGAGCCATATCAGTGAACGCACTCATAGTTAATGAGGGCTGCTTGCCACCCGCAGATCATACAAAGTAGAATATGCTTTCGAGAAAGTGGTATGATTGGTACGAAAAAAAGCTCAAACCAAGTGTTCTTTTTGGTCGGGAAGACGGATGCTGATCAAGAAATTAATGAGTTCAAAAAGGTAAATGGATATTGAGGCTTGCCATTGTGACAGTGAGGACATATACGAGGTGTTTGATTAGGTTCTGGTTTCAACTTGGTCTGACATCCGACTGAAGGAACATAGAGATTAAGTCAGCACAATGCACTCAGAACCACAACAGCTATTCAGCCTTCACATAATATTGGTATGCAAACTAGAGCAAGCGGTCAAAATACGGCGCGTATAAACCTGAAGATGAGCTCACTGAACATGACTCAGGAGGTAAGAGATAGAGGAAAGCTGTGCTGAACCAAGGGTAGGAGTATCCTTCCGGAATAGGAAATATGCAATAATAATAGATCCTCCTTCAAAGCCACCCGAATAAAAAAGTCTAAATCCCTGGCAAATCATGTTCCAATCACATCCGCCTTGAATTCCATATCAGGACTTTTCCCATTGTTGATCGACAGATGATGGATAGGGGACTCCTGAATAGAATTCTCAGTATTGATGTCTGCACTTGATGTTGAAATACATACACTTCACCCATCTCACTGTCTGACTGCGTCTTGTCATCTCGCCACGCAGTAGCGGCAGTCATCTACTGAATCGAATTTTCTTTTGCCCTGCAGAATAAACCCTGGAACGACATATACTGCTGACTGATTCATGCGTAACATTGGGCGCTGAACCATTGGTCATAGACCGGCTTCTTCATATGTACAGGCTTACGGGCTGCAGCCGCCCCGCAAAACCCACGGTTTTGCAGGATCGTGATGATAATTGTAGCTTCTTCTCAAGTTCTTGACAAAAGAAGATCAACACTGGGGCATTGAAATCGACCTAAATCTGTTTAGAATAGCTTAGCGTGACTTGGTGGAATATCCCGGTAAGTAATGAATGAAAGATGAGCCTAGTTTCAAGCATTCCACTTTGCTACTTCTATTTTTGTCCATGACTTCGACCTCCGAGGAGGCAAGGTCTCTCTTGTTTGATCGAGCCATTTCTTCGTAATTAAGCCTTTCAAGTGTTCAGTCATGCCTAGGAGCTACCGGGACACTTACCGAAGACATGAGGAATGTATTTATCCACAAAGGCCGAAGACTAAACTCCCCACTAGATTGGACCTCGGTGTCTCGTTGCCAGTCACTACCCGGTGGAGCAACTCTGACATGAAGGAATAAGATAGTATAGATTATTTAATTCAGCAGCCGGCAAAATCTTAGAGCATAACACCTTGTATTCAGATTCTTAAAGCAGTCACTCAAACAATTTTTATCAAATCTGCATAAAATTACAAGACCCATCGAAGTTCAATAATTATAATTCAATATGGTATCAATTATAAGGGATATCAGACGAACTCAAATTCCGTTAATCCCCAATTTGATTGCTCTTAATCAGTGGTATGTACCATGGCAACTCTCACCGAACTGTAGACAGCCATCAAAATCATGCTCGCCCGGGCTCACAATTGAGGGACTGACCGTAGTGAAAGTATGCCCAAGGTAAGACGAAGATGAGCTACCTGAAATGGTGTGTGGTTCGGAAGGGAGAGAGCGCTGGGAATAAACAGGCACATCGCGTACTACAGATGCAACGATGGGCACATTGAAGTGGAATTGATCGAGATCGCTACTCGTGTTGTGGTAGTAGGTATCATCAATGTTATTCTTGTATGATCCAACGTTTGGGAAGACAGGCGAGCCACTTGCACTAAGGCCTGTTCCAGTGCTTGTCGTGTTCGACGTAGCCGTGCCTGGAGGTGTGTAGCAGGGCCATCCATTTGCCCCTGTACCATCTGACGTATACGACGTGGACGGAGCGGACTCCACTCGCCTTTGTCCCGCACATAGGCTGAGGGGTGGAAGCAGCGGGCGGTCTGACTGCAGATCATGAGGGTTCACTGGATCAATCGACTGCTGTTCAAAAAGAGGAGGATGTCGATAATGGAGGTCCGGTTCAGAACGGTGGTTTTGATGGTGACGGCGACCTTTGCGGCTGTCCCAGATCATCTTGATGTTCTGCTGGCGCTCCTCGGTCTTCGAGCCTGCCCACGTCATCCTTGAAATGGCGGCCATGCATATAGCAACACTGTCCTCGGTCGAATGACGAGGAAGAGAAGTGAGAAGACCGTTTTCTTTGAAATCAGGATCATCCATAGTGGTCTCGAGGATATTCGTGTCATCAGTCGCAGCAAGGTGGGCCGCGAAATAACAAGCATCTCGAATGAAGCCCGTATCCCATCGGAGAAATGTTGAATCATCAGGGTTGTTGGTAGAAATATGCTGATTGATTATATCAATAACATGGGGAAGGCGATCGAGGCATTTGCGATGAGCAATAGCAAAGAGATGTTGAGGAGGGAGATAAGGAGATGAAGTGGACGAGCTAGAGGAAGGACGAGGTGGAGTCGAGTACATTTGTTGAGTCATGGTCATGGCCATGTACTGTTTAAGGGAGTCCCGAATGAGGTTATGACACTCAAATATGAAAAGCTACAAAGGGATAGATCAATGATTGACGAGATCATGGAGAATGCAATTTTACCTGCCAACCACAAGTGTATTGTTCGACAAAGAGCCGCTGGCTCGCGCCACCATCTCGGATAACTGTTTCCTTGATTACAGCAAGCTCTCGCCAGAGGCGGTCAAGCTCTCGCCAGATCTCCCACATTGCACTAGCTTCAATCAGACCATGCGCCTCGATACAACTCACAGCTTTGTCACCGATGAGAACTTCGTGGACTTTCCGGCAGACACCACCGACGGACAAAGGTATTCTAGTCGCTTCAAATAACTCATCGAAGCTTCTAGTTAGTGAAAGCTGACTCCGATCGTGATATAATTGCTGAGCCTCGATGTTACAAGCTGGAATAAACCGCTGGAAAGCATTGAGATGGTCAATGTCACTAAGGGTCATCAGCGACAGCTCCGCCATCGGAAGAAGTTGACTTACAACATAAGGCGACCACCCTTCATCCCGGTCGTCAGACCTTCATATGTGTAGGCATACCAGAAGATACGGGCCAGAATTAACATTTCATTTTGTCCGTTTGACAAGCCTATATGTCCCGAGGACTGTGTATAAGACTTGTAGAGTGCATGGACATGCGAAAGCGCAGCATCGTGAATGGCAACCTGTTCCAGGGGCTGAGCATCTGATATAATATAAGAATAGGAATTCAGTGTAAGAAAAAGTTGCTACCTTCAAGGAGTGGTAAGATCAGCAACAATGCTCGGACACCGTCAAGAGTTGGCCGGCGCATCACGCCGTGGAAATCAATGAGCTCGAGTACTTCACGAAGCATTGAGTCAGTCTTGTCCCTCTTCTCGCGCCACTTCATATCCTGAAACCCATCCTTAAATTTGTGATTATCCAGAGCATCACCTTCACTTTTCATATGAGTGAGAGGTGGGGTATCTGCATTTAGGTGATTATCAAAGGGAAGGCCTCGCTCATCGAGACCAAAAGAGGCTGCCCAAACTACAAGCAGCATAGCAATTAAACCGCCCTCATGACCCAGGGACTGAGTACCCTTGTTGTGGGCGTAGAATCGCGAAGGGAATTCTGCCGGATCTAAGATAGGACCTAGTAATAACATTAGACTACTTTCTCTCGACTAAGACTGTAAGCAACTCACGCTGCATGCAGAACCAGACCCAGAAAGATGAGGAGAAAAACTCAGGCCTGAGATTGGGGATAGTGCTTGGCAACCGAGTTGCTGGTGGTGATGTAAGGTGGCCGCTCTGAGCATCAGATGTTTTGCCGTAGAGAGCCCTGATGACAGTATAAAAGAAAGGAAATTGATAATGGTATTATACTCACTCGACTTGTTGAAGCCTCCGGCCTCGACGAAGCAACTTCACTGCCTTAACATCCGCAAATTCATCTCTACGGCACTGAATGAAGGCCATCGGTTTATCAAAGGAAAGAAAGACGTACACGCATTTGATGTTCCGTTCTTTGCAATTGGAGCACGAAGGATTGGGACCTGCAGCCGCAATTACAAGGTCCTTAAGATCACAACGAACACTAAAAAGTCAATCAAATCAGTGCTAGGCATAGTCACCGGTTACAATCCAGCCCCACCGTCTCATCCGACATGCCCCACAAGCGGAGAACTGTTGACGGGTTGACTTGGGTTGACTAGCCGGTCGTCGAGAGTAAGGAGTGGTAGTGTTGCGAGTGTTAACACCGATTGCAGTAGAGTTGGAGACACCTCGAGGGGACATTGCTGAGAAGGACGAGAGAAGTCACAGTTAGTAGCGACAATCGATTTACTACTTATATTCAATTCCGGGCAATGGAATGTTAAAAGGGTTAGATGCAAAGCGATGTGCCACCAACTCGGCAAAAAAGGATGGCACGACTGGAGCGGATCTGGGCTTGCAGAGATCTCATGTTGAAACCGTATTCAGGGTGATTTATTTGTTGTGCAGTTGGAGTGTTTGCTGATCTTCAATATGGTTATTACCAAATAATATGCTCAGATCTTGTTTACCCGATCTTCTGTCTGATTGGCTCATCATTCAGCTGCGCTTCCGATACATAATCTGAAGAATCTTGATGTAAGGGGCCGATTCCGGAATACCAGCTTGGAATCCCGCCCAGCAGAATCCAATGTCCGACGTCGGTCATCTCCTTATTAACATATCAGAGAGTGAGGCTTTCCCTCCTTCAACCTATACTAATTCTGATCCACTATACCCAATATTTAGCATATTGTCTTTTCATTTTCTTATCACTCAAGTCCTAATATCACTCAATCTCAAGCAATCTTTTCTATGGTCTAATACTATTGAATACTTCTTTGCATATTACATTGAGTATCTTTTTGCTCCCTTGGCTTAAAACACTGATTCCTATATACTCTACTAACTATCCTCAAACAAAGACTAGTTTAACTAGTACAAGTAATGTTTTGATATTAAATAACCTAATCCTTGAAATCAGTATAACTTTCTCTTTAAACCCCTTGTGCTTGTTTATAATTTGATAAAAAAATTACAAACATTTGTTTCATTTATCCCAAGTCCAAACCAACTTGTAACTTTTTTTTACTTTATTACATACTTAAATTCTGTAATAAACAATATCTTAATGCTCTGTACTTTAAAAAATAGTACTACTATTAATAATAAAAGTATACTCTGATATTATATGACAATTCTGTTACAATCTTAAGAAGTAACTCAGGTTGTAACACTCAATAAAGACTTGAGGGTAAATTGAGAGTAAAATATAAGGGTGACTGGAGTGGAGTAGACTCCAGAAGAATCCTTAGTCATATTCTATTTCTAGATATGTTACAACTTATCTCTAGGAGAATCCTTAGAGATTAGGATAAGGCTTCTGGGATATACTTTACAGTATATATTATTATAACTTGGCAAAACAGCTAAGTCAATATTTATATTTATATTTATATTTATTTCTTTTAGTTTTCCAAAAATTAGATATATAAGACAGTTGGACACAAAGGTACTTGTTAGTGCAAGGTTGTAAAGACTTAAGCTTAACTGAGGTAGTTATTTAGAAAGAACTTAACAGAGTTTTCCATTAGATTGTTCTAGCTACTTATACAAATGTTTATTGGTCTGTGTACTTGTCTTCTGCAATCACATGACCCTTACTAATAAATATATATATCTTACATAATCTTTCCCATACTATTTATATCTTTCTTGTATTATATTCCTGGATATTTTCCATTAGATTAATGAATATATAGAAAATAGTTTCTTCTTGAAGAGCTATCTTATAATATGGTTCTCTCTTCAAGTTTTCTTGTTTCAAGGAATTTTTCTAATATCTCCAGTTTTCCTTTTATCTTTTCTTTCTTTGTCTCTTATATTCCTTATTTGACTATTTCTATAATACCTTTACTGTAAATCTCTCTGGTAGTTCTCTTAAAAACTTTTTTTTATTGTTTTCTTCTTCCTGTTATTTTATTTCTTCAACCTTTTCTCTATACTCTCTCTTAAACTCTTTAACCAGTTTTCTTACATTCTTCAAATTTTCCTTACTTTCCCAAGTATCTTTCCCTACTGTATACCCTTTCTATTGTACCAAAAATTTCTCTTTTTCTCTCATTGTTCTTTTATTCAGTATTCTTTTTATCTCAAATTCCTCCTTCTCTTTAATGATAACTGGTTTTGGTAGGGTCTTCTTCTGTCCTTCTACCTAAAGCTTGTACAATTGTACTCTACTTATATTAACTACAGAGTGTATTTTAATAGAACTTGGTAAATCTAACTCTATAGCATTAGTAGAGACAATTTTCTTTACTTTGTATAAATCTACAAACCACTTATCATGAGTTATCTTAACTATAACCAAAGATATATATTATTATATACTGAATTTTTAGTTATATTTTAATTATTTCTTTTCTTTTCTTTATTATTTTTTTCTAA